>JACXTT010013813.1_pt1 | contig 10617 bp, 12 predicted proteins | sample 9270951 | NCBI WGS metagenome assembly JACXTT01 (sample SAMN15532306, study PRJNA645909) | rock metagenome | isolation source: weathered quartz diorite | place: Puerto Rico | collected 2017-06-21
TGCGCGAAGCGCTCGCCCGCGGAGCGCGGCGCGACGTGACGCTCGTCGTCCAGATCAACAAGACCGATCTGCCCGACGCGCTCTCGCCGGCAGACGTGGTGGGAGCGATCGACGCCTCCTCGGTCGATCACGTGGCAGCGGTGGCTGCGCGGGGTGAGGGCGTGCTCGAGACGCTCGAGGCGGCGCTCGAAGGGATCATGTCGTCGATGCAGAGCGAGCAGCGCGGCCCGGAGACCATGCGGCCGGCGAGCACGACCACGCCGACGCTCGGCGAGGGCGGTCACCCACTCCTCGCCGCGCTTCGGCAGGTGCTGCGGAGCACCGTCGACGAGCATGCCGCCGGGCTCGAGAAGCGCGTGACCGAGCACGTGGAGACGGCGTTCGCGCAGGTCGAGGCGGGCAATCGGGCGATCGGAACGGCGTTCACGCAGATCGCCGAGAGGAACCGAACCCTCGAGGGAGCGCTCGGGAAGCTGACCGCGGAGCTGACAGCGATGTCGGCCCGGGTCGAGGCGCTGTCGACCGATCGCGCCGACGCCATGGCCGCGATGCAGCTCGTCGAGCTCGCCGAGACGATCGACAGGCGCGTAGGAGAGCTCTACACGCGCGTCGATCGCGTGCGTGACGAGCTCAAGAACGAGATGGTGCGCATCGGCGAGACCCGGTCGCGTGCAGATCGCGAGCATCTCGCGTCGGCCACCGGCACGCTCAAGAAGGCGGTGGAAGCGATCGGCAGCGAGCTACGTGGCACCGACGCACGCGTCGACGCCAACGCCGGCGGGCTCGCGGCGCTTGCGGCACGGATCGATCAAATCGAGGCCGCGCAGCGACAGCGATCCACGCGGCTCGAAGAGATCGTTCGCGAGGGTCGGCACGAAGCGGCCGCCGCCGCGAGCGCCGCCGACGCAAAGACCGCCGGCGTGCAGGCGCGCGTCGACGAGATTCTCGAAGAGATGAAGAAGCCCAAGAAGGGCTGGTTTGCCTGAGATCAATGTGGAGGAGACGAACATGGCCAACGAAACGACCGAGGTCTTCGAGCAGTTTGCAAACGACATCCCGGGATTCATCGCAGCATCCCTGGTCGACATCGACTCGGGCATGACGCTCGCCGTCAAGTCCACGAAGACCGAGTTCGATCTCGCCGTCGCGAGCGCTTACAACAGCGAGCTCGTGAAGCAGAAGCTGAAGATCATGAAGGCGCTCAACCTCAAGACGACGCTGGAGGACATGATCCTCACGCTCGGCGATCAGATCCACTTCATCAAGATCCTGTCGCCCACGCTCTTCATCTATCTCGCCGCAGATCGCTCGGTCGCGAACATCGCGATCGTGCGCACGGTGGTCAACAAGAATAGCCATCGCGTCGGTTGATCATGGCGATCGGCATCGATGTCTCGATGAAGGAAGCGCTCGCGGCGCGCTCCGACGCCGTGGCGCTCGCATGCATGGACACGAGGTCGGGACTTCTCCTCGGACTCCATGTTCGAGGAGACGTGCCACGCGACGACGTGGAGGTCGCGGCGTTCGCGGCCGCGCAGCTGTGCTCGGCGCCTCCGGAGACCGTCACCCCCGCCGAGGAGCCCGACGAAACGTGCGACGAGTCGTGCGTGGTCTCGTCGCACTGGGTGCATGCGTATGCACGCGTCCCGTCGCGACGCGACCTGGTGGTCGTGGGGCTCGCGCCCGGCAACGCGAACCTCGCTCTTCTTCGAGCGTGGATCCGCGAGGTCGCCGAGCAGGTGGGTCCGCACGCTTGACCGCCGCGGCCCATGCGCGCGAGACCTCGCTCCGCAACGCCTTCGAAGCGTGCGCATGGGTCGATGACCTCGGGGCGGATGCCACGGGCGAGATCGTCGTGCGCGGGGTCGACCTCACGATCGGATCCGTCTTCGTCGAGGGCGGCCGCGTGTGCTGGGCCGCTGCGCGCGGCCTCGCGCGACGCCTTACGGAGCTCCTCGAGGCGCGAGCGGGCCTCGCTCCGCGGTCGATGGAGCCCCTCTTCGTGGAGTGCCGAGAGCAGCGCATCCCGCTCGGCGAGCATCTCGTCGCGCGCGGCGTGCTCTCGGCGGAGAGCCTGCGCGATGCGCTCCTCCAACACACCGCCGAGAGCCTCCTCATGCTCTGCCGCGCCGATGCGCGCGCATCGTGGATGCCTCGCAGCGGGAAGGGCTACAGCCCGCGCTTCACGTTCGCTACCGGCGAGCTGCTCGCGCACGTGGGAGCTCTTCGTCACGATTCACTCGCCGCGCGCGTGTCGACCGTGCTCCGCGGCTGCTTCGACGACGACTCGTGGGCGGTCGCGTATGCGCGCGCGGGTGCGAGCGCGTTCCCCGAGCCGATCGCATCGCATGGGAAGATCGCGAAGAACGCGACGGCGCTCGTGCGCTTCGGAAAGTGGGCCACGTCGGTGCTCGACGTGACCGGAGCGTTCACCGACGAAGACGCGATGTTCGCGGTCACGCGCGCCTCGCCGTCGTCGCCCGCGTCGGTGATCGCGTTCCGCGAATGCGGCGCGGTGTTCGCCGGCGAAACGGGCACCTATGGGTTCGCGCGCATCTTGAACCGACGCGCTCGCCAGCGCCGCATCCAGGAGTCTCCCGATGCCGATCTATGATCCCGTCGAACAACGGATGACCCTGCGCGTCGTCTACGACGGCGTGGCTTGCGCAGGAAAGACGACCAACCTCCGCCAGCTCTTTCGTCTCTTCGCCGCGCAGCGAAGCTCCGACGTGTTCTCCCCGGCCGAGATGCACGGGCGCACGCTCTTCTTCGATTGGATGCAGATCGCCGCCGGTGTGGTGTGTGGGTTCCCCGTGCTCTGCCAGGTCGTGAGCGTGCCAGGGCAAGTGGTGCTCACGCCACGCCGTAAACACCTGCTCGCCAGCGCCGACGTGGTGGTGTTCGTGTGCGAGAGCAACGATGCAGGCGTTGCGTCCGCGCGACACGCGCTCGCCCTCCAAGACGCGATCGCCCGGGAGCGCGGCGAGTCGCTTCCCGTGATCGTGCAGGCCAACAAGCAAGATCGCGTCGGCGCGCTCGATGGTGCGTCGGTGCTCCGCGCGCTCGGACGCGAAGGCGCGCCGGTCGTCGAGGCGATCGCGAGCGACGGGATCGGCGTCGTCGACACGTTCGTCACGGCGGTCCGCACCGTCGCGCGCATCATGCAAGCGCGAGCCGAGACGGCCAACCTGCGTGTTCGCGTCCAGCGCGCGAGCACGGCCGAGCACGTCCTCGCGACGCTCTCGGTGGAGGTCGTGGATCCGGAATGGATGGCCGAGATGCTCCTCGAGGAAGCGGAAGCCGCGCTGCTCCTCGAGGACGCGATGTCTGCGATGCGCGACGATGGCGACGTCGCGGCCGCCGAGGCTGCTTCCGAAGCCCTCGCGCGTGACCCCGCGGCGGCGTCACGCGAGGTCGATGCCGGCACCACGCCGCCTCCCCGGCCGCCGGCCGCCGACGTGCCCACGGGCTTCATCTGGCCCGCGCATACCGGACGCTCGATCGTTCGTCTCCTCGGGATCGCGGGAGCCGCGACTCCTGCCCCCGATGCCAACGGTGCGTACGTGGTCAGCGCGCATGGTCATGTCGCACGTACGTCGCCGCGCATGCGCTACGTCGATGCGGAGGCGGCGCGGCAAGCGCTCGTTCGCTGCGCGCGAGAGCACACGCAGCTCGATCGCCTCCTCGCGCCGGAGACGGTGCTCGTGGCGCAGACGGCAGACGATGGCGCTTGCTGGATCTGGTCGGTGATGCCCGAGCTGCCTACGCTCGCAAAGCAGCTCGAAGCGAGCGCGCCCGCGTCGTTGCTCACGAGCTACGGATCGGCCGTCGTGGAGGCGTTGCGCTGCGCGTTGCGGCACGGCTTCTCGGTCGACTTCGGACCGGAGAGCTTCGCGCTCCAAGGCGGCGCGCTTCGGTACGTCGGCGAGATCTCGTCCGATGCGCCGAATGCGCATGGTCTCTCGGCCGCGATCTACCGCGCCGCCGACGCGCTCGTGGCGGCGGGCGCCGATGTCACTGTCTTCCTCGACGCATTCCAGCGCGAGCAGCGCCAGCGGCTCACGCCCGACGAACGCGCGAAGACAGGCGAGCGACTCTGCGCGGTCATCGCCAAGGTCGCGGAGCCGTCCTGACCGCGAGGTCGCGCTAGATGGTCTCGACGTTCGTCAGACCGACGCTCGTCGTGTTCGGCGGCGCGCCCGAGATCACGAGCGCCTGGTTCGGCTCCGACGTGGTGCACGGGTCGATGGATGCCGAGCTTCCTCCCACGCCGACGGCCGTGGTCTTCGATCTCCGCGCGTATTCCGCGCCCGAGCTTTCGACGCTTCGTGGTCGACAGGCGCTCGCGTCACTGCCGCTGTTGCTCATCGGCCAAGGCCTCGCAGCGGAACCCATCGCTCGCGAGCTCCGCGCCGACGATGCGATCGACGTCTCGAAGGTGACGGCCGACGAGCTGCGCAGGCGCATCGCGCTCGTGCTCGAGGTCGGACGGCTTCGGCTCGTGGCATCGTTCGCGGAGCAGGCGCTCGAGCAGAGCGTGAACGGCCTCTCGATCGTGAACATCGAGGCGCCGGGAGAGCCGCTGGTGCACGTCACGCCCGTCTTCGAGCGCATGACCGGCTTCCGGCGCGCCGAGGTGTTGGGCAAGAACTGCCGCTTCCTCCAGGGAGACGAGCGCGATCAACCTGCACGCGCCCAGCTACGCGACGCGGTGCGCGCGCGGACCGCTACCACCGTCGTGATCCGGAACTTTCGACGAGACGGTACGCCGTTCTGGAACGAGCTGACCGTGTTCCCACTCGTGGCGCACGGTCACCCCACGCCGTGGATGGCGGGGGTCCAACACGACGTCACGTTGCTCGTCGAAGCGCGCGCCGAGATCGAGCATCTCTACAAGATCCTGGTCGAGCGACAACGCTTCGATCATTCGATCCTCGATGGTGTCGCGGTGGGGATCGCGACCAGCGATCACGACGGTCGCGTCACGTTCGTGAACCGCGCCGCCGCGGAGCTCCTCGACGTCGCGCAGGAAGGCGTCGAGCTCCGGGTCGACGAGATCCTCGGTCTCGCGTCGGCGCCTCACGACCTGATCGGCGACGAGGCGCGACGCTCGCTCTCCTATCCGCATCGAACGCCTACGGGACGCGAGCTCGATCTCGAGCTGAGCGTGAGCCGGGGCGAGGGCGACGAGCGGGCAGGGTTCTTCTTCATCTTCCGCGACGTTCGCGACGAGAAGCTGCGCGAGGCGGAGCGCCAACGGTTCGAGCGGCTGGCGGCCGTTGGCACGATGGTCGCTGGATTCGCGCACGAGGTGCGCAATCCGCTCGCCGCCATGCGCTCTCTCGCCGAGGAGCTGGACGAGGAGCTGCGAGACGCAAACATTGCGTTGCCTCACGTCGAGCTGATGCTCCAGTCGGTCGAGCGGATCGAGCGGCTCGTCCGGACCTCTCTGCAGTTCGGTCGTCCCGCCGCACCGCGTCGTGCGCAACAGCGACCATGGGTGATCGCGTCGGCCGCTCTCTCGTCGCTCCGTCCGCGGCTCCGGGATTTGGCTGGCGAAATCGCGTTGGATGTCGAGCCGGGCCTCCCGGACGTGAACGTCGACGAACGACAGATCGCTCAAGCCCTCGTGATCCTCCTGAACAATGCGCTCGACGCGACGGGCGCCGCGCCCCGCGTCGGCCTCCGCGTCCGTGCTGGTCGGGACAATGAACTCCGGTCGGTGCGCATCGAGGTGCACGACGACGGCCCGGGGATCGCTCCGGAAATCGTCAATCGCATCTTCGACCCTTTCTTCACGACGAAGCCCTCGGGGACCGGACTCGGGCTCTCCATCGCCCAGCAGATCGCCCAGGAGAACGGATGCCGGATCGAGGTCACGTCGGAGCCAGGTAGGGAAACCTGCTTCGCGATCGTGATCGCGCTTCCGTGAATGCACGTCCGGCAGCACGCGACTAGAATGAAACGCTCTTGCGTTCGATGGGGCAGGTCCAAGAAAAAGTGTCCGTCGTGCTCGTCGAAGACGACGATAGCTTGCGAGTCGCGGTCGCATCGTCGCTGCGACGCCTAGGCTTCTCCATCCTCGAGGCGTCGTCGTGCTCGCAGGCGAAGGAGCTGCTGCACAAGCAGCGCCCCGATGTCGTGGTCACCGATCTCCGCCTCGGTGATGGTGATGCCTTCGACGTGCTCGCGCGATGTCGCGAGGCCGATGCGAATCTCTCGGTGTTCATCGTCACGGGGTACGGATCGATCGATCTCGCCGTTCGTGCGGTGAAGCACGGCGCCGAGGACTTCCTCACGAAGCCCGTCGACACGAACCTCCTCGCGGGAATGCTTCGGAACGCGGCGCAGCGGCGCGCGAAGCAGCGGAGCGGCAAGCGCCCGAAGTTCGCGAGCGTGAAGCCCTTCGAGCCCATGTCGGGGGTGATGCTCCAGGTGATGGATCAAATCGAGCGGCTCCGGAACGCCGACTGCTCGGTGCTCCTCCTGGGCGAGACCGGAACGGGCAAGAGCGTCCTCGCGCGACGCATCCACGCGATCGGGGCACGCTACGACCTGCCCTTCGTCGACGTGAACTGCGCCGGCCTCAGCAAAGAGTTCGTCGAGACCGAGCTGTTCGGTCATCAACGTGGCGCGTTCACGGGCGCGCACACCGCAAAGCCCGGATTGCTCGAGGTGGCGCAGGGGGGAACCCTCTTCCTCGACGAGATCGGCGACGTGGATCTCAGCGTTCAGCCGAAGCTCCTCAAGGTGCTCGAAGAGAAGCGCTATCGACGCATGGGCGAGGTCCACGAGCGCGAGGCCGACGTGAGGCTCATCGCGGCCACGCATCACGATCTCATCGCGGCGGTCGAACGGAAGACCTTCCGCGCAGATCTCTACTATCGAATCGCCACCGTCACGATCACGGTCCCCTCGCTCCGCGACCGTCGCGGCGACATCGTTCCACTCGCGCACCACATGCTCGGTGAGCTCGGCGGACGGCATGTCGAGATCGCCGATGACGCGAAGGCTGCGCTCCTCGCGCACGACTGGCCGGGGAATCTGCGCGAGCTGAAGAACGTTCTCGAGCGCGCGCTCATCCACCAGAGCGACGACGTTCTCCAGGGGGTGGACCTCCGCTTCGACACGGCTTCGCAGAAGATGCCGGCGGTCACGGAGGCGATCGCTCCCAGCCCGGAGGCGAGAACGCAAACGCTCTCCGAGATCGAACGCGCGCACATCCAAGCGGCGCTCGCGGCGGAGAACTACCGCGTCGAGGCCGCCGCACGACGGCTCGGGATCCCTCGCAGCACCCTCTATCAGCGAATCAAGGAGTACGGGATCACGCGTCCCAACCCGCGCGCGGCCAACGGTGGCTCCGAGCCACCGAGCGAACGCTGACGTTCAGGGTCGCTTCGACACCAACGTCTCGACGCGGGCCTGGAATCGCTTCGAGGCCTCGAGCACGTGTTCGAGCGCACGTCGGCTCTCTTCGAGACCTTGGTGCCCGGCGAGCTCTTCTCTCACGAGCTCCACGTTCGTCTTCACGACGGCGAGATCGTTGTTCATGCCGTGGACCACGCGCCACACGTTTTCGCGCATGCCGTGGGCCCAGAGGATCGACGCTCCGGCGCGGGCGATCCGGATCACGGCCGGAATCATCACCTCGACGTCATCATCGGCCTCCCCCGCCGCGGCGATCGCGCCCACGACCTCGTCGTTGGTCGGGTCGAACATCGGCTCGCATAGGATCCACGCGAGACCGAGCCCGCTGGCCCCCTCCACGAGCGCCGACCATCGCGGCTCGCGACGCGTCACGAGCGTGCGGCGTGCTTCTGCGTCGCGCCACGCGCGCGCGACCACCGCGGAGGCTGCTCGATCCGTTGCACCGAGCGGCTCTGCGCGATCACCCACACCACGGAATGCGCAAACGACGACGCCCGCCCGCTCCAGCGAAACGCAGAGCGTAGCGAGCGTGTCGTCGACGACGGTCCCCCCGACGGGGACGCTCACTTACTTGCCGGCCGGCTTCGCCGCGGGCGCGGCAGCAGGCGCGCCGCCGCCACCGGCGACCTTGGCCTTCTTGTCGCCCGAGTGGCCGTGGAACGTGCGCGTCGGCGCGAACTCGCCGAGCTTGTGACCGACCATGTTCTCCGTGACGAACACCGGGACGAACTTGCGCCCGTTGTGCACGGCGAACGTGAGGCCGATCGCCTCCGGGGTGATCGTGCTGCGGCGCGACCAGGTCTTGATGACCTTCTTCGATTGGGTCGCCTGTGCGGCGGCGATCTTCTCCATGAGATGACCGTCGACGAACGCGCCCTTCTTGATTGAACGAGGCATCCTTTACTCCTTTAACCCTTCTGGCCGCGACGCTTCACGATCATCGCGTCGGTGCGCTTGTTGTTGCGCGTCTTCTTGCCCTTGCTGAGCTGGCCCCAGGGAGAGCATGGATGGCGACCGCCGGAGGTGCGGCCTTCGCCGCCGCCCATCGGGTGATCGACCGGGTTCATCGTGACGCCGCGGTTGTGCGGGCGCTTGCCCATCCAACGCACGCGTCCCGCCTTGCCGATCGAGATGTTCGCGTGATCGATGTTCGACACCTGGCCGATGGTGGCCTGGCAGTCGAGGTGGATCATGCGGACCTCGCCCGAGGGCATGCGGAGCTGCGCGTAGTCGCCGTCCTTCGCCATGAGCGACGCACCGGAGCCCGCCGAGCGGACCAGCTGCGCGCCCTTGCCCTTACGCATCTCGATGTTGTGGATCATCGTCCCGAGCGGGATGTGACGCAGTGGCATCGAGTTGCCGGGCTTGATGTCGGCATTGCGGCTCGCGACGATCTTGTCGCCGACGTTCATGCCGTCAGGCGCCAGGATGTAGCGCTTCTCGCCGTCCGTGTAGTGGACGAGCGCGATGCGCGCCGTGCGGTTCGGGTCGTACTCGATCGTCGCGACCGTGGCCGGCACGCCGATCTTGTCACGACGCCAGTCGATGATGCGGTAGCGCTGCTTGTGACCACCGCCGCGGAAGCGGCTCGTGATGCGGCCGTGCGCATTGCGCCCGCCCGTGGAGGTCTGGTGCTCGAGGAGGCTCCGCTCCGGCGTGGCGCCCTTGGTGAGCTCCTTGAAGTCGTAGCCCGAGTAGTAGCGTCGCGCTGGCGACGTCGGCTTGTAGTTCTTGACGCCCATGACTCAGCTCTCCGCCTGATCTGCGAAGAAGTCGATGTTCTCGCCCTCTTTGAGGGTGATGACCGCCTTCTTCCAGTTCTGCATCTTCGCGTAGCCGCGGCCCATGCGGCGATCCTTGCCGCGATAGACCATCGTGTTGACGCTCTCCACCTTCACGTTGAAGAGCTTCTGCACCGCGTTCTTGATCTGGACCTTGTTCGCGCCGCGAAGGACTTCGAACACGACCTGATTGCCTTGGCGCAGGGTGTTGGATTTCTCCGTCAGGAAAATCGGACGACGGACGATGGACTCGGGGGTGATCATCACTTCTCCCCTTTCTTGTCGAGGCAACGGAGCTCCAGCGCCTTCGCCGCATCCTTCGAGAGCACGAGCGAATCGTGACGAAGGAGGTCGTAGACGTTCACGCCCTCGGGCGGGAGGAACTGGTGATCCTTGCAGTTGCGGATCGAGAGGCGGAGGTTCTCGTTCGACGCGGTGTCGACCACGAGGGTCTTCTCCGCGGTCTTCAGCGCCGTGAGCGCGCCGAGCACGCTCTTGGTCTTGATCTCCTTCACCTCGAAGCGGTCGACCACCACGAGGCGGCCTTCCTTTGCGAACTTCGAGAGCGCGCTGCGGAGCGCGCCGAGACGCACCTGGCGCGGCGGCCGGTACGACCAGTCACGCGGACGCGGCGGGTGGGCCTGACCGCCGCCGACGTACACCGGCGCACGGATCGAGCCGTGACGCGCGCGTCCCGTGCCCTTCTGCTTGTAGAGCTTCTTCGTGGAGCCGGAGACCGCGGAACGGTTCTTCGCGGCCGCGGTGCCCTGGCGGCGCGACGCGAGCTGCGCCTTCACCACCTCGTAGAAGAGCTGCTCCTTCACCTCGCCGGCGAACACTTCGTCGGCGAGGTCGACGGTGCCGACCTTCTCGCGCTTCAAGTTGTAGACGTCGATTGTTGCCATGGTGTCCTCTCAGCGCGGCGACTTGATCTCGACGTCGACGCCTGCCGACAGATCGAGCTTCATGAGCGCATCCAGGGTCTGCTGGGTCGGCTCGAGGATGTCGAGCAGGCGCTTGTGGGTACGGATCTCGAACTGCTCGCGCGACTTCTTGTCGACGTGCGGGCCGCGGAGGACCGTGTAGCGGGAGATGTGCGTGGGGAGCGGGATCGGACCGGCAACACGAGCGCCGGTGCGCTTCGCGGTCTCGACGATGTCGTTGGCCGACTTGTCGAGGAGCTGGTGATCGAACGCCCGGAGGCGGATACGGATGGTGGTTGCGGATGCCATGATTACTCGATCACCTTGGTGACGATGCCTGCGCCGACCGTGCGACCACCCTCGCGAATCGCGAAGCGCATCTGCTCCTCGATACCGACGGGGGTGATGAGCTCGATCGTCATCGTGATGTTGTCGCCCGGCATGACCATCTTCGTGCCCTCGGGCAGCTGACAGGTGCCGGTCAC
>JACXTT010013814.1_pt1 | contig 10617 bp, 9 predicted proteins | sample 9270951 | NCBI WGS metagenome assembly JACXTT01 (sample SAMN15532306, study PRJNA645909) | rock metagenome | isolation source: weathered quartz diorite | place: Puerto Rico | collected 2017-06-21
GCGTTCGAGTACACGAACCTGATCCACGAGGGCATCACGATCCCGTCCTCGGCGTACGGGACGATGTTCTACCTGACGACCGGCTTCCACGGCCTGCACGTCACCGGCGGCCTGATCGCGTTCCTCTTCGTCCTGGGGAGGACCTTCGTCGCACGGCGCTTCACCCACGAGCAGGCTGTCACCGCGATCGTCGTGTCGTACTACTGGCACTTCGTCGACGTGGTCTGGATCGGCCTGTTCGCGACCATCTATCTCATCAAGTAAAGCCTGAACCGATAGGACCTGTTGTGCGACTGTTCACGCGCAAGATCTCAGCTCGGCTCCCGGCACGTCGGCGCAGTCGCGTCGCTGCGCCCGCTGTGCTGGTCGTCGCCCTGCTGGCGACCGGCGGCCTGGTGGCCTTGCTGTCACCGGCGAGCGCCGACAAGCCCTCGGCCGACGCCGCCACGATCGCCAAGGGCCGTGCGCTCTTCGCAGTGAGCTGCTCGTCGTGCCACGGCTCGAACGCCGAGGGCATCACCACCCAGCGCGGCAACAACTACGGTCCCTCGTTGATCGGTGTCGGTGCGGCCGCCGTCGACTTCCAGGTCGGTACCGGCCGGATGCCGATGGCCCAGCCCGGCGCCCAGGCGATGCAGAAGACCCCGGTCTTCAACAGCGACGAGATCGCCGCCCTCGCGGCGTACGTCGGATCGCTCGGCCCCGGTCCCTCGATCCCGACCGCTGACGAGTACGACGGCAGCGGCGTGACCAACGCCCAGATGGTGCAGGGCGGCGAGTTCTTCCGCACCAACTGCACCGCGTGCCACAACTTTGCCGGGAGCGGAGGCGCGCTGCCCAAGGGCAAGTACGCGCCCGCACTGAAGGGTGTCTCGTCCAAGCACATCTTCGAAGCGATGCTCACCGGACCGCAGCAGATGCCGGTCTTCTCCAACGGCGTGCTGTCGCCGCTGGACAAGAAGGAGATCATCGCCTACCTGAAGACCAACGAGAGCGCACCGAGCTACGGCGGCTTCACGCTTGGCTCGATCGGCCCGGTCTCCGAGGGCATGTTCGCCTGGCTCGTCGGCATCGGCAGCCTCGTCGGCGCCGGCGTCTGGATCACCGCCGGGACCTCCCGCAAGAAGAAGACCACCACGAAGGGGGCCGACGCGTGAGCGACGAGAACCACGAGCTCGACCACGTCGCAGCAGAGCCGATCGCGGACCCGGGCCTGCCCGAGCACCTCCCCCGGCCGACCGATGTCGACCCGGTCATGGAGAAGCGTGCCGAGCGCCAGGTCGCGACCCTGTTCGGCCTGTCCTCGATCTTCGCGATCCTGACCTGCGTCGCGTACTTCTCGCTGAACATCGGCGACCACCCGACCGTCTTCCTCGGCATGGGTGCCTCCACGGTGGCACTGGGCGGCCTCCTCGGCCTGGCGCTGCTGGCGATCGGCATCGGCGCCATCCAGTGGTCGCGCAAGCTGATGAGCGACCACGAGATCGTCGAGTACCGGCACTCCGCGGCCTCCCCGCAGGAGGACCGGGACGAGGCGCTCGCCGCGCTCGAGGTCGGCATCGCCGACTCGGGGATCGGCCGTCGCCCGCTGGTCCGCAACTCGCTGCTCGGCGCGATGGCGACCCTCGGCCTGCCCGCGATCGTGTTCCTGCGCGACCTCGGACCGCTGCCTGGCAACAAGCTCGCGCACACGGTCTGGGCCAAGGGCATGCAGGTCGTCCAGGACGTCGACGGGGCCAAGATCAAGCCCGAGGACATGGTGATCGGCCAGCTCGTCAACGCCGAGCCCGAGATCTTCTTCGCCAAGGACTCCGAGGGACAGCCGGTCATCGAGGGCACCGCGCTCCTGCAGGCCAAAGCCAAGGCCGCGGTGATCCTGGTCCGGATGCACCCCGACGACATCAAGGCGTTGCCCGACCGCAAGAACTGGGGCGTCGACGGCATCCTGTGCTACTCGAAGATCTGTACCCACGTCGGGTGCCCGATCTCGCTGTGGGAGCAGCAGACCCACCACCTGCTCTGCCCGTGCCACCAGTCGACCTTCGACCTGGCCGACAACGGCAAGGTCATCTTCGGTCCCGCCGGGCGACACCTCCCGCAGCTGCCGATCACCCTCGACGCGGATGGCTACATCGTCGCGCAGAGCGACTTCACCGAACCTGTCGGCCCGAGCTACTGGGAACGAGACCGGAGCAACCTGACATGAGCGCACCTGCAGCCAGCAACGGTACGACGCCCGCCGCGACCACCAAGCCGAACCCGGCTGGAGCGATCGCGAACTGGGCCGACGAGCGCCTCGGGATCGCGACCTCGGCCAAGAAGCAGATCCGCAAGGTCTTCCCTGACCACTGGTCCTTCATGCTCGGTGAGATCGCGCTGTGGAGCTTCGTGATCCTGCTCCTCACCGGTGTGTTCCTGAGCCTGTGGTTCACCCCGAGCATGGGCGAGGTCGTCTACAACGGCTCCTACGACCAGTTGCGCGGCATCCACATGTCCGAGGCCTACGCCTCGACCCTGAACATCAGCTTCGACGTCCGCGCCGGCCTGCTGATGCGTCAGATGCACCACTGGGCCGCGATGCTCTTCATCGCCGCGATGCTCGTGCACATGATGCGCGTCTTCGTCACCGGCGCCTTCCGCAAGCCGCGCGAGCTCAACTGGATCATCGGCGGCGTGCTGCTGCTCCTCGGCATCCTCGAGGGCTTCGCGGGCTACTCGCTCCCCGACGACCTGCTGTCCGGTACCGGCCTGCGGATCGCCGACGGCCTGGTCAAGGCGACCCCGGTCCTCGGCTCGTACATGTCGTTCTTCATGTTCGGCGGCGAGTTCCCCGGCGACCAGATCATCCCGCGTCTCTACACCGCGCACGTGCTGCTGATCCCGGGCCTGATCCTGGCGCTGATCGCGGCGCACATGCTGCTGCTCGTCTACCACAAGCACACCCAGTGGCCCGGGCCCGGCCGCACCGAGCAGAACGTCGTCGGCTACCCGATGATGCCGGTGTACGCCGCCAAGGCCGGCGGGTTCTTCTTCATCGTCTTCGGCGTCGTCGCGCTGATGGGCGGCCTGATGACGATCAACCCGGTCTGGCGCTTCGGCCCGTACAACCCGGCCGAGGTCACCGCGGGCTCGCAGCCTGACTGGTACATGGGTATCGCCGAAGGCCTGCTGCGGATCATGCCCGGCTGGGAGACGCACATCTTCGGGATCACGCTGAGCTGGAACATCTTCCTGCCCGGCCAGGTCGCACCGATGCTGCTGCTCGGCATCGTGCTGGCGTACCCGTTCCTCGAGCAGTGGGTGACCGGCGACAAGCGTGAGCACCACCTGCTCGAGCGACCCCGCAACGCTCCGACCCGGACCGCCTTCCTGGCGGCGATGGTCTCGGTCTACGGCCTGCTCTGGGCCGCGGGTGGCAACGACATCCTGGCGACGCAGTTCCACCTGGACCTGAACACGATCACGTACTTCATGCGCGGCGCGATCTTCATCGTCCCGCCGCTCGTGTTCATCCTCACCAAGCGCTGGTGCATCTCGTTGCAGCGGCACGACAACGACATGCTGCTGCACGGCTACGAGAGCGGCGTGATCATGCGCGACGCCCAGGGCGGCTACTCCGAGAAGCACCTGCCGCTGAGCGAGGAGCACGCCTACACGCTGACGGCCCGCAACCGCGACCAGGTCTACGCCGGGGTTTCCGGTGCCGACGCCAACGGCATCGAGGCTCCGAACGCCCGGATCGACCAGCTGCGCGCCAAGCTGTCGAAGGCCTGGTTCGCCACCAACGTGCAGAAGCCGACCATCGAGGAGCTCGAAGAGGGTCACCACCACGCCGAGCTCGAGCACGAGCACGACGCTCCCCTCGAGGGCCACGCCGCCGACGGCCACCAGTTCGACGGCCGTCACGACGTCGCGGGCGACGACCTGACGCACAAGCACTAGACGCAGCACCACGCGAACGGCCCGGGACCCTGCTCCCGGGCCGTTCGTCGTTCTGGGGCTCTCGGGCGACTAATCTGACCCGCAATGCAACCTGGTGGGTTGCCCGCGCGTATCCCTCCTGACAGCAGCCGATGGGAACGGGACATCTCATGGACGAATCCGAGTTCGACGACTTCTACAGCTCGTCGTTCCGCCGGATCACCGCGCAGCTCTACGCGATGATCGGGGATCCGGACGAAGCACAGGAGTGCGTCCAGGAGGCGTTCGTGCGCGCCTGGTCGCACCGGTCGAAGCTCGACCGCGGCCAGCACCCGGACGCCTGGGTCCGCACGACGGCGTACCGCCTCGCCGTCAGCCGCTGGCGCCGCCGCAGACTCGCCAGACGGCCGGAGGACCGGGCGCTCTCCCCCGCGACCAGCGCGGTGCCCGCCGACGAATCGCACGTCGCGCTGGTGGATGCCCTGCGACGCCTGCCCGAGAACCAGCGCCAGGCGTTGGTCCTGCACCACCTGTGCGACCTGCCGGTCGCCGACGTCGCCCGTGAGGTCGGCGTACCCGAGGGAACCATCAAAGCCCGTCTCTCCCGGGGCCGTTCGGCCCTGGCCGTCCTGCTCTCGGTGACCGAGGAAGGAGCGCACCATGCCTGACCCCATCGAGGAACTCGAGAACTTCGGCAGTGGCGGCCTGATGACCTCCCCGCTGCCGGCCGCGGAAGTACGCCGTCTCGGCGATCGTCACCGCTCGCGCCGTCGCAACACGCTGACGGCAGCCTGCGCGGGCATCCTCGCCGCTGCCGTCGTACCGATCGTGGTGCTGAACCACGACGGAGGTTCGGGGAAACCGATCCCCTCCCACCACCTCCAGGTGCCCGCCCCCAAGGTCATCACGTACCCGGGCTCGGGGATCACGGTGAAGTCTGCAGCTGACACCGCCAAGCTCACCGGGACCAGCCCCGCCTTCAAGGCGTTCATCGCCGGCGAGGCACGGCGTGCCGTCGCCGACGGTGCAACCTGCCCCGGCGCCGCCCACGAGATCACCGTGCAGAAGTACAGCACTGCCGGCTACGCAATCGGCGGGGTGAACTCGTGCGGTGGGTACGCCGCACTGTGGGCGATCTCCGGATACGGGACGTGGGGCGAGGGGCAGGCCACCCAGGACATGTGGGACTGCGACGCGCTGGCCTACCTGGGCGTACCCCGGTCGTTCTCGGGACCATGTGCCATCGAGGCGGGCGATTTCGCGACCCCCGGGTCGGGCGGCGCCGCACCGGGCATGACCAAGGCCCAGCTGTCCGTGCTGGGGCTCGTCGTGTCGCCACCGTCGACGATCCAGCCGTCGAACTGTCCCCAGGTCGACTACAGCACGCCGGTACTTCCCGACAACAACGCCGGGCTGTACGACCCGCAGGACGGGCTGGTGGCCATCTACGCGACGACCAGCATGAAGACCGCGGAGAGGGTCGGTCTGGGCACACCGCGGAGCCGGGCCCTGGCGACCTACCCGCACGGTCACTACGACGGCAGCGGAGACTTCATCGTCCCGCGTCCGGCCGGGAGGGCTCTGTTCCTCCAGTTCCGCGCCGGCCGCGTCAACGCCCTCCGGTGGCAACTGACACCGCACCACTGCAACGCGTGGCTCCAGTAGCTCTACTGGTATGACCACTTGACCACTTGACCAGTTGTGGGCGATGCTGGGCGCATGGTCCTCACCCCGATCACCAAGCGCCTGGTGCCCGACGACGTCTTCGAGCAGCTGCTCAGCGAGGTCGTCGACGGGTCCCTGAGCGCCGGCGACTCCCTGCCCAGCGAGCGGCGGCTCGCCGAGCTGCTGGGCGTCTCACGGCCGGCGGTTCGGGAAGCCCTGCAGCGGCTATCAGCCACTCGACTGGTCGACGTACGGCACGGTGGGGCCACCACGGTGCGCGACTACCAGCGCCACGCCGGCCTGGACCTGCTCCCCCGGCTGCTGGTCCGCAACGGCGAGCTCGACCCCACCGTTGCCCGCAGCATCATCGAGGCCCGGCTCTCGATTGCCCCGGACGTCGCCCGGATGGCGGCTGAACGCTGCGACCGGGCTCCGCAGGCGACCCGTGACGCGCTCACCGGCGCACTGGAGACTCTCGCGACGGCGCCGGATCCGATCGCCCGCCAGCACGCTGCCCTGGCCTTCTGGGACGCCGTGGTGGACCTGGCCGACTCGATCGTCTTCCGGATGATGTTCAACAACCTCCGCCAGGCCTACGAACCGGCCATCGAGGCGCTCGCTCCGCTGCTCGACGGCGAGGTCAGCAACATCGAGGCCTACCGGTCCGTCAGCACAGCGGTGCTCACCCACGACGCAACCTCAGCCATGGCGGCCGCCGACGCTTTGCTGCGCCCCGCGACCGTCGCCATGGTCGCCTTCCTGGACGACTACAGCCTCGACGCCCTCACCGATGAAGGAGAAGCACGATGAGCAAGCCAAGTCCCGAGATCGAGGCGCTCGCCGCCGAGCGGCTCGCTGCGGAGGAGCGCCGCATCACCGGTTCGCGACGCGAGACGATCTCGCTGGGCAGCACGTTCCGCGAGTTCGTCCGGCACCCGAGCCCGTGGATGATCGCCGCGACGATCGTGACCGCCCTGGTGTGGCGGGTCATCGAGGGCAACTGGCAGCTCGGTGACCTGTGGGCACCTGTCATCCTGGTGGCGTTCTTCCCGGTCCTCGAGTGGGTCATCCACGTCTTCATCCTGCACTGGCGCCCGCGCAAGGTCGCCGGGATCAAGATCGACAGCGAGCTCGCCCGCGACCACCGCCGCCACCACGCCGACCCGCGCGACATCCCCTTGGTGTTCATCCCGTGGCGCTCGCTGATCGCGGTGATCGCCGGCGACTTCGCGATCGCGCTCTTCGCGTTCCCGCGGCTCGGTCAGGGCCTGACGTTCCTGTTCGCGGTCGGGGTCACCGGGCTGCTCTACGAGTGGGCGCACTACCTGATCCACAGTGACTACAAGCCGAGGACGAAGACCTACAAGGCCGTCTGGCGCAACCACCGCCTGCACCACTACAAGAACGAGCACTACTGGTTCACGGTGACCTCGTCGGCGACCGCAGACCGGATCTTCGGCACCTACCCCGACCCCGGCAAGGTCAAGGCGTCAGCGACCGCCAAGAACCTGCACGGCAGCAACGCCTAGACGCACCCTCAGAGCGTGGAGCCTTGGCCGTACTGGGCGAACGGGAGGTTCCAGTCGCCCAGTCCGTTGGTCAAGGTCATCGGTCGGCTGGTGCCGGTGTACTCGACCACGTCGCCGATGATGCTGTTGTCGAACAGCCAGCCGGCCTCGGCCGTGCTCATGCCGGTGCAGCCGTGGCTGACGTTGGCGTGGCCCTGGGAGCCGACCGACCACGGAGCCGCGTGCAGGAACTCACCGGAGTAGGTCAGCCGCATCGCGAACTCGACGTTCTTGAGGTTGTAGCCCTGCGGGCTGCCCGGGTCGATGCCGATCGTGCCCGAGTTCATGTCGATCGTGCGGTGCTTCTCGACGATCACCTTGATCCCGGAACGGGTCGTGAACTCGGGCTGCCGTCCGGTGGTGATCGGGATGGTGCGGATCAGGACGCCGTTCCGGTAGACCTTCAGCTGGTCGGTCCGGGTGTCCACCTTGCTGATCATCGAGCGCCCGATGGTGAAGTTGCTGGTGCGGCTGCTCTGGCCGAACACGCCGTTGCCCGCCGGGATGCTGTTGATGTCGGCGTTGATGCTGACCTTGGTGCCCGGCTTCCAGAACTTCGCCGGACGCCAGTGCACCTCGTTGTTCGAGATCCAGTGGAACGCGCCGGCCTGGGCCGGGACCGTCGTGACGGTGATGTGCTTCTGGATCGACTCGTGATCGGTGACCGGTACGTCGAAGTGGATCACGACCGGCATCCCGACACCGACGGTCGAACCGGGGAGCGGGAAGAAGCTGGCGTACGTCTGCTTGCTGAGTCCGAGCACCTGCGTCTTGAACTCGGACTGGTAGCTCTGCTGCTTGCCCGAGCTGTCGACCGCGACGCTGGTGACACGGTAGGTCTGCCCCGGCTCGAGGCGACCCGTGCTCTGCCAGCTGAGCTTGTCGGCCGACATCGTGCCGGCCACGTCCTTGCCGCGGGAACGCACCGAAACCATCGAGAAGGTGCCGTTGGTGACGTCGAGGCGCAGCGAACGGTTCACCTGCACGCCCACGGCTCCCGAGGCGATGCTCGAGGAGATCCGGGCCGCCGAGACCGGAGTCGAGGAGGCGCTGGGGCTGGTGCCCGAGGTCTTCGGCCCGGTGGCGGTGCCAGCGGCCTGGGAGCACGCCGAAGCGCCCGCCAGCATGAGGACCGCGGCCAGCGCGGTCCAGGTACGTCGCGAACGCATGGTTCTCCCGGAGAATCAGCTCAGGAACAGCTCAAGTGGACGCTCCAAGCCTAACAAGGCTACGGATACGCCGAGTACACGAATTGCGTGGAACACATCACTCCTCGGTCCAAACCGGGACCGAGGAGTGAAAATGCACTGAAAACGCTGCCTAGTGCGCGTGTTCTCCGCGGTAGTACTCGAAGACCAGGCCGGACAGGGCGACAGCACCGAGGGTGCCGCCGATGATCACCAGCCACCAGCCGATCACCACGCCGAGGACGATCGTGGCCAGGCACATCGTGCACCACATCGGCCACCAGCTGTACGGCGGGAAGAAGCCCAGCTCGCCGGCACCGTCGGCGATCTCGCCGTCCTTGCGGTCCTCGGGGCGAGGCTCCATCCGGGTCGCGTGGAAACCGAGGTAGATGCTGACCAGCGTGGTGAGCAGCGCCGTCATCACCAGCGCGGAGGTGCCGGTCGGGTCGCCGGTGACGAACCAGTAAGCCGGTGCGACCAGCACGAAGAAGAACGTGCAGATCACGAAGATCCAGGTCTCGGCCTTCATCAGGCGTCATCCCCTTCCAGCATCGTCTTGCGACCTTCCATCTCGGGCGCGTCGGCAACTCCGCCACCCTCGAGGTTGTCGTTGTCGTCGTACTCGAGAGCGGCGATCTCCGGGTGGTGCAGGTCGAAGGCCGGCGACTCCGAGCGGATCCGCGGGATGGACACGAAGTTGTGCCGCGGCGGCGGGCAGCTCGTCGCCCACTCCAGCGACCGGCCCCAGCCCCACGGGTCGTCGACGGTGACCTTGGGTCCACGACGCGACTTGTAGACGTTCCACAGGAACGGGAGCGTCGAGGAGGCCAGCAGGAAGGCGCCGACCGTCGAGATCTGGTTGAGCGTGGTGAAGCCGTCGGCCGCGCTGTAGTCGGCGTAACGGCGCGGCATGCCCTCGACACCCAGCCAGTGCTGGACCAGGAAGGTCGTGTGGAAGCCGATGAACAGCAGCCAGAAGTGGATCTTGCCGAGCCGCTCGTCGAGCATCCGCCCGGTCATCTTCGGCCACCAGAAGTAGAAGCCGGCGAACATCGCGAACACGACCGTGCCGAAGACCACGTAGTGGAAGTGCGCGACCACGAAGTAGGAGTCCGACACGTTGAAGTCGAGCGGCGGCGACGCCAGGATGATGCCGGTCAGACCGCCGAAGAGGAACGTGGTCAGGAAGCCGATCGACCACAGCATGGGGGTGTCGAAGGACAGAGATCCCCCCCACATCGTGCCTATCCAGTTGAAGAATTTGACGCCGGTGGGCACCGCGATCAGGAACGTCATGCCGGAGAAGAACGGCAGGTCGACGGCGCCGGTCACGAACATGTGGTGGGCCCACACGGCGACCGACAGGATCGCGATGCCGAGGGTCGCGGCCACCAGACCGACGTAGCCGAAGATCGGCTTGCGGCTGAAGACCGGCAGGATCTCGGTCACGATGCCGAAGAACGGCAACGCGATGATGTAGACCTCCGGGTGCCCGAAGAACCAGAACAGGTGCTGCCACAGGATCGGACCGCCGTGGACGGCGTCGAAGACGTGCGCACCGAGCTTGCGGTCGGCCTCCAGGGAGAGCAGCGCGCCGGCGAAGATCGGGAACGCGATCAGCACCAGCAGGCTGGTGACCAGGGTGTTCCAGACGAAGATCGGCATCCGGAACATGGTCATGCCCGGTGCGCGCATGCAGATGATCGTGGTGATGAAGTTGACGGCACCGAGGATCGTGCCGAGACCGGCGAGCCACAGGCCCATGATCCACAGGTCGCCACCGATGCCCGGCGAACGCACGGCGTTGGACAGCGGCGCGTAGGCGAACCAGCCGAAGTCGGCCGCACCCGAGGGGGTCAGGAAGCCCGAGGCGGCGATCAGACCTCCGAAGAGGAACATCCAGTACGACATCATGTTCAGCCGCGGGAACGCGACGTCCGGGGAACCGATCTGCAGCGGCATCACCACGTTGCCGAAGCCGAAGAACAGCGGTGTCGCGAACAGCAGCAGCATGATCGTGCCGTGCATGGTGAACAGCTGGTTGTAGACCTCGTCGTTGACCAGCTGCTGGCCGGGGAAGGCGAGCTCGGAGCGGATCAGCAGCGCCATCACGCCGCCGACCATGAACCAGGCGAACGACGTGATCAGGTACAGCTTGCCGATCAGCTTGTGGTCGGTCGTCGTGACGATCCGGACGAGCTGCTGGCCCAGGGTGCGCGTGGGCGCTGCCGGGGGCGCGTCGACTACCGCGGTCACTGTGTTCCTCCGTTGGTGGT
>JACXTT010013815.1_pt1 | contig 10617 bp, 8 predicted proteins | sample 9270951 | NCBI WGS metagenome assembly JACXTT01 (sample SAMN15532306, study PRJNA645909) | rock metagenome | isolation source: weathered quartz diorite | place: Puerto Rico | collected 2017-06-21
GCGGTCCGCGCCCGCACGCCCGGCCGGTTCGTCGCCGGCGCGGATTTCTCGGAGGGCATGCTCCAGGTCGGACAGGCCAAAGCGCGCGCGCGGCGAGTCGCGCGCCTTCAGCTGCTCGCCGCCGACGCCCAGGCGCTGCCGTTTCGCGACGGCGCCTTCGCGTGCGTGATGTCGGCCTTCCTCCTGCGCAACCTCGACGGCCTCGAGCGCGGCCTGGCCGAGATGCGCCGCGTGACGGTGCGCGGCGGCCGCGTCGTCACGCTCGACATCGTCCGCCCGGCGCAACCGCTCTGGGGGGCGATGTTCGGCGCCTACTTCAGCCGCGTCGTCCCGGCCATCGGCGCCCTGGTGGCCGGCGACCGGCAGGCGTACACCTACCTGCCGCAGTCGGTCGATCGCTTCGTCACGCCGGACGAGCTGGCCGAGCTGATGGAAAAGGTCGGGCTGCGCGACGTGACGTATCGGCGATTCGGTCTCGGAACCATCGCGCTCCACGTGGGCATCGCCTAGCGCCTGGCCATGGACTATGCTTGGCCGACGTGAGCGCCCAATGATCAGGAGGAACCGATGGCACGCGCGACCTGGCTCGCCGGTCTGCTCGCTCTGGCTCTATCCGCCTGCGCCGAGACGCAGCCGGCACACACCAACGGCAACGGTGGCGGCGTGAATCCGCCCGACTCGCTGGACCGCGTGCTGAGCCGGACCTTCACGGTGCCGGCGTTCAAGCTCGAGAGCGGCGTGGTGCTGCCCGAGATGACGCTGGCCTACGAGACCTACGGGCGGCTCGCGCCCGACGGCCGCAACGCGATCCTCGTCGCCCACGGCTTCACCAGCAACCACCACGCGGCCGGCAAATACGCCTACACGGATCAGGTGGCCGGCTGGTGGGATGGGCTCATCGGCCCGGGCAAGGCGCTCGACACCGACCGCTACCTCGTCGTCTCGTCCAACATGCTGGGCTCCTCCTACGGCTCCACGGCGCCGGCGAGCACGAATCCAAAGACGGGCAAGCCGCACGGTCCCGACTTCCCCGGCATCACCCTGCGCGACATCGTCGGCGCCCAGAAGACCCTGCTCGAGGCGCTCGGCGTCCAGCATCTCGTCGCCGTCGCCGGGCCGTCCTACGGCGGCTACCAGACGTTCCAGTGGGCGGTGACCTATCCCACCTTCATGAGCGGCGCCGTCGTGGTCGTGTCCGCGCCGAAGGGCTCGGGCGGCGACGCCGCGGTGAAGACGCTCCAGGACCGCCTCGCGACCGACGCGAACTGGAACGGCGGCTGGTATTACGAGCGTGGCGGGATCTTCCCGACGATGTTCCAGATGCGCGTCGAGACGCTCGAGCGCTACGGGCAGAACGAGGTGCTCGCGCGTACGATCGCCGACCCCGACCGGCGCGCGGCGCGCCTGCGGGAGCTCGCGGAGGTCTGGGCCCGCCAGTTCGATCCCACCTCGCTGATCACCCTGCGGAAGGCTGCGGTGAAGTTCGACGCCGAGCGTGACTTCGCGAAGGTGCGCGCGAAGATGCTCTACGTGCTGTCGCGGACCGACAAGATCTTTCCGCCGTCGATCGCGCCCGGCGTGATGGACAAGCTCACCCGCGCGGGCGTCGACGCCAAGTATTTCGAGATCGACACCGAGCTCGGCCACTCGGCCAGCGGCCCGGAGTGGGCGAAGTGGGGGCCGACCCTGAAGGACTTCGTCGCCGGGCTCGAGCGGTAGCCGTGAAGATCACCGAGATCGAGACGATCCCGCTGCGCCTGCCGTTCGCCCAGCCGTTCAAGATCTCCCAGGGCGCCCGCGACACGCTCGAGACCTTGATCGTGCGGGTGCACACTGACGAGGGCCTGGTCGGGATCGGCGAGACCCAGGCGTGGCGCCGGCAGGGCAGCGCCGAGGTGCTCTGGAGCCTCGTACGCACGATCAAGGACCACTTCGAGCCTCTGATCGCCGGGCGCTCGCCGTTCGACATCGGCGGCATCCTGACCACCCTGAACGAGGCGCTCTACAACACGCTCTACGCCCAGGCCGCCGTCGCCGATGCGCTCTACGACATCGCCGGCAAGGCGGTCGGCCTCCCTGTCCACAAGCTTTTTGCCGGCGAGTGCCGCGACCGGGTTCGCATCGGCGGGCTCCTGGCGATGAAGCCCACCGTCGGCGAGCTCATCGAGTCGGCCCAGGGGTTCTACGAGCGCGGCTTCCGCCACTTCGGGCTCAAGATCGGGATCGATCCCAAGCAGGACCTCGCCAACGTCGTCGCGCTGCGCGGACGCTTCGGCGACGGGGTGGTGCTGCGGGTCGACGCCAACGGGGCCCTCGCCTACGACGCGGCGCTGGCCCTCCTCAAGAAGCTCGAGCCTTACGACATCGACGTCGCCGAGCAGCCGATCCCCATCTGGGACCTCGAGGGCCTGGCCGCGCTCTGCCGCGCGACCAGCATCCCGATCATGGCCGACGAGTCGGTCTCGACCGACCATTCGCTCCTCGAGGTGATTCGCCGGCGCGCCGCGACGGTCGTGCAGACCAAGATCGCGAAGAACGGCGGCATGTACCGGGTCTGGCGCCTCTGGACCCTCGCGTCGGCGGCCGGCATGCGCATCTATCCCGGCAACCATCCGAGCACGAGCGTCGCGACGGCCGCGGTCGCACAGCTCTGCGCGGCCTGGCCCGGGCCCCTCATGGAAGGCGTGTTCGCGGTCGGCGTCAGCGGCGCGCTCGGCGCCGATATCGTGACGGAGCCGATCGTGCCCGTGAACGGCGAGATCCGCGTGCCGTCAGGGCCCGGCCTCGGGGTCGACCTGGACCCGAAGGCCATCGAGCGCTACCGCATCGACCGCTAGCCCGCGGCTACTGCATCCGTAGCGCAGCCAGGAACTTCTCCAGCTCGCGGACGAACCCGGCGGGGTTGTCGAGCGTCACGTGATGGTAGCTCGCCGGGATCTCCACCAGTGACGCGCCCGTGATCGCCGAGCGTAGCTTGTCGGCCATGTCGCGCGGGAGCACGGGGCTCAGCTCGCCGCGGGCGATGAGGGTCGGCGCCGTGATGCGGTCGAGCAAGGTCCAGGCGTCGACGGGCCGGCGCTCGGCGTTGCTGGCCGGATCGAAGCGGTAGACCCACGCCCCGTCTCGCTCGACCACGCCCGCTGCGCCCACGTGCGCCAGCAAGGCCGGATCGGCGTTCGTCTCGCGCGGCACCAGCCGAAACGACTGCGCGGCGGCCTCCCGCGAGGGGTACGGCCGCAAGGTTCGCTCGCCGCGGCGGCGCAGGCGGTCGAGCCGGTCCGTCGGGATCATCGGGCGTGAGTCGATGATCACGAGCGCGCGCACGCGGTCGGGGTGCCAGGCCGAGAACGACATCGCGTTGTGCCCGCCCATCGAGTGGCCGATGAGCGCGACCTGCCCGAGGCCGAGTGCGTCGAAGAAGCCCAGGAGGTCCGCCGTGAAGTTCTCGGTCGCGTAGGCGGGCGGCTTCGCCCACTGGCTCTCGCCGTGGCCGCGTTGATCGAGCGCGATCACGTGAAATCGCTCCGTGAGCGCCGGCGCGACGAGGTCGAACCAGTGAGCGTGCGCCGAGCCGCCGTGGAGGAGACAGAGGGCCGGGCGGTCCGCGGTTCCCCACTCGAGGAAGCTCAAGGAAAGCTCGCCGACCACGACGGAACGTTTACGCGCGGTCTCGCATCCCAAGCGTGTGATGGATGGCATGCGCCGAATTGTATCCGCAAAATTTTTGCTTTGTGCGCCCTCGCGCACCAGCTATTGTCGAAAGTACCGATGAGTGACGAGCGCACGTCGCAGAATCGTCGTCGCAACGTCCTGGATGGAGGCTATACAGCCGGGCTTCTCATCGTTGCGATTCTCGCCGGCTACGCCCTGCTGGCTCCGTCGGACCTCGCCCGCGCGACGACGTTGGCTCGACCCCAGCCAGCGCCCACTCCTGGTCCAGTCTCTGATTACCTCGGCAAGCCGGTCGAGCGCGCGCCCGAGCCGACGCGCCTGACCTGGCCAAAGATGGTCAGTGGTCAGATCCTTGACGAGAACCGCGCGCCGCTCGAGGGCGCGTCGATCGTCATCGGCGGCGTCGAGCACCGGACGGACGCCGAGGGCAAGTTCACCGTCGAGGGCCATCCGCCGGACGGCGCCCTGCTCGTCAAGCGCCCGGGCTACGCGAAGGTGACGCTCCAGCCGACGAAGGACACGATCGAGGTCGTCATGAAGCCGCAGATGATCAAGGCGGCCTACCTGACGTACTTCGGCGTGGGGAGCAAGGAGATCCGCGGCCGCGTCCTCGATCTGGCCGCGCGCACCGAGATCAACGCCGTCGTCATCGACGTGAAGGGTGACCGGGGCTGGATCGTCTACAAGACAGAGGTGCCCGAAGCCATGGCGGTCGGCGCCCAGGGGCCCGGCACGCTCAAGAACTTCGACGACCTGATGGCCGATTTCAAGGCGCGGGGCATTTACACGATCGGCCGGATCGTGACGTTCAAGGACAACATCCTCGCCAACGGCCGTCCCGACCTCGCCATCATCGACAATCGCACCGGCAAGCCCTGGATCGACCGGGAGAACCTGGCCTGGGTCGACCCGCTGCGCGAGGAGGTTTGGAAGTACAACGTCGCGATCGCGCGCGAGGCGGTCAGCAAGGGGTTCGACGAGATCCAGTTCGACTACGTCCGCTTCCCGACCGACGGCAAGCTCGGCGCCGCCAAGTATTCGGGGCCCGTCAACAAGGATACGAGGCTCCCCGCCATCGCCGGCTTCCTGGGCCGGGCCCGGCGCGAACTCGGTCCGCTGGGTGTCTACGTCGCGGCCGACGTCTTCGGCTACACGGCCTTCAACGACAACGACACGGACATCGGCCAGCGCATCGAGGAGCTGGCGCCGCATCTCGATTACTTCTGCCCGATGGTGTACCCCTCGGGGTACCACGTGGGCATCCCTGGGTTCCGCAACCCCGTCCAGCACCCCTATGAGATCGTCCACGAGAGCGTGCGGCTCATTCGCCAGCGCTCCGCGAGCCAGAAGGTCCGGGTGCGGCCCTGGCTGCAGGATTTCAAGGACTATGCATTCGACAAGCGGATCTTCGGCGTGACCGAGATTCGCGCCCAGATCAAGGGAGCCGACGACGCCGGGGCGGTCGGCTGGATGCTTTGGAACCCCCGGAATGACTACACGGCCGGCGCTCTGCGGCAGAAAGAGGCCTCAGGGACGAAGTGAAACTTTTACTCGTTCTCTCTTTGATTCTCACCGCGGCTCTGCTCTTTGTCTCATTCGCCGGCGCCGGTGAGCTCGCCGCCAACGAGCTCGGGCGCGTGATGATCCTCGAGTATCACAAGATCGACTACCCCGAGGAGCGCTGGACCCGGACGCCCGAGAACTTCCGTCGCGACCTCGAGACGCTCTACGCCAAGGGCTACCGGCTGATCAACCTGGGTGACCTCCTCGACCGGCGCATCACCTTGCCGGCCGGGACGACCCCCGTCGTGCTCACCTTCGACGACTCCTCGCCCGGTCAGTTCCGCTACCTCGACCACAACGGCACCGTCGAGATCGATCCCAAGTCGGGTATCGGCATCCTCGAGGCGTTCCGGCGCGAGCACCCCGACTTCGGCCACGGGGGCACGTTCTACGTGCTCCCGGGCGCGAATCCGCCCAATCACCTCTTCAACCAGCCGGCTTACGAAACCAAGAAGCTCCAGTACCTGGTGAGCCAGGGCTACGAGATCGGCAACCACACGCTCTGGCACGCGAACCTCGGCAAGTACCCTGAGGCGACGGTGCGCGCGCAGGTGGCCGAAGCTCAGGTGTGGATCCAGCGCCACGTACCCGACTACAAGACCCGCACCCTGGCGCTGCCGCACGGCGTGTATCCGTCCGACGTGAGCTGGGTGCTCAAGGGCTCCGCCAAGGGCACGAGCTACAGCCACGACGCCGTGCTGATGGTCGCCGGCGGCGCCGCGCCGTCGCCGTATTCCCGCTCGTTCGATCCCGTGCGCCTGCCCCGCATCCAGGCGACCGAGCGCGAGCTCGCCTACTGGCTCAACTACTTCGACAAGAACCCCGGGGAGCGCTTCGTGAGCGACGGCGACCCGAACTCGGTCACCGTCCCGACTGCGCGCCGCGACCGTCTACGCGACGAATACCGCACCCAGCGAGTCGTCGAACGCTGATTCCGTCCCGCTCTCATCAGATCCTCGCCCGGCGAGCCGGGCTCACCCGGAGCCCGGCCGCCGCGTGATCCCCCGCCCGCCCGTCCTCTCGCCCACAAAAGAACCACCGACAACCACCGTGGGCCGAGCAGGACGGGCGGACCCGCCCCCCCACATCGCGCGCTCGCTTCCGCGCCTGTGCGTGACGTCGAGCAAGCTCCGAATTGCCCGGCCGATATGAGATGTCAGCAAGCTTGAGTCGGCGAGAACGGGCCGCATGATGCGCTTGGCGGTCCGGGGGCGGGTTGCCGCGCGGGCGGTGGGGGTTGGGTGGGGTGGGGTCTCTTCGGACCCGTTCCCTCCAAGGGTCAGCGGAAGTGGCGCGCCGGGATGGAGCCCAGCCGCCGAGGAGCAGCGAACGCGCGCCGCGTGGTCCGAAGAGGCCCCGCCCCGCCCGGCCCCCACCGCCCGCGCAGCGCGAAGCGATGCACGGAGCGCTTAACGATACATGAGATACGACGCGCGACGATTCAAGAAGCTGCTACGGTCGACCTCGCTCCACGCCACGAGCCGGTCAAGAACCTCCCCTCTGAGGAAGGCCCACATCGTGGACCGGTTCACCAGGAGGTTCTGGATGCTCTCTGGCCTGAACTGGTCCCGGTGACGCTCCCGTAGGGTCCGCGCCAGCGCGAACCCTACCGTCACCGGTCGAATCGCCTCGCGATCGGTCACCACGACCCGCACGCCGCCGCAGGAGATGCTCGTGTAGACGTCCGCCGTCGGCGTGAACCAGATGGGATCGAACCTCACGCCGCGGAGCCCCTGCCGATTGAGCGCCTCGGCCAGGCCTCGAGGCTCGATCCAGGGCGCGCCGATGACCTCGAAGGGCATGTCCGTCCCGCGGCCCACCGAGAGGTTGGTCGCCTCCAGGAGCCCGACGCCCGAGTAGAGCAGCGCCTGGGTGACCGACCGGATGTTCGGGGACGGGTTCACCCAGGGCAGCCCGGTCTCGTCGAACCAGCGGTCACGATCCCAGCCGACCAGCGGCACCACCGTGAGCGACACCGGGATCTTCCGCTCGGCGGCGGCCAGCCTCGCGAATTCGCCGATCGTCATCCCGGTGCGCACCGGGATCGGATGCGGCGCGGTGAACGACTGCAGATCTGGGTCCATCAGCGGCCCCTCGACCACCCGGCCGTTGATCGGATTTGGCCGGTCGAGGACCAGCACAGGGATCCGCTGCTTGGCGGCCTCTTCCATGACGTAGACGAGCGTCGTCAGGTACGTGTAGTAGCGGACGCCGACGTCCTGGATGTCGAAGACCAGGAGCGTGATGTCCTTGAGCATCGCCGAGGTCGGCCGCCGGGTCGTTCCATACAGACTCCAGATCGGCCGGCCGGTCACCACGTCGCGACTGTGCGGCACGTCGGTGTTGGACACGCCCATGAGCCCGTGCTCGGGAGAGAAGATCGCCTGCAGGCGGACGCCCGGCGCGGCGGCGATCAGGTCGATCGCGCGGCGACCGCGCAGATCGATCCCGGTCTGGTTGGTCACGAGGCCGACGGAGTGCCCCGACAGCATCGCGAACTTCTGATCGGCGAGCACGTCGAGCCCGGTGAGAACGCGCTCCTGCGGCAGCATGGGCTCGCCCGGCATCAGCCGGATATCGGGGGCCGACCCGTCCGCCGCGGGGCCGCTTATCGGGCCCGGGTCCGCGATGACGGGCGGTTGGAAGAGTTGCGCCCCGGCGGCGGCCGCGACCCGGACGCGGAGATCGCGGATGCGCGCGGCGCCTCCCCCGTAGGGGTGCACGCGGTTGGACAGCACGAGGAGGTAGCTCCGGGTCGCCGGGTCGATCCAGACGGCGGTGCCGGTGAAGCCCAGGTGGCCGACGGACCGCTCGGGAAAGAACGGCGACATCAGCTTGGGAAAGGACGAGCTCATGTCCCAGCCGAGCGCCCACCCCGTGCGATTGTCGGGCCCTTGCTCCCACATCTCCCTGACGGTCGCGGGCTCGAGGATGCGCTGGCCGTCGAGCGCCCCCCGGTTCAGCAGCATTCGGACGATTCGCGAGAGATCGGCGCTGGTCGAGAACAGTCCAGCGTGGCCGGCAACCCCGCCGAGCAGGCGCGCCCGCTGGTCGTGGACTTCGCCGCGAAGCAGGACACCGTTGACGAATTCCGTCGGCGCCACCCGGGGCAGGGCGCTCACCTTGGGATGGAAGCTCGTGTCAGCCAGTGCGAGCGGCCGGTACACCGTCTTGTCCAGATACTTGTCGAGCGGGAGGCCGCCCACCCGCCGGACCACCTCGGCGAGCAGGATGAACCCGGTGTCGCTGTACTGGAACGAAGTGCCGGGAGGATAATCCAGGGGCATCTTGGCGATCGCGCTCGCGGCACCGGGAAAGCCGGCCGCGACCATCGCGTTCGGGGGATAGGCGGCGAGCCCGGCGCTATGGGTCAGGAGTCGTCGGATCGTGATCTCGTCGAACTGCTGGCTCCGGAACTCCTTGAGGTATCGTCCGAGCGGCGCGTCGAGCTTGACGGCCCCCCGCTCGACCAGGGTCATGACCGCCAGGGTGGTCGCGAAGGGCTTGGTGAGGGAGGCCAGGTCGAAAATGGTATCGACCGTCATCGGGACCGGCTGCGGGAGCAAGCGCCGGGAGCCGTACGCGCGGTGGAGCAAGACGTCGTCGCCGCGGCCGACCAGCACCACCACGCCAGGCACCTCGCCGCTCGCCACGGCCTCGTTGGCGGCCTCGTCGATGCCGGAAAAATCGAGCGCTCCGGAAACTTCTTTCGGCGGAGCGAAGGCGGCCCCGGGCAGCGCGAGCAGGGCGAGCAAGGTCGCAACAGCGATGCGAGCGACGAGCACCTTAGAATCTTAGCATTGTGAGCCCGAGACCATGACACCGAGCTCGTTCTTCGGCACATCGCTGCGCCGCGACCCGAATCAGCCCGCCGATCTCAACGCGCGCATCGAGGCGCAGCTGCGCGAGCGCCTCGAGGAAGCGGTGGACTTCGTGTGTCTGGAAGGGCTCGTGAAACGACGGCAGGCGCTCTCGCTGCCGGCGCCGAGCGCCGAGAGCACGCGCGACCGAGAAGAGTTCACGCAGAGCGTGCACACGTTCCTCGCCGAGCTCTGGAGCGCGATCGCGCCGACGCTGAGCGTGGAGCAACGCCAGAAGCTCGCCGCCGCCGAGCACGCGCCCGGTGACGAGACCCAGCGCCTCCTCGGCGTGCACGTGGCGCTCGCGCGCCAGCTGCCGGACTACTGGCAGCGCTTCGAGGCCGGCCGCACCGCTCACGCCGAGCAGATCGAATCAGGCGGCGAGCGCCGCGGACTGCTCGGCCGACTCTTCGGCCGCGGTTGACCGCCAGGCGCCGAGCGCCCACAGATTCTCGAGATCCTCGAGCGCCCGCCGCCACCGTCCGTAGCCGTCGAGCAAAGATTCACGCACGGCCGCCAGCTTGGCGTCCGCGTCGTCCAGTCGGGTTTTCAAGGTCGGGTTCGCGGCACGAATGCTCTCGAAGCCTCCTTCGGGCACCGACGTCGCGAGGCGATCGAGAAGTCCTGTCAGCTCCTGGTGCAGCACGCGCTCTACCGGGTTCATCGGAGACACCTCCCCTACGAACTCAATACTAAACACGTGTTGATCTAATGTCAAGGGCGCGAGAATCCCGCACATTGTTGTGATGGCGATCGCGCCAAAGCTATTCGCCCCTCTCGCAAATTCTCTTCGCATCACTTCCATGATCGCGCGCGAGGCCAGCCCCCAACCTTGTCTTCAGGCGTCAGCGAGCGCACTATTCCCGCCACGGAGGTGGCTGTGAGCACATTCTGATGGCGCGCCTGGCCGGCCCTGCGGCTTCGCGAGCGCTGGGGCGGCTGGAGCCGCGAGGCCTTCGGCAGGTCGAGCGGCGCCCACGTGTCCGTCTACGAGCACGCCGGACGGGAAAGGAACCCATGACCTCAGTCGCCGACCTCGACACCCCCGCCGTCACCGTCGACCTCGACATCATGCGGGACAACATCCGCCGCGTGCAGGCCCACCTGGCGCGACACGGCATCGGGAACCGGCCGCACATCAAGACGCACAAGATCCCTGCGATCGGCCGCATGCAGATGGAGGCCGGCGCCGTCGGCATCACGTGCCAGAAGCTCGGCGAGGTCGAGGTGTTCGTGGACGCGGGTGTCACCGGCGACGTCCTCCTGACCTACAACATCCTCGGGCGCCAGAAGACCGATCGGCTCATGGCGCTCGTCAAGCGAGTGCGCCGGCTCGCGGTGGTCCTCGACAACGCCGTCGTGGCGCGCGAGCTCTCCGAGGCCGCGGCGCACGCCGGCGCCGACCTGCGCTTCCTGGTCGAGTGCGACACCGGCTTCGGCCGGACGGGCGTGCAGACGCCCGACGAGGCGTTCGACCTCGCGCGGGCGGTCACGCGCCTGCCGCGGATGCACTTCGAAGGGC
>JACXTT010013816.1_pt1 | contig 10617 bp, 9 predicted proteins | sample 9270951 | NCBI WGS metagenome assembly JACXTT01 (sample SAMN15532306, study PRJNA645909) | rock metagenome | isolation source: weathered quartz diorite | place: Puerto Rico | collected 2017-06-21
CGCGTCAGTCAGACCGCCTTCCAGATAAAGTCCACCGTCGGCGTATTCCAGGTTGCCGTCGGCTCGCACATTGCGAACTGGAACGGCTGCAAGTTTCATCTCGGCTTCGCGCCCGCCGCGACCAACGGCATGCCATTCATCCACAGCCTCGACGCTGAAAAAAATCTCACGCCGCTTCTTCAAGTGAACCTCCCTGTTCCGCGCGGTCGCGGCGTCATCGTTCTGGACCCCGGTCATGGTGGCAACGAAGTCGGGACCAAAAGCACGCTCGGCAACTTTTTCGAGAAGGACTACACGCTCGACTGGGCGAGGCGCCTCAAGCCGCTGCTCGAAGCGCGTGGCTGGCGCGTCGTGCTCACCCGCACCAACGACCGCAACGTCGAACTCTCCGAGCGTGTGCTTATCGCGGAGCAGCAGCAGGCCGATCTGTTCATCAGCCTGCACCTCAACGCCGCGGCCGGAGCCGGAGCCGCTGGTCTGGAGACGTATTGCCTCACGCCGGCCGGCATGGCGTCCACGCTGACACGCAATTATCCCGACCCCGTGAACATCGCGCTGCCCGGCAACGTGCGGGACTTCGAGAACATGCGCCTCGCCATGCGGGTCCATCGGTCGCTCCTGCAAAACGTCGGCATGCCCGACCGCGGCGTGCAGCACGCACGCTTCATGGCCGTGCTCAAGACCCAGCAACGCCCCGCCATCCTCATTGAAGGCGGCTACCTCTCCGACCGCCACGAGGCGAAGCTCCTCGCCAGCCCAGACTATCGCCAGAAGCTCGCGCTGGCAGTGGCGAAAGCCTTGGAGTAGGTCAGCGCGCCCCGCCTGACCTGCTGACTTTCCCCTCCCGAACCAGTGGCCTGCTGCGCTACCTTCGTCTCATGCAATGGCAGCATGGCGATTACTTCCTCACCGACGAAACCTCGCGCCTTGGCCTCACCGCCGTGGTTGCACTGCTCCGTTCAACTTACTGGGCCGCCGAGCGGCCCGTGGAAGTCACCGAGCGCAGCCTCCGCCATTCGCTGAACTTCGGCCTCTTCCACGGCGCGGAGCAAGTAGGTTTCGCTCGCGTCGTCACCGACCACGCGACGGTGGGTTATCTCTGCGACGTGGTGATTGCCGACGCGCATCGCGGCAAGGGACTGGGCAAGTGGCTGCTCACTTGCATTCTCGATCACCCCGAATTGCGCGGCTGCCGCATTGACCTTTTCACCAAGGACGCGCAGGAGTTTTACCGTGCGTTCGGCTTCGGCCCGCACCGTTACACAAGCATGGTGCGCTATCCGACCCGTCACGCGGGCGGAAACACTTCCTCCACCGCCTCGTAGAGCGCGCCAACCATCCGCCGCACTTGCGCCGCCGTCGTGCAATAGGGCGGCATCAGCACCACGACATTCCCGATGGGCCGCGTCAACACGCCGCGCCGCGCCATCGCTTCGCACACGCGGATGCCCGCGCGCTCACCGAGCGCGAACGGCTCCCGCGTTCGCCAGTCGCGCACCAATTCGACGCCCGCGACCAGCCCGGCTTGCCGCACATCGCCCACTTGCGGCAGCAGCCAAAGTGACTTCAGCTCACGTCGCAAGTCATCTTCCAGTCGCGCTCGCGCCTTGACAGAAGCCTTGCCTTCTAAGAGTTCCAAACTCGCCAATGCCGCCGCTGCACCGAGTTGGTTCCCCGTGTAGCTGTGCCCGTGGAAGAACGTCGTAAACTCCTCGTAGTCGCCGAGGAACGCGTTGAAGGCAGCCTGCGTCGTCAGCGTCGCCGCCAACGGCAGGGAACCGCCGGTCAAACCCTTCGCCAGCGCAAGGAAGTCCGGCTGCACGCCCTCCGCGTGTGACGCGAAGAACGAACCGGTTCTGCCAAACCCCGTCATCACCTCGTCCGCCACCAGCAGCGCGCGATGTCCGCGCGCGATGTCCGCCACGCGCTTCAGCCAGCCGCCGGGTTGCGGGATCATCCCTGCCGCGCCTTGTATCCGTGGCTCGAAGACAAACGCCGCGTAGTCATTATCCCGCTTCCGAGCCGCCGCGCACTTCGCCTCGACCTTGCCGACGCATTCCCAGCTGCACTTCCGATGCTCACGCGCATCCGCCCGCTCCGGCTTCGCCTTGTTGAATGGACACCGGTAGCAATACGGCGACATCACCTGGTCTGTTTTGAAGAGCAGCCCGCCGTAGGCTTTGTGAAACAGGTCAATGTGCCCGAGGCTCACCGCCCCGACCGTGTCGCCGTGATACGCGCCGGCCAGCGACAGGAAGCGCGGTTTCGTTTTCGGCCCGCGTGTGCGACGGGTGAACTCGTAAGCCAGCTTCAGCGCGACCTCCATCGCCGTCGAGCCGTCGTCGGAGAAGAAAACTTTGGACAATTGCGAATTGTGAATTGCGAATTGCGAATTTGGCGGCGGGTGATCTTTGCTCCGATTCGACACTCGAAACTCGAAGTTCGCCATTCGCACCAGTCTCTCTGCCAGCAAGCTCGCCGGCTCATTCGCGAAGCCTAGCACCGAGCTGTGCGCAATTTTGCCAAGCTGTCTCTTGAGCGCCGTGTTGAGCTTCGGATGGTTGTGTCCGTGGAGGTTTGTCCAGATGGAGGAGTTCGCGTCCAGATACTCGCGACCGCGCACGTCACGCAGCACAGCGCCCTGGCCCGATGTGATGACAATCGGCTCACGCCGCAGCCAGTCGCGCATCTGTGTGAACGGATGCCAGACGTGCGCGTGGTCGAGGCGGGCGAGCTTATGCATTTCCGATCTCCAATCTCCGATCTCCAATCTTCGCGAGCACCGCCGCCAGCGTCGCCAAGTCCTCCGCCGTATGGTCCGCCGACACCGTGAAGCGCAGCCGCGCCGCGCCGCGCGCGACGGTCGGATAGCGAATCGCCGGCACAAACACTCCGGCCTTCCGCAGCGCACCAGACAACTCGACCGCTCGCGCCTCCGCGCCAACGACCACCGGCACAATCGGCGCGCACACCGCTGATGGCGGAAAACCCGCGCCGATCAGCACTCGCTTCAACTCCTCCACCAGCAGCCACAGCCGCTGCCGCCGCGTCTCGCCCTCCTGCGACTGGATGATCTTCAGCCCCGCCCGCGCCGCCGCTGCCGCCGCTGGAACTGGTGCCGTGGAGAAAACAAAACTCCGCGCCCGGTTCACCAGCAGATCCACCAGCTTGCGGTTCCCGCAAATCGCGCCACCCGCCGCACCCACGGCCTTGCCCAGCGTCGCCATCTGAATCTCGACGCGGCCCGTCAGCCCGAACTCCTCCACCAGCCCGCGCCGACTCTCGCCGTAAAGCCCGGTCGCGTGCGCCTCGTCCACCATCAGCCATGCGCCGTGACGCTCCTTCAGCTCGACGAGGTTCCGCAGTGGCGCGAGGTCGCCGTCCATGCTGAAGACGCTCTCGGTGACGACGAGAACTCTCGCTGACCGCTGACCGCTGACCGCTCGCCACTGCTTCCTCGCCCACTTGAGTTTGGCTTCCAAGTCGTTCAGATCGTTGTGGCGGAACACACGCAGTTTCGCGCCGCAGATCTTCGCGGCATCCACGATGCAAGCGTGGACCAGCTTGTCCACGATGAGCACGTCGCCCTTGCCTAGCAGTCCGACGATGGCTCCTTGGGCCGCCGCGTAGCCTGTGGAAAACGTCAGCGCCGCCTCCGTGCCCTTGAAGTCCGCGAGCGCCGCCTCCAGCTCGTGATGCACCGCCAGCGAGCCGCACACGAGCCGCGACGCACCGGAGCCAGCGCCCCATTTTTCCACCGCCTTGAGTGCGGCTTCCTTGAGCGCGGGATGATTTGCGAGACCGAGGTAGTCGTTGGAGGAGAAGTTCAGCAACTCGCGTCCACCGATGTTCGCTCGCGTGCCGGCGGGGGATTCCATGCATCGCAACTCCCGCAACAGGCCTGCCTCGCGCAAGGCGGACAGTTCGGCGGCGAGTTGCTGGTCGAAATCGGACACGCGCGCAGCGTAACAGCGCGGGCAAGGCGGGCAAAGCCTCCTGTCTGAAACGACGTGAGAAGTTTCAAACTTTCCCAGCCCTCAAAACCAGCCCGGATCCAATACTATTTTCCTCTGAACAACCAAGGCACAGCGAGATTACCCCAAAAAAACAGACACAAGGGACAGGCGGGACGCGCTGTCCTGCGGTGAGTTGAGGGGAGCGGGATTGGGCGACAAGAGGCGGAGAGGTCAATCCATGGCGAGCTTCCGGCAAGAAAGGTGCAGTCGAATCCCACGCCGGGGCGAGGGTTGGAACGTCATGAATGCCCAATCTTTTGAAGTCCTTCCAACGAGCGAGACAGCCAGCATTGCGTCGCCGGAGTCGTCCGAGATGGTTTTCCTATACTCCCTTCCTTGTCTAGTGCCCGAAGCCCGGCGGCTGGCGCACCGGCTGGAACATGAAGTGGGCGGGGAGCTGCCGCTGAACTGGGACGAGTTCCTGCTCGATTCCCTTGATGACTCCGCCGCGTTTCAGGTTGCGGTCGAGGCGGCGACCGGGGCGCGTGTGATCTTGATCGCCATTTGCGGATATGAACCGCCGCCGCCCCGGATGCTCGAATGGCTGGAGGCGGTGCGGAGGCGGGCACCGGCTGGCGAGCGGGCTTTGGTGGCATTGCTGGGCTGCCGTGGCCCAGCAGAGAGGCGGGAGGGCGCGGCGGCGGAAGTCCCGCTGCGCGCGGCGGCGGAAAGGCTGGGGGCGGATTACTTCCACCACCAGATTCTGATTTGTCCGCCTTGCTGGAGGGCTGCCCACGCTGTGCTTCAGCAGCGCGCCCAGATGCTGTCGCCTTTGCTAGCCGACATCTTCGCTTGCCATGAGCCGGCGGCGAAAACCGACGTGAAGGTGAAGGCCGGCGGCCCTTGAGACCATGATTGCTTTTCTGCAAGAATTCGGAGTTGAACCACCCTCGCTTGCCCATGCGGACGCGGCGGGGCTAGTGTGCGCCATGCGCGCCAGCAAGACCGTCACGCCCGCCCTGCTCCAGCAGCTTTCGCAATCGCAGATGTATCTCGACTACGAGCGCGCGTTCAGTGAGGCCACGGGCCTTCCGTTGAGCCTGCGCCCGGTGGATGCCTGGCGGCCCGCGCATCGCGGCAAGCGCCACGAGAATCCCTTCTGCATGCTCATGGCCACACGCAGCCGCACCTGTGCCGCCTGCCTGCAAGTGCAGGAGCAACTGGCCCAGATGGAGGCCGCCGCCACCGAGAAAACCGTGACTTGCTTCGCCGGCCTGTGTGACAGCGCGGTGCCGGTGCGGCTGGGCGGTGAGTTGATCGGCTTGCTCCAGACGGGCCAGGTTTTTCTCAAGCGGCCCAGCCGCGCCCGGTTCGCGCGCACCACTCGGCAGTTGGTGAACTGGGGGCTGGACGTGGACATGAAGGCGCTGGAAGAGGCGTATTTCCAGACGCGGGTGATTTCGCCGCGGCAATACCAAGCCGTGCTGCAGTTGCTCAAGGTGTTTGCCGAGCATCTTTCGCTGGTGAGCAACCAGTTGATGGTGCGTGAACGGAACGCCGAGCCGCCGGCCATCACGCGTGCGAGGCAGTTCATCCAGGAGCGCCAGGGCGACCCGCTCTCGCTCACCGAGGTCTCGCGCGCGGTCAACATGAGCACGTTCTATTTCTGCAAACAGTTTCGGAAGGCCACCGGGCTGCACTTCACGGAATACCTCTCGCGGCTGCGCGTGGAGAAGGCGAAGAATCTTCTGCTCAACCCGAACCTGCGCGTGAGCGAGATCGCCTACCAGGTTGGCTTCCAGTCGCTCACGCATTTCAACCGGGTCTTCCGGAAGTTCACGGGCCAGCCGCCCACTGCCTGGCGCGCGGCGCTGCCCAGACCTTGACCGACGGTGAGGCTCGCCGGTCTGTCTGATGGGGAGAACTTTCGCGCCAGCGGCCGGCGTGGCTTTGCTGTTTCACCAGACCGACCGCTGACGCGGGAACTGAAAGCGAGAAGGACAGGCGGGGCGCACTATCCTGTTTCAATTCACCACATTGCGCGGCGCATTGCCCAGCAACACGCGGCGGACGTTCTCGCTGCCCTTCACGCGCATGTCGTTCAGCCCCTCTTCGCAGTAAAACGCCGCGTGCGGATTTAGAATCAGCCGGTCATGCGCGGGATGTTTCGGATCGCGCCACGCGATGAGCAATGGGTGGTTTTCCGCTGGCGGCTCCTGCTCCAAAACATCCAGCCCGGCACCGCCGAGGTGTCCGCGCGCCAAAGCATCCAGCACCGCGAGTGGCTCCACCACGCCGCCGCGCGCGGTGTTCACGAGGAACGCGCTGGGCTGCATCTGCGCGATGGTGTCGCGGTTCATCAGGTGATGTGTCTCCGGCGTGAGCGGGCAGTGCAGGCTCACGACATCGCTCTGCGTCAGGAGTTCATTCAACGTTTCCACCCGCCGCACGCCGAGCGCCTTCTCCCGGCCATCCGGCGCGTAGGGATCGTGGAAGACCACGTCGAAGCCGAACGCCTTCGCCCGCAGCGCCGCCGCCGTGCCGATGCGTCCGACACCCACGATGCCGAACACGCGCCCGCGCAGCCGGTGCACCGGCTTGAACTGCTCGTAAGTCCACGCGCCGTGCCCGCGCCGCAGCCGGCTGTTCAGGAAGTGAATTCCTCGCATCAGCGAGAGTGCCATGCCCAGCGCCGAGTCCGCGACCTCCTCGGAGCCGTAGTCCGGCACGTTGCACAGCGCAATGCCGCGCGCGCGACAAGCCGCGCCGTCCACGTTGTCGAAGCCCGCGCCGCAGCGGATGATGACCTTGCAACGCCGCAGCCGGGCGATGGTGGCCTCGGTGACTTTCAGGAAGTGATAGACCATCACCGCATCCGCGTCCGCGATGCGGCCCGCCATCTCATCCTCGTGTTTGGCATCGAGCGCGGCGATGTCCGCGAGGTCGCCGAGGATGCGGCGCTCCACGTCGAGCGGTTCGCCGACGAAGTCCGTGATGACCACTTTGAAGCGGGAACTCATGTTGGGCGGGACTTGTAGGGGAAGCGTGGGACGTTGTCGAACCCGGAGCTTCCAGCCAATTTCGGAATGGCATCGCGGCGGTGAAGTGAGCAGACTGCGCGGCGATGAAACCCAGTGGCGTCCGCCGAGTGCTGCGCGTTGCGTGCTGCCTGCTCGGTGTTTTGGGCGCCCATGCAACGAGGGCGCAAGAGAGCACCAACGGCTTCGCCTTCGCAGACTTTCTCCTCGTCCCGCTCCGTGTCCACCTGCTCACAGCCACGAACGAACCGGCGATCCACACCACGCTCACGAGCAACGACGTGACGCGCATCCTCGGCAAGGTGAACCGCGTCTGGGCGCAGGCTGGCATCACCTTTTATCTGGAGTCGCTCCGCGTTGAGGCCGCCACCAACCCCACGAACTATGTGGAGAACGCGCGCGAAGACGAGCGCGCCACGCTGCTCTCCCTCCGCCCCAAGGACTCGCTCGCCACGAATTGCTTCCACGTTTTCTACCTCAGGCAAATCCGGGCCAACGGCATCTATTTCAACGCGCAGGGCATTTTCGTGAAGGACACCGCCAGCCTGCGCAAGGTCGAGGGCGGCATTGACGAACCGCTGCCACGCGTGACTTCGCACGAACTCGGCCACGCGCTCACCCTTCCCCACCGGCAGGACGTGACAAACCTCCTCGCCTCCGGCACGACGGGCACTTGGTTCAATGAGGCTGAAATCAAACAGGCTCGTGAAGCGGCAAAGAAAAAGGAATGGATTCAGCCCGCGCCCGACGTGCTGCGAAAAGCACACGAGCCGCACCACGCAAATGAGGCCGACGAGCCGAGGAAGCTTTGGTTGCGAATCAGTCACATCCCGCTGGAGTGCGATCCGACTCGCCTCGCCCGTGAGCGCGTGGAGGAGCTGGCCAAGTAGCGGTGCATGAGCAAGCCGCCCGCAACCGCCCTCACAGGGGCTTCTGTTCGTATGCTTGGAGTGAAAAACATTGGCATCGTCCTTGGAGTGCTGATCTTCCAAGGGGGATGGTTCTAGGAGGTCAGCAGAATCAAGCTCTTTCGGCCTCTTTTGCTGGCGCAGTTCTCGCCTTCGTTGTCGGTGTCCCTGTCTTTGTTCTGGGAGTCCTCGTCGCTGCGCATGGTGAGGTTCTCAAGGCCACATTGGATACTGCAGTTCATAGCTCTCCGTTTGTCACCAAAGACGAGATGGCTAGGGCAATGTCTCTGTAGCAATAGACTCGTCGCTGAGGTCTGCGACAACCCTTGGGCTACCCTGCAGCGTGGTTTTGAGAGTGAAATGCAGTTGGTTCGTTCGGCCCGCGAGTTCGGAGTCGAAGGATCACACCTTCCAGACCGGCCTTTCTTGCCTCCTTCCCCGCCTTCCCCTAAAACCGCCTCATGCCTATTCGCCATCGCTGGCCTGCCACGCTGCTTTCCCTCGCCGCCTTTGCCGTCTTGTTGACCGCCGCGTCCGCTCAGCTCCCGCCGGGCGTCTCGGATTCGCAGAAGGCCGGCGATGTGCCCACGCCACCGGCGGAGTCGCTCAAGAAGCTCACGCTGCCGCCGGGCTTCCGCGCGCAGCTCTTCGCCGCCGAGCCGCAGATCATGCAGCCCATCGCGATGGAGTTCGATGACCGTGGGCGGCTCTGGGTGGTCGAGAACTTCTCCTATCCCACGCTCAAGAAGAACAACGGCGTCACCAACCCCGCGCCCGACCGCATCCTCATCTTCACGGATCGCGACGGCACGGGCCGCAACGTGGAGCGCAAGGTCTTCCTCGACGCGGGCCGCAACGTGACGAGCGCGCTGCCGGGCTTCGGCGGCGTGTGGGTGCTGTCGCTGCCGGATCTGCTCTTCATCCCGGATGCCAACGGCGACGACGTGCCGGACGGCCCGCCGGTGGTGGCCTTGACGGGCTGGAACATCCAGGCGGGGCACAACTTCGTGAACGGCCTCGCGTGGGGTCCGGACGGCTGGCTCTACGGACGGCACGGCATCACCACGAAGTCCACGGTGGGCCGGCCCGGCTCGCCGACGAACGAATGGGTCACGCTGGACTGCTCCATCTGGCGCTATCATCCGGTGACGAAGAAGTTCGAGACGGTCTGTCGCGGCACGACGAATCCGTGGGGCCTGGACTGGGACGAGAACGGTCAGGCGTTCTTCTCGAACAATGTCATCGGGCATTTCTGGCATGTCATTCCCGGCGCGTTCTACAAGCGCATGTTCGGCACGCACGACAACCCGCATCTCTACGAGCTGATGGACAGTTGCTCGGACCACTTGCATTGGGCGGGCGCGAAATGGAGCGAGGCGCGCGGCGGTCCGGCGCACGACGCGCTCGGCGGCGGCCACTCGCACTGTGGGCTGATGATTTACCAGGGCGACAACTTCCCGCCCGAGTGGCGCGGGCGCGCCTTCATGGGCAACATCCACGGCAACCGCGTGCTCTACGATGTGCCATCGCGCGCCGGCTCCGGCTACACCGCGAAGCACGGCGGCGACTTCCTCATGGCGAATGACCCGTGGTTCCGCTCCACGGTGCAAATCACCGGCCCCGACGGCGGCGTGTTCGTCGCCGACTGGAACGACCTTGGCGAGTGCCACGACAGCGACGGCTCCTATCGCAGCAGCGGGCGAATCTACAAAGTCTCGCACGGCATACCGATGAAGACGGTGAACGACTTGAATCTTGCGAAACTCTCCGACGCGGAGTTGGTCGACCGTCTTGGCCATCGTAACGAATGGCATCGCCGCCATGCGCAGCGACTACTGCAAGAACGGGCCGCTGCCGGACAACTGGATAAAGCCACAATTCTGTCCATTCGGATGAAGTTCCTACACGAGATGAAACGCTACCCGCAGGAAGAGAGTGTGGCGCTGTTACTTCGTATGTTTTGGGCCTTGCACGTCACCGGCGGCTTGGATGAGGCGTCGCTTATGCTGCCCTTGCGCGACACAAACGAACACGTGCGCTGGTGGGCCATCCGCCTGTTGACCGAGGACAAGAAAGTTTCCCCCGCCGTGCTGGCGAAGTTCGTGACAATGGCACGCGAGGACAAATCCGCCTTCGTCCGCCTTGGCCTGTCCTCCGCGCTGCAACGCCTGCCGGTGAACGACCGTTGGGAACTCGCCACCGCCCTCCTCGCCCACGCCGAGGACGCCGCCGACAAAGACCTCCCTCTGCTCACTTGGTATGGCATCGAGCCAGCCGTCGCCGCCGATCAAACCAAGGCCGCGCTGCTGCTGGCGAAGTGCCAGCAGCCGCAAGTCCGCCAGTTCATCACCCGCCGCCTGACGGCGAAGTAGTCGCTGGCTTCAGCCTGCGATTCGTTTGCGCCCCATGAAACTCCGCGACGCTCTCTCCAACCACCGCGCCTCTTCTCCCTCTCCCTTTGCGGAGCAAGGGGAGAGGGGCGGGGTGAGGGGTCGCGTGCGTCGGCGTTGGTGGCCGCACCCCTCATCCGGCCTGTGGCCATCTTCTCCCCTCGCTCCGCGAAGGGAGAAGGCTAGTGTCGTGGCAGCCGCCTGGTCGGGAGTCGAATTGGCTTTCGTTGCCTTGCTCGCCACTTCCGCCTTCGCCCAGGCTCACGCCACCAACGAATTCCCCCAAAGCCAGAGTGGCCAGACCCCCACGACCATCACCGCCCCC
>JACXTT010013817.1_pt1 | contig 10616 bp, 7 predicted proteins | sample 9270951 | NCBI WGS metagenome assembly JACXTT01 (sample SAMN15532306, study PRJNA645909) | rock metagenome | isolation source: weathered quartz diorite | place: Puerto Rico | collected 2017-06-21
GATCGCGGCGTATCGGGCGCACAAGTCGGGTCACGCGTTGAACAACCGACTGCTGCGCGCGTTGCTAGCGGACCGCTCCGCCTATGAGGTCGTGAGCTTCGACCGGGACGTACCGGCGCCCGACGCATTCCTGCGCCCGGCGTTCGCGTAATCGGCTCTCCGGGTGGCGCTGTTCAGAGTTCTGCTGGCCGCATTCGGGGTCGCAGTCTTATTTTGCGCGATCCGTTTCATGGCCACGGGCCAGCGACGTTATCTGCGTTGGGCAGTCTGGCTGCTGGTCGCTGCTCTGGCCTTAGGCATTCTGTTTTTTGCTGTCCTGCTGGTTTCCAGGCTCTCCTGACTCGCGCATTCGTGCGAGTCCCACTGACAAGGACGAGGCTAACCTGCTTGCGGCCGCCCCTAAGGGCGACTTCGGTAGTGTAAGTGCAAGCTTTCTTGCAAAATCAAGCGCTGGCTTGATCTGCGAGCGTCCTGGACTGCTTGCCTCGAACCCCCGCCGCGCTTCGACTGCAGGCGGGGACACCTGACGCCGCACGGATGAACTCAAAGCGCGCGGTTGTACCGATATTTTGATTTCGATAACGTCGAATCCCTGTTGCTGAAGGAGGCGCAGGAGGCTGGGTACGGCCTGCCGCAGCTTGGCGACTTGCGCCGGCTGCGCCGCATTCAGTCGAAGTGTGGTGCCGCGAAGCTCGCAACTGCCGGATTGAGTCGGTTGGAAGTCTGGCACGATGCGTTGGCACTGGGCTTCGATGGTTGCGGCGGCGCGCTGCGAGGCGCGATAGCGGTGGAGCAGGGCCGAGCCGGCCTCGGACTGGGCGAGGGCTTCCTGAAGGCGACGAGGTGATGGGGTCATCCGAACGGAGTGCGCCAGGGGGCATCAGGTTGCGCGATTTGGTGACGATATCCCGTTTGTAGGAGACCTGCGTGCAATTGATTTTGGTTGACAGGCGGTTGGCACGTGCGCGCACGATGAATCTTTCGCGCGCCACGCTCGTCTGGGGCTCGCTCGGTCTTCTTACCGTGGTCTCGCTGTTGGTGTTGACGCTGTTCGTGATCACGTTCCGTCTTGCCGCGCAACGCGACATGCCGCTGGTGAAGCAGCTGGTGTCTGCGGTGATGCGCGACCGACTGGCTCAGGACGAGCAGTACTTGCGCGATAACGTGTCGTCGATGGCGAAGATGGTCGGCGAGATGCAGGCGCGCCTGATGCGGCTCGACGCCCTGGGTGAGCGGGTGTCCAAGCTGGCCGGGATCCGACCCGAGGAGTTCAGTTTCCGAGAGATTCCGGGCATGGGCGGGCCCGAGCCGATCGCCTCGCGCCCGCTCACACTGGCCGAATTGCAGGTCCAGGCTCACAGCGTCGCCAAGGGGCTGGATGAGCGGACCGATTACATGAACGTCGTGGAATCCGAGCTGGTCGCCAATGCGGCCCGCAGCGCGCTGCTTCCGCGCGATACGCCGTTGGGCGAGGGCTTCGTCGGTTCCGGCTTTGGAATGCGAACCGATCCGTTTACCGGCGAATACACGATGCACAGCGGCATCGATTTCGCAGCTCCGGTGGGTACTCCTATTCTCGCGGCCGCAGGCGGCGTGGTCGAATCGGCCGAGAGGCATCCGGAGTACGGCAACCTCGTCAAAATCGATCACGGCAACGGCTTGTCGACCTGGTACGCCCACACCAGCCGGTTCGTCGTGAGGGTCGGCGATATCGTGCGCAAAGGCCAGCAAATCGCTCTGGTGGGTTCCACGGGTCGCGCGACGGGTCCACATCTGCACTTCGAAGTGCGGGTCAATGGCGCGCCGCAGAACCCGCTGAGGTACCTGGCGAGCGCCAAACCCGGCTCGCCGCTGGCCGCCTTGGCGCCAGCCGCGGTCGCCGCCGCGTCATCGGCGGTTCACTAAGCTTTCATCGCGCTGTGATGTCGCGGATTCCGGAGCGGCGGCTCCGGAGCCTGTGACATAATTTCGCGCTCGCAGCCGGGCGCGAGTGGTTGGGCTTGACCCCAGGGGGCTTGACCCAGCGGCAGCTGCCAAGCGCGCACGTGCGACCCCGCGTGTCCGGATCGGCCGTGCTCGAGCCGCATCGACGTTCCCATGATCTCCAAACTCCTGACCCAGCTCTTCGGCAGTCGCAACCAGCGGCTGATTCGGCATTACCAGCGCAGCGTCGGCCGCATCAACGTGCTTGAGCCGCAGCTCAGCGCATTGAGCGACACTGAACTGGCCGCGAACACCGGCGAGCTGCGCCGCCGCCACCAGGCGGGCGAAACGCTCGACCAATTGCTGCCCGAAGCCTTCGCGGTGGTGCGCGAGGCCGCCAAGCGCACGCTGGGGATGCGCCACTTCGACGTGCAGTTGGTCGGGGGCATGGTGCTGCACGACGGCAAGATCGCCGAGATGCGCACTGGCGAGGGCAAGACACTGACGGCGACCTTGGCGGTCTATCTGAATGCGCTGGCCGGCAAGGGCGTGCACGTGGTGACGGTGAACGACTATCTGGCCAGCCGCGACGCGGAATGGATGGGACGGGTGTACCGCTTCCTGGGCATGAGCGTCGGCGTGATCCTTTCGCAGCAGCCCACCGAGGACAAGCGCCAGGCCTATGCGGCCGACATCACGTACGGCACCAACAACGAGTTTGGCTTCGACTACCTGCGCGACAACATGGAGTATCGGGCCGAGGACCGCCGCCAGCGCGGGCTGCAGTATGCGATCGTCGACGAGGTCGACTCGATCCTGATCGACGAGGCGCGCACGCCCCTGATCATCTCCGGTCCGGCTGAAGACAGCACCGAGCTGTACCGCAGGATGAACGAGATTCCGCCTCTGCTGAAGCGTCAGGCGCAGGAAGACGCCGAGGGCGATTTCTGGGTCGACGAGAAGCAGCACCAGGTGCACGTCTCGGAAGCGGGCCACGAGAGAATCGAGGAGATCCTCGCCAGGAGAGGACTGCTGGCCGCGGGCGAGAGCCTGTACGCGCCGCAGAACATCGTCCTGATGCACCATCTGAACGCGGCCTTGCGGGCCCACCACCTGTTTCACCGCGACCAGCACTACGTGGCCCAGAACAACGAGATCATCATCGTCGACGAGTTCACCGGCCGGCTGATGCCCGGGCGACGTTGGTCGGAGGGTTTGCACCAGGCGGTCGAGGCCAAGGAGGGCGTCGCGATCCAGCAGGAGAACCAGACGCTGGCGTCGATCACGTTCCAGAACTACTTTCGGATGTATCACAAGCTGGCCGGAATGACCGGCACGGCGGACACCGAGGCGTACGAGTTCCAGGAGATCTACCGCCTCGAAACGGTCGTGATCCCGACCCACAAGCCCATGATCCGGGTCGATCTGCAGGACAAGATCTACCGCACCGTACGCGAGAAGTACGACGCGATCCTGGAGGACATCCGCGAGTGCCATGGGCGTGGCCAGCCGGTGCTGGTGGGCACGACCTCGATCGAAAACTCGGAGGTGCTGTCGCGGCTTCTGACCACGCACAACCTGCAGCACCAGGTGCTGAACGCCAAGCAGCACGCCCGGGAAGCCGATATCGTGGCGCAGGCGGGCCGCCCCGGGGTGATCACGATCGCCACCAACATGGCCGGCCGCGGCACGGACATCGTGCTGGGAGGCAATGTCGAGAAGCAGATCGATCTGCTGCGCGCCGATCCCGATATCCCCGAGGAGCAGGGGCGGCAGCGCATCGAAAAGATGCGCAGCGAATGGCAGCAGTTGCACGAACAGGTGGTGGGAGCCGGCGGATTGAAGATCGTCAGCTCCGAGCGGCACGAATCGCGCCGGATCGACAATCAGCTGCGCGGGCGCTCCGGCCGCCAGGGCGACCCGGGCGAGTCGCGCTTCTATCTTTCGATGGAGGATCCGCTGCTTCGCATCTTCGCAGGCGATCGGATGCGGATGATCATGGATCGGCTGAAGATGCCGGAAGGCGAGGCCATCGAGGCCGGCATGGTGACCCGGTCGATCGAGACCGCGCAGCGCAAAGTCGAGGCGCGCAACTTCGACATCCGCAAGCAGCTGCTCGAATACGACGACGTCGCCAACGAACAACGCAAGGAGATCTACCGGCTGCGCAGCGACGTGCTGGAAAGCGCCGACGTGTCCGAGATGGTCACGAATCTGCGGCATGGGTTCTTCGCGGATCTGTTCCGTGGCTTCGTTCCCGAGGACACGATCGAAGAGCAATGGGATGTCGCTTCGCTGGAACGCACGCTGAAGGACGATTGGCAAATCGAGCTGCCGCTCAAGCAGTGGCTCGACGAGGAAAAGGACCTGACGGACGCGATCCTGCTGGAGCGGGTACTGAAGGCGACCGATCAGGCTGACGAGGTCAAGCGCGCCGCGGTCGATCCGGCCATGTTCGTCGGCCTGGAGCGCTCCATCCTGCTGAACATGCTGGATCAGCACTGGCGCGAGCACCTGGCCGCGCTCGACCACTTGCGCCAGGGGATTCATCTGCGAGGCTACGCGCAGAAGCAGCCGAAGCAGGAATACAAGCGCGAGAGCTTCGAGCTGTTCGGTTTGTTGCTCGACCGGGTTCGCGCGGATGTGGTCCGTTTCCTGATGAGCGTGAAGATTCAGACGCGCGAGGAAATCGAGCGCACCGAGTCGCGCATCGAGCAGGAGGCCGAGCGGCGGGTCGAGCAGGCCCAGGCGCAGCACGCGGAGTTCGGCCCGGCGTCGGCGGTGGCGGCCGAGGCAGCCGAGAGCGAAGGCGAGGGGGTCGCGTTGGCCGTGGCGCCTCCTCCGCCGGCACCGCAGCCATTTCGCCGGTTCGGTGAAAAGGTCGGGCGCAACGACCCGTGTCCCTGCGGCAGCGGGCGCAAGTACAAGCTGTGCCACGGCAAGGTGGCCTAGTCCCGGATGGCGGTCGGACTGCGAGCGCCGATGGCAGACAGCCTGCGGCCGGTTGCGGGCTGCGAGCTGGGGTGGGCGCAGGCGGGTATCCGCAAGACCGGCCGCAAAGACCTGTTGCTGATCCGGCTGGCCGACGGAGCGTCGGCTGGCGGTGTGTTTACGCGCAACCGGTTCTGCGCCGCGCCGGTCCAGATCTGCCGAGCGCATCTGCGCGCTGGACTTCCGATTCGGGCCCTGCTGATCAACTCGGGATGCGCCAATGCCGGAACCGGCGCCAGCGGACTGGCCGACGCGTCGCGCACCTGCGAGGCGGTGGCGGGGTTGCTCGGATGCAAGCCCGAGCAGGTGCTGCCCTTTTCGACCGGAGTGATCATGGAGCCGCTGCCGGTGCAGAGGATCGTCGACGCGCTGCCGCAGGCGGTGGGCCGTCTCGACCCCGCCGCCTGGCTGGAAGCAGCCGAAGCGATCATGACCACCGATACCGTGCCGAAAGCCGCGTCCGGGCGCTGCGAGCTGGACGGTGTCCGCGTGAACGTCACCGGAATCGCCAAGGGAGCCGGAATGATCCGACCCGACATGGCGACCCTGCTCGCTTTCGTGGTGACCGATGCGTCGGTCGCGACCGGCGTGCTTGCCGAGATGACGCGGCGGGCGGCGGATGCGTCGTTCAACCGGATCACGGTCGATGGCGACATGTCGACCAACGACTCGTTCGTCGTGGTGGCGACCGGCTGTGCCGGTGTACGGCCGATCACGAGCGCGGACGATCCGCGCTGCGCGCAGCTTGAAAGCGCAATCGGCGAGGTGGCGCACGAGCTGGCGTTGGCGATCGTGCGCGACGGCGAAGGCGCCAGCAAGTTCATCCGGATCACGGTAGAAAATGCTCGTAGCGAGCGCGAGGCCTCGACCGTGGCCTATGCGGTCGCGCATTCGCCCCTGGTGAAAACCGCTATGTTCGCCTCCGATCCGAATCTGGGCCGCATCCTGTCGGCGGTCGGAGCAAGCGGCATCGAGGACCTGGATCCGGCGGCGGTGCAGCTTTACCTGAACGACGTGTGGGTCGCACGCGACGGCGCGCGGCACCCGGACTACCGGGAGCAGGATGGCCAGCGGGCGATGAGCGGCGGCGAGATCGTGGTGCGCATCGCGCTGGGCCGGGGCAGCGCCACTGCGTCGGTTTGGACCTGCGATCTGTCGCACGGGTATGTTTCGATTAACGCCGATTACCGAAGCTGACGGCGCGACATTTCCCCTCTCCCACTGGGAGAGGGGCAGGGGAGAGGGAAACGGCTTCAGTCATTTGATGAGACTTCGATAGATGACCATTCCGCCTTCGCTCAATCAGCGCCTTGAGGAGCTGCTGCAGCGCTTGGAGCCGTTGCTGCCGCCGGCCGATGCGCCCGACTGGAATGCGCTGGCGTTCCAGTGGCGCCGGCGCAGCTACCTGGGCGTGGCGATAGGGCGGCTGGAACCGGTTCGCCACATCGCGACGATCACGCCCGAAGATCTGAAGCACGTGGAGGCACAGAAGCGGGCGATCATGCGCAACACCGAACAGTTCGTGCGCAGCCTGCCGGCCAACAACGTGCTGCTGACCGGCGCACGCGGCACCGGCAAATCGTCCCTGGTGCGCGCATGCCTGGCGCGCTACGCCGCCGACGGGCTGCGTTTGATCGAGGTCGATCGGCACGATCTGATCGACCTGCCTCAGATCGCCGCTCATCTGTCGGGGCGACCGGAACGTTTCGTGCTGTTCTGCGACGACCTGTCCTTCGAGCCGAGCGACGCGACGTACAAGGCGCTGAAGGCGGCGCTGGACGGATCGCTGGCGGGTCCGGGTGACAACACGCTGATCTACGCCACCTCCAACCGCCGCCACCTGATGCCCGAATTCATGCGCGAGAACCTGGATGCGGTGTACGACGCCGACGGTGAACTGCACCCCGGCGAATCGACCGAGGAGAAGGTGTCGCTGTCCGAACGCTTTGGCCTGTGGCTGTCGTTCTACCCGTTTCACCAGGAAGATTTCCTGGACATCGTGGACCACTGGCTGGAGCGCTTCGGCGTGGATCGGGCGGCCTTCGGGCAGGCGCGCGCGGAGGCGCTGCAGTTCGCGCTCGCGCGCGGTTCGCGTTCGGGCCGCGTCGCCCAGCAATTCGCGCGCGACTTCGCGGGGCGCGCCGGTCTGGCGCACGGGTGACGAACGCGCAGGTGCGCCCGGTCGTCCCGGTCGCGGTGGGCGTAGTGCACCGCGCCGATGGCGCAGTGCTGTTGGCCGATCGGCCCGGCAGCCGGGCTTATGCCGGCTATTGGGAGTTCCCTGGAGGCAAGATCGAGCCGGGCGAATCGGTCGAGCACGCGCTGGTGCGCGAGCTGGCCGAGGAGCTGCACATCACGGTGGTCGAATCGGTGCCGTGGCTGATATTCGACTTCGATTATCCGCACGCCTATGTGCGGCTGTATTTCCGCCGCGTATACGACTGGCGGGGAACGCCCACCCCGCTCGAGGGCCAGCGCCTGCTGTTCCATCGGCCAGGCGAGCCGGCGCCCGATCCGCTGCTGCCGGCTGCACGGCCCGTGATGCGCTTTCTCGGGTTGCCGGAGAGGCTGAGCTGGAACCCCGAGCGGACCGCCCGGGCGACGGAGCAGCCAAGCGATTATTGGATCGATGGTGCACGCTTTCTTGCATCGACCGTGCGCAACAGCGGCGAGCTGACTCTGGCAGTCGCGCTGGGTGCCGAGTTCGCGGTGGCGCCCGCGCTGCCGGAACGCGAGCTTGCCGAGCTGTGCCGCGCAACGCCGATTCCCGTGTATGCCCAGGATCCGGGCGAGCCCGATTCACTTCGGCGGCTTCAGCGCCTCGGAGCCCACGGGTTGGCGCATACGCCTCGAGGGTCGCCCTAAAGGCCTTCTGGCCTTGACCGGCAGTCGAATCGCGTCGATGAACGCGGCGAGTGCGGGCGATACCTGACGTCGCCCCCGGTAATAGAGGTAAAAGCCGGGAAACGGCGAACACCAATCCGCAAGCACTCTCGTTAGAGCGCCGGCCTGTATCAGGGACGCGACCTGATCCTCGATGACGAACGCGAGGCCCACGCCTGCCAGCGCGGCATCGACGACCATGTCCTCATCGTCGAAAACGAGCGGCCCGTCGACCCCGACCTCGACCGTGTGATGACCCTGCTCGAATTCCCATTTGTAGATCGTGCCCGCTGCCGGCAGCCTGAAATTGATGCAACGGTGCTTGCGCAAGTCGTGAGGTGTCGCCGGTGGCGGATACTTCGCGAAGTAGTGCGGAGCACCGACGGCGGCCATGCGCAGTTGGCCCGTAACAGGGACGGCGACCACGTCCTTCTCGAGCGATTCGCCAAGCCGAATCCCCGCGTCGAAGCGTCGTGCCACGATGTTCGTGAAACCGGGTTCGATCAGTACTTCGACGACGATATCGGGATAGCGCTGGACGAACCCGGGCAGGGCGCGCGTCAGCACCATCCGTGCAGCGGCTCGGGACGCGGTGATCCGGACCTGGCCTGAGGGCCGCTCGAGAAGCTGACCAAGATCCTCGACCGCATGCGCGATCTGCTCGAGCGCCGGACCGACACGCGCGAGCAGGCGCTCCCCCGCCTGCGTCGTAGAAACGCTTCGCGTGCTGCGGGCGAGCAGCCGGATGCGCAGTCGCTCCTCGAGCCGCCGAAGCGTGTGGCTGAGCGCTGATGGGGACACCCCGAGCCTCGCAGCGGCCCGCGTGAAGCTGCGTTCCTCTGCGACGATGGCAAATGCTGCCAGGCTCCCCCAGTCCTCCCGGTTCATTCATGAAAATTTGTCAACACATCATGCGAATTCTACGCCTTTATCAACAGGATTCCGATGCGCATCATGTGCGCCAGGCAAATCCGATTCGGTCTTGAACGTTCACGGAGGAAACATGCAGAAACGCAAACTGGGGCGCAGCAACCTCGAAGTTTCGGCTCTCGGGCTCGGTTGCATGGGAATGAGCTTTGGCTACGGTCCGGCAGTGGACAAACAGGAAGGAATCTCGCTGATTCGGTCGGCGGTCGAAAGGGGCGTCACCTTCTTCGACACCGCCGAAGTCTATGGTCCTTTGACGAACGAAGAGCTGGTCGGCGAGGCACTTGCACCTGTTCGCGACCAGGTGGTGATCGCAACCAAATTCGGCTTCGATCTGGACCCGAACAGCGGCCAGCAGCGCGGCCTGAATAGCCGGCCGGAGCACATCCGGCAAGTGGCCGAGGCGTCGCTGAAGCGGCTGAAGACCGATGTCATCGATCTTTTCTATCAGCATCGCGTCGACCCGAACGTGCCGATCGAAGACGTCGCGGGCGCGGTCAGGGATCTGATTCGGGAGGGCAAGGTCAGGCACTTGGGCCTTTCCGAAGCAGGCGCGCGAACGATCCGTCGCGCGCACGCCGTCCAGCCGGTCACGGCCGTTCAGAGCGAATACTCGCTGTGGTGGCGCGAGCCTGAGCGGGAGATCCTGCCGGCGCTCGAGGAGCTCGGCATCGGCTTCGTTCCCTTCAGTCCCCTGGGCAAGGGCTTCCTGACAGGCGCCATCAACGAGAACACGACGTTCGACAGCACCGATTTCCGCAACGTCGTTCCCCGCTTCTCGCCGCAGGCGCGTAAGGCGAATCAGACCCTGGTCGATCGGCTCGGCGAAATCGCAGCCAAGAAGCAGGTAACACCCGCCCAGATCGCGATCGCCTGGCTGCTGGCCCAGAAGCCATGGATCGTTCCGATCCCCGGTACCACGAAGCTCCATCGTCTGCAGGAGAACATCGGAGCGGCTGCCGTCGAACTGACACCCGACGAGCTTCGCGACATCGACAACGTCGTTTCGACGGTTGCGGTGCAAGGGACCCGCTATCCGGAGCATCTGCAGCAGCTGGTCGGCCGCTGAGGCGGCAGACCATCGCTGCCGAAATCCGTGCCTACGCTGACGCGAGGCACCGTTTCTGACGAAGGCGAGGTTTATGCTGGACGCATGAAGAGCGCTGAAAACGGACGCGGCGTCTGCCGATGAATCCCCCGTGTCGAATCACCGATGAGTGAGTCGATGATCGTGACGGACGCCGCGCCGGCCGCAAAGGCCGACTCCGACCGTCGCTTTCTCGGGCACCCGCGTGGCTTGGCGTATCTGGCATTTACCGAAGCCTGGGAGCGATTCTCGTATTACGGCATGCAGACTCTGCTGGTGCTTTATATGGTCGGCCAGCTCTTGCAGCCGGGGCACATCGAAAAGATCGCCGGCTTTGCCGGATTCCGGATTGTTCTCGAGCGCATCTACGGCGGACCGCTGTCGGTGGTGGCGCTCGCTTCGGCGATTTTCGGGCTGTACACCGGCCTGGTGTACCTGACGCCGATAGCGGGCGGCATCATCGCCGACCGTTGGCTGGGGCGGACGCCAACCGTCACGCTGGGGGCGCTGTTGATGTCGCTGGGCCACTTTCTGATGGCGTTCGACGCCTCGTTTTTGGCGGCCCTGGCGTGCCTTCTGGCTGGGGTCGGCTGCTTCAAGGGCAATCTCGCCAGCCAGGTCGGCGAGCTGTATCCCGTCGGTGATCCGCGCCGCGCCGACGCTTTCCAGATTTACTACCTGGCGATCAACGCCGGCGTGATCGCCACGCCCCTGGTCGTCGGCACGCTGGGCGAGTTGTACGGCTGGCACTATGGATTCGGCGCCGCCGGCGTCGGCATGGTGATCGGCCTCGCCATCTATAGGT
>JACXTT010013818.1_pt1 | contig 10616 bp, 8 predicted proteins | sample 9270951 | NCBI WGS metagenome assembly JACXTT01 (sample SAMN15532306, study PRJNA645909) | rock metagenome | isolation source: weathered quartz diorite | place: Puerto Rico | collected 2017-06-21
ACGGACTACCGGCTTTGCCGGTCGGAGGATTCCTAGTTATGGATTCAGGATGACCGCCGCTGGATTCTGGAGCTGCCAGATCAGCCCGAGGAGATCCTTGGGTCGTGGGTGGATGTTTCGGAGCGCAAACGGATCGAACATCAATTGCTGCTCCAGTCCACGGCGCTCGAGGCCGCGGCCAATGCGATCCTGGTCACCGACCATCAGGGCCTCATTCTCTGGGTCAACCGTGCCTTCACCACCTTGACGGGCTACCTTGCGGATGAGGTCCGCGGCAAACCACCCCGCGTGCTCAAGTCCGGCAAACATGGCCCGGCTTTCTACGCTGATTTGTGGAAGACCATTCTTTCCGGCGCGACCTGGCGGGGCGAATTCATCAATCGCCGGAAGGACGGGAGCGTTTTTCACAGTGAACATACCATCACGCCGATCCGGTCCGAGGACGGGGTGATCACGCATTTTGTGGGAATCCTGGACGACGTCACCCACCGGAGGAAAATCGAAGACGAGCTCAAGGTCCGGGCGGAGGCCTTGCGCCTGAGCCAAGAGCGGTTCCTGCAGCTAGCCGAGAATATCGCCCAAGTCTTCCGGAGTACCAAACCCGACCGGACGCGCATCCTTTATGTCAGTCCGGCTTACGAGCGGGTGTGGGGACGCACCTGTGCCAGCCTCTATGTCGCGCCGCATTCCTGGCTGGAGGCGGTTCATCCGGAAGACCGCCCGCGCGTGCTCCGCGCCGCGGACCCGCGGCAGGCTTCCACGGAGTTCGACCACGAGTTCCGCATCCTCCGGCCGGATGGTTCGGTGCGCTGGATCCGTGACCGCGCCTTCCCAGTTCTCAACGCCTCGGGTGAAGTCTATCGGGTCACCGGCCTGGCGGAGGACATCACGGCGCGCAAGCAGGCCGAGCAACGATTGGACGCTCAACACGCGATCACTCAAGCCCTGGCGGAATCCACCACGGTCAACCAGGCCGCAGGGAAAATTCTCCAGGTTGCCTGTCAAACGCTGGAATGGGACCTCGGGGAGTTGTGGACGTTCGATCGGGCAAAGAATCAATCGCGCTGCGTCGAAATCTGGCATCCGCCCTCTCCGGAGTTTAGTGAGTTCGCCGCTGCCAGCCGCCGGATGGGCGTTGCGCCGGACGAGGGTGTCATCGGGCGCGTGGGCTCGTCCGGACAGCCAGTGTGGATTGCGGATCTGGCCGAGGAAGTCGATTTGCCGAGGAAGCCACTGCTCACCCTGCTGGGGCTGCGCACCGCTGTCGGTTTCCCCGTCAAACTGCGCGCCGAAACACTCGGGGTGATCCAGTTGTTTAGCGCGCGAATTCATTCGCCAGACGACGAGTTGGTAACGATGTTCGCCGCGGCCGGCAGCCAGATCGGTCAGTTCCTCGAACGCAAGCAACTCGAGGAACAATTCCGCCAATCCCAGAAAATGGAGGCCTTCGGTCAATTGGCCGGCGGCGTCGCCCACGATTTCAACAACATCCTCGGCGTGATCCAGGGATATGTCCAACTCATGATGATGGATGAACAGCGCAGCGCCGACGACGAACAGGCGCTTCAACAAATCCTCAGCTCCGCCGAACGGGCGGCTTCCTTGACCCGGCAACTCCTGATTGTTCAGCCGGCGCGAGGAGGCGCTGCTCAAGCCGGTCCAACTGCGGGACTCCATCGACGGCCTGGCTAAGATGCTCCGCCGCCTGATCGGCGAACCCATCAAACTCCAGATTCACCAGGCCCAGGTTCTGCCACTGATCAATGCGGATGCCGGCATGATGGACCAGGTGTTGATGAACCTGGTGGTCAATGCCCGCGACGCCATGCCCAAGGGCGGAGAAATTACCATCGGCACTGAGGCGCTGGAAGTAGGCCTGGAACATGCGGCCCGCAACGCCGAAGCTCGGGTCGGCCCGCACGTCTGCCTGAGCGTGTCCGACACCGGCTGCGGCATTCCGCCGGAGGTTCTGCCGCGCATCTTCGAGCCATTCTTCACCACCAAAGAGGCTGGCAAAGGTACGGGCCTCGGACTGGCGACCGCGTATGGGATCGTCAAGCAACATCAGGGTTGGATTGAGGTCCAAAGCCAGCTAGGGCGAGGAACGGTGTTCAAAGTGTTCCTTCCCGCCATTCCGCAAATCGCGAACCCGACCGGGCCCAAGCTTGACACCTCCCTCGCCCGGCGCGGGAGCGAGACCATTCTCTTGGTGGAGGATGAAGCCCCCTTGCGCGCCCTCACGCGGGCGGTTTTGGAACGTCACGGTTACCGCGTGATCGAGGCGGCCTCGGGCGTCGATGCCCTCGCCCAGTGGGAACAGCGCGGCGCGGCCGTGCAGTTGCTGCTGACCGACATGGTCCTGCCGGACGGCCTGACCGGACGGCAACTGGCGAAGCGATTACAAGTGAGCCAGCCGGACTTGAAGGTCATTTACACCAGTGGTTACGCGGTGAATTTGGAAGGCACCAGTTTCAAAATTCGCGACGGCGGCAATTTTCTCCAGAAGCCATTCCGGCCCGAACACCTGTTCAAAGCCATTCGAGATTGCCTCGATCGAAGATAGCTATTCCCCGGGCACCCCACTAGGCTGGCCGCGTGCCGATGACTTCAAAACCGGGCAATACCGCCCCGCTCGCCGACGAACTTCGGGCGATCGTTGGCGAACACGGTGTGGTGTCGGAACGGGAGGAACTGCTGGTCTATGAATGCGACGCTTATACACTGGAAAAGAATCTTCCCAGTGCGGTCGTTTTCCCTCGGACCACGGAGCAGGTCGTCGCCATTGTCAAGCTTTGCGCCCGGCACAATCTCCCATTCATCCCTCGCGGGGCGGGAACGAGCTTGAGCGGCGCAGTGCTGGCCGTGACCGGCGGAGTGATGATCACGCTGTCGCGGATGAACCGAATTCTTTCAGTGGACCCGCGCAATCGGCGGGCGCTGGTCGAGTCCGGCTGCGTCAATGCCTGGATCACCCACGCCGTGAAGTCACGGGGGCTGCTCTACGCGCCGGATCCATCGAGCCAGCCCGCCTGCACCATCGGCGGCAACGTGGCCACCAACTCGGGCGGGCCGCACACGCTCAAATACGGCGTCACCACCAACCACGTGCTCGGCTTCGAGATGGTCTTGCCCGACGGGGAAGTGGTTTGGCTGGGAACCCGACCCGACGGCGGGGAAGAAGTGGAGGGTTATGATCTGCGCGGTGCGGTCGTTGGCTGCGAAGGGATGTTCGGCGTCGTCACTCAAGTGCTGGTTCGGTTGATTCGGGCGCCGCAAGCGTACCAAACGATGCTCGGTCTCTTTGAAAGTGTGGATGACGCCAGCCAGACCGTCAGCGACATCATTGCCGCGGGCATTGTCCCGGCCGCGCTGGAGATGATGGACCCGCTCATCACGCAGGCAGTGGAAGCGGCCTACCACTTCGGCTTTCCACTGGACGCCGGTGCGGTGCTGATCGTCGAGCTCGACGGACTGGCGGCCGGGCTGGAGCGGCAGGCCGAACGGGTGATCGACCTTTGCCGCAAGAACCGCTCGCGCGACGTGCGCCTGGCCAGGACCGACGCGGAACGCGCGTTGCTTTGGAAATCTCGCAAGCGCGCGTTCGGCGCGATCGGGCGGCTCAGCCCGAATTATCTGACTCAAGACGGCGTGGTGCCGCGCTCCAAACTGCCGGAGATCATGCGCTACATCCGGGCCACGAGCGAGAAGTACGGACTCCGCATCCCGAACGTGTTTCACGCCGGGGACGGAAACATTCATCCGCTGGTGCTCTATGACGAGCGCGACCCGGACCAGGTCCGTCGCGCGCTGGCGGCCGGCCATGACATCCTGGACAAGTGCATCGAGCTGGGCGGCAGCGTGACCGGGGAGCACGGGATTGGCGTGGAGAAGATCGATTTCATGGAAAAACAGTTCGCCAAGGACGATCTCGACGCCATGCGCGCGTTGCGTCGCGTGTTCGATCCGGAGAACCGCTGCAACCCGCATAAGATGTTTCCCGGCTCGAAACGCTGCGCGGACTTTGCGCCGAAGAAACAAATCGCCGCCTGAAGAAATTTCGGTATCAGGAACACTCGCCGTCGCAAACTGCCGCACGCCGCGAGATCGGCCATCAAGATGCTAAGCCTTCAGGGTCCGTTCGATGACACGCGATAACCTTTGGGGCCCTCCAATAGGCGCATCTGAGGATCCACATGCCCTTTCCGTGTAGCGACGCCGAAGAAGGAATTCTGCTCCACGTCTTCATTGCCCCATTGATGCCAGCCGGGGTGCGAGAAGCGCGCGAACAGTTCCAAGTAGGGCCCTGGCGAGCACTGCTCAATGAGGTTGTAAATCTCATCAGGTTTGCGCGAGTGTTCGCGCTTGCGAGTCGCAACCAGGTTTACCTGCGTCCTCCCTGGTCGAAGCGTGCGCATCGCGCCGCGTACCCCAAAAAGGATCAATTCCGTCACGTTGCGAAAGTAGAAGCCAACGCCGCGGCCATCCGGTCCGCCGTCTTTGCGAATCTTGTACCAGACCAAATTGGTCTTGTAGTTGAATCCCCACTGCCGCATGACTTCCAGCCCTTCTAGCAGCAGCGCATTCGGCACCCAGAGGTACAAATGCGATCGCGCGGCGGCAAGCCGTCCCACGGGCAGCTGCTTGATCTCTTCAATATCCAGTGTCGGATAGCGAAGCAGCCTACGGTGTTCAGGTGCGACCTTGCCGGTTCGGTTTTGGAATTGCCATGGCGGGTCCACAAGGATGGTCGAATAATGACCGGTCGCCTTTGTCAGGAGGTCTTCTGCAGCGTTCGGCTGGGTCAGATTGACGATTTTGGTCATAAAATGTCTGCCTAGCTGCTGGGCTATTCCGTAACTAGGTCTTTCGGGATGCCAATGAGAAGTAAAGGACAAGGATTTCCGACGCCTCGCTTAACTCGATCTTCCAGCTTTCGCCAATGGGTCGTGGACTCCCCGAACTTGTCCGCCACAAACTCACGAGCCCAGCCTTTGGCGAACGAGCCATAAGTTTTGGCGGCGTGCTGATAACGCTTCCGCTGCCTCAGCGTTGGTCCGTAGAATTCGGCCACTTTCTCTGTTCCGTCAATGTGTTTGCGCCACTGCAAAGTTCTCGACGAAATGCCGCAGACTGTACTGCAATGACCTACCGCGGGTGATGATGCCGCCGATTGATATTGCGCCGTCCGCGTGAAGGCGTTTGAAGTTTTCCAATTCCCGATCGAAAAATGGATCCTTATTGTTCCACTCGATTTCGAGAGCGAAAACACCCTCAGGGGTGAATTTGACGTGGTCAATCTCATGTGAAACGGACTCGGTCTCTTTGCCGTCAATGACTTTCTTGATCTCAAATCTGTGTTTCTTCCAGCCGTAATTTTCGGCTAACGCCCTGCGCATCCGCTGGGTCAATTGTCCTTCGCCGCCGCCGCTGCGGACAAGTTCTTCAATTGGAATCTTGATTTCGAGCAACATCGCCTCCAGTTCAGCAACAGTGCCTGCTAGGTCGTGCGTGAGGATGGCCTCAGCATGATGAAGCGCGAGCACTTGAAAGCCCCTTTGCTTGAGTTTCTCAAACATCTCCAAGGCCTGAATGGATGGCGAAGTCTAAGAATTGGTCAAGGTCTACAAGTTTGACTTGCGCTGTTTTTCCAATACGGAAATGGTCCACTTGGGTTTGACCGAAGATTGTTGATTGCTCTTGCGGTGCGCTCACCGAGCGGACTCTAGCCAACCGGACAAGAGCGTCAAGGCCCGAAGGTCCCAACGGTCCCAACACTTCGTGTGACTACTCTGCAACGTGCGCTAAGCGGTCTCATTAGGAGCAGCCCCTACTGTCAGGGAAACAGCGCTGCCAGCGCTGATCCTCCTGAATCGCTCTTTACTTCTCTGAGGATTCAACCGAGTCTTGCCGCCTTGGCCCAAGAGGTCATCGAGTATGAATGCGCTCAACCCCGACATCCGTCGCGCCTCCGTGTCGTTTCTCGCCGCGTTATTTCTCGTCTCCGGCTGCAGGAAGGAAGAAGAATCAAAACCCTTTCCCACCGCCGCCCAGCCGCCACCGGCCCGACCGGCGATTGTTTCCGCCGAGAAGACCAGCTTCGAGCAAGTCACCTCGCAACTGGATCCGGGCGGGAACCTCTACGCCTACTTCAGCACCGAACAATGGATTCGCGGCGCGTCGGACTACGTTTCGAGCTGGCGCGGGATTCTCGAGATGGTGCCGGCACTGAGCGAGCAACAGCGCGGGGAGGCCAATAAAGGATTCGACCTGGCGCAGCGGTTGATCCGGAACAGCGGTCTCGAGGAAATCAGCGGAGTGGGCATGAGCGGAATCGCCACGGAAAAGGGGCGCTATCGCACAAAACTCCTTGTCCACCATTATCCGGATCGGAAGTCGGGTTATCTCTGGTCCCTTTTCGGCGCGGCGTCCCACCCGATCGAGGGCCTCAATCAACTGCCCACGACAACCGCTTTGACTGTCTTCTGCGACTTCGATGTGCGTGCGTTGTGGGGAATCCTGCAACGTGAGATGGCGCAATCCGGCATTTCCGCGCTGGTGGACTGGAGCGGTCAGTTCCCAAAAGTGTTCGAGGAGAAGACCGGGATGAACTTCGAGACGATGTTGAACTCGCTGGGCGGGGAGTACGGAATTGTGCTGACGCTGGATGAAACTCGCAAGGTCTCGCTGCCGGTGCCGACGCCGAGGCCCCTCGAAATCCCCGAGCCGCGTCTGGCGCTGGTCGTCAAGGTAAACAACAACGTCCTCTTTGATCACCTTGACAAGTTGCTGCAGGGGAACCCGCAGGTCACACGAGTGGATGAAGAGGGATTACACATGCGTTCGATGCCCGTGCCTGCGCCGATACCGATTCCCCTCCGGCCTTCCATCGCCCGAGCCGGCGATTATCTCTATTTTGCGTCCACCGACACTTTGATCCGCGAAATGCTGGCCGTGCGCGGCGGGAAGCAGCCGGGCTTAAAGAGCAGCGAAGAGTTTAAACGGCTCGCTGCGGGTGTTCAGGAGCGGGGCAACAGCATGGTCTTCGTCAGCCCGCGGTTTACGCGCGCCATTTCAGAACTGCAAGCGGTGGCATTGTCGGCCGCTGAGGCAAGCGGGGCAGGAAAGGCGAAGGTCCTGCAGGGACTGTTCGCACAGAATCCGGACGCGTTCGTGTATACTGTTTCGGCGAACACGACCGAAGGCTGGCTGACCGTCGGCAACGGAAGCACCGACCCGAGCCAGAAGGCGCTGCTGCTGTCCTCGATGCAGCCGGCAGCGGTGGCCGGATTGCTCGCGGCGATTGCCATCCCGAATTTCGTCAAGGCCCGCGACAGCGCGCAATACAACTCGATCCTGAACAATCTGCGCATCCTCGAAGGGGCCAAAGACCAATGGGCGCTGGAGAACAACAAACCGTCGAACAGTAAAGTCACCGAACAGGATATCGCGTCATACATTCGCGGCGGCAGAGTCAATCCGGTGGCTGGCGAAACGTACCAACTCAATCCCATTGGGACTCCCGCCACGGCAACGCTGGGCCGGAAGATCATGAATCACCCGGCAGGATCGGTGATCAAAACGGATTAAGCGCGCGTTCCGACGCGACGCGAGAGCGGTCGGGAATGGCTCGGGTCCATTGACAGGTCGGCGGAGGTCCGGTTTGAACGGGAGCATTCGCGATTCAATCATTCGCAAGGTGACACCGGTGGGCGCAGGCTACAGGGCCGGACTCGTGCTCGGGTTGCTTCTCACGACGTTCGGCCTGCTTCAGTTGTCGCTGCCTCTCCAGAATGCAATCGAGATCGGGGCCGACGAAGGATTCGAACTCGCCAAAGCGACGCTCTGTCTTCATGGCCACCGACTCTATGCCGAGGTCTGGAACGATCAACCGCCCCTGCATACGTTTCTCATCACTCAGGTCCTCAAAGACCTGTCCCCCGCGATTCTCGGGCCCCGTCTGGTGACTTCGGCGTTCGCCTGTCTGCTGCTCGCCTCAGTTTTCGTGATCACGCTTCGTATTGGCGGCTTCGTGGTGGCCGCCTTGACGAGCGCGCTCCTGATCGCTTCACCCGGATTTATCGAGCTGAGTTCTTCATGCATGCTCGAAATCCCGGCACTGGCCCCAGCCGTCGCCGCTCTTGGCTTGTTGCTGGTTGTGGGGCCGAGCAAGCGGCGGCACATCGGGGACGTTGCGTCGGGGGTTTTGTTCGGCATCGCGTTGCAGATTAAACTCGTCAACCTTATCTTGTTCCCGCTCGCCGTCGTGATCCTCTGGCTGCGACACCACCGCATCGCGGTTCCCCGCTCCGCGACTCGCCGGCCCGCTGGCACATTTCATCGATCGGATTCCCAAGGAACAGGCGAGGCACTGCGGCCGCTTCCCCGTCCGGCGGGCATGAGCGGGGGGAAGAGGGCAGGGATTCGCGCCTGGTTTTCCGCCGATGGCCTCGTGTCCCTCCTCGTTTTGGTCGCCAGTCTGACCGTCAGTTTCATCGCGGTCGATTTCGGGATCGATCGCGGGGCTTTCCTGCTTCACTTTAGGCAATCGAGGGTCTCGCACTTCGCTCCGGCGACGTCGTTCGAATACGGCTCGCCCAACGACCACGGCTTCGACTGGAGCGTTCTGCTGAAGAACTGGGACACCACGCTGCCGGCCATTTTGGGGATGATCCTTCTGGTTCGGCGGCGCCGCGAAACGCCCGCCACGATTCTGCCGGTTGTGTGGCTGGCGCTGAGCGTGGTGGTTTTTGCCGGGCACAAACCGTGGTGGCCGTACTATTACGTTCACAACGCGGTTCCGCTCTGCTGGTGCGCGGCCGTCGGCGTGGCCGCGGCCGCTGAATGGATTCGCCGGCGGGGCCAGACGGCCTTGTCACTCACTGCAGCGGCCTTTGCGATTGCTGCAGTGAGTTGGTCGGGAGCGCGGATTTATTTCGAGATCAGCGGCATTCGCGGCGCGCCCCAAACGGATAGCTCGCTGGTGCTCAAAGAAATGAACCGCCTCAGGCCTTTCGCCCGATTCATTTACACGGATCAGCCAGTCTATTCATTTCACAGCGGTATTCCCATGCCACCGGATTTGGCTGTCCTGCCGCTAAAACGGTTCTGGTCAGGAGAGATGACCAACGCTCGGCTCGCCGCGCAGTTGGGAGAAGCTAAGCCGGAGGTGGTTCTTCTGCGCAATGACACGCGCGCGGTGCCCTTCCAGGACCTGATCGACGCAGAATATCGCGTGGTGTACCAGGACGCGGACCACAGGCTCTACATGAGGAAGTCGCTGGCCAAAGCTGCGGGCTATTAGGGCGGTTTCAAAAAACTGTGACTGTTCCTTTTTTCGAATTGAGCGCGGCCTATCGAACGTGTCCGAAAATGGGTAGTGCGGGCCACCGGCCTGCTCCGCTCGGCGACTCGCCGAGCGGAACGGCGAAGAACAAGCTCGGAAAAAGACCGTGCTCATTGGCTCGAACCCGTTGCTCCCGTTCCGTCCGGCGAGTCGCCGGACGGCACAGGCGGGTCGGCTATGCTACCCGATCATCACAACAAATTCGCCTTTTAACGGCTGTTTCCGCGTCAGTTCCAACAACTCCCCCGGGGTCCCTCGCAGGAACTCCTCGAATTTCTTCGTCAACTCCCGGGCGAGGACCACGGACCCATTCGGAAAGATGTCTTTGAGTTCGGCGAGGAGTTTCCCGATCCGGTAAGGCGATTCATACAACACCAGTGTTCCGGAAACGGATTTCAATTCGGCCAGCTTACGCAGGCGCTGTCCGGATTTGTGCGGCAGGAAGCCGACGAAATGAAACTCGCCGGCCGGCAATCCACTCGCGGTCAGCGCGGCGACCAGCGCGCACGGCCCGGGAACGGATTCAACGCGCAACCCGGCGCTCAAGGCGGCATTCACCACGCGTTCCCCGGGATCGCTGATCCCGGGACTGCCGGCGTCGGTCACCAGCGCCACCTTTTCCCCGCGCCGCAATCGTTCAATCATTTCCCCGCTCCGCCGGCTTTCGTTGAACTGGAAATAACTCAACAGCGGTTTGGAAAAGCCGAAATGTTTGAGCAACTGCCCGGTGCGCCGCGTGTCTTCGGCGGCGATGACGTCGCATTCCTTCAGCGTTCGCAATGCCCGAAGCGTGATGTCTTCGAGATTGCCGATCGGCGTGGCGACCAGGTAAAGCGTGCCAGGCGTCAGCGGCGGAAAGGGTTTTTCCATTGCCCGATTTAGCCACCAAGGTGTGACGGAATAAACGCGAAACTTTGCGCCGAGCGCGCGACAAGTTCTTGCCCGATTGAATCGATAGCTCCGGTCATGCCCCTTTTGTCCGTTGCAGTGACCGCTCATTCGCGAATAAGCTGCCTGAGTTACGATCGACCATGTCATCCGGCGCGCCGCAACCGACCGCAGCCCTTTCAACCCCAAGCCAGGCGCGCATTCTCGACGCGCATGTCCACATCGTCGGCGACGGCAGCAGCGGCAGCGGGTGTTGGTTGCGTCCGTCGCTGTGGCGGCGTCCGTTCGCCGCGTGGATGGCGCGTCACGTGGGATTGCCGCCCGGCGCTTTGCGGGGAGATCTCGATCGACTCTACGTCGAGCGGCTGTTGCAACTGGTTCGAGA
>JACXTT010013819.1_pt1 | contig 10615 bp, 7 predicted proteins | sample 9270951 | NCBI WGS metagenome assembly JACXTT01 (sample SAMN15532306, study PRJNA645909) | rock metagenome | isolation source: weathered quartz diorite | place: Puerto Rico | collected 2017-06-21
TCACTCCCGACGGCCCGTGCATGCTGGATGCGGTGCGGGCCAACGAAGGCGTCGTCTACGGCTACGAGCCGGTCCTCGCGCACGATCAGGACCTGACGTCCGCCCGCCGGTGGTGGGGGCACGAGGACTACCGGGGGGAATACTGGAGCGACGGCGGGCCGGTCACGCTGCTGTACTGGTCGCCGAATGCGATCACGCTCGCGGCCCCGCCGGGCGCGTGGGTCGAGGTGAACCAGAATCCGGGCGCGTACTGGCTGCTCGGAGGACGGCGGGCGTTCCCGGACCTGCGCGCCTTCGACCGGCACCAGCACCTCCGGGTCCGGGCCGGCACGAGCGGGCGCATCGAGCTCTCGGTGCTGCCGCCGGCGTTCGGGATCGGTGTCTGGCTGAACGCGATCGGGCTCGCGGGCGTGCTCGTGGCTGGCGGGCTCGCGTGGCGGCGCGGGCGCTAGCGCGCCGTCTGCCTCGCCCACACCTCGAACGCCGACGGCTCAGGCGGCGAGTCTGCGCGCCGCGGCCTCGCAGGCGATCCGACGGGCTTCGGCCGTCGGCTCGAGCCGAGCCCGGACGAACGCCACGGTGGCGGGCGGCGCGGTCTCCGGCCGCCCGGCGTCGAACGGAGGCGCCGGCGCGTACTCCAGCACGAGCTGGACCGTCTCCGCGACCTCGCGGCCGGCGAGCTCGGCGATCAGCGTCAGCGCCAGGTCGATGCCCGCGGTGATCCCGCCGCCCGTGATGATGTTCCCGTCGCGGACCACGCGCCCCTGGTCGACGATTGCGCCGAACGGGAGCAGCAGCTCGCGCCACGCCCAGTGGCATGCCGCGCGCTTGCCGCGCAGCAGCCCCGCGGCGCCGAGCGCCAGCGAGCCGGTGCACACCGACGTGACGAAGCGGGCACCCGCAGCGAGTCGGCGGACCTGGCGGACGAACTCCTCGTCGCCGATGGCGTCGATGACACCGTAGCCGCCCGGGATGCAGAGCACGTCGCACCCGGGCACGTCGGCGAGCCGGGCGAGACCCGCGAACTGGAGGCCGTCGACGGTGAGCGGTTCCCCGGTCGCGCTCGCCGTGGTGACGACCGCGCCCGGCAGTCGGCTGAAGGCCTGGTGGGGCCCCGTGAAGTCGAGCTGGGTGACGTTCGGGAAGACGGCGAAGACGATGCGGATGGGTTCGGTCACGGCGGGTCCTCCTTCATCGCCAGGATCGGCCGCACCGGCTCCGGCGTAAAGGACTATGTCCCCACCAATTCAGCCAAACCGGAGCTCACGCGCCCCGCCGCCCGAGCTGCGCCACGACGTTCCGCACCAGCCCCATCCCCACGTCGCCGTCGAGCGTCAGGATCGACTCCGGGTGGAACTGCACCGCCCCGACCGGCAGCGTCCGGTGCTCGATGGCCATCACGACCCCGTCCTCGCTCTCGGCCGTGACCTGCAGGTCGGGCGGGATCCGGTCGCGGATCCCGAACAGCGAGTGGTAGCGGCCGGCCGTGAACTCGCGCGGCAGCCCGTCGAAGAGCCGGCCGCCGAGCACGCGGATGCGCGACGGCTTGCCGTGCATCGGGTAGTCGAGCACGTCGAGCGCGCCGCCGAAGTGCTCGACCATGCCCTGCAGCCCGAGGCAGACGCCGAAGACCGGGAGCTTCCGCGCGAGCGCCGCGCCGAGCGTGCCCGAGACGTCGAAGTCCTTCGGCGTGCCCGGTCCGGGTGAGAGCACGACGAGATCGAGCTTCACGCGGTCGAGCTCGTCGTGCGGGAAGCCGGCGCGCAGCGTGATCACCTCCGCGCCCGTCTGGCGGAAGTAGTTTGCGAGCGTGTGCACGAAGGAGTCCTGGTGATCGACGAGCAGCACGCGTCGTCCCTCGCCCGGCCGCGGCACGGCGACCGGCGGCGTGAGCGGCACGCCGCGCGGCCGGCGGATCGCGTCGAGGAGCGCCGACGCCTTGGTGTGTGTCTCGCGCTCCTCCTCGTCGGGATCGGAGTCGTAGAGCAGCGTGGCGCCGACGCGCACCTGGGCCACGCCGTCCTTCACCTGGATCGTCCGGAGGGTGAGCCCCGTGTTCATGTTGCCGTCGAACCCGATCAGGCCGACGGCGCCGCCGTACCACGCGCGCGGCGAGCGCTCGTGGTCCTCGATGAACTGCATCGCCCAGGCCTTGGGCGCGCCGGTGACCGTCACCGCCCAGGCGTGCGCGAGGAACGCGTCGAGCGCGTCGAAGCCGGGCCGCAGCCTTCCCTCGACGTGGTCGACGGTGTGGATCAGCCGCGAGTACATCTCGATCTGCCGCCGCCCGATCACGCGCACGCTGCCCGGCACGCAGATTCGCGACTTGTCGTTGCGGTCGACGTCGGTGCACATCGTGAGCTCGGACTCGTCCTTGGTCGACGACAGGAGCTTCAGGATCTGCTTGGCGTCGCCGATCGGGTCCGGGCCGCGCGCGATCGTGCCCGAGATCGGGCAGGTCTCGACGCGGTCGCCGTCGACCCGCACGTACATCTCGGGCGACGCGCCGACCAGGTACTCGCCGGCGCCGAGGTTCATGAGGAATCCGTACGGCGCGGGGTTCCGCTCGCGGAGCCGCCGGAACACCTCCGACGGCGGCGCCGGGCAGGGTTCGAAGAACATCTGGCCCGGCACGACCTCGAAGAGATCGCCGCGCTTGAAGGCGTCGCGCGCCAGCCGCACCATCTGCGCATACTCGCCGGGCGCGTGATCGTGGGGACGGGCGACCCTGTCGGCCCCGCTGAACGGGACGCGCGCGCCGCCGCGCGGCAGGCCGTCGGTGCGCCGGCCGTCGACCTCGAAGTCGTAGCGCAGCCGCGTCGCGCGCTCGCGGCGGTGGTCGACGACCAGGATCTCGTCGGGCAGGAACAGCACCAGATCGCGCTGGCTCTCGGGACGCTGGAGCGCGAGCCGCAGCGGCTCGAACTGGAACGCCAGGTCGTAGCCGAAGGCACCGTACAGCCCCAGGTGGGGGTCGTCGGTGTGATGGAAGAGATCGATCAGCGCCCGCAGCACCGAGAACACCGACGGCTGCCGGCTGCGCTCCTCCTCGGCGAGCCGCCCCTCCGGCACGCGCACGGCCCCGATCAGCTCCGGACCGCGGACGTCGCTCGCGGCCGCGGCCGGCAGCGCCCGCACGACCGCCGCGATGCGCGGCAGCAGCACCTCGCCGCGCGGGTTGAGCGCCGTCACCCGGAACTCCCGCCCGCGCGACGTGAGCGCGAGCGGCGGATCGACGAACCCGATGTCCCAGCGCGTGTAGCGCCCCGGGTACTCGTAGCTCGACGCGAGCAGCACGCCCCGGCGCTCGTCGAGCGCGTCCAGCAGCGGTCCGATGGCCCCCGCGATCGGCACGTCGTCGGTCGTGCGCCGGACGACGATGCCGCCGCGGGTCGTGTGGGTGTCGGTGCTCATGGTCGTGGTCTCCTCTGCATCCAGGGAGCCCGACCCCCGTGTAGGCGACCGTCCAGAAAAACGAAAGCCGCCTCGGGGGCGGCTCCATCGACGATCGTGCTGTGCGCGTGCGTCCGGGGCCGCCTAGGAGCGCGGCCACCACCACTGACGAAGGCTGGTCGAACGAGCGAGCACGAGGTCAGTCTTGGCAGGGCGGGTGCCGTGGGTCAAGCCCGCGTCCGCCGTGCGTCAGTCCTCGATCAGGACGAGGGTCCCTTCCGGAACCACCGCTGCGACCTCGTCGATGGCGTCGTTGGCGATCGAGATGCAACCCCACGTCCAGTCGACGCCGCGCTCGTTGAGCCCCGGCTTGTCGGTGCCGTGGATGCCGACGGCCCCGCCGACGCCGGCGTAGCGGTCGCCGCGCCCCGGGAGGTCGCCCGACTCCATCGCGAGCCAGTAACGGTGGACGTCCTGGAGGTTGGGATAGTCGAGCAGCAGGAACCAGTGCCAGCGCGGGTGCCAGCTCTTGTCGACGATCATGTAGAGTCCGGTCGGCGTTCGCAGATCACCCTCGTGCACCTTGGTGCCGGAGCGGAGGCCGAAGACTGCCGGGTGGCTCATGAGCCTATCGCCGTAGCGGTAGACGTCGAGCGTCCGGCAGGACTTGCGGACGACCACGAAGTACGGCTCGTCGGCGGCCCAGGCGATGCGGTCGTCGTCGTCGGCGGGGGCCGGCGCGGGTGCCTCCGCCCGGTTCGCGCCCCCGGACCTGAACGGGCCACACCCCTGCACCAGCGCCGTCAGCGCGACGGCCCAGAAGAGCACACCTCGACCCCGCGTGCGCCGATCCATCGATTTCATTTTCCGCGGATCCGCCTCGGCTGCAAACACTTTCGCGATGTGATACGCGCCGCGTCCGTGCCCACGGAACGTCCGCTCGGTGCCGTCGTCCTCGCTGCAGGGCTGGGAACCCGCATGCGCTCCACCCGCGCCAAGGTCCTCCACGAGCTGGCCGGGCTGCCGCTGATCCGCTACCCGCTGGCCGCGCTGCGGGCGCTCAAGGCGGCCCAGGTCGTCGTCGTGGTCGGGCACCAGGCCGACACCGTCGCCGCCGCTGCCAAAGCGGCCGGCCTCCCGGGGCTCACGACCGCGCTCCAGCCGCAGCAACGCGGCACCGGGCACGCCGTCGCGTGCGGCGCCCGCGGCCTCGTCGACTTCGAGGGGGACGTGCTGATCCTCTACGGCGACGTCCCGCTGATCCGTGCCGAGACGCTCGCGGAGCTGGTCGGCCGGCACCGCGCCGAGAACGCCGACCTCTCGCTGCTCACGATTCGCTTTCAAGACCCGAAGGGCTATGGCAGGATTCTCCGTGGGCCCGACGGGCGGGTCGTGGGGATCGTCGAGGAGAAGGACGCCACGCCCGACCAGCGCGCCATCACCGAGGTCAATCCGGGCGTCTACTGTGTCCGCACGTCGATCCTCCTGCCGCTGCTCGACAAGCTCCGCCCCGACAACTCCCAAGGCGAGCTGTACCTCACCGACGTCGTCGGCATGGCGGCGAAGGAGGGGCACCTGGTCGTGACGGTCTCCACCGACGACGCGATGCAGGTGGTGGGCGTCAACACGCGTGGGGAGCTCGCCCGCATGGAGACCCACCTCCGCGCCGAGACCATCGAGCGGATGATGGTGGCGGGCGTGACGTTCGAGGATCCGGCCAGCGCCTACGTCGGTCCCGAGGTGACGATCGGCCCCGACACGGTGATCGGGCCGAACGTCACGCTGCGCGGCAAGACGCGCATCGGCACCGGCTGCCGTCTCGACGGCACCGCCTACCTCGTCGACACCGTGCTCGGCGACCGCGTACACCTCCGCTTCTCGTGCACGGCCGAGAGCGCCGAGGTCGGCGACGACGCGATCGTCGGACCGTTCGCGCGGCTCAGGCCGGGGACGCGGCTCGCGCCGCGCGTCCACATCGGCAACTTCGTCGAGACCAAGAACGCGATCGTCGGGATGGGGACGAAGGCCAACCACCTCACCTACCTCGGCGACTGCGAGATCGGGCCCGACAGCAACATCGGCGCCGGCACCATCACCTGCAACTACGACGGCGCGACCAAGAAGAAGAGCCGCACGGTGATCGGCGCGCGCGTGCAGATCGGCAGCGACACGCAGCTGGTGGCCCCGGTGACGGTCGCCGACGACGCCTACGTCGGCGCGGGCACGACCGTGACGCGCGACGTCCCGGCCGGCGCGCTGGTCGTGACGCGGTCGCCGGCGCGCCTCATCAAGGGCTGGACGGAGCGCCGCCGCGCGCTGGCGGCAGGGACGCCGCCGCCGGGGAAGACCAAGACCACCCCCAAAGCCGCACCCCGGGCGAAGGCCCGGGCGCGAAGGAAGCGCTGACATGTGCGGAATCGTCGGATACGTCGGGCCGCGTGAGGCGAGCCCGATCCTGGTCGAGGGGCTCCGCAAGCTCGAGTACCGCGGCTACGACTCGGCCGGGCTCGCGGCGTTCACCAACTCCCACGTCGAGGTGCGGCGCTGCGTCGGCAAGCTCGACAACCTGGCCGCGCTGCTGAAGGAGCAGCCGCTGGGCGGCCACCCGGGCATCGGCCACACGCGGTGGGCGACGCACGGCAAGCCGTCGGAGCAGAACGCGCACCCGCACCGCGCCGGCAAGGTGGTGGTGATCCACAACGGCATCATCGAGAACTACCTGGAGCTGCGCGCCGAGCTGGCGAAGCGCGGCCGCACGATGGCGTCGGAGACCGACACCGAGGTCATCTCGCACCTGATCGACGAGCACGTGCAGCAGGGCCTGGGCCTCTTCGACGCCACCCGCCGCACCATCAAGAAACTCGAGGGCTCGTACTCGATCGTCGTGCTGTCGGAGACCGAGCCCGACCGCATCGTCGCCGCGAAGAGCGCCACGCCGATCGTGATCGGCCTCGGCGACGGCGAGAACTTCGTCGCGTCCGACATCCCCGCGCTGCTGGATCACACCCGCCGGGTGCTGTTCCTCGAGGACGGCGAGGTCGCCGAGCTCACGGCGGACTACGTCACCATCACCACCTTCGACGGCAAGACCGTCGCGCGCGAGGCGAAGGTCGTCGCGTGGGACGCGGTGACGGCGCAGAAGGGCGGCTACAAGCACTTCCTGCTGAAGGAGATCCACGAGCAGCCGCAGGCCATCATCGACACCATGCGCGGGCGTATGCTGCAGGAAGCCGGCAACGTGCAGCTCGACGCCGACGTCGAGCTGCTCCTCGATCGGCCGTTCGACCGCTGCGTGCTGGTCGCGTGCGGCACCGCGTGGCACGCGTGCCTGGTCGGCAAGTTCCTGATCGAGAGGCTCGCGGGCATTCCCTGCGACGTCGACTACGGCAGCGAGTTCCGCTACCGCGGCCCGATCGTCGACTCGCGCACGCTGCTGATCGTGGTGTCGCAGTCGGGCGAGACCGCGGACACGCTGGCCGCGGTGGAGGCGGGACGCGAGCGCGGGACGCCGGTGCTGGCGGTGTGCAACGTGGTCGACTCGTCGATCGCGCGGCGCTCGTCGGCGGTGATGTACACGCACGCCGGGCCGGAGATCAGCGTCGCGTCGACGAAGGCGTTCACGACGCAGCTCACCGCGCTCTACCTGCTGGCGCTCCACATGGGGCGGCGCCGCGGCATCGTCGACGCCGAGCGCGGGCGGCGGCTGCTCGCCGACCTGGCGGCGATCCCCCACGCGGTGAGCGACATCCTCGCGAAGGGGAAGCACATCGAACGGGTGGCCAAGAAGTACGGCACCGCGCACGACTTCCTGTACCTCGGTCGCGGCGTGAACTACCCCGTCGCGCTCGAGGGCGCGCTCAAGCTGAAGGAGATCTCCTACATCCACGCCGAGGGCTACCCGGCCGGCGAGATGAAGCACGGCCCGATCGCGCTCATCAACGAGGAGATGCCGGTCGTCATCCTGATCCCGCACGACGAGGTGTTCCTCAAGTCGCTCTCGAACCTGAAGGAGGTCGAGTCGCGCGGGGGCCGCATCATCGTGGTCACGGACTCGGCCTCGGCAGACCTCCAGGACGTTGCGTGGGAGGTCATCGAGGTCCCGAAGACCAACGAGCTGCTCACGCCGCTCCTCCAGACGATCCCGCTCCAGCTGCTGGCGTACCACGTCGCCGTGTACCGCGGCACCGACGTCGACCAGCCGCGGAACCTCGCGAAGAGCGTCACGGTCGAGTAGTCGCCCGCTGGCCTAGGATCGGGCCCGCGGTTATCATCCGCTCCGATGGCAGCCCGGGAGGCCAGGCCCGTCGTCCCGATCGAGGAGGCGCTGGAGGAGATCCGCGCCGGCCGCATGGTCATCCTCATGGACGACGAGGATCGCGAGAACGAGGGTGATCTGTGCGTCGCCGCGGACCGGGTCACCGCCGAGCAGATCAACTTCATGGCGACGCACGGTCGCGGCCTCATCTGCCTCGCCCTCACCGAGCGCCGCTGCGACCAGCTCGGGCTCCCGATGATGGTGTCCGAGAACCGGGCGCCGCTCGGCACCGCGTTCACGGTCTCCATCGACGCGCGCCACGGCGTCGGGCGCGGCATCTCGGCCATCGACCGGGCGACGACCATCCGCGCCGCGATCGCGCCCGACGGGGGACCGAACGACATCATCACGCCCGGCCACGTCTTCCCGCTGCGCGCGCGCCGCGGCGGCGTGCTGGTGCGCTCGGGACAGACCGAGGGCGCCGTCGACCTGGCGCGTCTCGCCGGGCTCACGCCGGCCGGCGTGATCTGCGAGATCATGCGCGAGGACGGCACCATGGCGCGGCTCTCCGACCTGGTCGGCTTCGCGCGCCAGCACAAGCTCAAGATCGCGACCATCGCCGACCTGATCGAGTACCGCACGCGGCACGACTCGCTCGTCCACCGCGCCGCCGAGGCCCGCATCAAGATGCGCCACGGGGGCGAGTTCCGCTCGCTGGTCTACACCACCGACATCGACGACAACGAGCACCTGGTGCTCGTGAAGGGCGACGTCCGCCCCGACGAGCCGACGCTCGTGCGCCCGCACCTCGAGTACCTGCCGGGCGACGTCTTCGGCTACCCCGAGCGCAACACGCGCGCGCTGCTGCACCAGGCGATGGAGCGCATCGAGGCGGAGGGGCGGGGCGTGGTCCTCTACCTCCGTCGCTCGGGGCGCGGTCTGGATCTGTTCGCGCCGCCTCAGGCGCCGGGCGGCAACGCCGACGGCCGCGGCAGCGCGGGGCCGGTCTCGCGCTTCAACATCTTCCGCGACTTCGGGATCGGCGCGCAGATCCTGCGCGACGTCGGCGTCGGCAAGATCCGGTGGCTCACCAACAACCCGCTCCGGCTCGCGAGCCTCCCGGGCTACGGGCTCGAGATCGTCGACTGGGTTCCGCTCACCGGCAGCGCCCCCGCGTCGCCCGGCGCGTCGCCTCGTTGAGGAGCCGGCTGTTGGGACGGGGGCTGCTCGCCGCGCTCGTCGCCGCGTGCCTCGCGGTGCGCGCGTTCGGCACGGAGCCGGCGGTCGTCAGCGGCGCGCTCGTGGTCGAGGCCGGGCAGGTGTCGGTCGAGGTGACGATCGAGCCGGGCTGGCACGTGAACGCCCACGAGCCCAAGGACCAGTTCCTGGTCCCGACCACGCTCGACGTGGTGGCGCCGCGCGGCGTCACGGTGGGACCCGTCCAGTACCCGCCTGCCGTCGAGCGCGTGCTCGCGTTCAGCGCCGGCAAGCCGATGGCGCTCTACGAGGGACAGGTCCGCGTGAGCGCGTCGCTGAGCGGCACGCCGGCCGTGGGTGCCACGCCGCTGCACGCGCGGCTCCGCTATCAGGCGTGCGACGACAGCCGCTGCCTCCCGCCGAAGACGCTGGAGCTGGTCGCCACCGGCCCCGTCGCACCCGCGACGGGCGGCGGCGCCTCCGGGAGCGCCTCGACGGAGAACCCGATCGCGACCTGGATCGCGCGCTGGGGCTGGGGCGTCACGTTCCTCCTGGTGGCGCTCGTCGGTGTGACGCTCAACCTCACGCCGTGCGTCTATCCGCTGATCGGCGTGACCGTCGCCTTCTTCGGCGGACGCACGGGGCACGACGCTGGCCGTGCGATCCTTCACGCGCTGCTCTACGTGCTGGGCATCTGCCTCACGTTCTCGGCGCTCGGCGTGGCGGCCGCGCTCACCGGCTCGCTCTTTGGCGCCGCGCTCCAGCGGCCGATCGTGCTGGGCACGCTCGCCCTTCTGATGGCGACGCTCGCGCTCGCCAACTTCGGCCTCTACACGATCCGCGTGCCGTCGGGTGTGATGCAGTTCGCGGGGCGCGCGGGGGAGGGGGCGGCCGGGGCGCTCTTCATGGGCGCCACGATGGGGATCGTGGCGGCGCCGTGCATCGGGCCGGTGGTGGCGTGGATGCTGCTCTACGTCGGCGCGCAGCAGTCGGCGATGCTGGGCTTCGCGCTGTTCTTCGCGCTCGGGCTCGGGCTGGGCGCGCCGTACGTCGTGCTGGCGATCGCGGCCGGTCGGCTCCGCCAGCTTCCGCGCGGCGGGCCGTGGCTCGAGTGGGTCGAGCGTGCGCTCGGCTTCCTCCTGCTCGGCGCTGCGCTGCACTTCGCGACCCCGCTCCTCCCCGGGTCGGGCGTCCGTGTGGCGTGGGCCAGCTTGCTGGTGGCGGCCGGGGTCGTGCTGGGATTCCGCGGCGACACGGGCGGCGGCACGTTCACCGCGCTCCGGCGCGTCGCAGGCGTGGCGCTGCTCGTCGTCGGCGTGCAGGGGTTCCTCGTCGAGGAGCCGGGCCCGCCGATCGCCTGGGCGCCCTTCTCCGACGGCGCGCTCGCCGACGCGTCGGCCTCCTGCCGTCCGGTGCTCATCGACTTCATGGCGGAGTGGTGCCTGCCGTGCCGCGAGATGGACCACACCACCTTCCGCAACAAGACCGTCGTCGACGCGACCGCCGGCTTCACGATGCTGCGCGCCGACGTCACCGCCGAGGACGCGCGCTCGACCGAGCTGCTCCAGCGCTTCCACGTGCCCGGCGTCCCGACGCTCGTGCTGCTCGGCGGCGACGGTCGCGAGCGCAAGCGGCTGGTCGGCTACGTCGGTCCCGACGACATGACCGACGCGCTGCGCGCGACGTCCGCCGACAGGGCGCAGTGTGGTTGACCAGCTCGCCCGCGCGCTGACGCCCGACGGCTCGGTGCGCGGCCTCGCCGTCACCACG
>JACXTT010013820.1_pt1 | contig 10614 bp, 13 predicted proteins | sample 9270951 | NCBI WGS metagenome assembly JACXTT01 (sample SAMN15532306, study PRJNA645909) | rock metagenome | isolation source: weathered quartz diorite | place: Puerto Rico | collected 2017-06-21
GTTAAGTACGCGTCCATGAGGCGCCGGATCTGTGTTTCGCTCGCGGTAATGGTCAGCCGGCGGATCGCGTACCGCAAGGCCGCCTCGGTCACGGTCCAAAAGTCCTCGTACCGGCCCATGAGGGCGCGCAGCCACGTGTATTCCAGCTGCTTCTGGCGCCAGTTGGCCGACAGCGCCGCCGGATCGGCCGTGATCTCGCGACCGACGTCAACGATTGAGTGGACGTCGAACAGCGTCCCGTAGGCGTCGAAGACATAACCGCGAACCAGCACAGCCTTGTTCAATCCGTCGTCTCTCCTCCGGCCGTTTGCTTGATCCCGCGCAGGAAGTCCACTGTCTGCGCTGGCTCCGGCCGCCGCGTGTAGTCGGGGTCGGCGTCGGCGGCGCGGATGATCCCTTGGCGGTCGATCACAAAGCGAGCCGGAATGGGCAGGCGCCAGGTGCCGTCACCGTTGCCACGAGCCAGATCGATGCCGAACTTGAGATAGATCTGGCGGAGGTCGTCAGGGAGGGTGAAGACCAGGCCATACTTCGCGGCGACTTGATTGCCGGCATCGCGCAGCATCTCGAACGAATATGGCTTGGGCTCCTCGGTCTCGCGCGGTGTGCGGGCCACTTGGGGCGAAATGACGGCGAGCGTCGCGCCGGCGCTGGTGATCTCCGGTAGGGCCTGCTGCAGAGCCTCCAGCTCTGCGTTGCAGTACGGTCACCAGCGGCCGCGATAGAAGGAGAGCACCACCGGGCTCCGCGCCAAGAGTCCCTTGAGGCCCACCGGCTCGCCCAGGGCGTTGGGGAGCGTGAAATCGGGCGCTGGCTGGCCGACCTTTGCAACCCGGTTCATGATCCCGGACGCGCGAACGTCATCAATGCTCCGGTGCATGATCGCTTGGGCCTCGGGTGGAATCCGCGTCTCGGATGCCGCTCGTATCGTGTCGAGCCTTTCTTGAAGTGTCATCGACCCCTCCCTCGTATGCCGCATTAGGATGTCGGACCCGAGCCCCACGATTCTTAGCTCGGCTCGGGCCGGCAACGGAGCCTGGAACCGGGTGTTTCGAGTGATGCGCACCAGTTCTCCGGTGGAACCGGGTCAGGCCCGCACCGGCCCAGCTTCAGCGGATCCGTCGGATTGTGATCTCGGCGACGGGATTGCGCCAGTCTCGCTGGGCCGGGTTTAAATTCCCGACACCGTGAATCCCGGCGTGGATATGGACGAACCCTTCTCCGCCTCCGACCTTGGCGCCACCACCAGGCCCGCCACACTCCGCGAAGAACGGTCCCGGAATGGACGCACAGAGCTCGTCGTTTCGCTCGCTCCCTGCGTCGTAGGCGGGAGAAAAGAGCCTCACCACCTGGTCGCCGCGGGGGCCGGCGCCACCATTGAGCGCGAAAAAGCCGTCGTTGGTGGGGATCAGCATCGCGGCCACACTCAGGTGATCGAATTCGGCGCCGCCCGCGACGGTTACCGTAACCGAGCGCCCGGGATCAAGCAGACCTGAGGACGACGTGACGTCTCTGACCGCCGGCAGACCACGCAGCAGGCTCGTGAGCGGGCCCGTGTTTCCTTCTTCGGCCAGCGTCGCCAGCTCCGCGCTGGCCGGACGGCCGAGTGTGAACAACTGGACGCCCTCCTGATGGCTCGCGACGAGGATCGGCGTGAATTGCTGCCCGCGAGTCAGGTTGGTGATCGTCACTGCGTAGTGGAGTTCATTCTCCGCAGCGGCGATGGGAGCCGCAGGGAGTCCGGTCACACTCAGGAGCCCCAGTATGATGAGTGAAAACAGTCGCTTCATAGCGCACTCCCTGTCAAGGGTTGTCGCGGATGATTTGGTCGCCGCCGAGCCATGCGAGTCACTCTGCAGCGCTTCGAGGGCTCAGTTGTCACAGCGTTGTCAAAAGATTGTCAAAACTGCGAGCGGCGGGGCGACGGCGCCCGTCGCGGGCTTCCCCCCTGGACTCGCGACACATCGTGGGAAAGAATTCTTGGAGATTCGCCTGCGGCCCAAGTTCGGGGCTACGTGCACCGACGATCGCCATCGTCGGATGGCGCCGACGGCCCGTTCACCGACAGCGCGAGCGCGATGAGCGCGAATCGCGAGCAAGCGAATTTGTCGGGACCCGCCACTCCTCAACAATGCTTGATCATGGCTTGATCGCTACGTCACACCTCGCTGCTATGGTGTGTTTCATGGCGACTGTTGCCGCGCCTAAGGGCATCGGCGGGGGTCTCTGCCCACGAAAGACGCGACCGGGCGGCGGCACTTCGCCATGAAGTCTGATGGGGTTCGCACAAGACCGTGGATCGGTTTGGGGAAACGCAGACGAACCCGTTGGCTCGGCTCTGGCACGCCTGCTGCACCATGATCTTGGTAGCGACTTGCATCGTAGCAAGGTGACCACCGACGCTGTTGTGGAGCCACGCAGCGGCGCTGTTCGGCTTTTCGACACAGAGGGGTCGCGCCGAAAAACGGCGGATCGCCTGATGACGCACGTCCGTCGGGCATCGCGCGTGGCGTGCGCGCGGTCGACGTCGCGGTCGCGCGGGCGTTATCGAGCCCGTCTTGCGTCACCGCGAGCTGCCGTCGACAACGATTTCGAGAGGAGGATCCCGAACATGCGATTGGCTTTGATCGCTCATGACAACAAGAAGGTTGATCTCGTCGCCTGGGCGACCTTCAACCGCGAAACCCTCGCACGTTTCACAATCGTCGCCACGCGCCATACGGCGCGACTCCTGGAGGACAAGGTGGGCCTCGTCGTGGAGGAGTTGCTCAGCGGGCCCGAGGGCGGTGACGCACAAATCGCCGCGCTGGTCGCGACGAAATCCGTTGACGTCGTGTTCTTTTTCGTGGACCCGCTGTCGGCGCAACCCCATGATCCGGATATCCGTGCGCTGCTGCGTGTGTGTAACGTCCACAACGTTCCGGTCGCCGCGAACGTGGCCACGGCGGATCTCATCATCGCAGCGCTCGCGCCTTGTTCGGACGTTCGTCAACCTGCCAAGGGCGAGCCCCGATGACGGTCGGTGAATCGAAGATTCTCGATAGGTCGTATACCACCCGACGATGGAGCACTACGCCGCGAGCGTTCGCGGGAGCCTCGGGTGATCGCATCATTGCGAGCGCCGGCGGTTTAGATGAGATGGCGACACGCTCCTGATGAGTCCAGAGCATCAATCGGGATGCGCGACGATCGGCGGATGGCGGTGAGATCGATCCCAATAGGCCTCGGAGGCCGCGCAACATTCAGCACAGCCGCCCCTCGAGTTGAACCTGGGACTCCCGCGTTCAGAAATCCCCCGCGCCCAACAGAAGAGAAGATCGCGAAAAGACGATAGCCCGTGACGCGGCCTCGGGGCGTTTCTTAACCACTCGATTCCTGAAGGGCGAGAAGCAAGCCGTTCAGGACCAAGCAACTGGAACAGATGACGTTGATCCAGAGGACGATGTGAAGCAGCTACCCTGGAACCACGATGTGGTCGAAGCCCTCCGCGTAGTGATACCCGCTCGCCTTCCCGAGAATCGCCGCGCGATCACGCATACGCAACGCGAACGTCCCGAAGTCACTAATCTGGCTCGCGTGGCAGCGGATTGCTTCGAGCTTCAAGTCCATGGTGTTCGTGATGTCGATCGCGAGACCCGGTTGCTCCCACTGGATCAGATACACCTCACGGACCGTATGCGGCTCATAGTCGTGTAGCAATTCGGGAAACGAGAGGTGGTCACGAGCCAGCGGATAGACGCAGTCGAGTACCACTCGCGCCGTCGTCCGATGGTCCCGATGCCAGCCGGGGAAGTTGCTGTACGTGCGACGTGGGTTAAGGGTGATGATCAGGTCGGGGCGCCACCGCCGGATCTCGCGACTGACGTCGCGTCGCAGGTCGCGCGTATCTTCCAGCTCGCCGTCCTCGTAGCCGAGGAATTTCACGCCTTGAGCTCCGAGCACTCGGGCCGCTCGTCGCTGCTCCGCCTCCCTGATCGGTATCAGCTCCGCCGACGAGACGCTGCGATTCCCCGAACCCTTGTTCCCGTTCGTGACGATGACGTAGGCGATCTCGCGACCTTCCCGGGCCAGTCGAGCGATCGTGCCGCCAGCTAGGAATTCTGGGTCATCGGGATGCGCAGCAACGACCAGCACCCGGCCGGTGGCGGTAGTCATGCGCCGCCGCCCCTTGTCTCGGCATTGGCGGCCGCCAGGGCCCTCGCCCGACGGCGACACTGCCATGCCGTTCCCGCGAGCAGTACTGCTCCCGCCAGGAATGGAGCCGAGAGATCGAAGGCATCGGCGAGGGCGCCCATCACCAGCCGGCCCACGACCTGGCCGGTATCGCTCATCGTCCGGATCCAGCCGATCGCGACGCCCTGGAGCGGTGGCTCGACCTGGCTGCTCGTCAATGCTGTTGGGACCGTGGCGACGAAGCCTGCCGTCGCACCGATGGCAAAGCTGCAGACCACCAGGAGGATGGGATGCGTGACCTGCGATGTGCCGGCCAACAACGCGGCGTAGACGAGCAAGCCCGGGATCAGCACACGCGTGCGACCCCACCGATCGGAGACGACGCCGCCGAACCACAACGCCGTGAGGCGCCCGAGCACGCTGAGGCTGACGACAGTGCCGACGATCTCAGGGCCGAGGCGAGCGCGCGTGAACAGGTAGAGAGGGAACAGAAACACCAGCACTCCGACCTGAATCGCCGTCAACAGCGCGCTTGTCACACCCATGAGAACCACACCCGGCGTGTGCAGCACGGAGCTCAGAGCGCCCTGATCATGAGGCCGTCGCCGAGACGACGTCTCGGCCGCGAGCGGCGCCCAGCGTGAAACCGCGAGCGCCGCCACGACCATGCACGCGGCCTCGAAGAGGAATGGGCTCGCGATTCCAATTCCTTGATACAGCCAGCCGCCGGCGGCACTACCGAGCAACAGCCCCGACATCTCGCTCATCAGCAGCAAGCTGAGCGCCCGGCCCCTGCGTTGGGGCGCCGGCACGCTGACCGTGGCGGTCGTCGCGACGGTCGCGAACATCGCCCAGCCCAGTCCGCCCAGCGCGCGCAATCCGAGGAAGACGTCGAACCGTGAGCTCATGACGCTGAGCACATCGATGACCGCGATCAGCGCCAGCCCGGCGACCATGAGAGGACGTCCGAAACGGTCCAAGAGGTATCCGGTGGGCAGGTTGGCGATCCATTTGCCGGCGCCGAACACGACGGGGATCAAAGTCACCATCCGGTAGTTCGCGGAGAACGTGCGCTGGAGGTAGAGCGGCAGCGCGGGCCGCAAAATCCCCTGGCCGAGATTGAACAAGAACGTCGCTGCCAGGATCGCCGGCGGCAACTGCAGTGGCAGCCCCGCGAGAGCTGTCATCGGCTCGCGTCACGCGTTCCCATCGGTCGGGCTTCAGGTCGGTGCACCGGATCGTTCTTCGCGTCCAGGCATTGGCAGGCGCCTCCCTGGGGCCGTCGAGGTGAAGTCGACATTCGCCGCAGGATCTGTTCGAGCTGCTGTCGCAGCCCTTCCAGTTCCGTGATCTGATTCGTCACCGCGTCGAGCTGCGCGCGAACCAGCACGCGTAGCCGAGGACGGAACTCCGGGCGTGAGCCGCCGTTGAGCGTCCCCGTGAGTGTCTTGAGCTGTTGAAGCGGCAACCCCAGGGAGCGGGCTCGACGAATGAACCGCAACCGTTCCACGCCTGGCTGATCGTAGAGCCGGTAGCCCGACGGGGCGCGGCTAGGAGCCGGCAACACGCCGATTTTTTCGTAATAGCGGATGGTCTTGGTGCCTACTCCGCTCGTCTTCGCGACCTGTCCGATCGTGAGGCGGTCGGCCATGGACTTGCCTCCCGGCGTTTGGTCGGTCGGGCAAAACGATAGACCTTCCAGCGGCTAGAAGGTCAAGCGAGCCCGAGGTCACGTTTGCGTGCCTCAAACTCCTCCTTGGTGATCTCCCCGCGCGCGTAGCGCTGGCGCAGGATTTCTAGCGCCTCGTCTCTTGGAGCCCCACGTCCTTGCGTCGCCAGCCATCGTATGCCGAGGACGAGGCCGGCGATCACGAGCCCCCAGAGTACGAGCATCATGAGCATCATCACGAGGCCGCCGGCGCCCCACATGAAGACCATCGGGTGCATGCCCCACTGCCATTCCGAGGTCCGGTCTTGCCCCGCCGCGAACGCGGGGGCCAACGGCACGAACGCGAGAGCGCCGACAGCCCAGCTCGTGTACATCTGCTGCCTCCGGCTTGCTAACGGACCGCGGGTCGAGGTCAGTCGAGTACCCGATGGTGATCGCGGATCTCCTTGATCCGCTCGTCGGCGAACTCGAACACCTCGGCACCAAGCGCCTTGATCACGCCACCGCCACGATTGAGAGTGCCGTGGAACAGTGACTCCGCCATCCCGCGACCCTCGTGGCCGACGAGGGAGCGGAGGTCGCACCGAGCGTCGGCGGCCATCGAAAACTGAGCCCGATACAACCGCCGTACAGCTTCGACACCTTCATGTCGCCTGCCCTCATTGTCGACGATCACCGGGTCCGAGTGAAAACACGCCATCATCGCGTCGAGGTCGTGGCTGTTGAAGGCGTCAAAGTAGCGCCGGATGATGTCTTCTTCACGAGTCGCCATGTATCTTTCCTCCCCTGCGCCGTTCGATCGAGCAGCTCCATGAAGGCCCTCGCACTCGCAGTGACCCGCCGCGCTTCGTGGTGAATGACGTGGAAGTGCCGCTGCATGGGGACGCCCCGGAGGCGGAGGGCACGGAGTCGCCCGGTCGCAATCTCTCCTCGCACCGCATAGACGGAAACGAAGGCTACGCCCAGCCCGGCCATCACACCTTGCTTGATCGCTTCGGTGTGATCGAGCTCCATGGCCACGCGGAACTTCACCCGCGCCTGTTGCAGCGCCCGCTCGGTGACACTCCGGGTCGCCGAGCCTTCCTCTCGTATCAGCAGTGGCTGATCGATGAGCGACGCGGCGGCGATGTCCCGTCGTCGAGCCCAAGCATGCGTCGGCGGGACGATGAGCACGAGCTCGTCACGCATTCCGGCCGCCAGACACTCCTCGCCCGGCCTGAGGGCATGCCCCCCGACGATGCCAAGATCGAGCTCACGTTCTCTGACTTGTCCCTCGATGGCCTGGGAATTGGCGATGTGGAGCTTCACATCCACGCCGGGGTACTTGGCCCGAAACGCCGCGACGATGCCTGGGAGCACATACAGCCCCGGAGTCGTACTGGCGCCGATCAACAGCGACCCGTGAGCTAGGCCGTCCAGGTCGGCGAGCGCCTGGCGCGCTCCCTCGACTGCTGAAACGGCGCGCTCCGCAAACTGCTCGAACACGCGGCCCGCCTCGGTCACAGTGACGACGCGGCGGCGACCCCTGCGGAAGAAGAGCGGCTTGCCGAGCTCGCTCTCGAGCTCGCTGATGTGCTCGGAGAGCGTCGGCTGCGACGAATGGATTTTCTTGGCCGCCAGGCTGAAGCTCTTTTCCCTGGCGACCGCCAGAAAGACTTCGAGCTGCCGCAGGGTCATTTCGGGTTTTCCCTATGCTCAGATTCCAAACTTCGTATTGGACCCTATAGCACCGCCCGTCGTATTACAAGCCCAGTACTGGAAAGGAGGCGCCCGATGATCTTCCGTCACTTCCTGTCGCCCAAGACCGGCTGCGCCAGCTACCTGTTCGGCTGAGCGGGCGCAGCTTGCTGCGCTGTGGTGGATCCACAGCTCGACATCGAGCCCTATCTCGAAGCCGCCGCTCAGAAATCGATGAAGATCACGCATATCTTCGAGACTCACGTCCAGGCCGATCACGTGTCCGGGGCCCGACGTCTCGCGGACGCGACCGGTGCCCCGGTGACCCATCACAAGGCGGCGCCGGTGGAGTTCCCTCACCTCGACGTCGAGGACGGGGAGCGCCTCGAGCTCGGCAACGTGGTGCTCTCGATCCTTCACACGCCCGGACACACGCCGGACAGCATGTCGATCCTGGTCACGGACAAGACGCGGGCTCCGGAGCCCTGGTTCGTCCTGACCGGCGATACGCTCTTTTCCGGCGGGGTCGGGCGGCCTGACCTCATCGGCGCGGGGTCGGAAGCTGCGCTCGCCGAGCAGCTGCACGAGAGCCTGCACGGCAAGCTCATGACCCTACCCGATCACCTCGAAGTCTTTCCCGCCCATTTCGGGGGCGCGGCGTGCGGCAAAGGTCTGAGTGGCAAGCCCGGCTCGACCATCGGCTTCGAGCGTCGCTTCAACCCGGCGCTTCAGGCCGCTTCGAGAGCCCAGTTCGTCGACTTCGTGCTGAAGGACCTTCCGCCGCAGCCCGAAGTGTTCGCCGAGAATCGTCGCCGGAACCTGCGAGGCGAATGAGCGAGATGCGGCTCGGGCTGCGGGAGAATTTCCCGCAGTTCGCGCTGCTTGTCGTCCTGAATTCCTTCGTCGGCGCCATGGTGGGCCTGGAGCGGACCGTGCTGCCGCTCCTGGGCGAGCAGGAATTCGGCCTCAGCTCGAAGACCGCCATCACGTCGTTCATCGTGAGCTTCGGGGTGACGAAGGCGATCATCAACCTGATCGCGGCCCGAGCGTCCGACCGCCTCGGCCGCAAGCCCATCCTGGTCGTCGGGTGGCTCTTCGCTCTCCCGGTGCCCTTTCTGATCATCTATGCTCCGGCGTGGTGGTGGATCGACCTCGCCAACGTGTTGCTCGGCGCCAACCAGGCGATGGCGTGGTCGATGACGGTGATCATGAAGGTCGATCTGGTGGGCCCGAAGCGTCGGGGGCTCGCCTTGGGGCTGAACGAGTTCGCCGGGTACTTCGCGGTCGGCGTCGTCTCCTGGGTGACGGGCTACATCGCCGCGAACACGGCGCTGCGGCCGCAGCCCTTCTATCTCGGGATCGTCGTCTCGGTGGTCGGCCTCATTGTCTCCGTGCTGTTCGTCCGAGAGACGCGGCCGTTTGCTCACCTGGAAGCCGCGTCGGCTCCTGCGGCGGCAACTACCGTCCCGCCGTCTCTCGGCCGTGTCTTCTACGTGACGAGTCTCGGAAACGTGAGCCTCTTCGCGGCCTGCCAGGCCGGCCTCGTGAACAATCTCAACGACGGCATGTCCTGGGGGCTGTACCCGTTGTTCTTCGCCAGCTACGGTCTCGGCATCGCCAGCATCGGCCTCATCAAAGCGGTCTACCCGATGGTGTGGGGCATTTTGCAGGTCGCGACCGGACCGCTTTCCGACCGCTTCGGCCGGAAGGAGCTGATCGCCGGGGGCATGATCGTCCAGGCCGGTGGAATCTGGTTAACGGTGATTGTTCCGACCTACGCGGCGTGGTTGGTCGGGGCTGCGCTGCAAGGGCTCGGCACGGCAATGGTCTATCCCACTCTACTAGCAGCCATTACCGATCACGCGCACCCGACGTGGCGCGCGACCAGCCTCGGCGTCTACCGGTTCTGGCGCGACCTCGGCTACGCTATTGGCGCACTGCTCTCGGGTGTCGTCGCGGACGTCGTGGGGCTTGGGGCAGCGATTCATCTGGTTGCCGCATTGACGCTGGTCTCCGGTCTTGTGGTCACCGGGGCCATGGCGAGACCGCGTGCCACGCCGGTCCCCGCCCGTGCGTGACGGCGACAGCGCCTTCTTCGTCAGCTGACCTGCCTTTGGCGCTTCGGCTGTCACACTCGCGCAAGCGGCGTGTCTAAGCGATCAGAGCAGGCGGACACGCCATGGATCAGGTAACCCTTCTCCGGTTCTTGATGGATGCGAGCCGACATGGCTACGCGGCCGGGACCAGTGCCGTCCAAACACGGGAAGCGGATCACTCGACGACCATCGTCCTCGAGCAGGGTGATTGGAGGTTTCCACGATAACTTCTTCGGCGGTGAGCCGTATGGCGGGCGGGAAGTCGTGTTCTTCCAGGGGCGGCCCGTCTGGATGGCCGTCTACTACGGACACGTCGACGACGCGGACGCCAACGCAGTCTATTCGTTCTTACGGAGGGCCCTGCGCGAGGCGCCGCCTGAGTTTCCCGTTCGCGGTCCCGTAACTATCCACGAAGACGGATTTTCCTACCGGAATTCCTATGAGGGGGACGTGACCAGATTCTGGGGCGAAGAGACGATTCACGCGGAGGGGCGATTGGTCTACACGGCCCGCTATGGGGGTGGATTGGTCGACCGACGGAGCGGGGACTGAATGCCGAGCAGCGATCTGACCGACAATCCCCTCGCTCACCATCCCATCACCGATCCCGAGGATCGAGCCCTGGTTCAGCGCGCGAGGTCCGGCGACGCGGCCGCGGTCGAGGAGCTGATCGCGCGTCATCAACCCTGGATCTACAACATCGCCGTCCGCATGCTCTATCACCCGCAGGACGCCGAGGACGCGATACAGGAGATCCTCATCAACGCGTTGACGGCACTGTCCTCGTATGAGGGACGCAGCAGTTTTCGCACGTGGCTCTACCGCATCGCCGTCAACCATGTGCTCAACACGAAGCGCGGGCGCCTCGAGCCGCCGACGATAAGCTTCAGCTGCTACGCGCATGGGCTCGATCGCACACCCGACCTGGATCTGCCCGATCAGCGCAGCGTTCCCGTCGACGTGCGCCTGCTCGTGGAAGAGGCGCGCCTGTCGTGCACG
>JACXTT010013821.1_pt1 | contig 10613 bp, 12 predicted proteins | sample 9270951 | NCBI WGS metagenome assembly JACXTT01 (sample SAMN15532306, study PRJNA645909) | rock metagenome | isolation source: weathered quartz diorite | place: Puerto Rico | collected 2017-06-21
ATCCACGAGCGGTGGGAGAAGCCGTCCAGGTCCTTCTTGCCGAACCAGTTGTGGCTGCGCAGCGTGGTGGTCACCGGAGGCCTCCTTTAGTAGGGCTGCGCGGCATTATAGAGTATGGGACGCCATGGAGCGCCGCGTGTTCATCGCCGCCCTGGTCGGTAGCTTGCTCGAAGCGTCGCTCGGCGCGGAGGGCCAGCAACCGAGGACCAGCGCGCGCGTCGGGATGCTGCTCACCGGATCACCGTCTGACACGACGCAGTCGCGCGAGCAGGAGGCGTTCAGGAAAAGGCTCAGCGAGCTCGGCTGGATCGAGGGACGAAACCTCGTCGTCGAGGCCCGGTGGGCCGAGAATCCCGATCGTTTGCCCGTCGTTGCAGCCGAGCTGGTGCGCGCAGGGATCGACGTCATCCTGACTCCAGGTCCCGCGGCCACCGAAGCAGCGAGGAGCGCGACCTCGAGCATTCCCATCGTCATGATCGCGTCAACCGATCCGCGAACGCTAGGCGCGGCCGGCCTCGCGCACCCGGGTGGCAACCTGACCGGGTTGACGATCGGGCAACCCGAGCTCGTGAACAAACGGCTGGAGATCCTGAAGGAGGCTCTGCCGGGACTCCGTCGGGTTGCGACCGTGTGGGATGTGAGCGAGAAGGGGGACGCCGAAAAGAGCTTGCTCGCGGCGGCGACGGCCATGAAGATCGACCTTCGCCAGCTAGACATCGGGAGCGTTGCCGACTACGCGAGAGCGTTCGAGACCGCGAAGCGGTGGAGGGCCGGGGCAGTCCTCCTGGTCGAGGGGCCGCGCGCCGTGGTGAATCGAGCCCTCATCGCCGAGCTGGGCCTCAAGTATCGCCTTCCGATCACGGCCCAGTTCAGCCGCCTGGTCGAGGTGGGGGGCCTGATGTCGTACGGGCCGGACCTGACCGACCTGTTCGACCGGGCGGCATCCTACGTTGACAAGATCCTGAGGGGCACCAGACCCGGCGAGCTTCCGATCGAACAGCCCACGAAGTTCGAGCTGGTGCTCAACCGGAAGACGGCCAGGGTTCTCGGCATCAGCATCGCACCGTCGTTTCTCCTTCGGGTGGACCGGATCATCGAGTAGCGCATAGAATGTCGGGGCGCAACCCGCGGATGAGGGAGGAGACGGCGATGAGACTCCAGGGCCAGGTGGCGGTGGTGACCGGCGGCGGCGCCGGGATCGGGCGGGGCATCGTGCTGTGCATGGCCAAGGAGGGCGCCGACATCGCGATCCCCGACATCCAGGATGCCAACGCCCAGTCGGTGGTGAAGGAAGTGCTGGCGATGGGGCGCAAGGCCATCGCGATGCGCTGCGATGTGACCCAGTCCGCCGACGTGCAGGGCGCGATCGACCGCATCAAGAAGGAGCTGGGAAAGATCGACGTGCTGGTGAACAACGCGGGCATGGCCTCCGCACCCGGCATGCCGTTCACCAACAACTCGGAGGAGGACTGGGACCGCACCTACCAGGTGAACCTCAAGTCGGTCTTCCTCATGTGCAAGGCGGTCGCGCCCTACTTCATCGAGCGCAAGGCCGGGCGCATCATCAACATTGCCTCTATCGCGGGGCCACTTGCGGCGCTGACCATGCCGCCCTACTCGGTGGCGAAGGGCGGAGTGATCACGTTCACCCGCGTCATCGCCAAGGAGCTGGCGCCGCACGGCGTCACCGTGAACGCGATCTGCCCCGGCGTGCTGTGGACCGCGTTCTGGGAGAAGCTGGCCCAGTTCATCGCCGACACCAATCCGGCCTTCAAGGGCATGACCGCGCGGCAGGTGTTCGACAAGCGCGTGGGCGACATCATCCCGATGAAGCGCGAGCAGACGCCGGAGGACATCGGCTGGGCCGCGGTGTTCCTCGCCTCCGAGGAGGCGCGGAACATCACGGGCCAGGCTTTGAACATCGACGGCGGCTCGGTGATGCACTAGCGCGCCGATGAAGCGCTGGGCGTTCGGGGCTCTGATCTTGCTGACGCTGGGCGTCTGCGGCCTTGCATCGGCGCAGGCCGACAAGAACGACCCGAAGACGGCGGCGGTGACCGTGGTGAAGCAGCTCGAGGCCTTCCGCCGCAACGACTTCGACACCGCGTTCACCTTCGCCTCGGTCATGATCCACGCGCAGTTCGACCGCCAGAACTTCGAGACCATGGTGCGCCGCGGCTATCCGGAGATCGCGCACTCGACGTTCGCCTCCGTGGTCAAGACCGAGCTCGAGTCCGACGGCGTCGCCTACGTCACCGTGAAGATCCGCGGCAGCAACGGCCAGAACATCGAGGCGCTCTACGAGATGGTCTGGGAGGACGACTGGAAGATCAACGGCGTGGCTACACGGCCCGACGCCTGCATCATCTAAGGAGATCATGGACTTCGACTTCACGCAGGAGCAGCACGCCTTCCGCCAGGAGGTGCGGGCCTGGCTGGCCGAGAGCGTGCCGGCCGACCTGAAGGGCAAGGGCTTCGCGTCGTCGCGGGCGGATGTCAATGAGGTGAACCGCCTGCGCGAGTGGCAGCGCACGCTGCACAAAGCGGGCTACGTGGGCATGGACTGGCCGCCGGAGTACGGCGGCCGCGGCGCCTCCATCATGGAGCAGATCATCCTCTACGAGGAGATGTCGCGCGCGGGCAGCCCCCAGCCGCTCAACCGCAGCGGCCTCAGCATGCTCGGCCCCACGCTGATGAAGCACGGCACGCCGGGCCAGCGCGCGAGGCACCTCGATCGCATCCTGACCGCGGAGGACATCTGGTGCCAGGGCTTCTCCGAGCCCAACGCGGGGAGCGACCTGGCGAACCTCCAGACCCGCGCGGTGCTGGACGGTGACCACTACGTGCTGAACGGGCAGAAGGTGTGGACCAGCATGGCCCACGTGGCCGCGTGGGGCTTCTTCCTGGTGCGCACTGATCCGACCGCGGCCAAGCACAAGGGCATCACGTTCCTGCTGCTCGACATGAAGAGCCCCGGCCTCACGATCCGCCCGCTGCGTCAGATCACCGGCGAGGCCGAGTTCAACGAGGTCTTCCTCGAGAACGTACGCGTGCCGGTGGCCAACGTGGTCGGCAAGGTCAACGAGGGCTGGGGTGTGGCGCTCACCACGCTGGCCTACGAGCGCGACGTGCTCACGATGATCCGCCACATCAGCCTGCGCACCGCGCTCCACAAGCTGCTCTCGCTCGCCCAGCGCACGATGAAGAACGGCCGCCCCGCCGCGGAGGACCTGGTCGTGCGCCAGAAGATCGCCGCGCTCTCCATCGGCGAGCGCATTCTGCAGCTCAACGGCTACCGTAGCCTCACCAAGATCCTGCAGGGGGGCGCGCCCGGCCCGGAGGGCTCCACGTCGAAGCTCTTCTGGAGCCTGCTCGACCAGGACCTGGCCGAGCTCGCCACCGAGATCATCGGTCCGTACTCGCAGCTCAAGGCGGGCAGCGCGCTGGCGCCCGACGAGGGCGAGTGGGAGTTCTACTGCCTGCTGGCCCGCGGCAGCGGCATCCGCGCGGGCACCACCGAGATCCTCCGCAACATCCTGGGCGAGCGCGTGCTCGGCCTGCCGAAGGACTAGCCAAGGAGAGACGACCATGGCCGAAAGCGAGCTGCTCTACGAGGTGAAGGACCGCGTCGCCACCATCACGCTCAACCGGCCCGACAAGCTGAACGCGTTCACCGGGCCGATGATCGAGCGCTGGGCCGCCTCGCTCCACGAGGCGCAGCACGATCCCCACGTGAACGTGGTGGTGGTCACCGGCGCCGGCAAGGCCTTCTGCTCGGGCGGTGACGTCGGCCGCATGCGCGAGGGCGAGCCGACCCCACTCGACAACAAGAACGGTCTGTGGGAGCGGATCCACAACGTGCCCAAGACCCTCGAGGCCATGGACAAGCCGGTCATCGCCATGGTCAACGGCGTGGCGGTGGGCGCCGGCATGGGCATGTCGCTGATGTGCGACGTGCGCATCGTCTCGGACACGGCGCGCTTCTCCACCGGCTACGTGCGGGTGGGCCTGGTCCCGGGCGACGGCGACACCTACTTCCTGCCGCGGCTCATCGGCACCGCCAAGGCGCTCGAGCTCCTGTGGACGGCCGACTTCATCGAGGCGCCCCAGGCCCTGGCCCTCGGCATCGTCAACCGCGTGGTGCCGGCCGCGCAGCTCGCGGAGGAGACCTACGCCTTCGCCCGTCGCATCGCCGACGGCCCGCAGATCCCGATCAGAATGATCAAGCGATTGGTCTATCAGTCCATGCGCCTGGACCTGCGCACGCACCTGGACCTGGTCTCCTCGCACATGGCGGTGGTGCGCGACACCGCGGACCACAAAGAGGGCGTGCAGGCGTTCAAGGACAAGCGCGCGCCCAAATTCCAGGGGCGCTAGCGGCGCACTCGCGGAGACGTGTCGACGGGACGGGAGCGGCTGCTCAAGCGGATCGCCGCCGCGATCCTGGTCGTGGGGCTGGCGAGCGCGGTCTGGATCTACGTGGCCGCCGGCCCGGTGGCGGACGACCCGCTCGGCCGCGACGACTCCAAGGCCTACCTGCGCAACATGGAGCTCTACGGCGGCCAGGCCAACGTGCTGGCCGCCCAGTTCATGACTTGGTTCCAGAGCCTCTGGCACGGCCGATCGCTGGCCTACACGGTCGGCGTCCTCACGCTGCTCACGGCCGGCGTCGTCGCGCTGGCCGCCGCCGCTCAGGAGTGAGCGGCTAGTCAGCGTGCCGAGGGGAAGCGTGGGGCGCGCTTCTCGCGGATCGCCAAGGCGCCCTCGCGCACGTCCTCGTCCATGAACGTGAGCATCTCGAGCGCGATGGACTGATCGAAGATCGGCCCGGCCATGCGCAGCCAGTTGTTCAGCGAGCGCTTGGTCCAGCGGATCGCCTGCTGCGCGCCGGTGGCCAGCTTGTCGGCCACCTCGAAGGCCTTGGGCAGCACCTCCGCGGGCGGCAGGCACATGCTCACCAGCCCGATGCGCTCGGCCTCGCGGCCGTCGATGAAGTCCGAGGTCAGCAGGTAGTACTTGGCCTTGGCCATGCCGCAGAGCAGGGGCCACACGATCGCCGCGTGGTCGCCCGCCACCACGCCCAGGCGCGTGTGCCCGTCGGTGAAGCGCGCGGTCTCCGAGATGATGCTGATGTCGCTCAGCAGCGCGACCACGAGCCCGGCCCCGACCGCCACGCCGTTGATGGCCGAGACCACCGGTTTGTCGAGGTTGATCATGTTGTAGACGATGTCCGAGGCCTCCCGCACCGTGCGGGCCAGCCGCTTCGGATCGCGGCTGTTGGCCTCCACTATCGAGAGGTCGCCGCCCGCGGAGAACGCCCGCCCGGCCCCGGTCACCACCGCGACCCGCGCACTCTTGTCGGCGTCCAGGGTGAGCCAGATCTGGGTCAGCTCCCAGTGCAGCCGGTCGTTGGTCGCGTTCAGCACCTCGGGCCGGTTGATCGTGATGAGCACCACCCCGTTCGGCCGGCGCTCGAACGCCAGGTGCTGGTAGTCCTTGTAGTCCATCGTGGTCTCCCTTTGTCGATCGAATCGTCGGCCGTCTGGTCCCGGGATTATCGACCGTCCCGGAGAAACACTCAAGCCGGACTCGCGCGGCAAGGGCCCTTGACAGCGCACACCGGCGGTGTTGATATCCGAGACCTCTCGTGAAGTCCATGCCCGCACCGCCGGTCGGGGAGCGGGCCCGTCGCTCGGACCCGCAAACGGCGCGGAGCGCTCCCGATCGAACTCGGGGCGCGTGAGGGACGATCCCATGGCCAAGCGCGTGGATAGTCGGACCATCGACCGGCGGGTGTTCCTCAAGACGGCGGGCGCGGCGGCCGGCGCCGCAGTGGCCGGCGGCATCCCGGGCGTCGTCGCGGCGCAGAAGCCTCCCAGCTTCCCGAAGGGAACCCGGCTCAACATCCTCGAGTGGGTGAGCTTCGTTCCCGCGTCCGACGTCGAGTTCAAGCGCCTGGCGGGCGAGTTCGGCAAGCTGGCCGGCGTCGACGTGACCGTCGACCTGATCAACATGAACGATCTCAATCCGCGCATCGCCTCGGCCATCGAGACCAAGGCGGGGCCCGACATCATCATGATGATCGGCAACTGGCCTCATCTGTACGCTGGTGGCCTCGCGGACGTCGATGACGTGGCCGAGGAGATCGCCAAGCGGGACGGCGCCTTCTACGACTACATCAAGAAGTCCAGTGTCGTCGGCAAGAGCTGGAAGGCGGTGCCGCTCTGCTCCGTCCCACCGACCTGGAACTACCGAGAGGACTGGTTCAAGGAAGTTGGCGCCAGCAAGTTCCCCGACACGTGGGACGAGCTCCGGAAGGCGGGGACCGAGCTCAAGAAGAAGGGCCGCCCGATCGGTCAGGCGTTCGGCCACAGCCTCGGCGACCCCAACAGCTGGGCCTACGGAGTGACCTGGTGTTTCGGCGGCGCCGAGGTCGACGACAAGGGCAAGGTCGTCATCAACAGCAAGGAGACGATCGAGGCCCTGAAGTTCACCGTCGCCTTCTGGAAGGACTGCCTAGACGAAGGCGGGCTGGCCTGGGACGACACGAGCAACAACCGCGCGTTCCTCGCCGGGACGATCTCGGCGACGATCAACGGGGCCAGCATCTATTTCGTGGCCAAGCGGCAGTTCCCGGACATCGCGAAGGCGATGAACCATGCCCACATGCCGCGGGGACCGGCGGGCCGTTTCTACAACATCGGTGGTCAGGGGCGCGCCGTCATGAAGTACTCCAAGAACCAGCAGGTGGCCAAGGAGTTTCTGCGCTGGTTCATGGACCGACCGCAGTACGACAAGTGGATGACCGCGAACGACGGGTACGTCGTCGGTCCGACTCCGTACTGGGAAAAGCACGTGCTATGGGAGCGAGACCCGAAGCTCGTTCCCTTCAAGGAATCGTCCAAGTTCGGCCGCTGGGCCGGATACGCCGGTCAGCCCAGCCGGCAGGCATCCGAGGCCCTCGTCAAGTACATCCTCGTGGACATGTATGCTCAGGCCATCAAGGGCATGAAGCCCGAGGACGCGGCGAAGTGGGCGGAGGGTGAGCTGAAGAAGGCCTACGCGTAGGTCGGGCGACCACGGGGGGACATGGCGGACCAGCGCATCGAGCCCATCCTGGCGGAGGGGGGCAGCCGGGCCATCGCCGCGCCGGTCGTGGTCGCGCGACCCGAGGCCAGCCGCTCGACCTGGCTCGGCCGTCTCCTCGAGCGGGAGCACGTGCTGGCCGGCGTGCTCCTCGCTCCCACGTTGGTGATCCTAGCGGTCTTCATCGCCTATCCGTTCCTCCTCGGCATCTGGCTGGCGGTCAGCGACAAGGTGGTCGGCCGGCCGGGGGCCTTCGTCGGGCTCGACAACTTCCGGGTGAACCTGGCCGACGCGATCTTCCTGCGCGCGTTCCAGAACACCTTCGTCTACACGTTCGTCGCCACGATCCTCAAGCTCGTGATCGGGATGCTGGCCGCCCTGCTGCTCAATCACCACTTCCGGTTCAAGCGGGTCGTCAGCGCCTCCATGCTCCTGCCCTGGATCGTTCCCACCGTGCTGAGCACGCTCGCCTGGCAGTGGATGTTCGACGCGACCTTCAGCGTGTTCAACTGGGTGCTCCTGAACCTCGGGCTCATCAGCCGGCGCATCCTGTGGCTGGGAGACGGTACGTTGGCGATGGGCTGCCTCATCACGGTCAACGTCTGGCGCGGCATGCCGTTCTTCGCCATCACGCTGCTGGCCGGGCTGCAGACGGTCAACCCCGATCTGCACGAGGCCGCGGAGATCGACGGAGCCAACGCCTGGCAGCGGTTCTGGCGGGTGACGTTCCCGCTGATCAAGCCGATCATGCTGGTGGTCGTGCTGTTCTCGATGATCGCGACGTTCGCGGACTTCCAGCTCATCTACGTGCTGACGCGCGGCGGACCCTACAGCAGCACCCACGTGTTCGGGACCTACGCCTACGAGATCGCGATGCGAGCGGCCAAGCTGGGGCAGGGGGCCTCGATCTCGCTCTTCCTCTTCCCGTTCCTCCTCATGGTGATCATGTTCCAGCTCTGGTACATCCGGCGGCACGACTAACCATGGCCGTCCGCTACGGGGGCCCGCTCAAGCGCGCGATCACGTTCCACGTGCCGCTGGCCATCCTGGTCGGGGCGACGCTGTTCCCGTTCTACTGGATGGTGATCACCTCGATCCGGCCCGACCGCGAGCTGTACAGCGTGCAGGCGAATCCCTTCTTCACCCTGCAGCCTACGCTCAAGCACTTCATAGACCTGTTCGAGCTCACCATGTTCGCGCGGTGGGCGTGGAACACGCTGTTCATCGCCACCGTGTCCACCGCGATCTCGCTCTCCTGCGGGTTGCTCGCCGGCTACGCCCTGGCGCGGCTGCAGTTCCGCTGGGCCGCGCCGCTCGGCACGCTGATCTTCGTGACCTACCTGGTGCCGCCGACCCTGCTGTTCATCCCGCTGGGCGACGTGGTGCAGGCCTTCGGGCTGGCCGACACGCCGTGGGCGGTGATCTTCACCTATCCGACCTTCCTGATCCCGTTCTGCACGTGGCTCCTGCTCGGCTACTTCAAGACGATCCCGCGGGAGATCGAGGAGTGCGCCCGCATCGACGGGGCGAGCCGGCTCCAGGCCATGGTGCGCATCAGCTTCCCGCTGGCCGTGCCGGGAATCCTGTCGGCCGGGATCTTCGCGTTCACACTCTCCTGGAACGAGTTCCTCTACGCGCTCGTGTTCCTCTCCTCACCGCAGCAGAAGACGATCCCGATCGGCGTCTTCACCGAGCTGGTTCGCGGCGACGTCTTCTATTGGGGCCCCCTCATGGCGGGTGCTCTGCTCGGCTCGATCCCGGTGGCGCTCGTCTACTCCTTCTTCGTCGAGCACTACGTGACGGCCCTCACCGGGGCGGTCAAGGGATAGGTAGAGTAGGCTCCCGGGTGGCTGGCGGCTCCTGCCAGCCTGTGGCAGCATCGGCCCGTGTCACGCGCCGAGCGCCTCCTGCGCCTCGTCCAGCTGCTCCGCCGCCATCGGGCTCCGGTCGGCGCCGCGCGGCTCGCCGCCGAGCTGGGCGTCTCGGTTCGATCAATCTATCGGGACATCGAGACGCTTCGTGAGCAGGGCGCGGACATCGCTGGCGAGGCGGGCGTCGGCTACCTGCTCCGGCCGGGCTTCCTGCTGCCGCCCCTCATGTTCGCCGACGAGGAGCTCGAGGCCATCGTGCTCGGGCTGCGGCTGACCGTCGAGCACGGCGACGATGCGCTCGGGCGCGCGGCCCGTGAGGTCATCGCGAAGATCCGGGCCGTCCTGCCGCGGGACCTGCGGGACCTCCTCGACGACACCGCGCTGCTCGCGGGGCCGGCTCCTGGCCGGCCGGCCGACACCGTGGACCTCGGAGAGATCCGGCGCGCCATTCGAGTGGGCCGGAAGGCCGGCATCGAGTACCTCACCCGCGAGGCGAAGCAGACCAAGCGCGTCGTGTGGCCGATCGGGCTGGGCTTTTTCGAGCGCGCCCGCGTGCTCATCGCGTGGTGCGAGATGCGCCGGGACTTCCGCTCGTTCCGGACCGATCGCATCCGCCGCTGGACGACGCTGGGCGAGCACCTGCCGCGGTCCCGGACCGCCCTCCTGCGCGAGTGGCGCGAGCGCGAGGGCATCCCCGCCCAGCTCCCCGACTGAGCCGGAAGGCTGCTGACAGAATCTGGCACGGCGCCGGCTAGCCTGGTCCTCGACCGAGTTCTCCACACCGGGAGGATCAGCCGATGCGCCGATACGTCCACGAGGTCGTCAGCAGGCCGCGCGCATGGGTCGGCGTGGTCTCGCGCAGTCACGTCCGGCGCGGCGTGGCGGGTGGCTTCGCCCAGCTCTGCCACGGCCGATGCGGGCCGCTCATGAAGATGGGCACCGGTGACTGGCTCGTGTACTACTCGCCCCGCACCGATTACCCGAGCGGCGCGCCGCTTCGCGCGTTCACGGCGCTGGGACGCGTCGTCGGCGAGAGCGCGTACGAGGTGGACATGGGCCGGGGCTTCGTGCCCTACCGGCGCGACATCGCCTACGTGAAGGGCACGCGTGAGGTGCCGCTGCGCGATCTGGCGTCCACGCTGGAGTTCGTCACGGGCCGCCCCAGCTGGGGGATGCTCGCGCGGCGCGGGCATTTCGAGATCAGTCTTGCGGACCTCCGACGCATCGCCGCGGCGATGGGCGATCCAGAAGTGCGGCCGGTCGCTTAGCTTCTTCTCATCCGGCTCTCACCGGCCGTTCATGTTGGCGGCGTAGACATGGGCCAGGAGAAGGAGGCGTCGATATGAAGCTCAGGATCCTGGGGGGAATCGTGGCGGGGCTGATCGCCGGCATAGTGCTGGCCTTCGTGATGCGCATCCTGCCGGTATCGGCCGCGAACGGCAGCCAGATCACGATGATCGCGTACGCGTCGCGGCTGATCCACGCCGCGAGCACGCGCCTCGGCTGGCTTGCCTACATCGTCTACGGGACCGTTCTCGGCGTGCTCTTCGGGGCTTCGCTTCCGGTGCGCCGGGTGAGCCGGCTTCGCGCCGCCCTCCTCGGCCGCGTGTGGGGTGTGGGCCGGTTCGTGGTGAGCGGCCTTGGGCCTGTTCCCGC
>JACXTT010013822.1_pt1 | contig 10613 bp, 8 predicted proteins | sample 9270951 | NCBI WGS metagenome assembly JACXTT01 (sample SAMN15532306, study PRJNA645909) | rock metagenome | isolation source: weathered quartz diorite | place: Puerto Rico | collected 2017-06-21
CCCGGCGATGTAAGGGTGCTGGTGTGAGGTGGCGCGGGACGGTGGTCCGGTTCGTTAAAAAATTGAGGCGGGAGGTGACCGCGGGCGAAGCAGGGACCCGTCCGAGGCCAATATACCGAGGAATGAAACTGGAAAGGTAACCAGCCTGCCCCTCTATGAAAGTCTCAGAGATAGGCAGCAAACTCTCCTTAAAAATCAAAACGGTAGGTTTTGTGACGGGAGGTTCTTGCATGAAATCTATACTCGATGGGCCGCGAGGACTTCATCGTAGATATTCTCCAACTTGGCTGTCTGCCGGAAGACATCGAAGTGCTCGCGGACCCAATTCATTCCGAGCTCGCTCGAGCGGCTCCAGAGTCCGTCATCCTCGAGATAGCGCAGAAGATGCGTCGCCAGCTGAGTGTGGTCTCCTTCGTTGGCAAGCAATCCGGTCTCCCCGTCAAGCATGGTTTCGGGAATGCCCCCATGGCGGTAAGCGACGACGGGGACACCCATTGCTTGGGCTTCCGTAAATACGTTTCCAAAAGCCTCACCCATGCCATCGGGAAGAGTGAGGCTGGGACCGCAGAATACTCTGGCTCTTTCCAACCAGCTGCGAACCACTGCCGGTGGCTGTTCGCCAAGAAATTGGCACGGAACTCGTAGCTCATCGGCGAGGGCCCTCACCGTGGGAAGAAACCATCCATCACCGATGACCACGAGATGCGCCGCGGGATGACTCTGCCTAACCACGTGCATGGCGCGGACCAGGTGGTCCGCGCCTTTGTATGGAACCACCCGCCCGATATACAGGACTAGGTTTTTATCTTTCGCAGTCGCACCATGCGAAGGCGTGAATCGCGAGAAATCGATACCTGTGTAGTGGATGCGAAGTTTGTCCTTCGGAAAACCTGCAGCCATCGCCTTCTGCCGAATAAAGCTCGACACACAAAGAAATAAGGAGGCCTGCGCCCATAGCCGTCGCCTCCAAAGCAGATAAGGCAACTGAAACGCGTGCCTTCGCAATTCATGATCGGGCAGTAGTTCGGCACCTCCGCGCAAATGCAAGACCATGGGAATCTGTAAAGCGGTTGATAGGGCCACGGCGGACGACGCCCCCTCGGCGAAATGCGCGTGTAGTAGCTGCGCGCCCAGGTTGCGAACTTGTGCGTGATAGAGTGGCGCTACGCCTGTCCAGCGATAGGCTTCTCGTCGGACGCGCGATCCCAGTGACCGGCTGTTCGTGAGAAGAATCGGAGACGAATTCAGGGTGCAACTGGCCTGAGCAGGAATGAGCCCAACATACTGCGGTCTAAACCTCCTGAGCGCGTTAACCTGGGTCTGAATAAATGTTTGCGTGGCAGGCAACATCCGCTCAGCAAATATCAGGACGCTGTTCACGCTTCCACCTCAAATACCCTCAGATATGCCTGACGTGCTAGGGATACGTGATATTTCGACTCGATGACGCGATAGGCATTTTCGGAGTATTGCGCTCTCCGCGAACTGCACTCGATCAACGTTAACAATTTTGTCCGAAGATCTTCGACATCGCCGCTGCGGAACAACATCGCCGCCCGGCCATTCTCGGTGATCTCGCTGTGCACAGGCAGATCGCTAAATAAGCACGGAAGAGAGTGGGACATGGCTTCGAGAGCTACCAGGGGAAGCCCTTCAGGACCCAGCGAAGGCATCACAAAAATGTCGGCTGCATTGTAGTAGGGCGTTGGATCACTTTGGAATCCCACGAACTCGACGTCGAGTCCGGTGGCAAGTTCCTCTAGAGCATGGCGGTAGGCCCCGTCACCAACGACTGTCAAACTCACGTCATGGATGCCGCGAAGAGCCTGCAACAAGAGGTGTAGACCTTTGTATCGCTCCAAACGCCCCACATAGATGATATGGGTGCGGCCAGCTAGGTCTTTTGGTGGGACCTTGTAGTTCGGAAGCCGAGTCACCCAGTTTGGAATCACTGTCACGCGGCCCTGCACAAACATGGGCGCAACCACTTCACCCACGGTCTCAGAAACACATACAAGCCGGGAAGCCAGGTTAGCGCAATATCGAGCTACGATTCGCGGAACGAACTTCGCTGGGTGGCGATACCACTTGAAGACTTCGGTTTCGAACGGACCGTGCCGAGTGTATACCGTGTCGCAATTGAGAATTCGGGCGGGAATAAGCAGGATGGATTCGAGAAACCCATTGATCTGAACGACACGGATGCGATATCGGATTACAACGAAGGAAAGGACGGCGGCTGCGAAAATAAACTTGAGAATCCTAACCCGCGAAAACAGTGGAAGCCTTGTAACCCGTACGCCACGGCGTTTCAATCGCTCAGCGAGTTCAGGTAACACGCAGATCGCAAAAAGATCGGCGCTCGGGTGAAGGATGCTAGCGAGCCCCTCCAGGTAAGCCTCGACGCCTGCCATGGAGGCGCCCAGATCCACCAGCAAGATTTTCTTCTTCATCTTCAAAGCACTTTGCGGCCGATCTTCATCCTGCAGCCCATTTCGGCAACGCCCGGCAGCTGCGTCAGCCACCAAGGCCGCATCAATGGATTGCATAGATAGCCGCGCTCGAGGTGGAAGCGGCGATAGAGGACGCGCTTACGGCTATGTTTTTCATCCAACTGAACGGCACATAGAGCACGTCGTCCGCTTGCAGTGTGAGGTCGGGCTGCTTGCCTTTTTCCATGGCGCCGAGTTGTATTGGTATCTCTTGTTGCCCATCTGAATTTTTTCTGATTAGCCTGACGCGTGATTTCACAGACGTCTTATTCGCTGAACCAGCCATGGCTATGGCTTGCAATACAGTCAGGCGCGAATCGTTCGTGGTGATGGCGTAACCGCCCGGCTTAGCCACATCTCCCAGGACGTAGACGATGGGGGCTCTCGGGACAAGAACAATGTCACCGGGGTAGACCATTGCACTGTCCGACATGGCCCGATTAGCATTGTTGGCCAGATAGTATTGAACTTTTTGGGACGCATCGTGCTTTCGCTGGATGGTGACATTGCGGTCAGCCATATCCGTCAACCCGCCGGCCAGGGAGATCACCTTCAAGATGGGTTGGGGAGTGGCAATTGGAAAAGCGCCGGGATTTTTTACTTGGCCCAATACCGACACGTCCTGTGTTGCATACTCCACGATTCCGACTCTCACCTGCGGAGCTCGCATCACTTGCTTGTCTACGAGAGCCTTCTCGATGATCTTGGCCGCAGCAACCGGGGATTCGCCTGCCAGCTTCACTTCCCCGATGAGCTGTAGCCGTGCCGTGCCAGCATCGGTCACCCGCACCTGCTGCGTCATTTCGGGTGTGTCGAACACATCAATCTGAATCAAGTCGCCTGGTCCGATAAGCATGCTTTCCGTTTGAGCAACGCAGGAAAGTGCAAGGGCACCGAGCAGAAAAAGAGCAATAATCAATTTACACATGGCTCTCACCGTAGTAGCTGGAACTGTTGTACCCGTAGTAGTCGTGATAGGCACTCGCCGAGCGCTTAATCCCATTCAGGACCAAGCGAACGTTTTGCGCTCCCTGCGATTCAAGGATGGAGCAGGTGCGCTCGAGAGACTGTTGTTCGGTCATGTTGTGACGGGCGACGACCAGGGTGAGATCCGCATAGGCACTTAAAAGGACAGAATCAGTCACCGGGAGAACTGGTGCGCCGTCCACAATGATGGAGTCATACTCTCTTCGCCAGACACGCATGAGCTCCGCCATCTGTTCGGATGCCAGCAGCTCGGCTGGATACCGCGGTACTGGTCCAGCGGCTAGCACATGCAGGCCGGGCATGCCGTGTATCGCCACTGCCGCAGACGACGCACTTGCGAAGACGTCATCCGTAGTTTTCGTGAGGATCGTGCTGAGACCCATTCTCGTTTTCAAATGAAAACGGCGGTGCAAAACCGGAGTGCGGAGATCGCCATCGACGAGCAGAACTCGCTTGCCCTGTTGAGCCATCAGGATGGCAAGATTGGAGCTGAGCATGCTCTTACCTTCCCCAGGTACGGAGCTCGTAATCAAAATGACCTTGGGGGGAGGGCCGCCACTGCCGCGCAGGAGAGAGGTACGGAGAACGCGCATCGCCTCGGTATAAGGGGCGCGCGGCTGAAAAATAGCCGCCAGTGAGGTCGATGCTTTCGATGAACGCGCCGTGAGCCGCGCCAAGACAGAGCCGATGCCCGAGCGAAAGCGAAGAGCCGGGCTTCTCCTCCGCCCGTAGAGGGCTTCGTGATAAGGAAGAACGCCGAGAGGAGTTTCTCCAAAGTGGGCTTCCAGCTCAGGCAGATCCTGAATCTTGGTGTCCATCGCATCGCGAAACAGTGCGCTGCACAATCCCACGAACAAGCCACCCGCGAGAGACGCGGCAATATACAGAAGGACGTTTGGTTTGGCAGGCCTCGACGGCGCACGCGCCGGATCTACGAGGGTAATGTTTGTTGAGCGCAGGCCAGCCAACAGGTCCGCCTCTTTGAGACGCCTAAGCAAGCTCTCATACAAACCGCGACTCTGCAGAGCTTCCTGCCGGACGATCTCGTATTCGATGGCTTTGTCATTGAGTGCATTCGCCTGGCGCTTTCCGTCGAGAAATACCTGACGCGCACCATTCTCCACTTGCTGCGCCATGGTGTAATCGTTCTTGACCCGGCTGGCCAGTCGCGCAGACTCCTGTTGGATGGCTTTTTGAGTGGTTTCCAGACTTGCACGTATTTCGGCCACTTTAGGATAGCCCGGGCCAAATTTTGCCGAAAGTTCATTGAGCTGGGCTTGGGCCGTGGCCTCCTGTGCCCGGAAGCTCTGGATCAAGGAAAGCGAGCCGCTAACCCCGGGTGATGCAGAAGCCAGCATTCCGCCTCCGAACAGACCAGAGATAAGCTCAGGGTCGCCATCCTTGACAACCTGATACAGGGCTCCCTTCATGATTCGCGCCGATTGAGCTTGGGTCATTTGTGCCGTCGCCTGCTCAAGCCGATCCAAGGCAGGGGTATAGACTTGCTCGCGCCCCTGGTTGTCGGTTTGCCCGAGGGTGAACACACCTGAGTCACGCTGCAGCTCGACGACTTTGGCCTGGAGCTCCTCGCTCTGCTTACGCAGATCCGAGAGTTGGTTTCCTAGCCAGCCAGCAACTTCCTGCGTGGCGTTGTGTCGCGTCTGAAAATTGTGATCGACCAAACTCCTGACGAGGTGGTTGACCACATCGGCTGCAACTTTGGGATCGGAATTCAGGAAAGTGACATCGATCAGGCGAGTTCCGGATACCGGCTTTACCGTCAAATGGGCTGCGAAGATCTTCAGGAGTCTGCTGCGCCGCCCTGGGGCATCATCAAGCGACACATCCTTCGGGTCCGCGATCCCCTGGCTGGAAAACAGACCGAAGACCCAGCCAATGGGGCTGAATTTGGGACGGAAATCCGGATTCTGCTCGAGGTTGAGGTCCTTAATGACTTGCAGCGCCAACGAATCCGACTGAAGTACCTGGGCCTGTGTTTGTAACGTGATGTTCGCATCCAGGGCATCCGATTGACCATCGGCCGAGCCGGTCATGCTCTCCAAACCCAGGCCATCGGCCGCCTCTTTCTGAACCTGAACTTCCCCGGTCGCTTTGTAAAGGCGTGGGGACAGAACAGAAAAAACCACGGCCGCGACGAAAAAGATGGCAAGCGTGCCCAAGACGATTGCCCTCCGGCGCGCTACGATCGTCCAAAAATCACGGACAGTGAATTCTCTCTCCCTCGGGTAGCCCTTGACCGGGCGAGGTACGATGGATGCAGGTCTAACTACCAACTCTCTTGAGGCGTTCATACAGGCCCTTTCGACGTACAGATTGTGGTGGGCTAGCTCGACGATAACGTCGCGCTCGGGTTACCTTAGGACTCCTAGCTCACTAAAGCGTCCGAACGGCGGGACTCACTGACTTCCCCGCGCTCAAAGTTCATAACGCTGGCCAGCCGCCTGTGTCTGTATTGGAGGCTGGGTTCGTAGAGCTCCGCGGCGAAGCGGTCCTTGTCCACCAAAGAGAAAAAAGCATCAAGCACGGCTCTGCGCATTCGCTGTCGAACCACGATAGCGGTGAATTCCAGGTTGCCGATGAGGTAGCGCCGCCACATTCTGCGTGGTTCGCGGCACAGGCGGTAGAGCCACTCACAGTGGAGGTTCTGAATCCACAGGGGGGCCCGGGGAACGACCCCCGCAACCATTTCGAACGAACCACCCACACCTACACAGATCGGCACCGAAAGCTGCAAGCCGTGGTCGTAGATCCAATATTCTTGTTTCGGCGCGCCCAAGGCGACAAACAAGAGATCGGGCCTGGCTGTGCGAATCGCTTGCGCGGTTTGCTCGAGGCCTGAGGTGGTCTGTTCAAAGCCGAAGGGAGGGCAATACGTGCTGATTCGCAAACCGGGGAAGCGCTGCTTTATCTCCACGGCAGCGCGATCCGCAGATCCAGGCAGACCGCCCAACAAGAAAACGTGCAAACTGTTTACCGCAGCAAGACCGCACAGCGTTTGGAACAGGTCCACTCCCGCGATTCGCTCCTGAAGGGCGCGGCCGTAGAGGCGAGCGGCAAACAGAAGAGAAACACCGTCGGGAACGACAAGGTCAGCGCGGTCGTAGATCTCCCTAAGCCGCGGGTCCTGATCTAACAGAACGATGTGTTGCGCGTTGGCAGTTGTGGCAAACGCCGGTCCCCCGCCCGCCTTGGCGTGTGCAATGATGGCCGCGCAGGCTTCTTGAGCTGAGCAGTTATCAACCAGTGCGTAACCGATGCCGACGCGATCCATGTCAGCGCGCCGCAGAACGGATTGCCGTCTTGCAGAGGAACGATGTAGCTGTACTGCGGTCGTCATAGCTGGCGGTTCTCCACGGGCCGGTGAGAGCTATCAAAAAATGCGGATCGCATCTAGCTCAACAAAAGCCTCAGGCGGCACCCGTTCCGCGCAGCACTGCTGGCAGAGTTTGCGCGAGAATCTTGAGATCCAGCCAGAGCGACCACTTGTCGATATATTGCATATCGAGTTCCATCCATTCCTCAAAAGGGATAGAGTTGCGGCCATTGACTTGCCAAAGGCAGGTGATTCCCGGCTTCACGCTGAACCGACGTCGTTGCCAATCCTGGTCGAACAACTGATAGTCACGCAATGACATGGCGCGCGGACCCACCAGACTCATGTCTCCCTTGAGCACGTTAAAGAGTTGTGGCAGTTCGTCAATGCTGGTCTTTCGCAAGACTCTACCGAGTGGTGTGACGCGCGGATCATCCTTAATCTTGAATACCGGACCCGTCATTTCGTTCAGGTTGAGTAGCTGGTCCTGTATTTGTTCGGCATCTGCGATCATGGTGCGGAACTTGTACATGCGAAATTGTCGCTTGTTCAATCCGACGCGAGTTTGTCCAAAGAGAGCCGATCCCGGCGAGGTCCACCGGATCAGGATCGCGACCACAAGAAATAGGGGAGCGAGGAAAGCAAGGAGTATTACGGAGAGAATGAGATCGAAAGCACGTTTAACAAAAGCAGGCCAACCTGCGCCTTTTCCGGCAAAGACCACGACCTCGGAGTTGCCGTCCAGATCGTCAGCCGATGAGTGTGAAGGGCCGAGGTTGAAGATCTGCGAATCAAATCGCACCGCGGTGCCGTGCTCGCTTAGGGCTGCCAGCTCTGCGGAATGCCGATAATACGAGCGCAGGGGCAAGTAAATAGCGGCTTCATCCACCACGTTGTGACGAAGGAATTCGGCCAATCCCGCAAAATCGCAGCAACGCACGTTTCCCGCCTCATTGAAGCTATGAATCCCCTCCCAATAGTCGTCCACAAAACCCACAATCTTGTAGCCCAGTTCCGGGCTGGTGGTGACGCGTCGCGCGAATTCCATGGCGCGAGCATTGGTACCGATGATCAGCAAAAACCTGGTATTGCGACCGTGGCGGCGAAGATTCAGCAGGATCGAACGAGCTCCCAACCGACTCGAAATCATCAACGATGTGCAGAAGAGCCAGAAAAGAAGAACGAAAGTAGGTTGCACGATGACAATGTGGAACATTCTTGCCAGTCCCAAAAGCACAATCGAGACAAGGCCCGTTGCTCGCAGTAATTCCCAAACCTCGGCCCGCCAGGTGGTCAATCTCTTGGACTGGTAGAGTCCACACATCACGAAAACGCCGTGCCAGATCGCCATCATCAGCACAAAAAGCAGGATTGTTCCCAGCCTGATGCGCATGGCCATGAACCCGGCCAGCGTGATGGTTCTGGGCGACGAATACAGAGAAACCGTCGCCAGTGCAAAGGACGCTACTAGAATAAAGATGTCGAATATTTTGGCCGCGTGTTTCTGGAAGAGCCGTTTCGGATGGGGGAACATCATCAACCTCAAGGGATGGGATAGCCGTTAAGATTCCAATGCGACGAAGATTTCAGGTAGCGTCGCTTACAGTCTCGTGTGGAGAATCTGTGGAACGAAAAGGTTCGCTGGTTGAGGAACCCCGGCCAGAGGTCTTGGTGTTCGTGGCTAGTGGCGTTTCGATGTTCTAGGGGACGATCATCGTTCTAGGGAGGATCATCCACCTAGAACAATGTCGATACTTGCATCGATCAGTAACCAGGTAACGTGGGTACTGCTTCCGCGGACGGTTTAATAATTCCGGCTTTCGCACGGTGCGCCAACACCTCACCGGTGCGGAATGCAGCTTCGCCCTCTCAGTCCCGATCGGGACCACGTAGGGTCACAATTACCCGCAAGGCCTGCTGCCTTATGCGACTAGCAGCTGCTTCCTATTGGAAGCTGCCGGCAACGGCGAATCCCACCGCCCTTAGATGGCTGCTCGGCTGTGTGCGGATGACTCGACCGACACAATTAATTCGAACCTCGTGCAAGGCGGGATCGAAGGCTGGAAGCACAACTTCGACCTTAACTTCCGCCGCCAGAGGAGGATACTTGGAAGTCAGCACAAACAAGCCGCCCATGCCGATGTTGGCGCAGCAGCCTATTTCGTGATGCTCCTCTCCCTCTCTCCATTGGAAAAGCACGGGTACGGTCAGCTGGAAGCGGCGGAATGCCCTCCGCCCGTTCAATAAGTCCACGGGTCAGTTCCTGTAATGGAGCGATTGCGCTAACCATAGTCAACTCGCAGGCTGCCCACAAGCGGGCAATCATCCACAGGTACCGGGCCACATTACTCGGTAGAATCCTGTATGCGGCCTACATAAATTTTCGATTTGAACCTAGCGAGGAGGGCGGTTAGACTCTATTCATGAGAAGGTAACGGTGATCGCCCCTTCGTGTAGACAGGCAGGATGACTCAACGAGTTTCTCAGGCATGAGCTTGTAAGCCAGGCATTGGAACATGTCAGAAATCTTTTCCAATTCCTAATCACGCAACAGGGGACCGTTCTCCCTCACTCTGGCCAGAGTGAGATCGCCCCAAACGTTTAAAACTCTTGGAGCACGGGCCCTATCATGGTGTTATCCCCATCGTTTATTCTGAACGCGCCGGAAAAAGTCATACGTATCCTCATCTCTGATCGTAACCGCATGGCCAGCCACCTCTTGGCTGAATCCCTAAACCGCGATTCCCGTTTTGAGGTAGCGTGCGTAGTCGCGGGCGACGAGATTCTTCCTTCCGCACTTGCCCACAAACCCGACGTCGCTGTAGTAAGCGCAGAATTTGATGGCGGGACGAAGACGGGTTTGCAGATTGTGCGCACTTTAAGTTCGCGCCAACCAAAAGTCGAGATCGTAGTTTTGATCGATGGCAACGCCAGAAGCTCCGTCCTGGCTGCCTTCCGCTGCGGAGCCAAAGGAGTGTTCAGTCGCAGCGAACCCCCTGCTGAATTTCAGGCCTGCATCGAACGCGTCAGTCGGGGAGAGATTTGGGCGGGTACAAAGGAGGCGGAATTCCTGCTGGCGGCGGTGCGCAACAGCCCGTCCGTCGACGGCATCGACGACGAGAAAGTCGGTATTCTCTCCAAGCGGGAACTGGAGGTGGCGGAGTGCGCCGCCCAGGGACAGAGCAACAAGCAAATCGCCGACCAGTTACACCTTAGCGAGCACACGGTCAAGAACTACCTGTTTCGCATTTTCGACAAACTGGGTGTGTCGAATCGGTTTGAATTGCTGTTCCTGTTGTACAACGCGCGCGACAATCTCAGCCGCAAGGAATCGGTCAAACCAGCTCGCGTCGATAACCATCTGCAGAGCTGCCTGAAAGCCGCTGAACTAGGTTTCGCCGCAGCTCAATTCTCGCTGGGAGTGGCGTATCTCGGACAATCAGGAGTAGAGCGAAATGCTGGATCTGCGTATTACTGGTTGAAAATGGCGGAGACGAGTTCTTCCGCGCTGCAGGCGCGGTGTCGCGAACTGACGACGGATCTCCGGGCAGAATTGAGTCTGCCCGAGATCGAGGCCTTGGATCTCACCGTTGAGCAGGCAACGAAGCACAAGACGCTGCCTGACCAGGAGCATTCCCTCGAGGCGGTGCAGCAGCACCTAGAATCGTTGCCGTTGTAGCTGCGGGGTTGGCTGGGAAGATCGGCACTCATTGCAATCGCTTCGAAATCGAAGGATGGGATGGTAATTATTCCGGGCGGCAGCCTAACTCGCGTTCATGCCTTCAGTCGTGATTCTCGGT
>JACXTT010013823.1_pt1 | contig 10612 bp, 9 predicted proteins | sample 9270951 | NCBI WGS metagenome assembly JACXTT01 (sample SAMN15532306, study PRJNA645909) | rock metagenome | isolation source: weathered quartz diorite | place: Puerto Rico | collected 2017-06-21
GAATAATCGCTGCAACCAATCAAGACTTGCAGAGGCTGATGAACGAAAACCGATTTAGGGAGGACCTCTACTACCGGGTAAGTGTGATACCTCTGGAGATACCTGCCTTGCGAGAGCGAAGGGAAGATATTCCAATTCTGGCTGATCACTTTCTGCATAAGTTTAATGTTCAGATGCAAAGATCGATTTTGCGGATCAGCGAAGAGGCGTTGCGTTGCCTGGAGCAATACGACTGGCCAGGGAACGTCAGAGAGTTGGAAAATACTATCGAAAGAGCCGTTGCGTTTGAAACCACTGAGGAAATCAGATGCGAACGGTTGCCTCCCAAAATCAGCTGTCTGAATCCAAGCGAGATCATAAAGACAGGAAAAATTCCCGAAAACGGAATCGATCTAGAGAAACACATAGAAGAAATTGAGAAGTCGTACATTATCGAGGCTCTTCGAAGATGTGGAGGTGTCCAGACCAGAGCAGCGGAATTGCTGAAAATGTCTTTCCGTTCATTTAGATATTTTGCTAAAAAATACGATATCAAATGAAAGTCTTTCAGGATTATGTTGGTATCGACCGGTCAGCTTAGGCGTTCCCATGTTGACGCCGCCGAGATTGCGCTATGTAAATTTGACGAGTTCTGCTATCATAACCTTGTGTCTCGGAAAATCAGCGTGCCGTCGCATGCCGTCACGCAGAATCAGAACCACAGAAGATTTCGACAAGAGTGCTATCTGTGGTTTTCTTGTTTATGGAGGAAGAAATGGCAAAGAATTCCGGCGCCTTCTCGGCAAATGAGCGGATTAACCACTCGATTTATGGACTAGGGACTATCAGTGAAGTTAACGACTTACACACGGTTATTGAATTCGACCAAAATGGCAGGAAAAAGTTCGTAACTAGCATAGTTCAGCTAGAGCGCACCAGTGTACCCGCCCCAGTAATGCCGGTTCGACGAAGCCGGGCAAGGACAGCTAAGGCAAAACCAAAAGACAACTAAATCCGACGAGGTTGCCAGACTTCTTGCAGTTTTCGGGCCCTAGATTTCCTAGGGCCTTTTTATTTTCTGATCATATCTCTGAGTCTAAGAAACTTTTCGACAGCCCATCACGTACCTGAACCGTGAAGGTGCTAGAATGAAACTCATGAATAATTGCGGGGAAGGAGGAGGCAATGAAAAAATGTCCATATTGCGCTGAAGAGATTCAGAGCGAGGCTGTAAAATGTAAACATTGTGGGACCAACTTGGAAGTCGCGCACTGGCCGGGGAAAAAACTGTATCGCTCCGAAACTGATCGTAAGCTGGCAGGCATCAGCGGGGGACTTGGCGACTATTTTGGTTGTGATTCGACGCTGATAAGAATTGCCTGGGTGGTTGCAGCCTTCTTGTCTGCGGGAATGGCCGTTTTGGCTTATCTGGTGCTAATATTCGTAATCCCAAAAGAGCATCAGATTCCGGCTCGTGTAAAGCCGGCTCAGATCTAAAACCGCTCGCGAGGTTGTCGACGTGCGAATGTATCTGGCAGGGAACTGGCTCGAGGGGGATCGAAAGACTGAGGTTCTGAATCCGTTTGACAACTCGGTCATTGATGTCGTACCCAGAGGGACAGCTGATCATGTCCGAAAAGCACTAGATTTCGCAGTTGAAGGTGCCAAGGCGATGAGAAAACTGTCCTCGTACGACCGCTTTCGTATGCTGCGCAGAGCGGCCGAACTTGTCCAAGAGCATTCCGAAGATTTGGCAGAAACGATTACGCGGGAAGAGGGCAAGATTATTGGCGAATCACGTTTCGAGGTTTCCCGTGCCGTTCAGACTTTGACTTTGTCGGCCGAAGAAGCGAGGCGGCTTTCCGGGGAAATGGTACCTCTCGATGGCGCTCCAGGATCTGGGAACCGGCTCGGGTTTACCCTTAGGATTCCTTGCGGTGTTGTGGTTGCAATAAGCCCTTTTAATTTTCCTCTTAATCTCGTGGCTCACAAAGTAGGTCCGGCCTTGGCAGGTGGCAACAGCATCATCATCAAACCTGCCACAGATACTCCGCTTACCGCTCTGAAGCTCACGGAAATCCTGCTGGAAGCTGGAGTGCCTCCAGCGGGTGTTCAGTGCATCACCGGGTCCGGAAGCGAAATCGGGGATTTACTCTGCTCCGACCCGCGGGTACGGAAGATCACGTTTACCGGCAGCCGCGAAGTTGGAGAAAGGATTTGTCGCACTGCTGGCATAAAAAAGGTGACCATGGAGCTTGGCAGCAATTCACCGCTGATTGTGATGCCGGACGCAAATTTGGAAAAGGTCTCTCGGGCGATAATTGCTACCGGATACAGTAACGCGGGTCAGGTTTGTATCAGTACTCAGCGCATTCTGGCATTGCGATCCGTTTACGAACCTCTTCTTGAGATCTTGGGACCTCAGGTACAATCTCTCCGTACCGGAAACCCTCTCGATGAAAAAACCGAGATGGGTCCCATGATCAGAGAAAAAGACGCAGTTCGAGTGGAATCGTGGGTGAAAGAAGCCACGGACGAAGGTGCCAGATTAGTAGTTGGTGGTGGGCGAACAGGTGCGTTTTTTCTTCCAACTGTGCTCGCAGACGTGAGGCCGACCATGCGTGTGTCCTGCGAAGAACTTTTTGGGCCAGCGGTCGCAGTCACATCGTCCGAGTCTCTCGATGACGCAATTTCCCTAGCTAACAATTCGAGTTATGGACTCTCCGCTGGGATTTTCACCGAGAGCTTGGATGTGGCGATGAAATTCGCGCGTGAGGTGGATTCAGGAAATCTTCATGTCAACTGGGGTCCTCAATGGAGGGCCGACCTGATGCCCTATGGGGGACTAAAGGACAGCGGCTTTGGGAAGGAAGGTCCTAAGTATGCCGTCCAGGAAATGACAGAGGTTAAGATGGTTGTCTTGCACCTTAACTAGCCGTTTTTACAATCGGAAGTACCCGAACAGATCCGAACAGTGCTTCGGAGTTCCAGCTTCCAGAGGTGAAAATCCAAATACCAGCAATGCTGGATCTTTTCGAGCCAAGGACCAGCTCAACGCAATCCACTAACAATTGAGCTTCGCCGCCGCTCCATACTCAACTTATTCAGAGGGGTCGTCGCATGAGAATTCGGAAAGCCGTATTTCCTGCCGCTGGACTGGGGACCAGGTTCTTGCCTGCCACTAAAGCTCAGCCAAAAGAGATGTTGCCTCTGGTTGATAAGCCAGTTATTCAATATGTCATTGAAGAAGCCGTAGCAGCGGGTATAGACAACATAATCATTGTCACCGGTCGCGGCAAGAATGCCATAGAAGATCACTTTGATGTGTCGTATGAACTGGAAAAAATTTTGGAAAGCCGCGGTAAGCTGGATCTACTGGAACAAGTCAGAGCGATATCGAACTTAGTGTCAGTCTCATACGTTAGGCAAAAGGAGGCCCTCGGATTAGGGCATGCAATTCTGGTCGCTAAGCATCTCATCGGCAACGAACCTTTCGCGGTGTTACTCGGAGACGACATCATTGATTCGAGCGTTCCCTGTACCGGCCAGATGATCTCGGCTTTCGAAAAGTATCGTTCGCCGATTCTGGCAACCCAAATCGTTGAAGGTCCTGACATATCAAGATATGGCGTCATAAAAGGTCGGCCGGTTCCTGGCGACGATGAGCTAAACCGAACATATTTAGTCGAGGATCTGGTGGAAAAACCTCCCTTCCGAGAGGCGCCTTCCAATCTCGCCATCATAGGAAGATACATTCTAACACCTGAGATATTTGAAGTTCTCGAGCAGACCACCGCTGACCAGGGGGGCGAGATTCAGTTGACCAACGGACTGAGAAAGTTGTTGGAGACGCAGAAGATTCATGCCTATCGGTTCGAGGGTAAAAGGTATGATGCCGGAGATAAGTTAGGTTTTCTGAAAGCGACTATCGAGTTTGCTCTAAAAAGGGACGATCTGGGAAAGGAGTTTGCCGATTATTTGAAATCGCTACGCACCTCAATGTAGCAGCCTTTTCTGGTCGACCACCCAGTTAGCAGAGTCGCCCCCCCCGGTTGCCCGGGAGGGGGAAAAGTACAGGTGAGACTAAATTCACTAGAAGAGAAAAACTACTTGTCGGTGGGCTACCCTTAGGGTAGCTGAAATTAGGAATGAACAAAGATGGAGGGAGCTCCTTAATCCGGACCGCAAACATTTTTCAGCAGCGGTTCTGGTCTTCAGTAGTGAATTAGCACTGCATGGATTAGTTCTGACCAAGTTCATTACCCTCACTACCGAGCATTACTGAGCTAATTGAGTACAAGTGTAGGCTGACTTCTCGGCCATGTCAAGTAAAAAAAATCACATTTAATGAATGATCGCTCAGTTTCTTTTCATCTGTTGGGGACGACCGGTTACTCCATTTTTATTAGTGTTTTATTCGCACGGCAAACAAAAAATCAGATCACTCCAGCGAAGAACTAAACCTAGCAAAATTACTTTCCAATCCAATAAATAGTAGCGAATCAGACATAATACACACTTTCGTAGTAAATTTTGGGGTTGATCCATAAATCCGGATTCATGAAAAGCATCATAATTGGCACGGCTGGGCATGTTGATCACGGGAAAAGCGCGCTCGTCAAAGCGCTAACTGGAACTGACCCTGATCGGCTCAAGGAAGAAAAGGAACGGGGTATTACCATCGATATTGGGTTCGCTAGTCTTCAACTGGGACCAGACATCCAGATTGGATTCATCGATGTGCCTGGCCATGAACGTTTCATCAAAAACATGCTCGCGGGAATCGGAGGTATCGATGCTGTCCTTCTGGTGGTTGCGGCGGACGAATCTGTCATGCCGCAGACACGCGAGCACCTCGATATTTGCAAGCTGCTAAAAATCCCGACCGGCGTCGTCGCGATCACCAAGACCGATCTCGTCGATAAGGACCTCCTTGAACTTGTGAGGTGCGAGCTGCAAGAATGCCTTAGAAACTCGTTCCTGGAAAAGTCTCCCATAATCGCCGTCAGTTCACAGTCAGGATTGGGTCTTGGGGATCTTAGAATGGCTCTTCACGACATTGCCACCCGTGCACCAGCCAAGGATAGGGAGACCGTGTTTAGACTGCCCATCGATCGTTGTTTCACCCTTCACGGATTCGGCACAGTTGTGACCGGCACCGTGACAAGCGGAAGTATTCGAAAGGAAGAGGAGGTCGAGATTTATCCAACCAGTCGGAGGGCGAGAATTCGAAATCTCCACGTCTATGGTCGAACGGTTGAGGAAGTCGCTGCCGGACAGAGGGCAGCCCTTAATCTCTTAAACATAGAGGTTAATCAGATTCAGCGCGGGATGCAACTCTCTGTTCCAGAGCGCTTCACACCCTGCGGCAATTTCGATGCCAGGGTCCATATTCTTCAAGACTCTCCCGTTGCGCTCAAGAGAGGCACTCGAGTCCGAGTCCATCTTGGCGCGGCTGAAGTGATGGGGTTTGTTACTCCTATTGACTCCGGAGAATTACGTCCTGGGCAGGCCTGCTTTGCACGAGTTCTCTTACAGGATCCGGTCCTGGCTATCCCTGGGGATCTGTTCATTCTTCGGAGGACCTCCCCAATGTTGACGATAGGTGGCGGGCAGGTTCTCAATTCATTGCCATTACCAGTAGTACGGCGAGATCGCAGTCAGATTATCGAGCAGCTCAGAGTGTTTCACTCAGGCGGCCTGAAGGAGATGATTTTGGGCTTAGCTCGACGGAGTGTGTTTGGCGGAATCCAGGAAAGCCAGATCCTGTCACAAACTCTTACGATCAACGCTGTAGTGAAGGCGGCTTTGAGTGACCTCGCTAACCGTAAAGAGTTGGAACTCCTGTCTGAAAATCCTTACCAAGCCATGGACACCTTGGCTTTTGCCGAATTAGCCGAAAAAACACTCGAGGCAGTGAGAGAATTTCATGCCAAGGAACCACTGTCGCCTGGAATGCCCAAAGGACAACTTTACTCTGGCACTCTCAAGGCAGTTTCGGCAGCAGCAGTTCGGGCAGTGCTTGAGCATTTGTCCAAACACAGATTGATCGTGATTGATCAGGACCGAATAAAAATCGCAGGGCGTGAGCTAGTCTTGAGCAAACAGGAGTCTGTGGCGAAAGACGAAATCGAGCAAGCATTTCTGGCGGCTGGCTGGAGCGTGCCGTCTCTAGACGAGGTACTCGCAAGCCTGCCGGTTCGGGTGGACCAGGCCCGACAGTTGGTCACAATCCTGACTAAAGAAAAGAAGCTCATCAAAATATCGGATAGCCTCTTTTTTCATGCTGCGTGCATCGCTCAGCTAAAACAGCTGTTGTCGCAGTACCGGAAGGAAAATGAGGAGATCGATGTCGGTGCTTTTAAGAAGCTCACCACAATTTCCCGAAAATATGCAATTCCTCTTCTCGAATACCTGGATCGGGAGAGAATTACCCGACGGGTTGGGGACCATCGAGTGATTTTGGTGAAGTAAATTTCAGGCAAACAGTTTGTTGGCACAACAGTTCTGGTGCGTAATTTCACCTGCTCTGAGTAGCCAGCAAACGCCTGGCGTAACCCGGGACAACTTCCGTTGCAGGACCATAGACTTTCTCAAGAAAGCTATTGGCGTTAGCTGAGGGCTCCATGTTCAACTCCACCAGATGGGCGCCAGCTAACCTAGCCTGCTGAACAAAACCCGCCGCAGGATAGACGTTCCCAGAGGTGCCAATCGCTATGAAGAGGTCGCATCTCTCTATATCAGCCATTACATCCGCCATCGAAAGCGGGAACTCACCAAACCAGACCACATGAGGCCGTAGCGATCCAGACGAGCCGCAATCGCGACAACGCACCTGTGGGTCTAGATCATGATGACAGGGCTTCACGCGCTGGCAGATGCCGCAGCGTGCCTTCAAAAGCTCCCCATGCAGATGAACCACGTTCCTGCTGCCAGCGCGCTCATGGAGATTGTCAATATTCTGAGTAACGAGAAGCAGACTCCCCTGCCAACCTTGTTCAAGTTCGGCTAAGGCGATATGGGCAGCATTAGGCTTCACAGCGTCAGAAAGAAGTTGAGCGCGGCGGGCATTGTAGAAGCGGTGCACGCGGTCTGGGTCTTGGGTGAAAGCTTCAGGAGTGGCGACATCTTCAAGCCTGACCTTAGCCCAAATTCCATTGGCACCACGAAACGTATCGAGCCCGGATTCTCGCGAGATACCGGCACCGGTGAGAATGACAATACTATGGAAAACGCCACCAGTGGAGCTCATGAACCGACATCTCACGTTGCCAAACCGCGGCGTTGATCGTGGATTACAAGAGCCGCTTCATTCCGGAATCCGACTAGCTGGAGGGATCTTGCAGGACAGAACAGTGGTGGGCGCGACCGGGATCGAACCGATGACCTCTACCGTGTCAAGGTAGCGCTCGTACCAACTGAGCTACGCGCCCCAGGATTGGGCTAAGATATCGAAAGCGATGCGGCCTGTCAACGCCATTGTCCAACACTCACCAGTTCGTAGGAATGGTAAGTGAGATTGTTCTGCTCCTCGGCGTGCTACTCCTGAAAGCCTTGCAGAGCCAGCGTTTGGAAGCCTCGGCCGGGAATTGACGCTTGACAAAGTGATCTCGCCCTGGCTATCATTTTGCACAATTGGCGGGGCTTTGGACCACAGTCAGCCTTACCTAGGTCGCTTGGCACTGAGCGACTGCGGGAACGCCTGGACGCAGCTTCTCCTTATGAGATCAGTTTGGGGGATAGCGCTGGGTTCTTGGGAGAGACTGAAGCCCAGGACGGTTGAAAGGAATTATGGAAAGTACGCTTCTGTTGAACGCATCATTTGAGCCCCTCAAGATCATCAGCTGGCAGCGCGCCATCACTCTTCTATTTGCGGGAAAGGTTGAGGTCATTGAAGAATACTCGCGCGAGGTCCACAGCGTGACCTTTTCCATTAAGCTTCCCTCCATCCTTCGTCTCCTGAAGTATGTTAAAGTCAAGAAGAACCGCATGGTCAAGTTCTCCAGAGCTAATATCTACGCACGCGACAAGTACACGTGCCAGTACTGTGGTGAAGCGTACCGTAGCGAGGAACTGACTTTTGATCACGTGATCCCGGTCTCACGGGGTGGAACAAAGAGCTGGGATAACATCGTCACTGCCTGTATTGACTGCAATCGCCAGAAAGGCGGCCAAACTCCCGAAGAAGCTGGGATGAGACTCATTCAAAAACCTGTTGAGCCCCGCTGGGTTCCAAATTTCAGTCTCACGCTTGTTTTTAAGAACGCGCCGGAGTGTTGGCGGGATTATCTTCACTGGAACGTCGAACTTGAACCATAGCGGATCCTTTCGCTAAATACTCCAGTACCTCTCCTCGTTAGCAGCTCGGCGGATGTTTCCCCACGATGAAAGTTCAATTGCGAGCCTTCGAAAAAGAAGATCTCGATGCCATCGTCAAATGGGTTAATACCGAGGCAGTCACCCAGTACCTTTCCGATTCCCTCATCTATCCAATCTCGAGAGCTGATGAGATGAAATGGTTGGACAGTATTGCGATCTCCAATCACCGAGAAAAAGTCTTTGCAATTGTAACCCTAGAAAATGAACTGATCGGTTCTGTCGGTTTACACAACATCAACTGGGTGGAACGCAAGGCCGAACTCGGAATCATGATTGGCGAACCGGGGCTCTGGGGAAAGGGATACGGATCTGAGGCGGTGCGCAGAATTCTTAGGATTGCGTTCGAGAAAATGAATCTTAACAGGGTTTATCTGCGGGTCTTTGAGAATAATCCCAGGGCCATACGAGTCTACGAAAAGTGTGGGTTCCAGAAAGAAGGCCTGCTAAGACAAGATCATTACTCCGGCCACTCCTATTCCAACACTTTCATTATGGGATTGCTTAAGGAGGAATATTTGAAGTCGCTGGATCGATGATGACGGCGTCGATTCGAGCAGAGGGAGAATTCACCGCAAGCGTTCAGGCATTGGCCCTTCTTGCAGGGAGGGGAACCAGAGCGCGATCCACCAACTCTACTACCTTCTCTTCTGGCAGGTTCTCAACAGTTGCTACTTCACTGATTATCAAATAGCGGGCGCGATCCAACATCTTCTTCTCGCGAAATGAGAGGACTCGATTGTGACTGAGCGAAGAAAGGCTCTTGAGAACATCAGCCACTTCGAAAATGCATCCCGTCCTCATTTTCTCTGAGTTCTCCTTGAAACGATTCTTCCAGTCAGGGTGATTGGCTACTTTGGATTTCTTGAGGTGATCCAATACCTTATTCACTTCGTCTCTTTTGATTAATTTCCTCAGTCCGACGTCCTGCACATTAGCGGCTGGAACCATGACCATCATGTTATTGGAGACAATCTTGAGCTGGTAAAAGGACTCCTGGCGTCCCGACACGCTCCGAGTATTGATCTGTTGGATGACACCCACTCCGTGATTGGGGTAAACTACTTTTTCTCCGACTGAAAAAGTCATAGTAGGTTAACGGGTGCTAGTACCAGGCGAGCACTGTTCTTCGCAGAGCGACAACTAAATAGTAAGTAATTCCGGGACTCCAAGTCAAGCTCTTAAAAGCTCTCTGGAGAAGAAGATTTCGGTTCGGCGCTTTTGCGCAGGGCTGTCTGTGGCTTGCTTGACATTTCCTCCAAAAGCCGATACCGTGGCAACGCGTATTTAAGGCTTTGAGGTCAGCCGTATAGACTGATTTCATGTTGAGATCCCGGCGAGCTTTCAACTACATACGGCCCTACTTGCCTGTCTTCAGCATCGCTCTGCTGCTGATGGGCGTAACGGCGGTCCTGGAAGCGCTTCTCACTCTGTTGATCCGGCCGATCTTCGACAACATCCTCAAATTTTCCACTCCGTCACCTCAGGTAGAGATTTTTCACTTTCCATTTTCCAGTAAGCAGATCTTCTTGGATCAAATCAATCCGTTTCCCTTTCAGGAAGTTTGGCTCGTACTGGGCTGCTTGATCGTGGCTGCGACTCTGTTCAAGGGCCTTGCCGAGTACTTTTCAACCTACCTGTTAAACCATATGGGACAATCAGTAGTGAGGGACTTACGCAATGAGGCTTACAAGAAGGTCCTCAATCAGTCTTCCAGTTTCTTTCATACGCATTCGACCGGTCGCCTTATTTCCCGAATCACCAACGACATCGAGAAAATCCAATTCGCCAGTTCCACAGCCTTGGCTGATGCGCTCAAGCAAGGACTGACTCTGCTCGTTTGCCTGTACTTGGTATTCGCCATTGACTGGAATCTGGCTCTCATTTCTTTTCTGCTCGCACCGCTCATAATCTATTCTTCTCGCTTCCTGGGACGAAAAATTCACAAGAGCAGTCGCTCCAGTCAGGACAGAATGGAGGAGATCACAAACATTTTGCAGGAGACCGTAACGGGGCATCGAATTGTTAAAGCTTTCGGCATGGAGAACTTCGAGTTGGGAAAGTTTCAACAGGCGACGCGTCGGCTGGCCAAAATTAATCTTAGTTGGGTTCGTATGCACTCAATGGCCTCTCCATTGATGGAGCTTCTAGGCGCTGTCACGCTTGCTTTCATGCTTTACTATGCCCAAAACAAGATTTCGACTCACCAAATGACTGCGGGGTCTTTTGCCGTTTTTCTTTTTGCCCTCATCAAACT
>JACXTT010013824.1_pt1 | contig 10612 bp, 11 predicted proteins | sample 9270951 | NCBI WGS metagenome assembly JACXTT01 (sample SAMN15532306, study PRJNA645909) | rock metagenome | isolation source: weathered quartz diorite | place: Puerto Rico | collected 2017-06-21
TCCGAGGGCGAGGTCTCCCTCGACGGCCGCTCCATCCGCGGCGTGATGCCCCATCGGATGGGGGATTACGGGATCGCCTATCTGCCGCAGCGGCCGAGCATCTTTCCGTATCTGACGGTGGAGTGGAACCTGCGATTGGGCGCCTGGCGTTACAAAGGCCATCGAGCCCGGGTCGAGGCGCTCGTGGAGCGCGCGCTGGATCAGTTTCCGATCCTGAAGGAGCGTCGGCGGCAGGCCGCGGGCACTCTCAGCGGCGGCCAGCAGCGGCAGCTCGAGATCGCGCGGAGCCTGATGCACGATCCCGTCCTGTTCTTGATCGACGAGCCCACCGCGGGCATCGAGCCGCGGGTGGCGTCGCGCATCTACGGGCTGATCAAGGACATCGCGGCGGCGGGCAAGGCGGTCCTGCTGGTCGATCAGAACATCAAGCGCGCGCTCGAGATCGCGGACTACGTCTACGTGATGCGCACCGGCACGATCCTGTCCGAGGGATCGCGCGAGGCATTCGGCGGGGACACCGAGGCGCTCGTGGCCCGGTGGCTGTACGCCAGCGGGAACACGTAACCCGGCGGACCGCTCGCTTAGGCTCACGCCCCGCCTTCCACCCGGGTGAGAGAGGCGTCCAGAATGGCGAGCGCCTCGTCCATCTCCTCGCGCGTGATCGTCAGGGGAGGGGCGAGGGTGACGATGTTGCCCATCGTCAGCTTGAAGCTCAGCCCGCGGGAGAGGGCCTCGTACATCAGCGCCTCGGCCTCGTCCGCCGCCCGGGCGCGGGTAGACCGGTCGGCCACGAGCTCCATCCCCAGCAGGAGGCCGAGCCCGCGCACGTCTCCGATCAAGGGGTGCGCGTCCCTCATCGTCCTCAAGCGGTCGAGCGCATAGCGGCCGAGGCCGCGGCTGCGCGCCAGGAGTCCGTGATCCTCGATGTGGGCGAGGGTGGCGAGGGCCGCGGCGCAGAGGACGGGGTTCTTCTCGTGCGTGTAGTGACCCAACGCCCGGTCCTCCGCCACGTCGAGGCCACCGCGCGCGATCAGCGCGGCGAGCGGAAGGATGCCGCCCCCGAGGCCCTTGCCGACCACCAGCATGTCCGGCACGACGCCGAAGTGCTCGCAGGCAAACATCGTCCCGGTGCGGCCCAGGGCGGTGGGGATCTCGTCGAGGATGAGCAGTGCCTGGTGGCGGTCGCAGGCGCGGCGGACGGCCGGCCAGTACTCGGGGTGGGGGATCACGGGCGTGCTGCGCACCGTCTCCGCGATGACCGCGCCGACGTCTCCTTCTTTGTCCAGCACGTACTCGATGTACTCCGCGCACTTCAGATCGCAGCCGCCGCGGCGGTGGCAGTCCCACACGCAGCGGTACGGGTCGGGCGGCGGCACGTGCTCGGTCCCGGCGAGCAGCGGGCCGACGCCCCCACGGAAGATCTCCTCGCCACCCACCGAGATCGCATCAAGCGAGGCGCCGTGAAAGGAGTCCCACATCGAGATCGTCTTGTGCCGGCCGGTGGCCACGCGGGCAAGCTTGAGGGCCATGCCGATCGCGCCTGTCCCGCCGGGACAGAAGAGCACCTTGTTGAGATCGCCGGGCGCGAGCGCGGCCAGCTTCTTGGCCAGGGCCACCGCGGTGTGGTTCGCGTACCGGCGTGTGGAGAACGAGAGGGCGTCGAGCTGCGCTTTGATCGCCGAGATCACCGCCGGGTTGGCGAACCCCACCTGGTGGACGTAGTTGCCGTGGAAGTCCATGTAGCGGCGGCCCTGCAGGTCCCGGACGTAGATGCCCTCGCAGGCCTGGATCGCATTCAGGCAGGGCGTGGAGAGGGACTGGTGGAGGAAGTACCGCGCGTCCTCGTCGAGGAGCGCCCGCGTCTCGGCGTCGAGGGCCGCGGCCTGCCACCGGCGTCGCCGGGGCGAGATGTTGAGATCGCCTTCGCTGCGGAGACGCGACGGATCGGTCATCGGCCCTCACCTCCACGGCCGGTATTCTGCGGCGGCCGCCGGCGGTCATCCCCAGTACGTCGCCTTCGGCCACCGAAGGGGGCACTACGAGTACTGTGAGCGACGCGGGCTCTGCGAGGAGCACGGCGCGGTGAGCGCCTCACGCCCTCTTCGGTACTACGCGATGGCGGTCGCGGTAGGGCCGGCGACCCTCACCATGCTGATGCTCGCGGTCGCGTTCGCCCGCGTGGGGACGTCCGTCTCCCCGCGGGCGATTGAAGGCCTCTACGCGGGCACTCTCTACTTCGGCTGGTGGATCGCCCTCATCTTCGCTTGGCTGCTCCGCGTGTCGGCGGGCTCGTACGGCCAAGGCAGACCCTGGCGTTGGGTTGCGACCGGGGCCGTCCTCGGGCCGGCGACGATTGTGGGTGTCGCCGAGGCACTGGTGCTGATCGAACGACGGGTGTGGCTCCCAGGAGCCCTACAAGAATATTTCGGCTTTGGGCTCACGGCACGTCTCGCAGCGATGTTCAATTCTTTCACGCTCGGGTTCTATCCGATGGCCATCCCCATGGTCGCCGGGGCCGTTACCGCGGCGTGCCTGTACTACGCCAACGGCGGCGTGTCGAAGCTCCCGCGCCACAAGACGTACATCGCTCCGTGGATTCCCTGAGACCCCCTTCACGGATCGTCTAATCTACCGCGGCTCCACGATCTTCCGGGACGAGTCCTTCCTACTATTCCAACCATGCCCAGGAGGCCCCGGCGCCTCGGCGAACCCCCCCGGCGGGAGGATCGACGATGCCGGCGCAGGCGACGGTCAGCAGCGAGCGGCTCTGGGAATCGTTGATGGCGATGGCGGAGATCGGGCGCACGCCGGCGGGCGGCGTGCGGCGTCTCGCGCTGAGCGACGAGGATCGCCGCGCGCGTGATCTCTTCGTTCGCTGGCTGCGGGATGCCGGGTGCCAGGTTCGCGTCGACGACCTGGGCAACATCTATGGGCACCGCGCCGGCGCGGAGCCGGGGGCGGCGCCTGTGGTCTGCGGCTCGCATCTCGACACCGTGCCGACCGGTGGGCGGTTCGACGGGGCCCTCGGCGTCCTCGGCGCCCTGGAGGTCGTCCGTGCCATGAGCGACGCCGCGCTCGTGACGCGGCGGCCCGTGGAGGTGGTGTGCTGGACGAACGAGGAAGGCGCGCGCTTCGCGCCGGCGATGCTGGCGAGCGGCGTGGTCTGCGGGCAGCTCACGATCGACGCCGCGTACGGATCCCGCGATGCAGAGGGGCGCAGCTTTGGCGAAGAGCTGACGCGCATCGGGTATCGCGGCGACGCCGCTCACCGGCTGCAGGCGCCGGCGGCCTACGTCGAGCTGCACGTTGAGCAGGGGCCGATCCTGGAACGGGCGGGCGCCCAGATCGGCATCGTGGAGGGGGTGGAAGGCATCGCCTGGGGCTGGATCGACGTGGTCGGCCAGGCGGCGCACGCAGGGCCGACCCCCATGGAGGACCGTCGCGACGCGCTCGTGGCGGCAAGCCGGGCCGTGCTCGCGATTCGGACGATGGCGAAAGAACTCCCCGGCGTGCGCACGACCGTGGGGCGATGCGACGTCAGCCCCAACACCATCAACGTCGTGCCGGGCGCGGTTCGGCTCTCGACCGATCTCAGGGCGCGGGATGCGGCGGCGCTGCAGGCGGCGGCGCAGCGGCTCCAGGACGTGTGCACGGTGATCGGCGCGCAGGATGGTGTTGAGCTGCGCGCGTCAGAGTTTTGGCGGAGCCCTCCCACGGCGTTTGCTCCCCTGGTCGTGGACGCGGTCGCGGAGGCAGCATACAGCCTGCGCTACACGACGCGCCGGCTCTGGGCCGGGGCCGGCCACGACGCCAAGTACGTGGCGGACCGGTTCCCGGCCGGCATGATCTTCGTTCCCAGCGCCGGGGGATTGAGCCACAACGAGGCGGAGTGGACATCCAAGGAAGACTGTGGCCGCGGCGCGGCGGTCCTGTTGGGAACCGTGCTGCGGCTGGCGGGTTCCGCGTGATGGTTCGAGGGACCCACCTCGCCGGAATCCGGGCCCGCGAGTTCGACATCCTGGTTATCGGGGGCGGAATTACAGGGGCAGGTGTGGCGCTCGACGCAGCCGCCCGCGGGCACTCGGTCGCGCTGGTCGAGCGCGGCGACTTCGCCGGCGGCACGAGCAGCCGGTCGACCAAGCTCGTCCACGGCGGGGTGCGTTACCTGCCGATGCTCGATATCGCCCAAGTCCGCGAGGGCCTGGAGGAGCAGACGGCGCTGTTGCGAAACGCGCCGCACTTGGTCCGGCCGCTTCCTTTTGTCCTCCCACTCTACAGGGACGCCCGACGCCCGCTCGGGCTCGATCTTCCGGCGGTGCTCCGCGCCGGACTGCCGCTCGGCATGGCCATCGGCCTAGGGGCCTACGACCTCCTGGCCGGCCGGCGTCGCGCCCGCCGCCACCGGCGAATCGACGGCCGCGGCGCCGCTGCGCTCGCGCCTCCCATCCGCCTCGATGGTCTGCGCTCCGCCTACCTTTATTATGACAGCCAAACCGACGACGCCCGCCTCACCATCGCCGTGCTGCGGACGGCGGCCGGCCTGGGGGCGCTTGTGGCCAACTACGTCGAGGCCCTCGGGATCGTGCGCGAGGCCGGGCGGGTCTCAGGGGTGCACGTGGCGGATCGGCTCGGTGGAGAGCGCTTCACGGTTCGGGCACGGACGGTGATCAACGCCGCCGGGGTCTGGGCTGAAGCCGTCGCTCGCTTCGCCGGCCCTCCTTCGTTCCGGATCAGGCGCGCGAAGGGAGTCCACCTCGTGTGCTCCAATGCGCGCCTCGGGATGCGACGGGCAGCGCTCGTGCTCCCGGAGACCGACGACGGGCGGATCGCGTTCCTTGCGCCGTGGCGGGGCGTCCTCATCCTCGGCACCACCGACACGGAGTGGGATCGCGGGGAGGACGAGCCGGAGATCACACCGGCCGACGTGTCGTACCTGCTCGATCACGCCGCGCGATTTCTCGCCGTCCCCATCGACCGGCGAGATCTCGTTGGGGCCTACGCCGGGCTTCGTCCGCTGATCAGCTCCGACAATGCATCGAGCGCGCACCTCTCGCGCCGCCACGGCGTGGTCCCGTCCGGGCAAGGCTTCTATTCGATCATCGGCGGCAAGCTCACCACCTTCCGGCGGATGGCGGAGGACGTGGTAAATGCCGCGACGGGCCGGCGTCCCGGGACCCGCTCCCCGACGTGGGGGCTTCCCCTGACCGGCGCGGAAGGGCTGGGCGCGGCGTTGCCCGGGCTCCGCGCTCGAGCCCGGCGGTTGCGGTTTTCCCGCGCCACATTCCTGCACCTCATCCAGGCCTACGGCACGGAGGCGGCGCGCGTCCTCGACCTCGTCGAGGAGCGCCCGGCGCTAGGGCGGCCGCTCGTCGGGGGATTGTCGCCCATCGCCGCCGAGGTGGTCGTCGCGGCGCGTCAGGAGATGGCGGTCAGCGTAGCCGATGTGATGCTCAGACGCATCCGGCTCGCACACTTCCAGGCCGATCAAGGCGCCGGCATCGTGGCGGCGGTGGCCGCCCTCATGGGTGACGAACTCGGCTGGCCCGAGGACGTGCGGTCAGCGCAAGTGGCGAGTTATGTCGGGACGGTGGAGGGGTTAGGCGTACCCCGCGCCCCGGCGCCGGCGTAACGCGCTCCGGCTACTCGGCGAACGGGCCCCGGGGGGACACGGGGCCCGAGGATTTCGCGAGCGACTCGAATCAGGCCGTGACCATCTCCTTGCTGAAGCCGGCCCACATACCCCAGAGGCCGATCACGAGGTGAACGAGATTGTACGAAGTATTGACCGGGACTCCCAGGCCGCCGAGGGTCCCGGGGCTGGCAAAGCCGATAAGGGCGACCAGAGTGTACACGACCCCGAAGACCTGCGCGAACACCCGATACCCCGATCCCGAAAAGCCAGTGTACGCGCCGATCGCGCCGCTGACGAGGTGGATCAGATTGTGGAGCGTTGCGGTGTTGGCCCCGAGCAGCTTGCTGGTGAACAGACCGACCACGCCGCCGAGGAGCAGGACGATTCCGACGACTTGCGCGTAGACCTTCGCCATCGTGCATCCCCCCTCCGTGCATGATGGGACAAGATCAGCCTCAGCCTATCACAACGGCGCGGCCGGTGTCGTCAAACCACTCGACCCGGCGCTCAGCGCGCCAGGGTCGCATGTCCTGGGCGGAGAAGTAGCGTCCAAAGCGACCACGAGGGTACCGCATGCCCACGCCTGATGTTCGCCGTCTCGCCGACGATCACCGCGAAGAACTGGTGGCGCTGGCCCGCGATCTCGTCCGCATCGATACGACCAATACAGGGATGATGCCGACCGGACACGAGACCGCCGCGGCCGAGCTCCTGGTGAAGACGCTGGCCGCCGAGGGCATTCACGCCGAGATCGACGGACGGGTCGCCGAACGGGGGAACGTGTTTGCCGCGCTCCCCGGAGCAAGCGGGCACACCGCGCTGCTGCTCGCCTCACACACGGATGTGGTCCCGGCCGGCGACGAAACGCAGTGGACGCACCCACCCTTTGCCGGGACCCTGGAGGACGGCTACCTCTTCGGCCGCGGCGCCGCCGACATGAAGGGCACGGTGGCCGCGCAGGCGATGGCGCTGATCATGCTGCGCCGGATGAAGGTCTCGCTCGCCCACGCCGTGGGGTTTGTCTGCGTCGCCGATGAAGAGGCCGGGGGCGCGTACGGGATGGGCTGGGTGGCGAAGGCGCGCCCCGCGTGGTTGCAGGCGCGGTATTGCGTGAACGAAGGCGGGGGCTCCTTCGTCGATGTCAACGGCGCGAAATGGTGCCTGTTAGGGGTCGGCGAGAAAGGCCGCGTCGAAGTGCGCGCAAACTTCCACGGGCGCGGCGCGCACGCCGCCCACGCCTGGCAGGGTGAGAACGCACTGTTTCACGTGGCCCGCGCGCTGGAGCGGCTGCGAACCTACGAGCCGGAGCGGGATACGAGCGGACCGGTTTTCCCCTACCTTCGCCGCGTCCTCGGCCCGATCACTCCGGCGACGGTGGATCACGTCATCGAAGGCCTGAGCCGGGCGAGCCCCCGGTTAGCCGATCACTGCCGGCAGGTCTCGAGATTGCTGGTCACGCCGACGATGATTTCCGGCGGCGTCAAATCGAACAGCGTCCCGGACGCCTGCCGGCTGACCTGCGACGTCCGGGCGCTGCCGCATCAAACCGCCCACCAGGTCGAGCAGATCGTCCGCGGGCTCCTGCCGGGCGCCGACCTGGAGATCGACTGTACCGCCGTGGCCAACGCCTCGTCCGCCGACCCGGAGTGGGTCGCGCTGCTGTCCGACGTGCTGTCCCAAGCGTTGGGCGGTGAGGCACAGGTCGTGCCCACGATCAGCGGTGGGTTCACCGATTCCCGGTTCGTCCGCCAACTCGGCGTACCCGCTTACGGGTTCGCCCCACTGCACCCGGAGAGCGACCCGTCGCGCCGCCACGCTCATGGTCCGAACGAGTCGGTCGCGATCCAGGATCTCGTGTTGGAGGCCGCGGTCTACCTCGGCCTGGCGCACCGCCTGGCCGCGGGCTAGCTGTAGTGCTCATAGACGTTGTTTACACACAGCCATTGGGCTCTTGCCCTTGAGCGCTGTGTGGGGTCGCGAGTAATTGTAGTAGCGCAGCCACTTCGGGAGGGCGCGATGGCGCTCCTCGTTCGAGCGGTAGAGTCGAGCATATGCCCATTCGGACAGCAGCGTCTGGATGAACCGCTCGGCTTTGCCATTGGTCTGCGGGCGGTATGGATGTGTGATCTTATGGCGGACATGGAGAGCCTGCACGGCCCCGTTGAAATGCCGCGAGAGCCGATAGGTGAACGCCCGGTCGGTCATGATGCGTTCAATGCGGATCCCATGATCGGCAAAGAAGGCGGCCGCATCAACCAAGAAACGCGCGGCGCTCGAGCCGCGATCATCGGGCAGGAGGCGGACGAACGCCAGGCGCGAGGCGTCATCGACGGCCACGTGGAGGACTTCGTAACCGCGGGTGACGGGACCAAAGGGGTTCGCGAGCGTGACGTCGTCTTGGCGGGAGAACATCGCCGTCGCGGCGTCGGGACGTCCTTTCACGAGTTGGCCCAGCGCCAGGTGATAGGCTTCGATGACCCGGTCGAAATCTGGCGTAGTCACGAGTTCCTGCCCTACACCTCCGACCGCCGCAACTGCGCGCCGCCCCATACGAGCCAGACGATCACGGTGAGAAATCCCAGGCCCATCAACGCCATCTGGGCACTGAACACCTGCAGGATCTCGATGATTCCCGCGATCACCGCGATCCACCCCAGGGTGCTGCTCATCACGCCCGTCGCGACGATCGCCCAACCGGCCATGAGAACGGCGCCGCCCGTGAACCCGTTGCCGGTCGCCATCAACGCCTGATTGACGGCGCCCACGGCGGCCCAAGCGTGGGCGGCCGCCGTCTGATCCTTGAGCGCAACCAGCATCGCCCCACCCTGCCACAGGAGGGCGGCCCCGAGCGCGTGCATCGTCAGGCCAACAAACCCGAGTCCCAGGTTGGCCACCGCCCGCCGCGGCGCTTTCTCCCGGAGACGGACGAAGAGGCCGAACGTAAAGATCATCCCGAAGCCCGCCGCCAGGAAGCCGAGCACGCCCACCGCCGTAAAGACGCCGGCCTTTTGTCCAAGCAGCGGCAGCGCCTTGGCGGGGTCCTGCGCGGTTTGCGGGTCGAGGCCGCTCGAGACGAAGAGGATGAACAGGAGAACGAGACAGATCGCCGCGACGATTCCAGCCGTGCCCCCGTTGTGCTGAACGCGTTCCATGCCGCACCCCCCGGTTGATGGCGACGCCGTCTGGTCTTCGTCCCGCCGTGATATAATCCCCGCATGATCACTCCGGCCCGCCCCGAGATCGGCGTTGTTGGCGACTTCCAGCCCACGAATCCGACACACCGGTACACGAATGAGGCCCTGGCCGCTGCGGGCGTGGAGTTCGCGTGGATCCCGACGGAAACGGTCGGCCGCGATCCCGCGGCGCGGCTCGCCACCTATGACGGACTCTGGATCGCCCCGGCGAGCCCCTACCGCAGCATGGATGGGGCGTTGCGGGCGATCCGTTACGCTCGCGAGCGCGGCGTCCCCCTCGTCGGAACCTGAGGGGGTTTTCAGCACGCGATCGTCGAGTTCGCGCGCAACGTCCTCGGGGTCGAGGACGCTGATCATGCCGAAACCAATCCATCCGGCTCGTGCCTGGTCATCACGGCCCTCGCCTGCTCGCTCGTCGGGCAGGAACAGCCGGTCTCCATCGTGCCCGCGACCCGCGCCGGCGCGCTCTATGGTGTCCGCGAGGTCACCGAGCCCTACTACTGCAACTACGGCGTCAATCCCGAGTACGGGTCGCGACTGGAACGGGGCGGGATGGTCGTAAGCGGCGTGGGAAGCGACGGGGAGGTGCGCATCGTCGAGCTTCCGACCCACCCTTTCTTCATCGCCACCCTGTTTCTGCCGCAGGCCCGCTCGACCGCTCATCACCCCCACCCGCTGATCGCCGGGTTCACCGCCGCCGTCCACCGCATGGCGGAGCGCTCGTTGATCTGATCCGAAGGTCCTGCCGTTCCGAAAGAGAAGTTCTCGCCGGAGAGGGCCGCCGCGGGCGTGCCGGCGGAGAGCGGCGCGCCCGCGTGGACGGGAGGCCCGGGCGGAGGGTCGAGGATGTTCACCGCGTTCGTGATGATCCAGGCGGAGCGCCGGCGCACGCAAGACGTCGCGCGCCGGCTTGCGGAGATCCCCGGCGTGGAGGAAGTCTACTCGGTCACCGGCGAGTGGGATATCATCGCCGTGCTCCGCTTGAAGGAGTACGACCACCTCGCCGAGATCGTCACCGGGCGGATGGTCGAGATCCCCGGAATCGTGCGCACCAACACGCACCTGGCGTTTCGTGCCTTCCCGCAGTCGCTCCTGGAGCGGTCCTTTTCCGTCGGGCTCGAGGGCGAGGGGGAGGGTGAGCCCCGTCAATGACGACGGAAGTCGTGCTCCCGAGGTTGGGTCTGACGCAGGACGACGGCACCGTGGTGCGATGGTTCAAGGCCGAGGGAAGCGGTGTGACGAAGGGCGAGCCGCTCTTCGAAGTGATGACCGACAAAGCCACGCTCGAGGTCGAGGCGCCCGCGTCCGGCGTGCTGCTCCGGATCTTGGTCGCCGAGGGCAGTACCGTCCCCGTCGCCACGCCGATCGCGTTGATCGGCGAAGCGGGGGAGGCGGTTTCCGCGGCGCCGCCGGCCCAGGGCGTGCCAGCGGCGGCACCCGGGGTGGCCGCCGGCCCGGTGGACGGACAGGCCCGACGCGTGGCCGGACCGGTTGCCGGTCCCACAGCACCGGGGGGCGCGGCGGCAGCAGACGGATCCGGCCGGGTGAAGATTTCACCGCGGGCGCGGGCCCTCGCCGAGATGCATGACGTCGATGTGCGCACGCTCAGCGGCACGGGGCCCGGCGGGCGTATCGTCGAGCACGACGTCCAAGCAGCTCTGGCCTCGCGCCCGGCAGCGGCGCCTGCTTCATCCGCGCCACCGCCCCCGTTGTCCCTGCGGGCCGGCGGTGCGCCCTCGCCATCCCTGGCGCCGGTCGCGTCGAGGATCCGCGCGATCATCGCCAA
>JACXTT010013825.1_pt1 | contig 10612 bp, 8 predicted proteins | sample 9270951 | NCBI WGS metagenome assembly JACXTT01 (sample SAMN15532306, study PRJNA645909) | rock metagenome | isolation source: weathered quartz diorite | place: Puerto Rico | collected 2017-06-21
GGGGCGACACGGCGGCGCCCCGGGGGGCGCCCCGCCGGGGACCCGGCGGCGCCGCGCGGGGGGGGCCGGGCAGTCGGTTCTCATTGGGCGGTGAAGGCTGGGCGGGGGCGGCGGCGGCAAGGCGCCGATACAGTCTTACGGTTTCGATGCAGGTTCGCAACCTGACGAATCACAACAACCCGGGACCGCTTATCGGCAATGTCACGTCGCCACTGTTCGGCCAAGCCAACCAGCCCGCGGGCTCCGGAAACGGGATCTTTTCGGAGAGCGCCAACAACCGGCGTTTGGAGTTGCAGATGAGATTCACGTTCTAACGCGTGAGGGCAGGCTGGAGAATCTGTTAAATTGAGTTCAACCAGAGAGGAATTGCGGGCGAAGTACCACAAACTCGTCTGGCTTGCGAATAAATAGGACGAACCAGACCGGAAGGCAAGGGATTGATTGACCACGTGGAACATAACGCCCCTCCCAAGTGGCATGAGGTATGTCGCGCGTGGTCACGACGGCGGCCATTCGCAGTATGGTCTCATCCGTGGCATCCTTGGTTCATGCCCATATCAGCGCGGAACCAGCTCGAAGGCAAAGTTGTGGAAGTAACGCTAGGCGACATAATGGCCCATGCCGTCGTCAAAGTCGGCAAGGGCCAGGTCGAGAGTGTGATCACGCGCCGCAGTGCGGAACAGCTTGGCCTAAAGAAAGGCGACAAAGTCACGGTCGTCATCAAGTCGACGGAGGTCATGCTCCAAAAGGACTAATGACCTCGATCATCTCGAACCAGGTCTGTCGGCACTGGTCCACGGGTCGCTCCACCGGGAATCGTGAAGCAAGCCTTCATCGGTGAGCGACCTGAGGAACTCGATCAGGTCGCGCTTCTCATCTTGGGTCAGACGGAATGGCCGAAGGATTTGCGATTTGTTCGGATGATCCATCTTGCCGCCGGCGGCATAGTGATCGATTACCTCCTCAAGCGTGGCAAGGCTGCCGTCGTGCATGTACGGCGCCGTGAGGGCGATGTTGCGAAGGGTGGGCGCTCGAAACTTTCCGATGTCCTCCTGCCGCTGCGTGCGTTCATAGAGACCCCGGTTCGGCGGCAAACTCAGCGCTACACTCGTGTTGAAGAAAACGCCGCGAAGATCGCCTTCGTCTCTCCGATCCAGCCGTCCTTCGAATCGGATTGCGCTGAAATTCCAGCCGCCATGGCACTGAAAGCATCCCCCTCGCTCGCTGGAAAAGAATAAAAGTTCTCCTCGCTTGGCCGAATCCGAGATCGCCGATGATTCGCTACCCCAACGGTATCGGTCGTAGGGCGACCTCATGGAGATGATTGTGCGTTCAAAGGTCGCAATCGCTTTAGTTACGTTCTCGAGCGTGTAGCCGTCGTCTGTATCCCGAAAGGCCTTGACGAACAAGCGCTGGTACAGGGGATCGCGCCGCAATGTGTTCAGGAATTCCTTCTCATGTCCCTTCAAACCAAGCTCTAAGGGCTCCTCGCCCAGCATCGGGGTGAGGGCCTGCTCCTCGAGGGAGTCGAGCGTAGGATTCGCCCACGTCAACAACGGCGCGTATGCAACATTGACGAGACTCATGCTGCTGCGTGGATGAAGCTGTCCAGTCGTTCCCTCCGCACGAGCGCGACCATCCGTGAACGCCAGTTCCTGCCGGTGGCAATTCCCGCAAGATCCCTTCCCGTTCACCGACATGCGCTTGTCGTAGAACAAATACCGGCCGAGTTGCACCTTCTCGGCGCTCATCGGGTTGCCTGGTGGAACGGCGGGTCGCGGAAAACCTTTTGGGAGGCTCCAGTCAAAGTCCGCGCCGAACAGACCAGACGAGAGTGTAAGCGCCAGCGCGAACCACTTAAACAACGATTGTCCCTGTCTGTGACGTGTCATAGCCGGCCAGGACTTCCAACTTGCGTCGCAATGTGGCTCGCTGCATAACGTCGAGGAGGGCTTTGACCGCCGGTAGGTCCGCAGTCCGCCTGCGCATCACCAGATCGTAGCGCTCGCTGCGGAGGGGAATGAAATCCAGGCCGAATGTCTGAGCGGCGGATCGCGTCGCCAGGCAGACGTCTGCTTCCCGGGAAACGATACAGTAGGCGGCCGCAAGGTGACCGTAGGCGACGCGGTCGTATCCTTGGACTTTCTGCGCCTCCATCCCCGCCGTCTCGAGAAGCTTATCCAACAGCGCACGGCTTCCTGAGCCAAGTTCTCGATTTACAAACCTGATGTTCTTCCGGGACAGATCCTCGACCTTGCGCACATTCTTTGGGTTTCCGGACGCCATTACCAATCCCTCCTCCCAACGCGCAAACGTGACCACGCTGAAGTCTTCGTCCGGAAACTGTTTGCGGATGAAAGGCAGGTTGAACTCGCCGGTTTTCGGGTCTTCAAGATGGGAACCGGCTATGTGCACCTTTCCTTCACTCAGCCAGGCGAGCGCGAGTTTGCTGGAGGCCGCAGCGGAGACGATTTCCACGCCGCTGATTTTTTCCACCATTCGTGAAAGGAGACCGGTGGCCGGGTCGCAACCCGCTAACACGAGCCGTTTCTGCCCAGCTTCTTCCTTCGCGAACACAACCAAGTCGGCCCGCCCATTCGCTCGGCCGGTTCGCTTGATGATGCCATCCGCTTCCGGCATGTAGTATGGAGAAGCGCTGACCGGAACGCTGACCCAGCGCGAGCCGATCTGGCAGATTCGCACCGGCTGCCCTTTCGTTGACGCTGTTGCGCTGAGCATTTCGGCAGCTAGAGACTCGGGTAATTGCCGGGATCCCTCTTGAAGCGAGAACAATTCGTCGACCGACACCTCTAGCTCACGCGCGAGGTTCAACGCCACTTCGGTGTTGGGAACGTACGTTCCGGCTTCGATAGCGTAAATTGTCTGGCGGCTGACGTGCACGCGGCGCGCCAGGTCGGAGGCGCCCACGCCTCTGCTCTTTCGAATTTGACCGAGCCGGTTCTCAACACGCGTCTTCATTATGACTATTTCCCGAGCTGAACGACTTCGAGCTTAGTCAGCATTCGGACAGAGCGCGCTCCAGGTTTATCCTTCGGGACAACGAGCCGGAACCGGCCCTGCGCGCCGAACAGGGGCTTACCGTTTGCGGTATCCGCCAGCAGAATTTCGTTGTCGATAAACGAAGGGTCGAGTTCAGCGAGCGAGAACAGCACTTGATATCCGTCCTGCGCCTCGGCGAGCACGTAGCCAGCCAGTGCCTTGCCGCGTAGTTCCCGCCCTTGCGGAACACCAGCCCTTTTCAATATTTCATGGAGCCAGATGCCTTCGTAGAATGTTTCCATACCATTGCTGGTAGTCTTGACCGTGGCGCGGGGCATCGTCGCAAGATCGTCGGCGGTGAACGTCAGTGACTGTTTGACCGCTCCGGTGACCTGAATCGAGGCGGGAGGGGCCTGGGCACCGAGTACGCCGAGAGACAGAAACAGGCCGAGACACCAGCGTCGTGTGTACATGACTATTCCAGTTAGAAGTGTAACTTCAAAACGAACTCGAAGACGCGCGGATCGAGCGCCGTGGTTATGGATCCGAATGCCGCGTTGCCGAAGCTGCCGTTCGGATTGCCGAGCGGTGGCGTGTTTGTCACGTTGAACGCCTCAGCGCGGAACTCCGTTCGGAACCGCTCCGTCAGCGCGAAGGTCTTGCCGACCATCACATCGGCGGCGCGATATCCCGGCCCGGATACGGGGTTGCGGGAACTGTTGCCAATCGCGAACTGCGGAGCCTGACCGAATGCCGCGGTATTGAAGTACCGCCCGGTCGTCCGCTCGCCGGAAGGAAGCGCAGGATCGGCAAGCCGGTTGGGCCGTTGAATACCATAGCCGGCGAATGCGTTGAGATTAGTTGCCTGGGTAACGGCGATGGGGCTGCCGGACTGAAGACGGACGATGCCCGCCAACTGCCATCCACCCGCAAGGAGATCCTGCCAGCCAGTCAAAGAACGAGCCCGGCCCCGGCCAAAGGGCAGCTCGTACACAAAGCCGCTCGAGAAAATGTGCGGAACATTGCCGGTAGAAACGTCCTTTTCAAGACGCTTGTTGAAGCTATCAGCCGCCTGAAAATTCGCGACCGGTCCCGTGAGCACGGCCGAATCGAAGACCGCCCCCGCGTCGTCGATCAGTCGCGAGAAGGTGTAGGCGACACTGAAGGTCAGTCCATGGGAAAATCTCTTCTCAATGCGCGATTGGAAAGAATGATAGGTAGAGTAGCCGATATTGTTGCGATAGAGCGTCACCGTCGTGAAGCGTGGATAAGGGCGCAAGAGCTGCGCGCGGGGAATCGTGGGCGTGCCGAGCGAGGTATTCGGCGGAATCTGACCGAAATACGGATTCGCCACCTGCTGAGTGAGCTGCGACCCGAGCTTGAGTTGATCCACGGTGAGCTGGTTCAGATTGATGTCAGGCACGCCCAGGCGCGTGAGTTTCGAGCCCAGGTACCCAGCCTCAAGGCTCCAGTTCTGGCCGATCGTCTTCTGCAAACTGAGATTCCACTGTTGCGCGTAGCCGCTGCCGTTGTCTCTCTGAACGCCAAATACACCCTGGCCGAGCCCAGCGTCTGGAGTCGCCGGCTGCGGGACAACCGTTGGGCCTTGCGAGAGCACGAAGGCGGGGTTGATATTGTCCAGGGTTTGCTGTCCAAGAGTCTGGATGAAGGGAAAGAGCGGCGTCGTGAAGGGCGTGGTTATTCCGGCCTGCTCGATCCACGTCATTGAATAGCCGGACCGGACGACAAAAGAGTCCGTCAGCTTGTAGGCCAAGCCAACGCGCGGTCCGAAGTTCTTCTTTTCGAGGTTACGGGCGGCGCGCGGGAAGCCGTCCTTGCCGAAATATTCGAGCTTCTGCGCTTGCAGATTGAAGACCGCCCCTCGATTGTCAGCGATGGTCGAGGGAAAGTTGAGGGTGTAGCGAACGCCGAGATTCACCGACAGGCGCCGTGTAGCGCGCCAGTCGTCCTGGATGAATAACTCGGCAATCGTGGCTCGCGGCTTGAGAATCTCCGATTGCGCGTCGATACTGAACCGCGTCACCTGTCCCAACAGGAACGAGGCGAAACTATTACCAGAGTTCGCCGCCGGAGTGCCTGTCGCGCCGAGGCCCGCGGTAAAGATGTTGCTGAACTGAAAATTGCCCGTGGGACTGGGAGGTTGCAATGCATCGAGGCGCTCGAGACGAATGTCTGTTCCGACCTTCAGGCTATGGCGTCCCTTGATCCAGGAGTAATTGTCGACGAATTGCGTTACTGATGTGGTGAAGCTCGCATTTCCGTTCCCGGGCGGCCCCAGTTGCTGGAGTCCAACGATATCGTATGTAGGCAGCACGTCGCCGAATGACGTGAGCGGGATATTCGGGATCTTTGAGATCTGCGTTGCGGGACTTCCGGTTGCCAGCGCCGAGCGGTCAAAGCCCCGGCGCGTGAAGCCGAACCGTAGCTGATTGACCGATGTCGGCGTCAGGTTCCAACTATGCTCCCCGACAACACTATCGGCACGCGTGAGTGTCTTACCGATGAAGGCCGCGGTGACTGTTCCGCTCCCATCCGGAAAAGGTGTAGCAGGCGCTGAATCGTCGCGGAGATACGAGTACCGCCCGAAGACCTTCTGATGTGCGCCGAAGTAGCGATCCACCCGCGCGTCGAACTGATCCTGGGCTGTCGAGTCCGAGCCGACCCGGCGGTAGTTGTTCGCGGCCGCCTCATTCGCGCCCGAAAACACGTTAGGAGCCGGATAGCGGTCCAGCACCGCCAGCGTCGCGCGATCGAACATCGTTGTCGGAACCGTATTACCCGGGAACGCGTCACGAACGTATCCCGAAGCGCTCTGGCGCGTGGTTCCCGGATCGAAGATGGGTTGTGTGAACACCCCGCGCTTTTGCGCGCTGGTGGGGACGGTGCTCGTCCGGACCACTCCCGTATCCAGGCGCGTCTCCTGCCAGTCGACAAAAAAGAAAGTTTTGTTCTTCTGAATGGGCCCGCCGAGAATGAATCCGTACTGGTTGCGCCGGAAGAGGGGTTTTGCGCCGGTGGTTGCGAACAAGTTCCGGGCGTTCAGGGCTTCATTGCGGAAGAATTCGAAAAGACTCCCGTGTAGAGTATTCGAACCGTACTTCTGGTTCACCATGATGACGCCGCCGTTGGAGCGACCGTATTCCGCTGAGTAGCTATTGGTCTCCACCCGGAACTCCTCGATCGCATCGACGATGGGGTAGAACGCTACCTGGCCCGGCTCCGGCTGCAATACGCTGATGCCGTCGTAAATGTACTCGCTCGTACGGGGGCGGCTGCCATTGAAGCGCGGCAGAAGTTGCCCCGGTGGGAGATTAACGCCAGGTGAAAGTGCCAGAAGCGGAACGAAGTTCCGTCCGTCCAGCGGCAACGAGACGATCTTCTTCTGCTCCACCACAAAGGTTGCCGTGCCGCGGCTGGACTGTAACAATGGGGCGGCGGCGGTAACCACCACCGATTGAGACACCTCGCCCACTTGGAGTTCGAGGTCCAGGCTGATCTGATCTCCGACCCGGATCACGATGCCGTCGCGGCGCAGTGTGTTGAAACCGTTCTTCACAAGAACGATCTGATAGCTTCCGGCGGCCAAGGCGAAGAAGTGATAGGCGCCATCGTTGGCCGACTGCACCGAGAGCTTCGCGCCCGTTCCCGTATTGATCAAATCCACTGCGGCGCTCTCTGCCGGAAGCCCGGCAGGATCGCGCACCACTCCGAACAGCTCAGCTTTCGTGGATTGCGCCCGCAGAGTCGACATCGAGACGAGCAACAGAAGTGCTGCGAATCCGCGGTGATAGCTATGTCCCATAGTCTTGGTTAGAGTACGTCGTTATGTTATCACGACATGTCTTTTATATGGTACTCTTCACAAGACAGGTTCACTAATACGCACCATGAAACGCCTGGTCTTAATGCTGCCTCCTCGCCTTGCCTGGCCGGCATGTGCCTGCACAACAAGGAAGCGTGATCATCGACTGGCTGACATCTTTGCAGAGTATGGAGGCCCGGCTGCGGACTAACCCCGACGACACCTGGCTTCCGGGCTGCATTCGCTTCAGCGAGATATTCCTAATTGGTCCTCCAGCCTACTGGACGGTGTCGCCGCTGCTCCTGTCTTACCCGCTGGCGAACTGAGTCATCAGGAACTTGTGGATTACCTCCAACCTTCGCAAGGTCCCCGAAGCTGCCGAGCGCATCCGGTCTCCGCAGGCCTGGGCGGTACCGCTCACCTGTACCGGGGGACGGAGTTGCAGGCGGGAAGCAGGCCGGAATCTCTGCGTAAACCTCAGATACCGCTTCTAACCAAATGAATCGCGATGTCACACGAAGAGCAATCTGGGTCGCCTGGGGCGCCCTGTATCTGTGCTCTTGTGGCACACAAACGCGACCGGCCGCATCGAAGCTCACCATTGCCGCGGCCTCCAACCTCACAGGAGTACTGGACGAGGTGGGCGCTGCCTTCCGAAAACAGACTGGCATCGAAGTCGTATTGAGCTATGCTGCCACTGCCCAGCTATCGCACCAGATCGACAGCGGCGCACCGTTCGATGTCTTTGCCGCCGCGGATACGGAACACGTTGATCAGTTGATTCAAAAAGGGCGGATCGTTGCGGACAGCCGAGCGATCTATGCACGAGGCCAGCTTGCGCTTTGGGTTCCACCCGTTGAGAAGTCAGAAGTTCGCGAACTGAAGGACCTGACTCGTCCGGAAATTCGCTTCATCGCGATCGCCCAACCCGCGCTGGCTCCATACGGAGCAGCCGCAGTGGAAGCGATGAAGGCCTCAGGCATATGGGAAGCCCTGCAGCCGAAAATTGTCTACGCAAACGACATCAGGATGGCACGGCAGTACGCGGCGACCGGCAACGCTAACGCAGCACTTACGGCGTACTCGTTGGTGCTGAAGGAGCGAGGGACCGTCCTAAAAATCGATTCCAAACTGTATACAGCGATTGATCAGGCGCTGGGAGTGGTCGCTTCCTCGCGACAATCTACGGAGGCGCGACAATTCACCGCGTTTGTCCTTGGCTCTGAGGGACGGTCGATCTTTAGCAAAGGCGGTTACTTGGTCCCCTAGCTCACGTTGTTGACTCGCTGCGTAGCGGCCCGTAACTCGTCCACTGGAAGATTTATCGCAAAGGTGCACTCCGACCGACGTCTCGTCCACATGATATCGTCTATGAGACAAGACATATATGCTGCCGGATTCGCTGGAACCAGACAAGGAGAGCTGCTTGTTGAGGAGATACGCATCTGGCGACATCCGCATTGGGAGACACTCGGCACATTTGAGGGCCCTCAGTCCCGCGGAGTCGGCCAGCAGGATGGAGAACTACCTTTCGGGCCTGCACTCCGATGGCGTTCTTGGGGTGTCCGAACAGGAGCTGTTTGCCCATGTGAATGGGCCCGATCAACACCAGCATGGCGAACCAGAACTTCAGGTCCGGCGCGGCTGAACCAGCTTTCAATCGATATGTCATAACCTCTCTCTTTCCGGCAAGCCTGGTTTGCATTCGCCAGAATCAGAATGCCCCGGCCTTACTTTTTTCGGGAGTTGTTTACGGTAGCTTACGTCGGAGCCGCGAGGGCCGGTTACTAGAGATTGGAAGCGTTACCGACATGGCTTCCGAATGTGGTTGCCGGAAGTCACCTGATGCTTCGTTGCGCCATTTGCCCCACATCCTTGTCCCAAGCCACCGGTGTCTTTGCGCGACCTGACCCATTCAAGATTCTCATTTATTTGATTTTAAGCCACTTATTCTCCGGTAGCTCAATTGCACGCCAGTCCCGCGGGATGGGAAGCGTCGTCCCGATCGTGCGAGTGCACGATATGTTGGAACCCGCCGCGATGTGAACGTTGCCGGAGTTGTACCCGAGCGTATCGGCGAAAACAAGGAAGGTTCATAAGGAAGGTTCATGAAGAAGCTTTGGATTAGTTTTGCCCTCGTACTGGTCTGTTCATTTTCGGTGCTGGGCTGGATCGGCACCCGAATCTATCAGCAGATGCCGCCAATTCCTGCAGGTATCGTGGACACCACGGGAGCCGTCATTGTCGCCGATGGCGACATCGGCCGCGGACAGAACGTGTGGCAGGCGCTCGGCGGCATGGAGGTTGGCTCGATATGGGGCCATGGAAGTTACGTCGCCCCCGACTGGACCGCGGACTGGCTGCATCGCGAAGTTACCTTTGTTCTGAATGAATGGGGAAACGCGGAATTCGGCAAGCCCTACGAGCATCTCTCTCCTGAAGATCAGGGAAAACTCCGCGGCCGGCTCGAACAGATCTATCGCCACAATGGCTATGATTCCGCTTCCAACACCATCCGCATCGCACCGGTGCGCGCCCGGGCGTTCGAATCCTGTCTTGCGCACTTCTCGGACATCTTTATGAAGGGCAGCCCGGCCTACGCCATTCCTTCCGGCAGCATTTCCACACCTGAACGTATGCGGCAGTTTGCCGGGTTCATCTTCTGGACCGCCTGGTCCGCCGCGGCTCAAAGGCCATGCGAAACCGTCAGCTATACCAACTACTGGCCGTATGAACCGCTGGTCGGGAACCGGCCTACCGGCGACAGCGTGCTGTGGACTGGCGTCAGCATCATTATGCTTCTGGCGGGTATCTGCGCCATGGTTTGGTGGTACGCGGCGCAGAAAACGGCCGAACCCGTCGGCCCGATTCCAGCCACCGATCCGCTGGGCGCCTGGGCCGCTACTGCATCTCAACGCGCCACGCTGAAATATTTCTGGGTAGTCTCGGCGTTGATTCTGGTTCAGATCGTGATGGGCATGGTAACGGCCCATTATGGCGTCGAGGGCGATGGCTTCTACGGTCTGAAGATCTCCCACATCCTGCCCTACAGCGTCAGCCGCACCTGGCACGTGCAGATCGGCATCTTCTGGATTGCCACAGCATGGCTCGCCGCGGGTCTCTTTATCGGACCGCTTATCAGCGGCAAGGAGCCCAAGTTTCAGGCGCCCGGGGTGAACGTCCTGTTCGGGGCTCTGCTGGTGATCGTAGCGGGCTCGCTCACCGGCGAATGGATGAGCGTCCAGAACAAGCTCTCCGACGCCAACGCGTTCTACTGGGGCCATCAAGGCTACGAATACGTCGATCTCGGCCGCGGGTGGCAGCTTCTGTTATTCGCAGGCCTGTTAATCTGGCTGTTCCTGGTGATCCGCGCCACGCGTCCGGCGCTAAAGGTGGCCGGTGAACAGCGCAATCTGCTTTACCTCTTCCTCCTTTCCGCCGGGGCCATCGGCCTGTTCTACGGCGCCGGGCTCACCTGGGGACAACACACGCACCTTACTATCGTGGAATATTGGCGCTGGTGGGTGGTGCATCTCTGGGTGGAGGGCTTCTTTGAAGTCTTCGCCACCACAGTCATCGCCTTCTTCTTCACGCGCCTTGGCCTGATCAGGCCGGCGCTGGCCGCTAAGTCCGCGCTGCTGTCCGCCACCATATTTCTAGCGGGCGGCATCATCGGCACCTGCCATCACCTCTACTTCTCCGGTACGCCAACCGTGCGCTGGCGTTTGGTTCCGTCTTCAGCGCGCTTGAAGTGGTGCCGCTGACCATGGTGGCCTACTCCGCCGTGGA
>JACXTT010013826.1_pt1 | contig 10611 bp, 13 predicted proteins | sample 9270951 | NCBI WGS metagenome assembly JACXTT01 (sample SAMN15532306, study PRJNA645909) | rock metagenome | isolation source: weathered quartz diorite | place: Puerto Rico | collected 2017-06-21
ATTAGACGAAAAACCAAAAGAGAAGAAGGAAGAAAAGAAATTAGACGAAAAACCAAAAGAGAAGAAGGAAGAAAAGAAATTAGACGAAAAACCAAAAGAGAAGAAGGAAGAAAAGAAATCTAGCGCTTCAAAGTCAGATAAGAAACAGAAAAACTAATAATTCTATTCTATTTGTTCCAAGTCTAGCTCTATCTTAACACTAGACTCTGGTTCGTCCCAATCAAGTACGCTCTGTTTAGGAATAAAACCCAGTGGATCGTATTTGTCAAAACGGGTCTCTCCTGATATGGAAGTCAAGAGAACCGCCTTAGAGCTTTCACCACCGGTAACTGATAGACTTACACGAGTACTATCATCACCAAATATCCCGCTTATTGTATTTACCATTGAATTTAGAACACCTACTGGAACCTTGTTTCCGCCAACAACATAAAGCAAAGCACTTTTGATATTGTTAGGCGAGGCATCTTCATAGAGCATCTTAATGGAATCTCTTAGAGATATCTCTACATCAGGTATGTCTTTGCTGGTTGAAAGTATGTTTGTTTCAAGTGGGAGAGAAGAATTTCTTAGACTTGAAACTACTTGTAATACGGCTGAGTTTGCTATTACGTTACATGAATCTGGCGTCAGGTCCGGGTTGCTTTCTAGTAATGCATCGTTATCAACTATGATTGTGCAGTCAGAATTTGCCTTTAATCTCTTAAGAGAAACTCCGGAAAAAAAGATTCTGTCCTTCTCAAACTTAAATGGCATTATTCCAAAGGAAAGCACACTTTTCCCAAGTTCTTTTCCTATTTGAGAAACTACAGGAGCCAAAGCAGCACCTGATTTGCCAGCCAAATTAGCCATTATGATTATGGTGGAAAAAGGTCGGAACTTCTCGGCAATAGAGCTTTGAGCGCCAAATGATACGCCTCTTATAAGATACGCAGATGGATTAAGAATTGGACTAGTATCTACCAAAATTTTTGTTGATTCGTGATTAAGATCTCTTGGGTCATGACTTACCAGAAGACATTCGCAACCTATCTTGTCTTTGATACTTGTTGCCAGCTTACATCCTGCACCGCCCAAACCTACAACTAAAACTGGCTCCCGCATCACAAATTCCATGGCTCTCCTTCTGCTTGCAAAAATGATTAAAAAACTTTGTTGATTAGTTTTGATCCAAGTTCCGATCTAAAAAATTTAGCTCAGAAGTCTTCCATGCAAACCCCGAATTGTTGCATCTGTAATCTCGACTTGTGCTCTGTGTCCTAACATAAGCTTTTCACTGACAACAACTGGTTTATATGCAAAATTCCTTCCCCTTACCATTCCTTCTGAGATTTCATCAAATATTACCTCACCTTTCCAGCCAATCCACTCTTTATTTTTTTCATATGATATTTTCTTCGCTAATTCGAAGACAAGCTTGCTTCTACGCATTATCTCAAATACATCTAGCTGTTTCATTTCTGATGCCTTTGTTCCTGGCCTTGCACTATATCTTGAGAGGTTTATAACATCAGGTTTAGTGTCTTGGATTAAATCTACCGTTTGAATAAAATCCTCTTCACTTTCTGTTGGGAATCCGACTATGATGTCGGTTGAAATTGTAAATCTTCCAAATTTCTCCTTAAAGGATTTGCTTGCCTCACGAAATACCTTTGAGGTATGGCCCCTTTTCATATCTCTTAGAACCTTGTCGCTACCACTTTGTACCGGAACGTGAAGAAATCTGAAGACTTTGGTATTTTCAAATGCCTCCAAAAGCCCGTTTTTAATCCTTGGAAGATACATCGGATTCATCATCCCAACACGAATCATAAAATCTCTCTTAATTTCACCTACCGCATGTATCAATTCAGGTAAACTAGTCCCAATGTCAAAACCGTAACATCCATTGTCAGTAGATGTAAGCCAAATTTCACTGCAGCCGTCATCTACGTCAAGAGTCGCCTGTCTTACGATATCTCCAATTCTGTAGCTTTTCAAGTCTCCTTTGGATAGCTTTGTTTGGCAGAAGGTACATTCACTCATGCAACCGCTAGAAATCTCAATTATCCCTATTGTTGGATTTAGTCGAACCTTTGGAAGACCCACCTTTGTCAAGTCCGAGTCAGCAAGCTCTACTGTTTTTCTGCCTTCCAGAGTTGAAGAAATAACATCTAGGGTTTTTCCCAATGAATTTGGTCCTAGAAGACTAGCTTGGGAACTGAATCTTTCTACGGTAGATCGTTCTGCCTTAGGGAGACAACCAGCTACAACTAGCGGTTTAGATGCAAGAGTCTTTATCCTATGTATCATCTTGTCTGCCGTGGCATCTTTGACGGAACAAGTGACTATCATGTTCAAATCAGACTCATCTTCACTTTGAGCAATAGTGTGACCATTGTTTAAGATAAGTCCAGAAATCATTTCAGAGTCTGCAACGCTTGCAGAACAACCATATGCTTCTATCCAGATTTTTGCCATTTTTATCCCAGAAGAGTCTTTACTTCTTTATCGCTCATCAATCCTTTTGAAATTACGAGTTGCCTTATCGTCTTGCCAGTCTTGAGCGATTCTTTGTACAAATCTGCCGAGACTTGATAACCAAGCTTTGGTGAAAGGAGAGTAACTATGACAGGGCTATTTTCTACATATTGACGCAGCTTTTCTTTATTGGCAGTTAAACCATCGATTAGGTTCTCGGAATAAATTGGAACAAAATTTCGCAGCATATCCATAGAGTCTAATACGGCCTTGACCATTACAGGTAACATAACGTTGAGCTCAAACTGGCCAGCTTGTGCAGCAAGAGCAACTGTGAAATCTTTCCCTATTATGTCAAAGCAAACCATATTCATGCATTCAGCTAAAGATGGGTTGACTTTTCCTGGCATAATAGACGAACCTGCATGAACGGCAGGGATTCCAATCTCGGACAACCCAGCAACCGGTCCTGACGCCATTAGTCTGATATCATTTGAGATTCTTCCTAATTCTAATGCCAGGTTTCTAAGAGATGATGATATGAGAGTTACAGCAAATTTGCTTTGTAGAGCAAATTGCATATCATGTTGAGATTTGAGTGGAAGCTTTGATATCTTGGCAAGTTCTGATATTGCTATATTACTATATCCTTTTGGCGTGTTAGCACCTGTTCCTACAGCGGTTCCGCCCAGTGCAACATATTCTAATTCCTTTTTTGCTTCTACTATTGCATCACGAGCTTTTGCTATCGCAGTGGCATATGCAGCAAATTCACTACCAAGACTCACAGGCAATGCATCCATGAGATGGGTTCTCCCAATCTTTTGGTAGTTGCCAAATTCTCGTGCTTTCTTAACTAGATTTTTTATTAATTCATCAAGTGCCGGGATAACTTGCTTTACGTTAAACAAAATTGCAACGTGCATTGCTGTTGGAAATGTATCATTACTAGACTGTGACATGTTTACATGATCATTTGGGTGTATTGTCTCGTAGTTTCCTTTTTTCTCTCCGATAATCTCAAGCGCAATATTTGCAATGACTTCGTTTGTATTCATGTTAAAGGCTGTACCCGCACCAGAGTTTATTGCTTCAACAACAAAGTGATCAAGATGTTTTCCAGCAAGAATTTGGTCACAGGCTTTAACTATGGCATTTCCCCTTTTCTTATCAAGTACTCCCGTTCGCATATTTGCTATGGCAGATGATCTCTTGATCATAACGAATGCCATGATAAGATATGCATGTGTACGCTGTCCAGTAACATGATACTGCTTGATTGCTCTAGCCGTAAATGCGCCATAGTATGCATCAACAGGAACTTGAACTTCACCTAAAGAATCGTTGTCAATTCTAAATTTCACGCCAACCATAGAATAATTTTCCTAATATTCATTCGCTTTTTAAAAAACTCAAACTGTGAAAAGGTTTCAAAAAATCAAGATTTCTCCGAAGAACTACCCAATAAGTTAATATACTTAGATTTAAAGATCCGAAACGATGAACAGACGATACAGTATGCTGTCTATTACTGCAGTAGTTGCAGTAGCAGGAATATTGTTCGCTAGCACGTATACGCAGACACAGATGACTGCAACAAGATTGAGTCTTGCAACGCAAGAACCAGACTTGATTCAACAAATCCGTGATATGGGTGGTCTTCAATTACAAATGCCATCTGCATTTGCTCAGATACCACTAGATCAGGTTGATGCCATGGCAACCCAAGGACGCCATGTAGTAGATGTCAAGTTAACAGCACAAAGTGTTGACTTGCCCATTATGGGTGGTAAAACATACCACGCAATGACCTTCAGTGGTCAGGTTCCAGCACCAACGATAAGAGTCACACAAGGTGATATCATCAGAATGACTCTAACGGTGCCATCAACTGAGGCAACACCGCACGGAAATGATATGCACGCATCACAAATGTCCGCGGTACCAAGCTTCGGAGCTGTCAAACCAGGCGAATCTAAAACATACGCCTACATTGCTGAAGTACCTGGTACATTCAAGTACCACTGCTCAGGTGTCAATGTAGCTGCGATGGACCAACATGTACTTTCTGGCATGTACGGATTGACAATTGTTGATCCATTGAATGGATACAACCCATTATTGGTTACAAAGACAAAAGTAGACAATGGCCAAGTTGCTTTGGACAACCAAAGAGTAACTGCTGACGCTAAAGAATTCGTGTTGGAGTACAACCAATTGTACTTAACATCAGATGGTAGCTATGACCAAACAGCGATGTTCTTACATAACACAACTCAAACCGTTGTTAACGGATTTGCATTTGGTTATGTTCCAAACGCAGACATCAACAAGTTAGTCAAGGGCGATCCAAACCAGAATATCTTTGTTGCACAGCCTTGGAATTCTGCAGACCTGAAACAGTATCAATCACACCCGTTGTTTGTAGATACTGGGGTTCACTACAGAATCTTTGTTGAGAACCAAGGAAACATGCCTTTATTCTTCCACATAGTCGGTGAGATTATCGACCGTGTGACGCAAGGAAATAGGGTACAAGCACAAGGCACTGAAACTTGGTTAGTAGGTGGCTCTCAAGGTGCAATCATGGATGTTGTCTTTGACAACCCAGGTGCATACGTTGCAGTAAATCATGACTATGCAGCAATCTTCACAGGTGCTGCTACGGTATTTGTTGCTGGTGACCCATTCAAATTGGGATACGGCCCAGGCGACATGCCAAACCCATCTGACGCAGTACCACCAATGGGAAAGAACAGCATTGCGCAAAAAGAGGTTGTTCACTGTTTGTGTACTGACGACAGAGCTGCAGAGATAGCGAAAGAAATCGGTGGTTAAACACCAAACATCTCCCTTTTTGTTTTTCAATTCACATAATGATTATATTCTGTACTTGATGGTTTCCTTCCATGTCTATGGATAAGTCAGTCTTGATTTGTGATAAAGTTGCACCTATTTTAAATGACATATTACAAAAAAACGGATTAAAAATAACGTACCAGCCGGAAATCACTGCGGAACAAATTAAGGAAAATATTGGCAGTTTTGATATCGTCATAGTTAGAAGCAGAACAAAAATTACAAAAGAAATGATTGACAAAGCATCAAAGTGTAAAATAATTGCACGTGTTGGGGTCGGTCTTGATAACATTGACGTTGATGCAGCAAAAGCAAAAGGGATCCGTGTTATAAATGCTGTAGAGGGAGCAATGAATGCGGTTGCTGAACTTGTTTTAGGATTGATGTTGTCTTTAGCAAGGGAGATTCCACGGGCTGACAGGGAAGTACGAAATGGTGGATGGCCCAAAAAAGAACTTATGGGAATTGAACTCTCTGGAAAATATCTTGGGATAGTTGGTCTGGGAAATATAGGAAAGAAACTAGCAAGACATGCACGGGGGCTTAACATGAATATAATTGGCTACGATGTGATTCCTATTCCTGACGACTTTGCAAGAGAAGTAGGACTTGTCAAAGCTGACTTGGATACCTTGTTATCGAGTGCAGATTTCATTTCATTTCATGTACCATTTACAGAGAGCACACATCATTTGGTAAATGCTGAAAAGTTGTCGAAGATGAAAAAAACTGCCTATATAATTAATACCTCGAGAGGAGAAATAATTGATGAAGCAGCTTTGATGCGTGCTCTAAAAGAAGGCAAGATTGCAGGTGCTGCCTTGGATGTACGAGAAGAGGAACCTGATTCATCTTCGAATATTGCCATTGCAAAGAACGAACTTGCAAGTCTCCAAAATGTAATCTCAACGCCGCACGTAGGAGCTCAGACAAAAGAAGCTCAGGCTTTAGCTGCAAATGTTATAGCAGAAAAAATAATAATGATTCTCCGTGGCGTTATATAGTTGGACAATTGAATCTATTCCTACCGATAATTATACTTGCATTTTCTTTTACTGCTGTGTTTGCAGAGACTGGCGACCTGGCAGTAACATCTGGTAAAGAGTTTAAGATACATTATGAAGCCCAAGATGTCCAAATTCAAAGTGTACAAATAAGCAAAGACGATCAAGGAATTGTATTTTCAATTCAGGCCAACACTCCTGTGGCCACACTTCAGCTAACACTTCCTCGTGAATTAATCGATTCAGTGGAGGTAACTGGAAAAGACATTGACTATATCGTTCTCCTTGATGGTACATTCGCTCCATATGTCAGCAAAGATTCAACTTCTACAAGTAGAACAATTTTGATTCAACTTGGTCCAGATAACAAGGAACTTGAAATAATTGGTACTCGTCTAGCTACTAGTCCTTCTGGCCAAGCAAACAATAATCTGGGAGGCCAACCGACTTCAGTAACTTCACTCGTACCTCACAAGCCAAGCGAACCATCACAATCCAAACCGGAAAATACTAACACACAACAACCACCGCAATCTTCTGAAAGTCCCACGGCAGAAAGGTCGCCCCTTGATAAAATAATTTCTTCATTGCATCTGCCTGTAAACTCACCTCTACAATTGACTACACAACTTGTTGAATATTCAGTAATTGGTGCTATAGCATTAATTGTAATAATTATAATTGCATCATTGGTACCATCTAAAACTAGGCGACAAATACAAAAATAATTTAGACAGACATAATTCCAGATTTCATAAGATATTGGATTGCGAGTCCAAATTCATTATCCGTGATGGAATCATCCGACCACCACTTTGCATCGTTTTTGAACCAAGGTGGAACATGTATGCTATGTGAAGTCTGATACTGATATTCTGGGACTTTAATTATATCAAAATGAACCAATTCTCTAATCACATCTGCAAAATTTTTATCGCTAAATGTTCCTTGTGACCACGATTTTATGAGAATCTTATACTGAGTCGGAATCGCAATTTTATCAGAATCTACCAGATTAAAAGAAATGCTAGTCTTGGCTCCAGAATATTCAGCACTAATGGTATAAGTTCCCGGAGAATAATTTGTCCTGTAAAATGGTATTGGCGCGGTAATGGTACTATTTAATTTGTTAATTTGAATAGGAATAGGTGAACTGGCATTGCCCGATTCATCTATTATATGTAAAACAACTGGGTCACCAGTAATCTCTGACACCTGAAATGTGACAGTAAGCAAGTCTCCATACTCATAGACTGGTTTAGTAAAAACACTCAACGCTGGTACAGCAAAACAACTCTGTGTTCCAAATAGTAACACAATCAAAATTATTGAAACGGCACTGTACCATCTCATGAAAAATAGAAAAAACTAATTTCATAAATAGGCTTCCTTATAGTATTGCAGTTTGAGCCAATTAGAATTTGATTTTCTAACAAAATATTAAGGGGTAATTCGGAAGTGGCAAGTATGACTGCTCATCAAGATCAAGTTTGGCTAAGGATGTGGAAAGAAAATGCTCCTGAACTAAGAGCTAAAGCAATAGAATGGAGAAGACAAAACGCTTTAGTAAGGCTTGAAAGACCAAGCAGGATTCAAAAGGCAAGACAATTAGGTTACAAAGCGAAGCAAGGAATTGTAGTTATTCGAATGCGTGTGGGTAGAGGAAACATGCGTAAGAAGAGACCAGTTGCTGGACGTAGGCCAAAACACTTGGGTGTGTTGAGAATAAAGCCAGCACTGAGCATGCAAAAAGTTGCAGAACGTCGAGTTTTAGAAAGACATCCTAACATGAAACTTTTAGGTTCATACTATCTTTATCAAGATGGACTTTACCTATGGTATGAAGTAATACTCGCAGATCCATCGCATCCACGAATAATAAAAGACAAAGAGATTCGTGGCAAACTTTCTGGCCTGAAGAATTGAAGTACATTATAATTATTTCTTCCATTCTCATTGGCATTATATGGGGACAGGCTTTTGGACAAGAGGCCGCAACTAAAAGTGAGCCCCTTAATCATCCAGGAATAAAATGGAGTTGGACAATAAAGGCAGATAACTATACCTTCATTGTGGATACTACGTCAAATTATGACATGAAAAACGTAACACTTGACAAAAACAATAAAGAATTGGTCCTTACTAGTTCAAGCCCACACACAGGAAATATAGCTGAAATTGAGATACCAAATAATCTCATAGGAGGGAATCTAACAATTCTCCAAAACTCAAAACAAACATTTCCTTTGATAATAAACAGCGGAAATACCTCACTTGTAGTTCTTAAATTCAATGAGACTGGAAACACCACTACAAATATTATAGGTACAACATATCTGCCTGAATTTTCTGGCATAACGCCATTCGTTATGATAGCTTCATTTGTAATCGCATTTTTAACACTAAGAATGCCCAAGTTCTAATAGCCGTTCATGTAGTCTTCCCACATGTTTGATCTAGTGGTAAGCTTGTTCATTTCGTAGAATATTCCTCCTATAATTCCCGCTTGATAAAATGCGTAGAGGTATACTTGAGAATGCGTGGGGTCGCTATGCGAGAAGCTCAATGCAATCATGGAAAAGAAGATGTATGTGCCAACGAATGTGAAAACTTTGCTGAAAAAGCCTTCCATTCCAACTATTCTCCGTGTTGCAGCTGCCATTATTGTGATGCTTGAAACAATAAGAAATGTTAGTCCTCCATTTGCCTGAATAAATTCTGTCAACCATGGAACTAGACCATCAGTGAAAAGAGATTTGTGAGGAGCATGTGCGCCACCATGTAGGGCAAAAGAAACAGATGTGAAGATAGCTCCCATCATGAAAAAGAACAAAAATGATTTGAATATTGCTCTCTTCAACGGACTTCTCGATCCTGAAGGTTCCATGACCCTATCAGTCATTTTGACACCGTAAATCAGTCCGATTGCAAATGAAGGTATGAACATTAAATCAATGATAATCGGAGATTCTTTTGTCACCCTATCGATATCCGGGCCAAAAATCAGGTAGACTATAAGCGCTAGGGATGCTGCACTAGCAAATATGCCAATGTCCACCCAGCTTCTGTTATGCCTAATCTCTAATAGGTCTGATCCCCACTCGTCCAATCTGGATTCTTTTTTAAAAATGAATTAAAGAAGGAATTCCAAATGATTTTGCCTAATTTATCAACTCATTTTATCTTTTATGCTCCACGTGGCTGTAATTAGTGAGATGAAAGTGGGGCGTGTACTAGTAGCCATTGGGTTGATCATCTCAGCTTTTGGAATAGTTTTCTTTTTGCAGGGCAATTCTATAGTGGGCCCAACTTCATCTTTCATGTATTCAAATCCAAAATGGGTTGTAAACGGAGAATGGATTGCAATGTCAGGGATAATAATTTTGGCACTGGGAATTGGAATTAGTTTACGATACCCAAAGTCACGGTAGATCTTACTTTGCCTATCTTACGAATCTTTTTCGTTATGAGATTGTCCATCTGAGATTCTGTTTCAGTTTCTGCTTCCACAACGATATCATAATCGCCGTAGACAACCCTTGCATCTTTGACCTTATCTAGTTGCAAGATTTTGTCAACAATTTCACCCTCAGCTCCAAGCTCACAGCCAATCAAGATGTATGCTTTTTCCATGTTATGCTAACTAGAGACGATCTTAAATCCTTATTCTAATCTAGAAAATGTTCGTTAATCATCATTCTGAAAAAACACATTACAGGAATACTCAACACATTACTTGAATTATCTCTTTAATCAAATCTGATGGAAGAAACCTGAGCAATAATTATTAGGATCTGCTAATCATAACGGATCCTTGGGGCTGGTTGGCGATAGATAACAAGAATGTGAGCACTGGTGTAGCGATTCTCCTTATTATGTCCAGTATTATCGCTTTGGGATTTAGTTTCACTAGTAGTACTTATGGCACAGGAAGTCAATCCTCAAGTACTGGCTCAACGGGCCCGAATTCTACATCTAATAGCAGCTCACCGTCAAATTTTACTAGTAACTTGCAATCTATTGGCAATTTACAAAGCAGCGGTAAAGGGAGTGCCGCCTTTAAGGGCACGATTACAATTAAAACTTTATCTGGTTCTCTTGTTGCTGGTGCAACATATACACTCTCGCCAAACCCCAAGACTGGTTCAGGAAATCTAACGGTGACTGATGGGGGAACTGGCGATGAAGATGGTCTAGCAAATGGTATCATTGAGATATCAGATATTCGCAAAGCTCAATACTTACTAAATAAAGTAAGTAAAATCCATGGCTGTTTGTAGTTGTTAAA
>JACXTT010013827.1_pt1 | contig 10611 bp, 9 predicted proteins | sample 9270951 | NCBI WGS metagenome assembly JACXTT01 (sample SAMN15532306, study PRJNA645909) | rock metagenome | isolation source: weathered quartz diorite | place: Puerto Rico | collected 2017-06-21
ATCCACTTGTTGGTCGGCTCGAAGTCGTGTCCGTTCCGCAGGCGCTCGGCCGGAGTGGCCCGCTGGGTGTCCAGTGCCATCACACGCGGCGCGAGGAACCGGGCGTAGAAGCGAAACCCGATCGCATATGTGCAGGCCGACGCCACCACCAGCCACGCGCTGTTGATGTGTTCGCCGCGGTTGAGCGCGATGCCCCCCAGGCAGAACGCCGCCAAGGCGGCAATCACGGCCCAGAGGAGATGCCCCAGGATTTTCTTCCATCCCCGCGCGGCAGGCGTCGCAGTCGCTTGCGCCATTTCAGAATTTCTTCAACTCGCGCAGAGTCGAGGATGTGCTGCCGCCGGTTCGCAACTCCACGTCGTGGACCGGGCGCCAGCTCGCATCCATGGCCCCGATATAACGTGCGCTGGCGCGCGTATCGCCCATCAGGATCACGAAATAGCCGCGCGCCGGATACCACAGGCTGCGAAACTGGATGGCGCCCGTGTCCGACTGCCAGTGGTCTTGCCCCGGCTTACCCAGTTTGCGCACTACCGCGTAGTAATCATCGCCATGCGTGAGCTCCAGATATCCCTGGTCGCCGGTGCCATAGGCCACGCGCGGCCGGAGCGGCCCTTCGCGGAATAGGCTCACGGCGATGACGCTGCCGACCACGCCCACCAGTATGGTGAGACCCACCAGCTTTCCCATGCGCGAGTCGGTGATGGATTGCGCGCGGATGCCGATCACCGGTGCGGGCGCGTCGCCGGGTGCCGGCGGCCGCGGATTCTCCCCCACGGCTATAGGCATTTCGATCACGCGCCGCTGGTGCGGCCACACCGCGCCGGCTTTATACTCCAGCTCTTTCACCAGTCCCACGATCACCACCGGATCTTCGATTTGCGAGATCTCGCCCAGGAAGCGGCGCGGGATCCAGACTTCCAGGTTGCTGCGCGAATTCAACACCAGGATTTCGGACCACGTCCCGCGGCGAAACAGCCACTCATTGTGCTCGATATTCAGGATGGGTGGATAGAACGAGAAAGGCCGGCTTCCCAGATGCTCCAGGGACGAAATCGGTGGCAGGGACATGCGCCGCTTTCATGATAGCTCAGTCGATATTGAGGGTCGCGAGAATCGCCTGGATATCGGCGGGCCTCACGCGCACCGGCTCCCCCATGGCCTCCGGCGTCTGGCGTTCATCAAGCGCCTGAAACAACGCCATTTTCGCGATAGCGTACTTCTCGGTGCCGCTTAAGGCTCTGCCAGATTGATTCTGCCAGCTTTCGACGGCCGCGTCGCTCACCAGAACAGAAGTCGGTGCGGATGTCTTGCGGTCCGCCGATACATCGAAAACGTACTCAGTGCCGCGCTCGCTCGAGCTCGACCGGTATCCCTCGTAGAAATATTGATACACGTAGCCCGTCTGCGCGGAATATGTTTTCTGCCGGCGCACGGCGGGCCGACCGGCAAGCGGCACGGGCTTTTTGCGAAACCATCCAAGTATCATGTAGTTTGTGCTTTCTTCCTATTTTTTCGGACGAAAACGCACAGAATCACCGTTCGATTCTCATCATTATGGTAAACCGTTTGCCCTATTGACAAGGCACCCCACCCGGAGCAGAATCTCAATTAGGAACCAGCCGGTCAGGGTTCCTGAGCATGTCCGCCGAGAAGTCAAGCGGCAGGGGGTGTCAAACATAGAACCGGGCAAGGATGAGGGCGGTTGCGCCTGAATCCGAAGGGCAGGCAGCGAGAAGAGTGACGAACGGTCGGATGGGCATGCGTGGATGAACAGCCGCCGCGCAAATCGCGCTCTAGCGCGGAACTGATGACCGGCAACGATACTCTTCGAGTCCCGACGGATTGAGGTACAGCCGCCCTTTTCCCATTTATCCACCGCAAGCGTTTTGTCCTGAACAGCACCCATGCAATACTGGAGTGAGTTTTTTCACTCCACATGGCTGCGCCACAACGGGAAATTGTCACCGCCCATAGTCCGGACTCCGACGATGCCTTCATGTGCTACGGGCTGGCCACCAAGAAGATCCGGTCGGGCACCGTAACCCTGCGCCACGTTCTCGAAGATATCGAATCGCTGAATCGCAAAGCTGTAGAGGGCCAGTACGATCTCACAGCCATTTCCTACCACGCCTATCCCCACGTGGCGGATAAATATGTCCTGATGGCCAGCGGCTCGAGCATCGGCGATGGTTATGGACCGATGCTGGTGGCGCTGCGGCCCATGGAGCCGGAAGAGATCCGGGGCAAGCGGATTGCCATCCCAGGCAAGCTCACCAGCGCGTACCTCGCGCTGAAGCTCTACGAACCGGACTTCGACGCCGTGGTGACGCCGTTTGACAAAATCGTCGACACCGTTAACGACCGCGCGGTTGACCTGGGGCTGATCATTCACGAAGCCCAGTTGACCTACAGCCGCACGGGCCTGCACCGCGTCCTCGATCTGGGCCGCTGGTGGAAAACGAAGTTTGACCTGCCGCTGCCCCTGGGTGCCAACGCCCTGCTGCGCTCGTTGCCGCTGGAAGTACAGAGCGAGTGCTGCCGGCTGATGCGCGAGAGCATCCAGTACGCGCTCGATCACCGCGAGGAAGCTCTCAGCTACGCCCTGCAGTTCGCGCGCGACATGGATACGCGGCTGGCGGACAAGTTCGTGGGCATGTATGTGAATCACTTCACCGTGGATTGCGGCGACATCGTGCCCCGAGCCGCGCAAAAACTGCTCGACATGGGCTACGAGGCGGGGCTGATTCCGCGGCGCGTGGAAGTGGAGTTCGTCCGCTAGCGTCTACTGTATTGGACAGGCAGGCATGCCTGTCCTACATTGAATCATGGGCCATCGCCAGGCAATCTCTCTCGCCGCCACACTCCTGTTCGCTGCGTTCTCCCTTTCCGCGCAAGAAACACTGCGCACCAAAGACGTTCGCAACCTCGCCAAACAGGGATCTAGCGCCCTTCCCCGCCTGCAGGAACTGCTGCGCAATCCGGACATCGATATCCGCCTCGAAGCCGTCAAAGCCATCACCGACGTCGGCACGCAGGGAAGCCTCGCGCCGCTCATCCAGGCCACCGCCGACAACGACCCCGAAGTGCAGATCCGCGCCACCGACGGCTTGGTGAATTACTATCTGCCGGGCTATGTCCAGCATGGATTGGGCGCGTCCATCAAGCGCGTGGGCACGAGCCTCAAAGGGAAATTCACCGATACCAATGACCAGGTGATCGATCCCTTTGTCGTTCCGCGGCCCGATGTGATCCAGGCTCTCGGCATTCTCGTGCGCGGCGGCGGCAACATGGAAGCGCGCGCCAACGCGGCGCGGGCGCTGGGAATCCTGCGTGCCAAGGCGGCCGTCCCGGATCTGGTAGCGGCGCTGCGCTCCAAGGACACCGACGTTATTTACGAATCGCTGATCGCCTTGCAGAAGATTCGCGACGAATCCGCCGCGCCGGGAGTGGCGTTCCTCCTGCGCGATCTCGACGAAAAGGTGCAACTCGCGGCCATCGAAACCGTTGGACTGCTGCAAAACAAATCGTCAGTGCCGCAGCTTCTCGACGTCCTCGAGCATACGCGCAAGAGCCAGGTTAAGCGGGCCGCCCTGACGTCGCTCGCCATGCTTCCCGACGAGAAAAGCCGCACGGTGTACACGCGCTATATGCACGATAAGGACGAAGGCCTGCGGGCTGCGACCGCCGAGGGCCTGGGCCGCCTCAAGAACCCGTCCGATCTGCCCACCCTCGAAGCGGCGTTCAAAGATGAAGGCAAGATGGCGCCGCGCCTGGCGCAGGCTTTTGCCCTGGTGACGCTGGGGAAGAACGAGATCGCCGAGTTCAGCCCCTTCCAACTCCTCATCAACACTCTGAACTCGGTCGGGTATCGCGGCGTGGCTTTCGCCTATCTGGTCGAGTTAGCGCGCAATCCGGCCCTGCGGCCGCCGCTGGTTCACGCGGCCGACATCGGCACCAAGGACGAAAAGATTTATCTGGCGCGAGTGCTTGCCCGGAGCGGCGGCCAGGAAAGCGTCGCCTGCCTGGAAAAGCTGAGCCACGACGGTGATAACGATGTAGCGCAAGAGGGACTGCGGGCCCTGCGCACCTTGAAGGCCCGCCTCTAAGACAAACTTACTTGGCCTTCTTCTGCTTCTGCTGGCCGACGCGGATCTTGAAGTGGGCCTGCTTGGACTCCTGATACGCCTTATGATCGTGCCGCGCCACGGCGTCCGCAAGATACTTATCGACGTCGGCCTGGCCAGGCAGCACGGCCATGATGGTGAAGTTTTCGTTGCAGGTCGGGCAGAAGGGCCGGAACCGCTTCACATTGGGAATGGACATAACTTCAATATTTTAGCACTTGCGCGTTTATTCCGCCCTCACGACGCCTGCGGCAGCAATATAATCAGCTCGAGCTGCGGGTTCGGAAAATCGCCCGGCACATAGGCCGCCAGATTCCGCGCGCGCGTCACCGCCTCCCACGCCAGGCCCGTCTGGCTCATGCTGAAGTATTGGAAGTTGAGCTTCATGGGAATCGAGCTGGGCGGCGTCGCCACATGCGTCAGCGGCACGCCGGGAAGCGCCTGCCGCACCAGGTGCTCGATATGGTTGGCGGAGCAGACCTTCACCAGGTGCGGCGTCTTGTTGATCAGGTCCGCCTGGTTCATTTCGGCGTTCACCGCGAGGTACATCTTGGTATTCACCAGGTACTTGTCTTGGTCGATGGAAGTCGCGTAAATGGCGGCCTGCACCAACTTCAGCGGCAGCGAAATGAAGTTGCTCGGCACCACCGTTTCGAGCAGCAGGCGAAGCTTGTCGTCCAGATCCGTGAAGCACGGGCCCAGATCGTCGTGATCGTAGAGCGGCAGGTCGCGCGGATGGATCTTCAGCGAAAACGTGGTCAGCGCCCCGGCCAGCGAGAGCATGGCCGCGTACAGCTCTTCCGGGTGGCCGGCGCGGGTTTCGAACAGATGCCGGAATACGGGAAAGTAGTTGTTGATGGTGTACAGCAGCCAGAAGTTCGCGATATCGGCGGTGGTGAAGTCCGCCAGGCTCTGGTTCTTCTGCCTGCGCGTGCCCGACAGCATGCTGCTGCGCGCCGAAAGAATCTCCACCAGCCGGCGTGCGATCGAAACCACGTATTCGCTCGCCGTGAAATCCAATAGCGGCGGAACAAACCGCGGATTCAGTTGAAACGTGCCGGCCGGCGTGCGACGCACGCTCGCCACACGCAGCGTTGACGCACCCTCGCGGCTCTCTCCCTCCACCAGCAGCCGGAAATTCTTGCGCGCTACCTGCACCGCACGTTCCGACATCCCTGTATTTTCGTCCTTCAACGTTTCCACCTCCGCCCGGTAGCGCGTATCGGCATCCCGCGCCGGGGCGGAAACGTTCAGGCCGCGCTCGCGATACTGCGGAATCGCGAGGTACACCGCAATCTCATCCTGGTCGGGGCCGAAAAGTTCCGCCAGCGGCTTGGGGCCCGGCGCCGGATCGGAGTTGGGAATATCGAACAGCAGGCCATCCGGAAAAATTCCGGCCGCGCTCGATATCGCGAACGTCCCCGCCGCCAGCAGCTCCTGATTGACTTGCAGCTGCCGAAATCCCCACGGCAGGAACGACAGAGCATCCAGATGGAACTGCAGCGAACTCTCCAGGAACCGGTCCTGGAGCTGGAGATGCTGCGGGGTCAGAAAGGTGCCCTTGGCCCAGATCACGGGCTCCAGTCGCTTCATGCACTCCAACTTATCAAGATGGCCCAGGAAAGCAAAGCGGGCGCTCGGGTTGCCCGGCAGTATCCATCTCCGCAGTACAATAGATCCACCCTAGGAGGTCCGCCATGACCAATACGCGACGTGATTTCTTCCGCCTCGCCGCCCTGCCCGTCGCCTGGCGTGCGTTCGACGCAAAACTCCAGGCTGCGGCTGCGTCCCGGCTGCCCGAAGCCGGCAACGAAGGCTACTGGCAGATGGTGAAGCGCCAGTATCCGCTCGAAGACGGGCTCCTCTATCTCAACGCCGCCAACGTCTGCCCCGCCTCGCGGCTGGTGATGGACCGCCATCTCGAATACCTACGCGATTTCCATGCCAACCCGTCGTTCCAGAATCGCGATAAGTACGTGACCATGCGAGAATCTTTGCGCGACAAGCTGGGCCGCATGCTCCGCGTCTCCCCCGACGAGATCGCCATCACGCGCAACACCAGCGAGGGCAGCAACCTCATCGTGAAAGGCGTGGACCTCAAGCCCGGCGACGAAGTCCTGATCACCGACCACAACCACCCGTCGAACAACGATTCCTGGCGCGTGCGCGCGCGCCGCGATGGCTTCGTCGTCAAGTCGCTGCCCGTCGCCATCCCCGCGCCCAGCGTGGAAAAGCTCGTGGCCGATTTCGAGCGCGCCATCACGCCCCGCACCCGCGTCATCGCCATCACGCACGTCACCAGCACTACGGGCATTCGTTACCCTGCCCGCGAGATCGCCGCGTTGGCCCGCAAGCGCAACATCTTCGTTCATCTCGATGGCGCCCAGACTTTCGGCGCGCTCGACGTCAACCTCAGCGAAATCGGCTGCGATTCCTATTCCGCCAGCGCGCATAAATGGCTCATGGGTCCGCTCGAAAACGGCATCCTTTGGGTGCGCGGCGAGCGCATTCCCGAGATCTGGCCCTCCATCGTCACCGCCGGCTGGGCCGATAACCTGAAAGGCGCGCGCAAGTTCGAAGTCTTCGGCCAGCGCGATGATCCGCGCGTCGTCGCGCTCGAAGCCGCCGTCGATTTCATCAACCTCATTGGCATGCCCGCTGTCTCGGCCCGTATGCAAGCCCTCGCCACCAGGGCCAAGGTTCAGTTGAAAGAAATCGCCGCCGTAGAGCTCAAGACCAATCTCGAGCCGGAGCTTTCCGGCGGCGTGGTCAAGTTCCGTCTCAAGAACGTGCCCACCAAGCGGGCTTACGACACGCTATGGGAAAAGCACCGGCTGGCCATCGCCATGACGCCATCCGGCGATGCCGAGGGCTTGCGGTTTTCGCCGCAGATCTACAACTCCATGGAAGAAGTGGATCACGCCGTCGCCGCCGTCAAAGAAGTCGCCGGCTGACGAGCCGATAATCCGCCTCCAACGCCCGTAAATCCAGCTTAGTTTCACTCCGCAACAAACGAATTGTTCCGGCGTATCATCCTAGCTATGCGATTTCACACCGAGTACCTGACCTTCCGCACCACGCAGCACCGCGAATACAGCAACATCACCCCGCAGGTGGAATCCGCGCTCGCCAAGAGCGCTATCCGCGAAGGCATGATTTTGGTATCCGCCATGCACATCACCGCAGGCGTGTGGGTCAACGACGCCGAAGATGGCCTGATCGCCGACATCGACGAGTGGCTGGAGAAGCTTGCCCCGTTTCGCCAGGATTACCGCCACCATCGCACCGGCGAGACCAACGGCGATTCGCACCTGAAAAGCTTGCTGGTGCACCACCAGGTGATCGTTCCCGTGACCGCCGGCATGCTGGATTTCGGGCCCTGGCAGCAGATTTATTACGCCGAGTTCGACGGCCAGCGCCCCAAACGCGTCATTATCAAGGTAATGGGTGAGTAGGAACTTCACATTCCGAAACGCCGTCCAAGGAGGCATGATGCGCCAATTCGCTTGTGTTCTCTCGTTAACTATTGCTGCCGCGGCCGCCGATCTTCCCGTCCGCGAGGTAGTGCTTTTTAAGCACGGTGTCGGCTATTTCGCACGCTCCGGCCGTCTGGCCGCGGGCGAATCCGCGCGGCTCGATTTCAAAGCCGGCGAGATGAACGACGTCTTGAAATCGCTCACCATCGACGAAAAAGGCGTCGGCAAAATCTCCGGCCTGCGCTATGATTCAAGCGACCCGCTCGCGAAAAAGCTGGGGGAATTTCCATTCTCCATCGGCAGCCAGCAGCCGCTCAGCGCCGTCCTCGATCAATTGAAAGGCGCGCGCGTCGAACTGAAATTTGGCTCGGAGACCGTGGCGGGTGCGATTGTGGGCGCGCGGCGCCTGGCGGGCGGTGCCAACCAGCCCGAGCATGAACAGGCGACGCTGCTCGCCGACTCCGGCGACATCCGCAACGTCGATCTGGGAGCTGTTTCATCGCTTCGCTTCAGCGATCCCACCCTGCAGCTTCAGTTTAAGGATTACCTCGCCGCGCTGGTTCAATCGCGCTCCAAGGACAAACGCAGCGTTTATATCGACTCGACGGATTCCGGAGCGCGCGAGATCCGGGCCAGTTACATGATCCCCTCTCCGGTCTGGAAATCCAGTTACCGGCTGATCTTCGGTGAAAGCGGCCAGCCAACCCTCGAAGGCTGGGCCATCGTAGACAACACAACTGGAGACGACTGGACCACCGTGCGGCTGGCTCTGGTTTCCGGACGGCCGATTTCATTTATCAGCCAGTTGTACCAGCCGCGCTATGTGGGCCGGCCCACCGCCGAGCTGGCAGAGGAACAGGCGCTCGCACCGGTGGTGGATACCGGAGCGCTGGATGAGCTGAAGGACCAGCCGTCGGCTGGTTTCGTGGCCGGTACGGGCGGGGCTCAGCCCGCCAACCGCCTAGAGCGGTTCGCCAAGGCACAGGCGGCGCCTAGCCCGATCTTTAGGCCAAGCGCCGGCTTGGCGATGCCGGAAATGGTTAGCATCAACGGACCCATCCCCAGCTCCATCGCTCAAACCGCCGCCGCCCGCGAGCTCGGCGAGCTCTTCGAGTACCGCATCTCAACCCCCGTCACCATCCGCAAAAGCGAATCCGCCATGCTGCCGTTCCTGCAAGACAAAATCACCGCGCGCAAGCTCCTGATCTATTCCGATCAAAGCTCCGCCCATCCGCTCAACGCCGCCGAGATCACCAACTCCACCGGCAAAACGCTCGATGGCGGCCCCATCACCGTATTCGACGCCGGTTCATACGCCGGCGAAGCCCTGATGGAAACGGTGAAGACCAGCGACAAGCGTCTCCTCAGCTACGCCGTCGATCTCGGCACGCGCATCACCACGGCGTTTGATTCGAAAGGCGAAGTCGTCCGCGAAATCCACATCAGGCGCGGCGTCCTCACCACCCGCACCGCCGCCGTCGAAATCCGCACCTACACCATTCACAACGTGGACCAGAAGGCCAAAACCCTGGTGATCGAGCATCCCGCGCGTCCCGACTATACCCTGCTCGAGCGCAAGCCCACGGAAAAAACCGCCAACGCCTATCGCTTCGAAGTGAAGCTGGCCTCCGGCGCCACCGAGAAATTTCCCGTCACCGAAGAGCGCGTCTACGACAGCTCGTTTGCCGTCACCAACCTCACGCCTGACGTGCTCGTCACCTATATTCAAAACAAGAACCTAACCGACGCGGGCCGCCGCCAGCTCACCGAAATCCTGAATCGCAAGCGTGACATCGCCAGTACCGAGGCCGAAGCGCACCGCGTCGAAGCGCAGGTCAACACCATCGTCCGCGACCAGGACCGCATCCGCCAGAACATCAACAGCCTCCGGCAGGTGAGCGGCCAGCAGGACCAGGTGCAGAAGTACGCCAGGCAACTCGCCGACCAGGAGGGCCAGCTCGCCACCCTCCGCGACCACCAGTCTGAACTCGAGCGCAAGAAGATCGCCCTCCAGTCAGAGCTCAATTCGTTGATCGAAAAAATGGATTTCTAAGCGTGGCGGACGCAGCGCACCATTTGGTGTTCTCAGGACCTTCGGCTCGTGCCGCTCAGTTGACGAGCTTGCCACGGCGCAGGTACGCCGGCGTGTCCAGATCGTCGGGATCGAAGGGCAGCGTCGGAACTCCGGCTGCTGCGGCAGCGGCCACCGCCGGCTGGATCGACTCGGCCGGCTCTTCGACCACAGGCTCCGGCTCCGGTGGAGCGCGAACCGGTTCGACAACCCGCGGCGGTTCCGGAGCGGCGGCGACGGTGCGAGGCTCCGCCACGGGCCGCTCGGCGACCGGCGCGCCCTCCGGCTGAAACCCCGTGGCAATCACGGTGATCTTCACCGAATCTTCCATGGACTCATTCATGATTACGCCGAAGTTGATCTGTACGTCGTCGCAGTCGGCCGCTTCGCGGATGATGGAGCAGGCTTCGTTGACCTCATGGAGGCCGAGCTCGCTCGAACCGGTGATGTTGATCAGAATGCCGCGCGATCCGGTGATGCGCGAGTCTTCGAGCAGCGGGCTGCTGATGGCTTTGCGCGCCGCTTCAACGGCCGCATTCGCGCCATGGCCCACGGCGGTCCCCATCATGGCGTAACCCATGCCGAGCATGGTGGCCCGGATATCGGAGAAGTCGCGGTTGATCAGGCCGGGCGTAGTAATGATGTCGCTGATGCCTTGCACGGCCTGCCGCAGAATATCATCGGCCACGCGGAAGGCTTCGAAGAAGCTGGTGCCGCGGGGAACCAGCTCGAGCAGGCGGTCGTTGGGAATGGCAATCACGGTGTCGACGGTACCAGCCAGCTCGGCGAGGCTCTTGTCGGCTTGGCGCATGCGCCGTCCGCCCTCGAAAGTGAATGGCTTGGTCACCACCGCGACCGTTAGGGCATCCAGTTCCTTGGCGAGAGACGCCACCACCGGCGCCGCGCCCGCGCCGGTGCCGCCGCCCAGGCCCGCCGT
>JACXTT010013828.1_pt1 | contig 10610 bp, 9 predicted proteins | sample 9270951 | NCBI WGS metagenome assembly JACXTT01 (sample SAMN15532306, study PRJNA645909) | rock metagenome | isolation source: weathered quartz diorite | place: Puerto Rico | collected 2017-06-21
CTTTGCTGTTGCTGGCGCCGCTCTTGGCGCAGGCGGCGCCGCTCGAGCCCGGCGACCACGCGTTCGCGCTCGAGCACGGCAGCCACGAGCGGCATTACATCGTGCACGTGCCGCCGCGGCTGAGGCAGCCGGCGCCGGTCATCCTCAACTTCCACGGCGGCGGCGGCCACGCGGCCGCGCAGCAGGAATATTCGCGCATGGATGCGCTCGCCGACCGCGAGGGCTTCCTCGCCGTCTACCCGGACGGCACCGGCAGCTTCAACCTGCTCACGTGGAATGCCGGCCCGACCTGCTGCGGCTATGCGAGCGCGAACAAGGTGGACGACGTCGGCTTCACCGCGGCGCTGATCGACGATCTCGCCGCGCGCATGCCGATAGATGCAAAGCGCGTCTATGCCACCGGGCTCTCCAACGGCGCGATGATGGCCTACCGGCTCGCCGCCGAGCTGCCGGGCCGCATCGCCGCCATCGCGCCGGTCGCGGGCGCGATGCAGCAGCCGGGCAGGATCGCGCACGCCGTGCCGGTGCTGCACATCCACAGCGTCGATGACCCGCGCGCGCTCTACGAGGGCGGCCTCGGTCCGCCCTTCCCGATGACCAATACGCGCGTGCAGCACCCGGCGGTGAGCGAGACGCTCGCGCGCTGGAGCGCGGCGAACGGCTGCAAAGGCGAGCCGCGCGTGGCCGAGGAGCGCCAGGGCAAGGACGCGAGCGCCGGGCACACCGCGACGCGCCTCGTCTACCCGGGCTGCGCCGCGGCGCTCGAGCACTGGAAGCTCACCGGCGCGGGCCACGTCTGGCCCGGCGGCAAGCCCAAGTACCTGACGCGCCTCCTCGGCCCCGGCACCGACGTGATCGATGCCAACGCCGAGATGTGGCGCTTCTTCTCGCGCGTCGCCGCGCCCTAGACGGAAAAGCGGCGTGCCGGTAAGTCGTGGCGGCGCTGGCGGCTAATCGGCCGGCCGCCCGTTCGGGCTTGTGTGAGAATCGGCCCTTGGGTGCGAGCAGCCATGGCCGTCGAACAAGCAGTACTCGATCGCATTAAAGAATTGATTGACGAGAGCCGACCTCTTATACCCGGGGACGAGGCCGGTCAGGCGACTTCCGACGAGCAGGCTCAGAAGTGCGCCGGGTGGTTAGCTTCCGCGCAACATGTTGTGAGTCTGATCTTCGACGATCCTGACGCACCATATCGCGCTGGGGTCAACAAGGCCGCCGAGGGCGACCACGGCTTCCTGATCAACGCTGCAGTCGGAAAGGCGGCAGCGATCCTCGAGGGAATTCTCTCCGACGCTAAGGCCGGACTCTTGGTGTCAGTTGCGGATCAGGCGCGCGCGGAGACCTTCGATAACTTTCTCGATCATGCGGAAGCGTACTTCGCCGACAAGCGCAAAAATGAAGCTGGGGTGATCGTGGGCGTGGTGTTCGAAGACACGGTTCGGCGCATTAGCCGCAAGGAAGGCGTCGAGGAAAGAGGTGTCAAACTGGACGCGCTCATATCCGAGCTTGCAAAGCGGGGGATTGTTTCCGGTCTAGGGGCGAAGCGGGCGCGCGTTGCCGCAGACTTGAGAACGAAGGCTACGCACGCCCAGTGGGATGAATTTCAGCTTGATGACGTGAAGGCCACGATCGACTACACGCGAGGCCTGCTCGAAAAGCACCTCGACGGATAGGGCGCCCCCGTGGCCGGCGGAGTGCGTCTCCGCCCGCTGCAGGAGCGAACGAACACGCAAGAACATCGCTACCCACGTTCGAGCCCACGTGGTGAGCCAGTGCCGCAGGTAACATACTGGCCGCTATGGCGACGGCGACGAAGATCGAATGGACCGACCGGACGTGGAATCCGGTTACGGGATGCACGAAGCTCAGCCCAGGCTGCAAGCACTGCTACGCCGAAACAATGGCGCGGCGCCTGAAGGCCATGGGCGCGTGCGCCTATGAGCACGGCTTCGAAGTGACCCTGCATCCCGATCGCCTCGAGTGGCCGCTCGAGCGCCGAGCGCCCACGGTTTGGTTCGTGAACTCGATGAGCGACCTGTTCCACGCCGAAGTGCCGGACAGCTTCATCAATCGCGTGTTGGATACGATCCGTCGATCGCCGCAGCACACGTACCAGATCCTCACGAAGCGTGCCGATCGCCTTCCGACGTTTTTCGCGAGTCGGGCCGTCCCGAGTAACGTCTGGCTGGGCGTCTCAGTGGAGGACCGAAAGTACGGCGTCCCGCGTATCGAGCATCTGCGCAACGTGGCGGCGAGCGTGAGATTCCTATCCGTAGAGCCGCTACTGCAGGACGTCGGCGAGCTCGACCTCCGCGGCATCCACTGGGTGATCGTCGGCGGAGAAAGCGGGCCGCGCGCAAGGCCGATGAAGCCCGAATGGGTTCACAACGTGAAGCGGCAATGCGAGGCTGCCGGCGTCGCGTTCTTCTTCAAGCAGTGGGGCGCCTGGGGCGCGGATGGCCGTCGGCGCAGCAAAGCGGCGAACGGCCGAGAGCTCGAGGGCCGCACCTGGAGCGGCTACCCAGAGGCTACCGCAGCCGCTTGAACACGGCGCGGGCGATTTTCATCGCGAGCGCCTGCGCCTTGCCACTCGGATTCGATACGAGGAAATAGAGCGCGAAGAGCGGTGCGCCTGGGGACCCGTCGGACCTTCGCATGTAGAGGATGTGCGGGTTGGCGACTCCTGGGAAGGTACCCTTCAGACAGCCAGTGAACCACGCCGCCATGCGATAAGGGTCGGCGATGCGTTGGTCCGCGGCCTGGCCAGAGAAGAGGTCGTCTTGCGGACCGGGCGCATAGAGAGCAGCACGCCAATCGTGCGGGCCCAGCAGACGATTGAGCGCGGCCTCCTTGTTGGCGTCGATCGCGCTCGGGTCGCGAGCAGCTTGTCGATAGAAACTGCTTAGCGGGAAAAGGTAGAACACATCGACGATCTTCGAGGCAGCAATCTTCTCGAGGGTCGCCCAGTGCACGTCCATGCCGAATGGATCGAGATTGACGACAGCGCGGTCGCCGGGCCCGAGCGTGCGCAGGTACGCCGGCAACGCGTCGTTCGCATCGCCCTCCTGAATGAGGGTGTGGCGTCCAGGGAACTCCTCGACCAGACGACGCAGCTCTTGTGCCTTGCTCGGCGCCTTCTCGATGAACATCAACTTGTCGAATGGCGGCTTGCAGGCCAGAGCGAGCCAAGCGGACCCTGGAATCGTCGTCTCGCGGTTGCCGGTCTTGATGGTGCATTTGCCGGTGCCGGCGAATGCGTCGACGTAATGAAGCGTGAATCCGACACGCGACAATGCTCGGGTGTAGGCAGGCAGATAATTCGCGAGCGCGCCGAGCTTTATTTGCGTGTGCACCGCGCCGAACTTTTGCCGTGCTGGCTTCGCCACGTGACTCCCCTCCCCGAACGAGGCAGACTACACCGACACCGGCTGCCTTATTACTCCGGACGTCCGACGTGACGGCGGATCGAGGCTACGTCTTCGCCGGTTGAGGCCGCAATTGGGGAGAGGTTTATGTTCGAGTGGATCGTAGGTCTTCTGGTCGCGCTCGTCTTAGGCGATGTCGTGACGCGCAGCTTTCTCGCAATCGTTCGCCGATCCATGACGATGCCGGAGCGACGGTCGGCACGCATACCCGGCTGGCTCACCGGCTCCGTCGAGCGGCTCTTCTTCGCTACCCTAATTGGTTTCGACCTTGCTGCCGGCATCTCGGCAGCCATGGTTGCGTGGATCGGCATCAAGATGGCGAGCAACTGGAACATGCTGCAGAACGAAGAGTCGCGCGCGCCAGCATTCTCGGCGCTATTAGCCGGGGCCTACTTTCCGTGCTCTTCGCCACGCTCGGCGGGCTGATCGCCGCCGGTAGATTCTGAAATTGATCGCCGCAGCGGACCATCGATCCACCCTCAAGCAGGGCGAAAGACGTGGGCGGCGAAGCGCGTCCTCCTCATTGGGGTGCGAGAATCCAACCGCCTTATGTTGACTCACCCGACGGTTTTCGTGCTCGGCGCTGGCGCGAGCGAGCCATATGGTTTCCCTACCGGTCCGCAACTGCTGCGAAATCTGCTTTTGACGCTGCACCGAGCCGACCGTGGCGCATACGTTAGCGCATTCGAATGCCTCCTTCATCTCGGCTACAGCGAGGAGAAGATCGCCCAGTTTCGCGACGCCTTAGCGGCTTCCGGGCGTACTTCTGTCGACGCATTCCTCGAGCATCGGCCCGAATTCATGGACATCGGAAAGGTGGCCATGGCGGCCGAGCTCATCCCATGCGAAAAGCACAACCGCCTATTCGGGGTCGATGTCGCCGCCAATGAGCACTGGTACCAAGTGCTCTTCAACAAGCTCAGCACCGACTTTGACCACTGGGGAAAAAATGACGTCGCTTTCTTGACGTTCAACTACGACCGTTCCCTCGAGTACTACTTAATAACGGCGATTCGCAACGCCTACGGGAAGTCCTTCGCTGAGGCGGTGAAGATCGTCGAGGCGCTGCGATTCATTCACCTCTACGGAGACCTGGGACAGCTGACCGAGGAAGACGCAGCACGCTGGCGCGTGAACGACACGCTGAATCCGGTGGTGGCCGCCGCAGCGGCGAAGCGCATCCACATCATCCACAGCGCAACTGGAGACGAAAAATTCGCTGTAGCGAGGCACTTCATCAACCGGGCTCGAGTGATCTGCTTCATCGGTTTCAGCTTCCATCCGGTCAACGTCGGCCGCCTCTTGGACTCTATCCATCGGCCGGCGGAACCCGTGGTTCTGAGCAGTGGATACGGCTTGGCCAGAGCAGAGCAAGACGCTATTCGCGTGATGGTCAACAAGTACCTGCCGGAGCCCCATATCGGCCCTTCCCACCATAAGGCGCTCTACTTCCTTCGAGACAACTTCGTCTGGTGGTGACAAAACACGCCGTCGGCGGATCGAGGCTCCGCCAACCTTCAGGGCTTAGAAGGAGCGGGGATGTACAACCCTTCAGCGAAGCGCCGCGTTGATCTTATCCAGCATCGCCGACCCCGGGCAGAGATCCTTCTCGCCGAGCCTGTTGAACGGCGCCTCGTAGGTATTGAGGTGAGCGTGGAGGTCTTCGGCGTCGGGTGAGAGGTAGAGAAGCCCGGTGAGGACCTCGCCCTTCTCGGCGGCGCGGGCGATGTGGGTGATGGCGTTTACCTTGTCCGAAGGATCGTAGTCGGACGCGAGCTTGCGCAGCTTGATGATCGAGCCGTCGTGCTGCGGCACCTCGATGACGCCGCCTTCGCTGTAGTCGACGGTGATTGCTTCCCTGTTGGGCCAGAAATCGAGGCGGTTGACGGCCTCGTTGTGCTCGCGCACGTAGTCGTAGCTCTTGGTAGAGCCGGCGTGGTTGTTGAAGGCGACGCACGGGCTGATGACGTCGATGAACGCGGCGCCCTGATGGGCGATGGCGGCCTTGATGAGCGGGGTGAGCTGTTCTTGTCGCCCGAGAAGCTGCGCGCGACGAAGGTGGCGCCCATCAGGAGCGCGAGCGAGACGGTGTCGACCAGAGAATCCTTGTTGGTGACGCCCTCCTCGTCGAGCTACGCGCGATACTCGGTGCGCGCGAACTGCACGTATGGCGCTGGCGCCACGGTTGCCCGGATGGGCACTTGGACGTGTGGCTCCACCTGCGGCTTGGTCGAGTTCGGCTCCTCGCCCCACATGACGGTCACCTCGGTCCCGGGGCGGGCATGCGCCGGGTCGATGCTCGCCAGCGAGACGAACGCTTCTTCGTTCGCGATGCAGCCGCAGTCGTGCGAGATGCCGATTTGGACGTCACGCCTCAGCACGGCGTCCATGTGGTAGAGCGCATAGCGCGCCTTGGGCAGGTCGATGTACTTGGCTTTGGGGCCTCTGGTAGGAAGTGTCCCAAACGCGGCGGCGACGTCCTCGCCGTTCCAGACGAGCGTTACCTTCGTTCGGTGCGTCTTTTCCTCGGCGCGGCGCTCGAGAGCCTTGCGGCCGACGAAGTCGTGGTCGAATGCTATGGTCGTGCCGTAGCCGAGCTCGAACGGGGTGAGGTAGTAATCGGTGACATTGTCCGACCGGAAGCTACCGCCGAGCGAGCCGGCCTTTGCGACGCTCAGCCATCGGCGGTAGTCCTTCATCTTCTCGCCCGTGAAGATGGCGGGGAACGGCGCGGGAACCCACCCCGACTCGAGGTTGGCCGTCGCGTAGCCTTTGGCGCCGACGGGCACGAGCCCGAACTCCGCTCCGGCCTTCAGGATCGCCTCGCGCACGCGTTCGCCGTGCTCCCATGGACCGAATAGCTCGAATCCAGGCTGGCCGGCCATGCCGTGACGGAGCGCGCGAACGTCCAGCCCGGTGATGCTGAATGTGGTCATGTTGAAGAACCTGACGTCGGGCACCGGCCGTCCCGTGAGCTTCTCCACGATTCGCGGTGCGGTCGGTCCTTGCAGCTCGTAGCGGAACAGCTTTGGCGGGCCTGACGCGCGGGCGATGAAATTGTCGTCCCGGTCTGCGGTCGCGTTATAGCCGCCGGTTTCAAGGTTGTACTGCACCCAGTCGATCACCATGTGATGGCCGACGAGATCGAAGCTGTCCTTGTCGAGGTAGAGCAGGATCCCGTCGCCGATCATGTAGCCATCGTCATTGACGGCGATGTACTGTTTCGCCTTGCCCGGTGCGAACGTCGCGAAGCTGTTGACCGCGTGCTAGCTCAGCAGCCGGAGTGCGTCAGGCCCGCGCACGAACAGGTCTGTCATGTGATGGGACTGATCCAGGAGTGCGCACGCCTGTCGCCACGAGCGCTGCTCCGATCGCCAGTTGCTGAACTCCGCAGCGACCGGGAAGGTGTACGGCCGTGCGGGCGCATTGCGAAGCAGCGTGAGTGGATCTCCAACTCGCCGGATCGCGTCTTCTAAGCTTTCGAAGCTCACCGCCTTCCCTCGCTCACCGCCTTCCCTCCCTCATGCTTTCTCCTGCTTTTCTCCCATTGCCGAAACCTTGCCTTACGGCGAAGAGTGACACTTGGTTCGGGCTCGTTTTGTCAGTACGATTCTGCGCAAGAGGATGTGCGCCGAGCCCTTGCGGAAGCGGCCGGGCGCCACTGCCGCTGGCGGCGCGATGACCTGCTTTCTCGACTGGCAGGCTTGAGAGGAGGATCTTATGACGATGCGGTTGGAAACAGTCTCGACGGATAACCTCCCCGCAACCAAACGCGTCGAGTTCTGGAACGAAGTGACCAGTTCCTCCATGATTCCCCAAGTGGCTGACCCGTTCGATCCGCATCGATTCTGCGGTCGGATGGCGGCGATCGATCTCGACGACGTGCGCATCTTGGAGGTGAGTGCAAGCGCCTCGAAAGTGACTCGCTCGCGGGCACACGTCGCGACCTTGAAGGACTCGGTGTACTTGCTTCGGCTGCAACTCCGCGGTCACGTTACGGCGGCGCTACACGACGGCGTTGAAATTACGTTACGTCCGGGAGACTTTACGCTGTACGACCCGAGCCGGACGTATGTGATGCTGCTCCGCGAGGACTCGGCGAACTTGGTTTTGCGGGTCCCGCGCGACAGGCTTCGGCAGTACATCGGCTGCCCCGAGGCTGTGGTCGGTTTAGTAATGCCCGGTGACTCGGGAGTAAGCGGATTCGTATCTCGATATCTGCGCGAGTTCTGGCAGGCGACGAACGAATTGCGTTCGTATGCCATTGCTCCGCATCTGTCTGCCATCATGCTGCAGTTGATTGCGAGCGCATATGCCGTCATTCCCCAAGGGCACTCTGACCGAGCTAGTCGGCTCGGTCTCCACCGCAGCATGATCGTTCGATATATCGAACGACACCTCTGCGATCCAGACTTGACGCCGACGTTCATCGCATCAAGGTTGGGAATTACTCCAGGCTATCTGCACCGGCTCCTTTCAAGCGACTCCGAGACCGTTTCTCGATACATCTTGCGCCGCCGCCTCGAGGAATGCTCGCGAGCCCTGCGTGACCCGGCGCGGGCTCGGGAAACCATCACCGTCATCGCGTTCGAACATGGCTTTAGCAGCTTGCCGCATTTCTGTCGGGTGTTTCGGGAGCGCTTTGGCGTAACCCCAAGCGACTTCCGGACTTCATAGTCGGCCTAGGGCATGGCGTACGTGCTCAACTGCTCGGATCGGGCGGAACTCCATACCCAAAAGAAACCCTCGCGAGACACACCGGGGAGTGACTGTCAGTCACCATCACCGTCGTCATCGTCACTCTTGCGAGGTGCGGCGCAACGGTAGCTTGTGGACTTCATTGGGTCACCGACGATGTATTTCGGATAAGTCGGATACCGGCAAAGCGGCCACTCGCCAGTCACGGTGGTGCTGCTCGGAGTGGAGTTTATTAGGTCACCAGGTGCCTTACCGTCGTCGACCCAGTTCTCGATTGCCGACATTAAGTCTGCGGCTCTGGGAGTTCCTGGCAGTGTGGCGCCACCGTGAGTTGCGTTGGGAAAGATGTAGAAGCGAACGAAACTGTCTACCTTGGCCTTGCCCATCTTCGACACGAGGCGCTTGTAATAGTGAACAGTCTCGTCTGGCGGCACTTCTGACGCGCCGCCGGCATAGAGTATGAGCTTGCCACCACGGGCACGGAAATCCTCCAGGTTCGTCGAGGTGCTGTCGATTATCTTGGACACTTCCTGCATCCGCTTTTCGAACGGATTGTTGATCCAATCGAAGAGGTCGGCGTTGTAGTTCGCGTCCTGGGCAAGGAAGAATTTGACGTACGGATCCGCGAGGAACACTGTCAGAATAGTGCCGCCGGTTCCTGGAGCAGGAATGTACGAGAACCGGTAGGCAGTGCCATCGCCAATGAGTTCTCCGCCCCAAGGCTTCCCGCCAACGCTCCGGAGTCCGTTCGCTAATTTGTAGGGAACCGTCACGCTGGACCGACTCTCGTTCACCGCAGCGATTTGTGCATCAGACAAGCACCAGTCGCCTATGTCCGCGCCGTTGGGACATCTAAGCGGAGAGATGTCCGGCTTGCACTCGAGCGAATTCGCGATCCGCCCGTCCTCGAGACCGTCCAGGGGATCGCAAACACTGAGGACGTAATTGCCGAGGAGTCTAAGCTCGGCGTCGTTCAGGTATCCCGCACCCCTAAAGGGACGCACTGACTGATAGTGACTGATGAATTGAAGTGACAGATTCTGTACAGGATCGCCAGAGACGACAGCGTCGTAGTCGTGTGGGTACCGCTCAGCTGCTTCCAGGGCCTGACGGCCACCGGTGGAGAACCCGATGAAGTAGTTCTTTCTCGGATGCGTTCCGTAGCGCCGCTCAATTATGTTGAACGCAGCATCTTTCGTTTTCTTAATGGAGGCGTAACCATAGTTTCTTAGCGCCTCCTCATTCAGGGCGAAGCTGGCGCCCACCGAGGCAGGATGCCCCGTATCGTCTCCGTAAAGGGCATAGCCCTTAAAGGCAAAAGCGGCAGCAGATTCCGGCGTGGACCAATTGGGTGCGCTTGCCACTGCCACAAATCCCGCAAAGCCACCATTGCCGCCCTGGATGGCCTTTCCGTTCCACTTGGTTGGGAGCACGACCGCGAGGTTGATCGGGTAGGCGCCCTCCGATTGGGGCGGGATGGATGCCGTCACCCTACACGTTTCCGGTGCTTGCGCTGACGCTGGAACCAGTGTTGCGCCAGTAATCGTGACACCCTCGATCTCCACCGACGCCATCTCATCGCACGACAAACCCTTAGCATCCGCGCGACAGACGGTCATACCGGTACTCGTGAGCAAAGCGACTATTGCAACAGACAGGTTTTTCATGACCCACCCCGCTTATGGTTGGTCGAAATGGTCGGTCGCTACATTGTGTGGTTCCTTAGATGCTACCCCTCGGTGGAGCAAGCGTACTTGCCTGTGGAACCAGGGTATTGCCTGTGAGTGTACTTGGCGGGCGAAGTTCTGCTGTTGCGGGTCTGCGAGGCTGATTGCCTCGTCTACCGCACGCCGTCAGCGGTATGTCGCCGAATGGGAGGTTAAGCTGACGCGCGACTTGGCGGCAGCGCGCGAGGCGTTACGGAAGTTGCTGAACGCGGCCGATAACCTTGCGCTCAGCGCAGAGCGGCGTTGATCTTGTCCAACATCACCGACCCCGGGCAAAGATCCTTCTCGCCAAGCTTGTTGAACGGCGCCTCGCAGGTGTTGAGGTGAGCGTGGAGGTCCTCGGCGTCGGGTGAGAGGTAGAGCAGCCCGGTGAGGACCTCGCCCTTCTCGGCGGCGCGGGCGATGTGGGTGATGGCGTTTACTTTGTCCGACGGGTCGTAGTCGGACGCGAGCTTGCGCAGCTTGATGATCGAGCCGTCGTGCTGCGGCACCTCGATCACGCCGCCTTCCGAGTAGTGGACGGTGATCGCCTCGCGGTTCGGCCAGAAGTCGAGGCGGTTGACGGCCTCGTTGTGCTCGCGCACGTAGTCGTAGCTCTTGGTAGAGCCGGCGTGGTTGTTGAAGGCGACGCACGGGCTGAGGACGTCGATGAACGCGGCGCCCTGGTGGGCGATGGCGGCCTTGATGAGCGGGGTGAGCTGTTGCTTATCGCCCGAGAAGCTCCGCGCGACGAAGGTGGCGCCCATGAGGAGCGCCAGAC
>JACXTT010013829.1_pt1 | contig 10609 bp, 7 predicted proteins | sample 9270951 | NCBI WGS metagenome assembly JACXTT01 (sample SAMN15532306, study PRJNA645909) | rock metagenome | isolation source: weathered quartz diorite | place: Puerto Rico | collected 2017-06-21
CGGCAGGGAGCGCGGATCGTAGTGGCGCGCCAGGATCTTGGGCAGCCATTTGGCGGCCAGCTGCGGCGGCGCCAGGCGCATGGCAGGCACGCTGGCATAAGTCATCGTGACGGGGCACTGCGTGCCATTCTCGACCTGGCCAAAGAGCAAAAACTGGGCCGCGCGGGCAACTTGGGCGCCGGGGCCTGGTGCCGTCCATGGCGCCGAGTGCACGCCCTGCTCGATCATCAGCGCCATCAGGCGATGCCAGGAAGGATGGAACTCGACTTCATCAATGCGCTGTCCCTGGCGGTCATAATTGACCAGTTTGGGGCCCGATTGATTGGCCTGGCGTCCCAGGTCCAAGGTGTCCGCCTTGCCCAATTCCGCCCCCAAGACGTCAAGCGCGCCAGCCGCCCAAGCAGCACCGTCACGTGCGACGGCTTGCTGTAATGCCACATCGCAGGCATACAGGTTAACGTCCGCGAAAGGCGGCGCCTGGTTGAACACCTGGTGCGTATCGAACTGGGACATGGGCTTCCTATCAGCAAAAAATACTAAAAAATGCACAACAAAAAAGGCACAGTAAGACCAATAATGCGCGACAATAGTTCGCAGGCGGTCTGGCTGCTTTGGCCTTTACACTAGCGCAAAGCCCCCTATTACAACAAGCCATGCCTACCCTGTTAGAAGTATGGACGTATCGACCCTGTCATCTTTGACCTGCACGCGATCAACTTAATCAAAATCAATGGCTTGGCGCAGTTATTTGATGCTCTTCAGCATCATTTCCTGATACATTGTGTGATAGTTTGGTAAACTTGCACAGATAACACAAAAAGATACGAAAGAAGTGATTTCTACGATGCGGTCAAGTTCACCATCCGAATCGGTGTTCGACATGCGGCCAGAGATGGACAATCTCATGGAAGCGGTCGGGGATGTCGTTTTCCGGCTCGACCCCAAAGGCCAGATTCTGTTCGCCAGCGAGCGCGCCCTTTCGCTCATTGGCCTGTCACGCGAATTCGGCGGCACCCTGCTCACCATGCTTGCAGCCGACCTGGACCAGGTGCCCTTGCGCGCTGCGCTGGTCGATATCGTGCAAACAAAGAAACCAAGCCGCATTGAAACGCGCCTGAAGACGCCCGAATCGGAAGTCTGGTTTGAGCTGCGCCTGTCGCTGTTCGCCAGCGGTACCGGTGCGGATGAAATCCTCGTCGTCGGGCGCGATATGTCGGTACAGCATGCAACCGAAGAACGCCTGCGCCACATGGCCACGCATGACGCGCTGACCGAGCTGCCCAACCGCCTGTTGCTATCGGACCGCATTCGCATGGTCATCGCCGCGGCGCGTCGCTCCGGCCAGGGCTTTTCGATTGCCACCATCGGCCTGGACGGTTTTAAGAAAGTCAATGACGGCCTGGGCCATCCGATCGGCGACGCCGTGCTGCGCCAGGCAGCAGCGCGCCTGCGCAAGACCCTGCGCGACTCCGACACCCTGGCGCGCGTGGGCGGCGACGAATTTGTCGCCATCCTGCCTGCCACCCATTCGGAAGCGCAGATCAAACTTGTCACCGGCCGCTTGCTGGCGACCTTGCAGTCGCCGTTTGAAATCGACAGCCACACCATCTATATCGGCGCATCGATTGGCGTGGCCATCTATCCCCAACATGCGGAAGACGAAGTGCGCCTGGTGGCGCTGGCCGATGCGGCCATGACGCGCGCCAAAGAGACAGGCAAGGCCCGCTGCGTGGTCTACAGTGCGCGCCAGAGCGGCCCACCGGAACACGATATCTCGCTCGAAGCGGCGATGTTCCAGGCCGTGCGCGAAGGCGAGTTCATGCTCTACTTCCAGCCCATCGTCGATGCCTCGACGCGCCAGATCCAGGGCTTTGAAACGCTGATGCGCTGGAAGCACCCCGGCCTGGGCATGGTGCCGCCGAACCGCTTTATCCCGATTGCCGAGACCAATGGCCTGATTAACCTGCTGGGCGCCTGGGCCCTGAAGGCAGCCTGCGTGCAGATCAAGCAGTTCGAGGAAGTGGCCAAGCGTCCCCTGTACATCTCGGTCAACATCAGTCCGCGCCAGTTCCGCAATGACAAATTCCTCGACGTTCTCGATGACGCCCTCGCCTTCTCTGGCCTGTCCGGCGACCAGCTGGTGCTGGAGATCACGGAAGGCACGCTGATGATCGACCCGCAGCATGCCGAGACCATCCTCAGCAAAATGGCCGAACGCAAGGCGCGCATCGCCATCGACGATTTCGGCACCGGCTATTCCTCGCTGGCCTACCTGAAGCGCTTTCCCATTTCTGTCCTCAAGGTCGACCGCGCCTTCATCAAGGACCTGCCAGAGTCAGCCAAGGACGCCGCCATTTGCAATGCCGTGCTGGACCTGGCCAAACACCTCGGCCTGTCGGTGGTGGCGGAGGGCGTCGAAACAGAAGAACAGATCCAGCACCTGGAAGGCCGCGGCTGCCAGTATGTGCAAGGCTATTTGACCGGTAAACCCATGCCCGCCCATGTGGCGATGGCAGCACTTAAAGAAAACCTGTATGCAGCTTTACTGCCAACTGAACTGAGGGCGGGGATTCAATGACCAACTCAGGAAACCAGCCAAGGACCATGACGGGCGACCAGACCCTGTCGCTGTTATGGGAACGCATCCGCCGCCAGGGCGATATGCCCGGCTTTACCAAAGCGATCAATGCCATCCTTGGCGCCATGCGCGGCGAGGACGAGCACGAATTCAATATGACGCAGACGGTGCTGTCCGATCCCGTCCTCACCAATAAGGTCCTGCGCCTGGCCAATAGTGGCATGTACTCCGCCTTCGGCCAGAGCATCAACACCGTGTCGAAAGCCGTGCTGGTGCTCGGCACCGAAGCGATCGGCCACCTGGCCCTGGGCCTGAAGCTGATTGAAGAACTGACCAATTCCTCGCCCGATTCAGCCATCGCCCACGTCGAAATGGAGAAGGCTGTGCTGGCCGGCATGGTGGCGCAGCAGGTCGCCGGCGTGTCTGGCCCCACCCGTGCGCGCGATGCAGAAGAAGCAGTGGTGTGCTCAATGCTGCATACACTGGGCCGCATGATGGTTACCTTCTACATGGCCGACCGCTGGGCCGCGCTGCAGCAACATGGCGGCGTCGGTGGCGAAGATGCGGCCGCGCCCGCAGTACTGGGACTGACGATGGAAGCCATCGGCCGCGCTGCGGCAGAACACTGGGGCCTGCCAAAGAACCTGATCAATGGCATGCGGCGCATTGAGCCGGGTGAACCGCCGGCGGAATTCACCCATAGTGACTGGCTTGCCGCCGTCTCCACCATGTCCTCGCAGTGCTCCGACGCGCTGTGGGCAGACGACGAAGCCGGTGCTGCCCGCGTGGCAGAACTAGCTGGCCAGTTCTCTGGCATGCTGGGCGTGGAGCCTACCCATATCCTTGGCGCGATCGAGAAAGCCAAGGAAGTGGCCGCACAGGACCTGACCATTGCACCGCTGGCCAAACCGGCCGACAAGCGCGCCAAAACCGGGACGACAACGCGCGTGCGCATTGAAAGCAACAAGATCCTGATCAGCGGTGTAGCCGATATGCGCGATGTGGAGGTGTCGGCCAGCCCTGGCCAGATGATGTCGATGGCGCTGGAAACGGTCTACAAGGGACTCGATTTCTCGCGCGCCGTTGCCTTCCTGCGCAACCGCCGCGAAAACAAGTACTCGGCCCGCATGGGCTTTGGCGAAGGCGTGCGCGAACTCATCGCGCAGATGAGCTTTGGCGACCATTACGAACCCAATGTCTTCCATGCAGCGCTCAATAGCGACCGCGTGATCTTTATCGAGAACGCCAAGGATCCAAAGTTTGCAGCCAAGCTGCCGGAGTGGTGGAAGAATTCGCTGGCCGATGCACGCTGCTTCGTCATCCTGCCGCTGTCGACGCATGGACAGCCGGCCGGCTTCATTTACGGCGATTGGGACGAGAGCTTCCCGTCAATCCAGTTGAACCAGACCGAGTTCGCCCTGTTGAATGATATACGTGCACTGGTGGTCAAGACCGTGGAACGCCGGCTTGCTGCGGAATCTGGCAGTAACAAGGTCGCTTGAGTTTCGGTGGGTACGCAGTCCTCGGCGGCCCCACCCACCCTACGCCCTAGTTGGCGATCTTCGGAGTGTCAACCTGCACGTCGCCGCATTGCGCGCGGTGCATCAAGGCGTGATCCATCAGGACCAGGGCCAGCATGGCTTCGGCAATCGGCGTGGCGCGGATGCCGACACAAGGATCATGGCGCCCAAAGGTCTCCACCATCACCGGCTTGCCGTCCTTGTCGATCGAGCGGCGCGGGGTGCGGATCGATGAAGTCGGTTTGATGGCAATCGATACCGTCACATCCTGGCCGGTCGAAATCCCGCCGAGCACACCGCCGGCGTTATTGCCGATAAAGCCTTCGGGCGTCAGTTCATCGCCATGCTCGCTGCCTTTTTGCGCCACTGACCGAAAGCCCGCGCCGATCTCCACACCTTTGACGGCATTGATTCCCATCATGGCGTAAGCAATGTCCGCATCGAGCTTGTCGTAGATGGGCTGGCCCAGGCCGACAGGCACATTCTGCGCCACCACATCAATGCGCGCGCCGATCGAATCACCATCACGGCGCAACTGGTCCATCGTCTCTTCCATGCGGGCGATCAGCGCGGCGTCAGCCGTCGCCGCAAAGAAGGGATTGTTGCCGACATGTTCCCAGGCCTGGAAAGGCACGGCAATATCGCCCAGCTGGCTCATGCAGCCTTTGAATACGGTGCCGTACTGCTGTTGCAGCCACTTCTTGGCAATCGCCGCCGCACCAACAACGGGTGCCGTCAGGCGGGCCGAGGAACGGCCACCACCGCGCGGATCCCGGATGCCATATTTGTGCCAGTAGGTGTAATCGGCATGGCCGGGCCTGAAGGTGTCGGCAATATTGCCGTAATCCTTGCTGCGCTGGTCCTCATTTCGGATTAACAACGCGATGGGCGTACCCGTCGTCTTGCCTTCGTAGGTGCCCGACAGGATCTCGACCGTATCCGATTCTTGCCGTTGGGTAACGTGACGCGAGGTGCCGGGCTTGCGGCGATCCAGTTCCGGCTGAATATCTGCTACCGACAGTTCCAAGCCCGGCGGGCAGCCATCAATGACGCAGCCAATGGCCGGGCCATGGGACTCACCAAAAGTAGTTACCGTGAACAACTTGCCAAAAGTATTGCCGGACATGGTCAGTGGGAGAAAGGGAAAAGTTCATTCTACCAGTCATCTGATTTTCCGGATGGCAGGCCCCTAATATTGACCGTCTGACAATGTTACCTTTCGGGCACAAGAAGGACATCAATTTGATCCTACTCTTAACAATTCGCTATATACTTTGATCAAGAACCATTAGAGCAATCCCGGAGAAGCGACACATGGCATCATCCACCCCGCCCTTAGAGAACACCGGGGACGATCAGGACGATCTGGTATTCCTAGAGGAGCAAGCGGCACCCGCGGAAACGACGGGTGCGCGTAAGGTATGGCGCGTCATGATCATTGACGACGACGAGGATGTCCATTCCACCACCACTTTTGCTCTGGGCAATCTTGACATGCAGCACAGACCCTTGGAGTTTGTGCATGCTTATTCCGCCAGCCAGGCCCGCGAACTGCTCAAGGATGAAGCGGAAATTGCGGTCATCCTGCTCGACGTGGTCATGGAACAGGACGACGCCGGCCTGCACCTGGTGCGCTATATCCGCGAAGTGCTCAAACTGGCCGATGTGCGCATCATCCTGCGTACCGGCCAGCCCGGTTATGCGCCCGAGATCGACGCCATCCGCGACTTCGACATCAACGACTACAAGACCAAATCCGAGCTGACCCGCATCAAGCTGTTCACCACGGTAACGGCGGCGATCCGCTCTTACGAACAAATCCGCGCCATCAATGCCAGCCGCCGCGGCCTCGACATGATCGTGCGCGCCTCGACCTCGCTGATGGCCTTGCACGGAGTGCACAATTTTGCGGAAGGCGTCCTGGCCCAGATTGCCGACCTGCTGGGCATTAAGGCCGACGGCCTGCTGTGCGTGCAGGAATGCCCGGACGGCCATTGCAACGACCTGTTCGTCATTGCCTCCGCGGGCAGTTACCACCTGCCTGGCGTCTTCATGACGACGCTGAAAGACCAGCAGGTACGGGAAGCGATGGAACGGGCCCTGGCCAGCCGCCGTAGCCTGTATGAGGCCGACCGCATCGCCCTGTTCTTTGCCGGTAAAGCCAGCCGCGATTTCGTCGCCTACTTGCCGATCCAGTACCCAATCGGCGAGATCGAAGAGCGCCTGTTGGAAGTATTCTGCAGTAACGTGGCCGTTGGCCTCGACAACGTCGAACTGCTCAGCCATTTGCATAACGCGGCCTTCTACGACCAGCTCTCCAAGCTGCCCAACCGCACCCGCCTGGTCGAGATTCTCGACGCGACCTTGTCCGGCCCCGGCAAGGATGAAGCAACGCTGGCCCTGGTCGACCTGGACCACTTCGCGGAAACCAATGACGCCCTCGGCCACCAGTTCGGCGATACCTTGCTCATTGCCGTCGCTGAACGCCTGCAGTCCAGCCTGGGCAGCCAGCTGACGGTGGCGCGTATTGGCGGCGATATTTTTGCCGTGCTGGGCCATGCCCAGGCCGTCAATCCGGAAAAGATCCTGCCCCTGTTTGAGCCCCCTTTTTCCATCGAGGGCCAGGAGGTGCAGCTGTCGGCGACCCTGGGCCTGGTGCGCCTGGCCGAGCATGACGGCAACGGCACCGATGCCTTGAAAGACGCCGATATCGCGCTCAAGCGCGCCAAGCTGGCCCAACGTGCCGGCCATTTCTACTTCTCGCGCAGCATGGGTGTCGAGATCCGCGAGCGCGTGCGCATGATGCACGCCCTGCGCAACGGTTTCGCCAAGAACGAGCTGTTCTGCGTCTACCAGCCCCAGGTGGACCTCAACACGCGGCGCCCTGTCGGGGCCGAAGCCCTGCTGCGCTGGAAAACTTCGGACGGCCAGTTCATTACGCCAGACCGCTTTATCCCGATTGCCGAATACTCCGGCCTGATCATCGATATTGGGGAAATGGTGCTGCGCTCGGCCTGCATGGAACTGGTGCGCCTGCGCGAGCGAGGCTACACCGAATTCATGATGTCGATTAATGTGTCGCAGGTGCAGTTCCGCCACCCGCACTTCCTCGACATGCTCAACAAAGCGCTAGTCGATACCAAGGCGCCGCCTGAATTCGTGGAGCTGGAGATCACCGAATCGGTCGCAATGGAAGAGCCTGACCTGCTGATCAAGATGCTGGCGCAGATCAAGCAAACCGGCGTGTCGATCGCCATCGACGATTTCGGCACCGGCTTCTCTTCGCTGTCCTACCTGCAGCGCCTGAAGGTCGACAAACTCAAGATCGACCGTGCCTTCGTCACCGAAATCACCCAATCAGCCCGCGGCAGCAGCATTGCCGAGATGGTGATCCAACTAGGCCGCAACCTGGAGTTGCTGGTCATTGCAGAGGGCGTGGAAGATGAGAAGCAGGCCCACGTGCTGGCGGCGCTGGGCTGCCACCAGGGCCAGGGCTACCTGTTCGCCAAACCAATGGCGTCCGATGCCCTGCTCGATTGGATGGGCAAGGACAAGCTCAATAGCGCAGCGTAAGGGGCACAGCGCGCCCTGGCCGCGCACGCACAAACAAAAACGGCGGCGAGCCTGCGCTCTTCCGCCGTTTTATATTTCCGGGCCAGCCTGGCCCGTCCATGCCTGCCTCAATCTTCCTGCGCGGCTTCCGCTGGCCAGTCGCGGATATACGCCTTGAGCATCTTGTTCTCGAAATTCTGGGCTTCCAGCATGGCCTTGGCCACGTCATAGAAAGAGATCACACCGAGCAGGGTCTTGGCATTCATGACTGGCAGGTAGCGCGCATGCTTTTCCAGCATGATGCGGCGCACCTCGTTGACTTCAGTATCCGGTGTCATCGTGATCGGATGGTCGTCCATGTGCTTGCGGACCGTGCCGCCGCCCAGGGCACCGCCATTGGCGTGCAAGGCCTTCATCACTTCGCGGAAGGTCAGCATGCCGACCACGTCGCCAAATTCCATCACCACCAGGGAACCGATGTCTTTTTCTGCCATCGTATTGGCCGCCTCAATCAGCGACATGTCCGGCGTGACCGTATACAGGATGTTGCCCTTGACTTGGAGAATTTCAGAAACTTTCATGATGGCCATCCTTGTCTGCGAGGTTTATACCAATCTTGTAGAAATGCAAGCCTACGCTGCGAATGTAGCCTATGCCTTGCAAAAAATCCAGTATTGCAGCAAATCAAAGCCTACCTACGACACAGACGCCACATTGTCTCCATTCTAGTCCTGATTTCACCCTGCCACGTTCGGAAAAAAGGGGTAAAAGTGCTACGATTCGGGCCATTCAAATTCTTCACAAGAGAACGACCATGAGCGGCCCCCACTACCCCGGTTTTGACACGCTGGCGCTACACGCCGGCAGTACCCCCGACCCCGCCACTGGCGCGCGCGCCACCCCGGTCTATTTCACGTCCTCGTTTGCCTTCAAGGATTCCGACCACGCGGCCTCGCTGTTCAATATGGAGCGCGCTGGCCATGTCTACTCGCGCATCTCGAACCCGACCAATGCGGTGCTGGAAGAACGCATCGCTGCGCTGGAAGGCGGGGTGGCCGGCATCGCCACGGCCAGCGGCCAGGCGGCCATGCACCTGGGCCTGGTGACCATTGCGGGCGCTGGTTCGCACATCGTCGCCTCGCGCGCCCTGTACGGCGGCTCGCAGAACCTGCTGGGCTACACGCTCAAGCGTTTTGGCATCGAAACCACCTTTGTTGACCCGCGTGACATCGACGCCTGGCGCGCCGCGATCCGCCCCAACACCAAGGTGCTGTTTGCAGAGACCCTGGGCAATCCCGGCCTGGATGTGCTCGACATTCCCAAGGTGGCTGCGCTGGCCCATGAGCAGCACCTGCCGCTGATGATGGATTCGACCTTTACCACGCCCTACCTGCTGCGCCCCTTCGACCATGGCGCCGACCTGGTCTTCCACTCGGCCACCAAGTTCCTGTGCGGCCATGGCACGGCCATTGGCGGCCTGCTGGTCGACGGCGGCACCTTTGACTGGCAAGCCGCTTACGACAAGACGGGCCGTTTCGGCGAGCTGTGCGAGCCCTATGCCGGTTTCCACGGCATGGTATTCAGCGAGGAATCGACAGTGGCGCCCTTCTCGCTGCGGGCGCGCCGCGAAGGCCTGCGTGACTTTGGCGCCGTGATGAGCCCGCACAATGCCTTCGCCATCCTGCAGGGCATTGAGACCCTTGGCCTGCGCATGGACCGCCACGTCGCCAATACGCGCAAGGTGGTGGAATTCCTGTCGAAGAACCCTGCCGTGGAGTCGATCTCTTATCCCGAACTGGATACCCATCCAGATTACGAACTGGCCAAGACCTTGCTGCCCAAAGGCTGCGGCGCGGTGTTCTCGTTTACCCTGAAGGGCGACCGCGCCGCCGGCCGCCGCTTTGTCGACGCCTTGAAAGTGTTCTCGCACCTTGCTAACGTGGGCGATGCCAAGTCTCTCGTCATCCATCCTGCTTCGACCACCCACTTCCGCGTGCCGACCGACCAACTGGCCGCCAGCGGCATCAGCGAAGGAACGATGCGCCTGTCAGTAGGATTGGAAGACGCCGACGACCTGATCGAAGACCTGGCCCGCGGCCTGAAACTGTCGCAGAAGGGAGCCTGAACATGATCGTTCAAGTACAGGGCAGCGACGCCTATTTCTACCAGGGCGGCAAGGCCTTCAATCCGGCACAGCCGACCGCCGTCTTCATCCATGGCGCGCAAAATGACCATTCAGTGTGGATCCTGCAAACCCGCTACTTTGCGCACCACGGTTTCAACGTCATTGCCGTTGACCTGCCAGGCCATGGCCGCAGCAAAGGCAAGGCACTATCCAGTGTGGAAGCGATGGCAGACTGGGTACTGGCCGTAATGGATGCGGCCGGCGTGGACAAAGCCATGCTGATCGGCCACAGCATGGGATCGCTGATTGCATTGGAAGCATCGCAAAAGGCGCCGCAGCGGGTCAGCCACCTGGCGATGCTGGGGTCAACCTATCCGATGAAAGTCTCTGATGTCCTGCTCGACACCGCGCGCAATAACGAGCCGGCCGCCATCGACATGGTCAATATTTTCTCGCACTCGTCGATCGCGCAAAAGCCGTCCAGCCCCGGCCCGGGTTTCTACACCATGAACGGCGCCCAGCGCCTGATGCAAAGGATGTCGGCCATCAATCCGGAGCAACTGTTCTACACCGACTTCTTTGCCTGTAATGCCTATGCCAACGGCCAGCAAGCAGCCGAAGCGGTACGTTGCCCCACCCTGTTCATCTTTGGCGGCAAGGACATGATGACGCCACCGAAGTCGACCAAACCGCTGACGGGCGCGATCGCGCACGCAACAACGGTGATGGTCGATGCCGGCCACTCGCTGATGCAGGAGCAGCCAGACGCGGTGCTGGACGCGCTCTATCGTTTCGCGGCGTAGGCCAAGGCGTGTCGTCCCGGCCGGGACGACA
>JACXTT010013830.1_pt1 | contig 10609 bp, 8 predicted proteins | sample 9270951 | NCBI WGS metagenome assembly JACXTT01 (sample SAMN15532306, study PRJNA645909) | rock metagenome | isolation source: weathered quartz diorite | place: Puerto Rico | collected 2017-06-21
CCCGCCGTGTGGGGGTGCGCTGCGCAGGCGCCTCCCATATCATCGGTGGCTCCTACGCTAGCGTGCTCCGGTCCGCGGCCTTCAAGTCACTTACTGCCCAGAAGGTACTCGCGCCCTACAAGCAGGGCAACGATTCTCCCCTGCAGAGGGACTTCTTCGGCGTGGGCGCCATGCTTTACGAGCTGCTGACCTTCGACAAGCTCCCCATGGGTCTGGATCTGGTGGGCGGCGCTTTGAATCGCGCCACCCTTAAAGCCGCCCAGGAAGAAGCCCCCCTGCCCGCGGAGATCAAGGGTTTCCTCGGTCGCCTGCTGCAGGGCAACAACACCTTCAACAGCGTGGAGAGTTTCAATCAGGAACTGGAGCGCGTGCTGTACGACGGGGATTACAGCCCCACCACCTTCAGCCTCGCCTTCTTCATGCACACGCTCTTCCGCGAGGAGAACGACAAGGACGCCGCTGCCATGAAGAAGGAGCAGGCGGACAACTATTTGGGCTTCACCGCCGCGGGCGAGAATCTCCGCAGCGGCGCCACCCGCGTCCAGCACATCGATACGCTCGAAGCGGAGCAGGAGAAGAGCAAGAAGCAGGTCTTCATCGTGGCCGGCGTCTCCATCGCCGCCGCGCTTCTGGCGGGCGTGTACATCCTCGGCAGGAACCGCGAGAACCCTGAGCTGGTCCAGATGCGCGCCCAACTGGCGGAGCTCCAGCGGAAAACCGCCGAGCAAGAGCAGGCCGCCGCGGATGTGGATTCAAAGCAGAAGGCCGAAGAGGCCAAGCAGAAGCAGCTTCTGGATCAGATCGCCGCAGCCAAGGACTCCAAGGACTCCAAGGCCGCTGAGGAAGCGAAGAAGCAGCTGGAGGAGAGTAAGAGGCGCAAAGAAGAGCTGGATCGCCAGCAGCGCGAATTGGCCGAAAAGGCCAAGCAGTTGAAGGAAACTCAAAATGCTGTGGCACAGAGGGTGGCGGCGCCCGCTGAACCCAAACCTGCCCCGGTCCAGCCGCAACCTCAGCCCCAACCCAACATTCCGCAGCCCACAATCCCCCAGCCTCAGCCCCCTCCGGCCCAGCCGCAGCCCACTAACATTCCCACTCAGACCATACCTACTCAAACGGTGGAAACTCCCGTAAGAGTTCTGAACCAAATCCCTCCAATTTTCCCCGCGCGAGCGAAGCAGCTTCGCTGGGAAATAGGTAAAGACCATCTCGTTCGATTGAAGGTCTTTGTGGATGAGTCTGGCCATCCGCTGCAGGTCAAAATTATTGAAGGCGTGGCGGGTGGTTCCAGCTACGGCTTTGATGACGCCGCGGTGGAGGCGGCAAATGGAAGCACCTTCATCCCCGCCACCCGTGATGGAAGACCTGTCAAAGCCTGGCTCGAAATGCGGTTCTCGTTCCCGAAACAACACTAAGGCTCAAAGACCGTTCAAAAGGCCCAGGTCACCCTGGGCCTTTTGCTTTATTGTGTGTGGGCTGCAGTGTTGGCCAGCTTATCCACCCGCTCGTTTTCCGGATGGCCGGCATGCCCCTTCACCCATTGGGCTTTCACCCGGTGGATCTGAAGTTGAGCATCCAGCCGCTTCCATAGCTCAGCGTTCATCACCGGCTGGCCATCCGCCTTGCGCCACCCTTTGCGTTTCCAACCCGGCAGCCACTCCGAGATGCCCTTCACCACGTATTGGCTATCGCTGGAAAGCGCCACTTCGCAGGGGCGGGATAAAGCCTCCAAGCCGCGGATCACACCCATCAGCTCCATGCGGTTGTTAGTGGTATCCGGCTCAGCCCCCGCGTCTTCGCGTTCCTTCGGCCCCTCGGGCGTTTGCAATCGAAGCAGATAGGCCCAGCCTCCAGGGCCTGGATTGCCAAGACAGGCCCCATCGGCAAAGAGCTCCACTGAAGTTTTGAACGCGCTCACAGCACCTCCGTTCCTCACCAGGCTACCCTGACCTCTGGAGGTTTCAGTGGTCCCCTGGATTCGCATCATGGATGATCCCCTCGATGCCTTCGCCCTGCGCGAAGCCATGGTGGATCCCCACGCGGGGGCCCTCGTGCTCTTCGAAGGCCGCGCGCGCGACCACCACGAGGGTCGTCCGGTGCTCCAGCTGGCCTACGAATCCTACGTACCTATGGCCGAGAAGGAGCTGGGGCTACTCCGTGAAAAGGCCATCGAACGATTCGGCCTCACTCGTTGCGCCATCCACCATCGCATTGGGATCGTGCCCCTCACCGAAGCCGCAGTCATCGTCGCCACCAGCAGCGCGCACCGTGCCGAGAGTTTCCAGGCGGCGGCTTGGATCATGGACGAGATCAAACAGCGCATCCCCATCTGGAAGCGCGAAACCTACAAGGACGGCAGCGAAGCCTGGGTGGAATGCACCCACCGCTTCCACCTGGATTCTTAACAGCAGATTCCGCTGAGTTCGAAGACGAAGCCTCCATCTACGAACCCAGCGGAATCGGCTGCTGAATCTCTTACTCGTACTCGATGGTTGCCGGCGGCTTGCTGGTGATATCGAAGACCACCCGATTGATACCCTTCACTTCGCGCACGATGCGCTGGGCGATGCGGTCCATGAGTTCATGGGGCAAGCGCGCCCAATCGGCAGTCATGAAATCCTCGCTGGTCACGGCGCGCAGGGCGCACATGAACTCGAAGGTGCGCTCGTCACCCATGATGCCCACGGTCTGCACCGGCAATAGCACGGCAAAGGCCTGGCTCGTCTTGGCGTACCAACCACTTTCCTTCAGCTCCTGGATGAAGATGGCATCGGCATTTTGCAGAATGGTCACGCGCTCCGGCGTGATGGCGCCGGGCAGACGCACTGCCAAGCCGGGGCCCGGGAAGGGATGACGCTGGTTCATCTCTTCGGGAAGACCCAGCGCCAAGCCTGTGGCGCGAACCTCATCCTTGAAGAGCTCACGTAGAGGTTCCACCAGCTGCATGCGCATGCGCTCCGGAAGGCCACCCACGTTGTGGTGGCTCTTCACGAGGATCGCGCCGCCGATGCCGCTGCTTTCGATGACATCGGGATAGGTCGTGCCCTGGCCGAGGAAATCGGCACTCGTCTTCTTCGCCTCACGCTCGAAGACTTCGATGAACTTGGCGCCGATGATCTTGCGCTTCTGTTCGGGGTCCGTGACGCCTGCAAGAGCGCCCAGGAATTCCGCCCGCGCATCGGCCCACACGATCTTCAATTCGAAGGGCTCGAAGTAGGCCTGCACCTGCTTCATCTCGTCCTTGCGCAGCAGCCCGGTGTCCACAAAGACGCAGGTCAGCTGCTTGCCGATGGCCTTGTGGATGAGCAGAGAAGCGACGGAGCTATCCACGCCGCCGGAGAGGCCCAGCACCACCGTGCCCTTGCCCACCTGCTCGCGGATCTGCTGCACCTTCTCCTCGATGAAGTTGCCCGCATTCCAATCCAGGGCCATGCCGCAGGCCTTGAGGAAGTTCAGCAGCAGCGGCGTGCCCTGAGCGCTATGAGTGACTTCGGGGTGGAATTGGATGGCGTAAAGCTTCCGCGAGGCATCTTCCATGGCGGCCACAGGTACGGTGGGCGTTTTCGCCGTCACCGCGAAGCCTGCGGGCGCCTGCTCCACGTGGTCCCCATGGCTCATCCACACCACCTGTTGATGCGGCAAGCCATTAAAGAGCAGGGAACCCTCGGGAGTCGCGGTGATCTCGGACTTGCCATATTCGCGGCTGGTCGAGCGGTGGATCTGCCCGCCCAGGTTGCGCGCCAACAGCTGCTGGCCGTAGCAGATGCCCAATACCGGAACGCCCAACTCCAGGATCTTCGGGTCCAAATCCGGCGCACCGGCCTCCAGCACCGACATCGGCCCGCCCGAAAGGATCACCCCCTTCAGATCCTTGCCCACCAACTCCGCCGCCGTGACATTGGAGTTATACACCAGACCAAAGGCCCCCAGCTCCCGCAGCCGCCGCGTGATCAGCCGCGTGTACTGGCTGCCGAAATCGATGATGGCAATGCGCTCATGGTGCATGGGGTCCCTCGAATCTTCTATCTTCCCAGGGCGATGGGGTTCCTAGAAGGGGAGAGGCGGAAAGGCTGACAAGACGTCAATTGCCTCACTGCCACTGGCTGAAATCCGCGACGCGCTGGAAGGCCTGGCGGAGGCGGTGCAGCAGGCTCAGGCGGGCGGCCCGGAGGGCGGGATCTTCGCACTTCACCATGACGCCTTCAAAGAAGGCCGCGAGGGGGAGGCTCAGGCCAGCCAAATCCTCCAGGATGGCCCTGTGATCGGTGAGGCCTTCCAGGTGGAGCAGGTGGGCGGCGAGGATGCGCTCGCTTTCGTGCTCAAGCACGTTCTCATCCACATTGCGGGCGGGGTTCTCGTCCTTGAGGATGTTGGCGATACGTTTGGCGCTTTGGCCGAGCGACGCGAAACGCGCATCTTCAGCGAAGGCTGCGAGCGCCTCGCAGCGGGACTTGAGGTCCTTGAGATCTCCCCATCCCGAGGCCAGCGCACTGCGGCGCACTGCGGAGGGATAGCCCGCTAATTCCAGCTGGTAGGAGGTGCGATCGAAGAAGAAGGTCGTGAGCGCGTTGCGGGTCTCATCCCGCTCCTTGGTCGCCTTCGCGCCGATGGATTGGAGGCCCAGATCGATCAATTCGCCGATGCTGAGGGACCAGCCTTGCTCCCATGCGATGCGGATGAGCCCCATGCCAGCGCGGCGCAGTGCCAACGGATCCTTGGATCCGCTGGGGATGAGGCCGATGGCGAAGCAGCCAACTACCGTATCGAGCTTGTCCGCCGCGGACACGATGCCGCCGAGGGGCGTGGAGGGAATCGCGTCCTCCGCGCTCAAGGGCTGATAGTGCTCCTTCACCGCCATCCACAGGGGTTCGTGCGCACCTTCGAGGCGGAGGTACTCGCCGCCCATGATGCCCTGCAGCTCGGGGAATTCACCGACCATCAGCGTGCGAAGATCCGCCTTCGCCAAGCGCCCGGCCTTACGCGCGGTTTCGGCATCCTGCCCGAGTTTGAGTGCCAGGTTTCCTGCCAGAGCGGAAATCCGCTCGGCCTTTTCGAAATAAGAACCGAGCTCCCGCTGGAAGGTGAGAGGCTTCAGCGCGTCCAGGCGGTCCGCCAACTTGGTCTTGCGATCCTCCGCGAAAAAGAATCGGGCGTCGTACAGACGGGCGCGGAGCACCCATTCATTGCCGGCCTTCACAAAACCCTTCGGGTCATCCGCACGGTTGGCGGCGGTGAGGAAGTGGGGCAGCAGCTTGCCCTTCTCGTTCTCGATGCAGAAGGCCTTCTGATGCTCCCGCAGGCTCGTGACGAGCACTTCCTTCGGAAGTTCAAGGAAATCCTCGGGGAAATCGCCGCGCACCATGCGGGGCCACTCGACGATTTCGCTGAGCGTATCCAGCAGGCCGTCATCCTTCACAGCATGGCCGCGGACCTCTTTGGCCAAGGCGACCTGCTCCTCGGCCAACCGACGTCGACGCTCGGAGGCAGAGGCGACCACACCGGCGGCTTCAAGGGCAGTCTCGTACTGACGGGAGTGTCCGATCATCAGGGCATCGGGATGCTCGCGATGGTAAAGGCGGTGTCCCAGCGTGCTTCGGCCCGAAGCGACACCATCCACCATCAGGGGAACCACTTGCTCGCCGAGCAAGCAGAGCACATTGCGGATGGGGCGAACGAACTCGAAAGAGCTCTTCCCCCAACGCATGGCCTTCGGCACGTGAAGACCTGCGATGAGGCCCGGCAGGGTTTCGGAGAGGAGTTCCATGGTCGGGCGGCCCTTTTGTGTCAGACGCACCACAGCCACGGGTTCCTTCTTACCCGCAGGGGTTTCGAAGATCACATCAGAGAAGGGCACACCCCACTTTTCCGCAAACTTCTGGCCTGTCATCGAAGGCGCGCCAGACTCATCGACGCAAAGCCGCTGGGGCGGCCCCACCTGCTCTTCGCTGCGATCCGGCTGCGCCGTCTGTAGCGAAGCCACCTGCCAGGCCATCTTGCGCGGGCTGTAAAGGGTCGTCAGAGCACCGTGACTCAGGCCTTGAGTCTTGGCCCACGTCTTGAAGGCCTCGCTCAGTTCCTCGGTTAGGGGCTTGAGGAATCGCGCGGGGATCTCCTCGCAGTGGAGTTCCAGAAGCAGATCTTCCTGGGCGCCGAGGGCCTTAGGAGCATGGGCTTTCTCCGCCTTAGGAGCCTTGGCTTCGGCGGTCTTCTTGGGAGCGGCGGCTTTCTTCGTCATGCCATCACCACCTTCCCACTGCCCTGGACAGGGGTGGGTTCGAGCTCCATGCCCATGTAGACGCGGGCGCAGGCGCAGGCCAGATCACGCACGCGCTTAATGATGCCGGGACGCTCGGTGGTGCTCACGGCGCCGCGGGCGTCGAGCACGTTGAAGGTGTGGCTCATCTTCAGGGCTTGCTCGTAGGCACTGCGGAAGTGGCCCTGAGTGCGGAGCAGCCGCCAGCCTTCCTTCTCGTAGGATTCGAAGAGCTTGCGATGCAGATCCAGGTCCGCGTGCTCGAAAGAGTAGGCGCTGAGCTCGAACTCCTCGCGCTGACGCATATCGCCGTAGGTGATGGGGAATACGCCTTCATCCGTCTTCACTTCGCCGTAGACGAGGTCGAAGATGTTGTCGTAGCCACCGAGGAACATGCAGATGCGCTCGATGCCGTAGGTGAGTTCGGCGCTCACGGGATTCAGATCGAGGCCGCCGCTCTGCTGGAAGTAGGTGAACTGGCTGATCTCCATGCCATCTAGCACCACCTGCCAGCCCACGCCCCAGGCGCCGAGGGTGGGGGATTCCCAGTTGTCCTCTTCGAAGCGGAGATCGTGCTTGCTCAAATCGATGCCGAGCGCTTCGAGGCTCTCGATGTAGAGCTCCTGCACCTTCGCAGGCGAGGGCTTGAGAATCACCTGGAACTGAAGGTGTTTGTAGACGCGGAAGGGGTTCTCACCGTAGCGGCCATCCGCGGGGCGGCGGCTGGGCTCCACGTAGGCCACATTCCAAGGCTTATCACCGAGCACCCCGAAGAAGGTGAGCGGGTTCATCGTGCCCGCACCCTTCTCCAGATCGTAGGGCTGACCAATGAGGCAGCCCTTATCCGCCCAGAAGCGCTGAAGACGGAGGATGAGTTCCTGGATATGCATTGGCGCTCGCGTAAAAGATCGATTTTAGCCCAACCGCCCTCGGGCTGGCCAGGGTGAAGGCGCCCTCGGAGTCTGGATCAATCCCTGATGACGTGGGTATCCGCCAGCATGTCGTGCAGGCAGCGGCGAGTGGGGCTGAAGATGAACAGGACGTCCACCAGGGAGACCAATGCCCCTGGGCCGCGCATATTCAACAGAAGGTCCAGGGCCCCGCCCACTACGGCGAAGGGAAGCCAGCGGACCAGGCAGATCTTCCAAAAACCTGGATTCTCGCCCTGACTATCGATGACGCGAATTCCAACCACCTTCTTGCCTAGGGTCTGGCCGTTTTGGACCAGCAGTACGATGTTCCAGATACCGAGCCCCAGAATCCAAGCGATGGTCAGGAGCCCCAGAATCAAGATCGTGATGGAATCCGGCCTTCCACCAACTTGGATTGCAACAGAAAGCACCACGGGCGGAACCACGACCAACAGTACGTCTGCCAAAGCAGCGCGGAAACGCTCCCATCGCGTGGCCGCGACGATCTCGGGTTCGGGCTCGACGTAAACGCGAGCTACGGGAGGTGTGTAGGGGTTTTGGTCGATCATGGTCATCCTGCGGTTACATCAAGCCTGCACGTTTCAATTCGAGGTAGCGGTTCACGAGAGCCAAGGGGAGTTGATCCGGGAGAAGGTCCAAGGCCCTAAGCCCCTGAGAGGCCAAATGCTGGAAGGCGAGCCGGCGCTGATCCAGATACTCGTGAATGGCGCCCTGCAGCAATGCGTCATCGAAGTCCCTCACGGGCTTGGCCAGGGCTTCGTCCAAATCACGCTCTCGTAGCGAGGCCAGCAGTACCCGGTGACGGCGTCGCAGCATGGCCATGGCCGGAGCAAGGGTGTCGTCGTCCTCATCCCGAAGGTTGGTGATGATCACCACGAGGCTGCGCTTGCGGAGCCTCGTCATCAGCCGCTCTGCAGCAGCCAAGTAATCCGTCGCGCTAAGGGAGGGCTCCAGGTCGAAGAGGGCCTCCAGCATACGGTTCAGGGCCGGAGCCCCTTTGCCCGGGGGAATCCACCGGTCCTCGCCTGCAAAACTCATAAGCCCCACCGCATCGCCATCTCGAAGCGCAACGTGGGCCAACAGCAGGGCGGAATTGAGGCTGTGATCGAAGTGGGAAAGTTCCCCATCCATGGCTCGCATGCGGCGTCCGCAATCGAGCACCAGCACCACCTGCTGGTCCCGCTCCTCTTGGTATTCCCGCGCGATGAGTCGGCGCATGCGGGCCGTGGCCTTCCAATCAATCTGGCGCAGGCTATCGCCATCGCGGTATTCCCGAAGTTGATGGAATTCCGAGCCTTCACCACGCCTGCGGCGCTGATGCACGCCCAACATGGTGAGGCGGTGCCCTGTGGCAAGGGCCGCATACTTCTTCACCTCTGCGAAGTTCGGGTAGACCCGCACCTCGTGGGCGTCCGCTCCTCGGCGCAGGAACCACCACAGGCGGAGGGGCGTAGCGATTTGGAGGTGAGCAGGTTCGAAGGTCCACGTGCCTCGGCGACGGGGCTTCCATCGGTAGTGGAAGTCCGTGTGGCCGCCAGCAGGGATCCTCACCTCCCGGGGCAACCCGCGCAAATCGCCTTCGGCCGGTGTGCCATCAAAGACACGCACGCGGCGAGGGAATGCGCCCGCGTTGGACAGACGCAATTTCACGTCCGTCCACACGCCCAGTGCCAAGGTGCCCTGCACGCGGCGCCGCAGCTCAGGCATGGGCAGGCGCCAGGCCAGAAGCAAATCCAGGGTTCCTGCTCCCAGCAGCAGCCAACCTGCGGTGCGCGCCACAGGCACCGCATCGGGGCGCGCCGAGGCCAGGACGGTGAGACTGAGCCACACCGTCACGAGCAGAAGGCTGAGACCGGAGGGTTTCACGAGCGGGGCGCGTCCACGCGTTCAAGGAGGCCTGTCAAAAGAGCATCCGCGCTATGGCCTTCGATTTCCGATTCCGGAGAGGGCGTTACACGGTGGCGCAGCGCTGGAAGGGCCATCTGCTTGATATCGTCCGGAGTCACGAAATCCCGACCGGAAAGCAGCGCCGAAGCCCGCGCCGCGCGCACAAGGGCGATGGATCCGCGGGGGCCGGCGCCCATCGCGAGCCCGGGCCAGGTTCGAGTGGCGCGTGCAATGCGCACCGCGTAGGCGAGCACGGCATCATCCACATGCAGCGCGGCGGCCACCTCCTGCATGGCCTGCACCGCCGCCGCATCGGCCACGGCCTGCACAGCTTCCACATGCCGTGCGTCGCCCGCGAGGCCTTCAGTCACTTGGCGAACCATGGAGACCTCTTCGCCCTCGCCCGGATAGTCGATGGTCACCTTCAGAAGGAAGCGGTCCAGCTGCGCTTCGGGCAAGGGATAGGTGCCCTCCTGTTCCACGGGATTCTGAGTCGCGAGCACCATGAAGGGCAAGGGCACGGGAAAGGGCCGGCCTTCAATGCTCACCTGCCGCTCCTGCATCACTTCAAGCAGGGCGCTCTGCGTCTTAGCCGGCGCACGGTTGATTTCGTCCGCCAGAAGTAGATTCGTAAACACCGGCCCCTGCCGCACGCGGAAGGTCTCACTCTTGGGGTCGTACATGGTGTGCCCCATGACGTCGGAGGGCATGAGGTCGGGCGTGAACTGGATGCGGCGATGGGAAGCCTGAATGGATTTGGCCAGCGCGCGAACGAGCAGCGTCTTCCCGAGGCCCGGGACGCCTTCGATCAGCACATGCCCGCCGCAGAGAAGGGCAGCGAGCACCTGTTCGACGATGGCCTCCTGACCTACCAACGCCTTGCCGATCTCTCGGCGAAGGGCCTGGGCCAAATCCTGAGCTTGTTGAACGCGTTCGGGGGCGGGAATGGTCATAGCTTCTTCCGAATGAAATCGAGGGTTTGAATGGCGTCGATGAAATCGCGGGACTGTGGGGCTGTGTCGTAACGCAGCGCATGGAAGATGCGCGTTTCTGAGAGGCCTGAGAAGGTCGCCAACCTCGCGCAGAGCTGGTCGGGAGGAAGGGCAGCCCAGGCCGGATGCACCCGTTGGAGTCGAGCCATCATGGCTTCTCTCGCCGCCTTCAAAAGGCTGCGTCCATCCCGATGCCGCCACTGGAAGCGTCCGCAGGCCGCCAGGTGCTCCAGCAGGCTCCGCCGATGGGGCGAGGGATCCGGAATGCGGGGGCCGAAGCGAGGCAGCCCCCACCAGATGGCAAGGCTAGTGAGAAGGGCCAGCACGAGGAGGGGAAGCCTGGCATGTTCTTTCAGCCACGCCAGCAGGCTGGGCGCCTCCTCCCGCACCACAATGGCCACGCGATCGTAACCGCCCGCGAGACCCACCAAAAAGGGCGCGTGATCGCCGGCAGTGATCTCATCGTTGCTGAGAAAAGCGAGGGAGGTCATCAGCACAGCCTGGCCCTTGCCCCTTTTAAAGACCAAGGCCTGAGTGCCCAAGGCATT
>JACXTT010013831.1_pt1 | contig 10608 bp, 7 predicted proteins | sample 9270951 | NCBI WGS metagenome assembly JACXTT01 (sample SAMN15532306, study PRJNA645909) | rock metagenome | isolation source: weathered quartz diorite | place: Puerto Rico | collected 2017-06-21
CGGTGATGAGCGCCTCGCGGAGGAGCTTCGTCATCGCGCCGGGGTGGAAACGCTCGGGGCGCAGCGTCTTCACCGCGACGTCGCGACCGAGCGAGCGCTGCGTCGCCGAGTGCACCACGCCCATGCCGCCTTGTCCGAGAACGGGGCCGAGCTCGATGCCCGACGCGAGCGCGTCCGGGCCCCTCTTCAGCTGATCGATCGCGTCGAGCGTCCAGCCGGGCTCTTTGGTGACGTCGTCACTCACGGCGCTCCAGGCGCAGGTTGCACTTGCACGTTGAGGAACGCGGCGACGGTCTGGAGGAGCGCTTCGAGTTGATCGCGGCTGACGGACAGCTGCGACGTGATCCGCGTGCCGTCGGCATCGATCTTCGCGTTGTTGAATAGGCCGCGCGTCGCGAGCCGAACGGCGATCGTGTTCTGCTTCTTGATGATGTCCGTGAGCGCGTCGGCCACGTCGACCGCGGCGGCCTCGTCGGTGCAGTCGCCTTCGATGAAGAGATCAGCGCCGCCGTCGCTCGCGCGCGGGACGACCCAGAGGCGGAGCTGCTTCAGCGATTGGCTGAATTTCAGGCCTGGAATGGAGACCTGACGCCACGGGTCGTTCACGATGAGCCGCATCGCCTCGCCCGGCCTCACACGCGGCGAGATGGGCGCGCGCTTCAGCACCTTCGCGAAGTCGGCGGCCTTGTCCGGCGGCACCACGGTGACGACCTTCGACTGGACGCGCATGAACACGCGCTCCGCGTTGTCGGCGTGGCCGAGCGAGGCCTTCACGCCCGGCACGCCAGCATCGAAGCTCCCGCCCTTGTCGTAACGCTTTCCGAGCTGCTCGATCGTCGTGTCGACGACATCGTCCGGGAGCGACGTACGCACGAGTACCGCGTCGCGATCGGTATGGATGAGCGACGGTCCGTAGATGAGGATCCATTCGCAGTCCTTGATCGGATCAATCGCGACCGTCGAGCCCTTCATGAAGCTCGCCCACTGCGGGATGCCCATGAAAAGCGGCCCCATGCGCGAGCCGACCGGATGCTGGCGGATGACGGCGACGTTCACGAGCAGCGTCACGTTGACCTGCCCGGCGGTGATGAGACCCGCCATGCCGACCATCGAGCCGGGATCGCGCGGACCGTTCGCGCCAGGCGGCGCGCCTGCCTCCGCAGACGCGATCAGCCCCGCCTCGCCGCCGCCGTCGGCCTCGCCGGCGTCGGTCGGTGCGCCTCCATCGGCGAGCGGAACGAGGCCCGCATCGACGTTCGCCGCGACCTTGCCCGCATCCTCCGCGAGCGCCTCCGCGTCCGGGGCGGCATCGATGCCGGCGTCCGGCTTCGGCTTCGGGCCAGCATCGGGCTTCTTCTTGAGCCCGTTCGGATCGTCTTCGGGATTGACGTTCACGGGCTCTGGCGCGGGCGGCTTCTCGGGCGGCGCCTCTTCGCCGAGGAGATCGAGCGGGATGGTGAGCTCGTCGTCGACGTCCTTGCCCTTGATGCCCGAGGCATCGGGGAACAGCTTCCACGGCGACACCCAGGCGTGGAACACGATGGACAAGAGGAGAGCGAGCCGGATCGCGAGCCGCACTCCGCGGCCTTCCCAGAACCGCGCCGGCTTCGACGTGTCCTTCTCGGCGGGCACGGTCGCGTGCGGCGCCGTCGGCGCGATCTCCGCGGCGCCGACGTTGGGATTTCCGCGGAGCTCGACCGTCCGTCGCCGCCCGAGGCCCGGCAGGCGACCGGGCAACCCGGAAGACGGCGGCGGAATGCTCTGCCTCAACTACGCGTCTCCTCGCCCACGCCCGACTCCGCGCACGGACACACCGTAGGACGATCCGCGGCTCGAGACCAATGCCACGATCCACCGCCGCGTCGCAATCCTTCATGTTTTCCCTGAAGGTGCGAATCAGCTCTGCTGTGGCACGCGCCTCGCTTCAAGTCGAAAAGTGGTTCCTTCCGTGCCCTTTTGGTATCGCGTAGGCCTTGTGACTCACAAGGCACGCGCTCCCGAAGGTCGCGCAGGCCTTGGATCCTTCCTCGGTCGACGCGCGAGCGGGACCGTGCGATGGGCCTGGGTCCCGAACGGTCGCATGAAGTCCCGCCTCCTCATCGGAAGCTCCGTCCTCGCGCTGACGATCGGCGTCGCAGCCTCGCTGGCAGCGTGCACCGATTCGAAGCCCGAGGCGCAGAAGACGCCCACGCCGAAGGCCGCGACCCCCGCCACCCCCCCGACGCTCAACGCCGCCGATGCGCGCGACGCGTCGGCGCACGCTTCGAAGGACCCGAAGGAATCGAAGGACGCCGGGGCCCCCGCCTACGACGGCCCGTACATCGGCGCGCTCTATCTCCAGACGCCCGTGATGAGCGACATGGAGTGGCCGAAGGAGGACAAGAAGACCGGCGAGAAGACCGGCGCGGTCCGCCTCGGGTACATCCGGCAGGGCGCGAAGGTGCCCGTCATCGCGGAGGCGCATCCGAAGGGCAACTGCAAGGAGGGCTGGTACGAGCTCGTGCAGGGCGGCTTCGTGTGCGGGAAGTACGCGTCGCTCGACTTGAACCATCCGCGCTTCAAGACGGCGCCGCACCTGCCCGACATGACGACGTCGCTCCCGTACCAATACGGGTACAACGTCGCCAACGGCACGCCGCTCTATCGTCAGATCCCGTCGCGCGAGGAGCGCCTCGCGATCGAGCCGTGGCTCGCGCCGAAGACGAAGAAGTCGCGCAAGGTCTCCGAAGACAGCGCCTCGAACGACTCCGATGCGCCGAGCGCCGCGGCCGGCGCCGCGCTGACCCTCGCGTCGTCACGCACGCCCGACCCCGGCGCGGCGATCGGCGGAGGCGGGGCCGCGGATCTGCTCGACGCCGGCACGCCGTGGTACCTCCGCGAGTACGACGGCGGCAAGCCGCAGGTCACGCTCGACGATCTCAAGGGCGAAGGCCCCGTGTCGCGGCGCATGGTGAAGGGCTTCTTCCTGTCGCTCGACAAAGACTTCGGCGCCAACGGCTCTCGCTGGTGGCGCAACGTCGGCGGGTTCTTCATCCCGTTCGAGCGCGTGATGGTCTACGGCAAAGGCAGCGACTTCCACGGCTATTGGTTCGACTCGAGCGATCCGCTCAACGGTCAGACCAGCGCGCCCACGAAGGAGATCGCCGACCTCGCGAAGCCCGGCAGCAAGGCGCAGATCGGCATCATCACGATGTACAAGAGCCACAAGTACATCGTGAGCTCGAGCAAGAAGGCCGTGACCACGGGTGACTCCGTGTCGCGACACACCGTGCTCCGTCTCACGGGCGAGACCGTCACGATCAACAACGCGACCTACGACGAGACCGAGGACGGCTGGTGGATGAAGGCGTCCGAGGGCACGAAGACCGCTCCGGGCGAGCCGCCGAAGGGCCTGGGCGCGAACGAGAAGTGGATCGACGTCAGCATCTCGAAGAACACGCTCGTCGCCTACGAAGGCGAGAAGCCGGTGTTCGCGACCGCGGTCAGCGTCGGCAAAGAAAATCACGACGACAAGGAAAAGGACCACCACACGCCGCCGGGCACGTTCCGGATCCGCGAGAAGCACATCGCGGCGACGATGGATGGCGATGTGGCGAGCGACGGCCCGTACTCGATCGAGGACGTGCCGTGGATCATGTACTTCAACGGCAGCTACGCGCTGCACGGCGCCTTCTGGCACAACAATTTCGGCCGTCAGCAGAGCCACGGCTGCGTGAACCTCGCGCCCGCCGACGCCAAGGCGATCTTCGCGTGGGCGGAGCCCAAGCTCCCCGAAGGTTGGCACGGCGTGATGGCGACGGCCGATCGACCCGGTACGCGCGTGATCGTGCACGAGTAGCGCGAGTAGCGCTACGCTCGAAGAGTGAGCGGCTGTCTCGGCGACGACACGATCGCGAGCTTCGTCGAAGGTCGCCTCGAGTCGGAGCGTGATGCCGTCGTGCGGGCGCACATCGCGTCGTGCGACGCGTGCCGGCAGCTCGTCGCGGACGCCACGCCGGTCGGCGCCGCGGCGGAGCCCTCCGATGCCGAGGCCGGCGCCTCCACGCGATCGCCGGCAACGCTCGACTTCGTGCGGGCCGGCGCCACGATCGCGGGCAAGTACGAGATCCGTCACCGGCTCGGCGAGGGCGGCATGGGCGCGGTCGCGGCGGCGTGGCACGTCGAGCTGAATCGCGTCGTGGCGCTGAAGGTGATGCACCCCGAGCTCGCGCGCGAGCCCGATGCGGTGAAGCGGTTCCTCCGCGAAGGGCGCGCAGCCGCGCAGCTCGTGAGCGATCACGCCGTGCGCATCTACGACGTCGGTCGCCTCGACAATGGGCTGCCGTTCATCGTGATGGAGCATCTCGAGGGCGAAGATCTCGCGGAGCGCGCGCTCAAGGAGCGGCCGTCGGTGGCGACCGCGATCGATTGGGTCGCGCAGGCCTCCGATGCAATCGGCGAGGCCCACGGCAAGAAGCTCGTTCATCGCGACATCAAGCCCGCCAACCTGTTCCTCGCGCGCCTGCCTTCGGGCGCGATGCGCGTGAAGGTCCTCGATTTCGGGCTCGCGAAGGACATCGGCGGCCCGTCGGCATCGACGTCGGTCGCGGGGCGATCGAACCTCACCGGCGAGAACGTGATCCTCGGGTCGCCGCACTTCATGGCGCCCGAGCAGGTGCGCAACGCGGCGGGCGTCGACTCTTCGGCCGACGTATGGGCGCTCGGCGCGACGCTCTTCATGCTCCTCACGGGCGAGCCGCCGTTCACGTCGCGCACGGTGCATGGCGTGCTCGCGCGGATCCTCGCCGATCCCGCGCCGCGTGCGAGCGCGCTCCGGCCCGACGTGCCTGCGCACGTGGATGCCGCGATCGCGCGGTGCCTCGCGAAGGATCCGGCGGGGCGCTTCGCGTCGGTGGCCTCGTTCGTCGCGGCGCTGCGAGGCGCAGACGCGCGCGTGGCGACGCCCTCGCAACCCGACCTTCCATCCACCGTCCCGAACCCCGACACGGAGCCGGATCATGTCGGGTCGACGATCGAGATGGCGAGCGCGCCGACCACCGCATCGGGCGCGCAGGTGCCCTCGACGAAGCGCGAGGCCCGCTTCGACACGACGCGCGAGCTCGTGCCGCTTCCATCGACGCAGGTCTCGCCACGCACCGGCGAGACGCCCGTCGCGAACACGACCCTACCCAACGCGGGCAAGACCGCCGACACCGCCAACGCCGCGAACGTCGCGACGACGCGGCCTTCGTTCGGCAGCGATCCGGCGCTCGCTCCTCGCGCGCCCGCCTATCTCGTCGAGTCCGGCGGATCGTTCGGCGCCGTCGCGAATCCCGCGCCGCCGCCCGCGCCCCCGCGATCGCGTTGGCCGGCCATCGTGCTGGCGTTCGGATTCGTGTCCTTCGTGGTCGCCGCGATCGTCACGTTGGCCGTGCCGCGACACCCGAAGCCGCTTCCGAACGCAGGCACGACGGCGCCTTCGACCGAGCCGGTCACCTCCGCGCCGAGCACGTCCGCGCCCACCGTCGCCTCGCCGGTCTCCTCGCCTGCCCCCTCGATCGAGCCTTCCGCTCCCGAGATCGCATCGAGCCATCCGGCGCCGTCCGCGAGCATCGCCCGGTCGGGACGCCGCCCGGGTCCGCCTTCGCCTGCGCCGACCTCGACGACCGGCACCCCCACGACCGGCGCGAAGCCGACCACGAACCCCGGCACCACGCCGACCCCCGCTCCGTTCGCCACGAGCTCGAGAGAATGACCCGACCGTCTCCCCTCCGCCGCGTCCGCGCGGTTGCCGTCGCCCTCGCGTTCGCGGCCGCCTGCGCCCCCGCGCTCGCGCATGCAGACACCTCCGAGCCCGAGGAGCTCTTCGCGCAGGCCGTCGAGCTGATGAAGAACGACAAATTCCAAGAGGCGCTCCCCAAGCTCGAGGAGGCGCAACGTCGTGACCCCGGATTGGGGACGCAGTTCAATCTCGCGGTCTGTTACGAGAAGCTCGGTCGGCTCGGCAGCGCGTATCGCAACTACGTAGCGGTCGCGCAGCTGGCGAAGCAGAGCGGACGCAAGCAGCGTGAAGACGCCGCGCGCGAGAAGATCATCGCCCTCGTCGGTCGCATCGCGACGCTCGCGATCACGCTCGCCGACCACGACAAGGACCGCCTCGTGGTGCGCGTCGACGGCGCCGTGGTCGCGCACGACGATCTCGGCGGCTACGCCGTCGACCCAGGCGAGCACCGCATCGAGGTCACCGCGCCGGCGAAGAAGCCGTGGAGCACCACCCTGGCTGCGCCCGCCGAAGGACAGCGCGCCGCGGTTGCCGTCCCGGTCCTCGAGGACGTGAAGGGCGACACGAAGGTCGTCGAGATCACCCGCGATGGCAGCGATCCGCGACGCACGTGGGGCTTCATCGCAGGCGGGATCGGCCTCGCAGGTCTCGTCGCGGGCGGCGTGACGGGCATCCTCCTCTTGAACGCAAAGTCGACCGCCGACGACCGCTGCAAGCCGCGCTGCATCGGCGCCGACGGTCTTCCCGATCAAGAAGGCATCGACGCCGTCAATCGCGGCAAGGCGCTCGCGCCGATCAACGTCGTCGCGTGGGGCGTGGGGATCGCCGGCGTTGCCGTGGGCGCGTATCTGCTCCTCACGGGCGGCTCGAGCACGGCGCCGCCGGCCGCGACAGGCCTTCGGATCGTTCCATCCGGCGGGCCGGCGGCCGCATCACTGTCCGTCTCGCGCGCGTTCTGACGGCGCTCGGTGAGATCCGATCAGTTGCCGAAGATCGCCTTCGCCATGCGCTTGATGGCGCCCTCGCGAGCCTTGCTCGCTTCGCCGTCGGCCATCACGAGCGATGGCGGCGGGTTCCCCTGCTGGCCGGCCTCGGCGGCCGCGAGGCGCGCCATGCGGGCTTCGCTGCGAACGCGCGCGCGCTCGCTGAAGGAGCGCCACTCGGCGCGACGGCGCTCGAGCTCGCGCTGATACGCATCGCGCGTGCGGAGCTGCGCGGCGTCCTTCGCCCACTTCTCCGCGGCGTCGCGGAACGGCTTGTCGGCCTCTTCGTCGAGCTTGGCGCCGCGCTGAGCGAGCTCGTCGGCGCGCGTGGAGTTCTTCGCGCCGCCGATCCCCGCGCGGAGCCGCGCGGCCGAGGTCCGGCACGCGTTCGCGTCCTGCGCGTCGGTGCAGGCCTTGATGAAGAGCTCCGTCGAGCGCTGCGCGTTGCGCGTCACGCTCCGGTAGCCCACGTGATGGAGCTCGGCGAGCACGAGACACGCCGCGGGCGTGTTCTCGAGGCAACCTTGCTCGAGCACGCGGCTCGCGCGGCTCGGATCGTCTTTGCGATAGCGATCGACCGCGAACGCCCAGAGACCGCACGACGCCTTGTCCGCGGCGCAGCCGATGCGGAACACCTCTTCGGCCTTCACCGCGTCGGTCTCCTGCAGCACCGCGCCTGCCATGAGGCAGCGCCCCGCGTCCTGCGATTTGCGGCACGCGTTCTCCGCCTGCGAGAGCTCCGCGGCGGTGAGCGAGGCGCGAGGCATCGCCTTCTCCAGCTGCTCGGCGCGCTGGCGGAGACGTGTGGCCTTCGCAGGGTCTTTGCGCGCAACGCCGCGGAGGTCTTCGATGTTCACCGCCGCGAGCAGACATCCGCGGGGCGAGTCGAGCTCGCAGGCGCGCTCGTACAAGCGAAGCGCCTTCGGGAGCTCCTGCGCCACGCCGTGCTCGCCATCCTCCAGCTCGTTGCCGAGCATCGTGCAGGCGGGCGCCGAGCGGAGCTCGCACGCCTTCTCGAGGATCCACACGCCTCGGGGCGCGCCGTCTTTCCGGCGGAGCATGCGCTGCGCGTAGGAGATGAGCGTGTAGCACTCGTACGGGCGCTTCGTGCACGCCGTGGTGTAGAGCTCCAGGGCCACGTCGGGCGCGCTCGTCTCCAGCGCGGCGCCGGCCGCTGCGCAGCTCGGGTGATCACCGGTCTCCTTGCACTTTGCGGCCGCGGCGTCGGTCGCCGCGCTCGACTGCGCAGGCTGTGCGGTCGCCGCAGGCTGACCCGATCCGGCGGGCTGCGCCGATCCGGCGGGCTGCCCTTGACCGAATGCCGCTGGAGCGAGCGCGGCCGCGAGGCCGACGCCGAGGAGCATCGTGATGGCGGTTCTCGTTCGTTTGGAGGGCTTCATCGTCGTTCTCCCGCTCACTTCGTCTTCCCCGGCGGCGCGCCGCCGCCACAATCGCCGCATCCCTTCGCGCAGCTGTCGGACTTCGCCGTGCACTCGCCGACGCACGCATCGAACGCCGGGCAGCTCTGCCCCGCGGGACAGCGGAGGTGCGAGCATCGCCCGCCGGCGAAGTCGTCGGCCGCGCAGCGATCGAGACCGCCGCATCCTTCGACGCACGCGGCGCACTTCGCGCTCACCGCGGAGCCACCCGTGCCGCCGCTCATCGCCTTCTCGACCGGATTCCACGAAGGCAGCGAAGGATCCTTGGCGAGCGCCATTCGCTCGCCCTTCTGCACGGCCGCCATGCTGCTCTGCACGCCGTTGATCCACGCGTCGAGCGCGCCCTTCGAGAGCTCGTACTCCCGATGCTGCCGCTCCTTGTCTTGCTGCACCGCAGGATCGGCCTCTTGCTTCTTCATGGCGCGTCGTCCGAGCACGGCCGGCTCCGGCGGCGCGACGGCGGGGGGCGGCTTTCCGTCCATCTCGTGCTCGTGGCGGAAGAGCGCCTCGGTGCGCAGCGTGGTCGCGAGGAGCTCGAGCTTCAACGCCGCGATCTCGTCCTTCCCGCCGCCCTGGCCCGCGTTCACCATGCGCGCGAGCGCAGCGCACGCCTCGGCCGTGCCGCGGAGATCGCGCCCGGTGGTGTTCGGGTTGATCGTCGTGGACGTCTTGCAGATCGTCTGACGAAGGGCGCGCGCCTCGCCCAGCCCCTTCTCGTCTTGCGAGAAGTCACCCGCGCGACGATTGCAGCTCACGAGGTCGCCGGCATTGCAGGCCTCGACGAGCGCGGCCTCGCGGTTGGGCCCTTTTGCGGCGGTCGCGAGCGCGTCGCAGCTCTCGGCGTGCTTGAGCACGCAGCCCTTCGTCCAGAGCTTCACCGCCTCGGGGCTCGGTCCGTTCGGACCCGCGCCTTCTGCGAGGACGGTGCCGGCGTAGAAGCAGAGCGACGCGTCCTTGCGGGCACAGCCCTTCTCGGCTTCTTTGGCTTTGTCGCGGTTGCCACCCTCCGCTCCGGGAAGGCATCCGATGGAGGCGAGCACGAGGATCGCGAGCGCTGCCTTGCTCGGCAGCGAAGACGTCATGACACGCATGCGCCCAGCGTATCAATCTCGCGCGTGCGCGGGGCAAGTCGACGTTGCCATTGAGCGGCGACGCTTCCATGAGCGCTTCCGGAAGTATCCGGTTCGTTTGGCGGCTCAGCCCTCGTTCGACTGCGTGCGCGCCACTGACGCGCGAACGCGGAGGCTCGCGAGGCGGCGGCCGGCGTGGACGACGCGATCGGCGTTCTCGCAAGACACGGGGCCCGAGACCACGGCGCGCACGAGCGGCGTCGCCTGTTCGGCGGCGCGTCGACACGAGGCGACGTTGCCGCGCAGCGCGCTCTCTTGCATGCGCCCGAGCGTATCGTCGACGCTTCGCATGACGACGCCGGTGGCGGTGCGCGTGACGCGGGTGTCCGGGACGTAACCGTTGCCGGGCACCGTGGTCAGCGCAGCGAGAGCGCTCGCGCGTTCGCGCGCGAACGGCGCGGCCGACGACGACAGGTCCGTGATCGCGAGCGCGTGGAGCACGGCGGGCTTCGCGAGGAGCGCGGGGTCGCGGTCGAGTCGGTCGCCGGCCTCCTCGATCAGCTTCGCGGCAGCGAGCGACGCGAGCGCCGAACCGCCTCGCTCGATCACGCCGGCGCGCTCGATCGCGCGTGCGATGACCACCGCCTCGGCATCCCGATCGTGGAGCTCGTCGGCGTGGTCGAGCATCGTCTTGGTCGCGCGGTACTCGGGGAATACTGTCGTGGGGCTCGCTGCTGGTCCGGCGGCCGCGACGCGCTTCTCCCGATCGAAGCGCGCGTGGGCCGAGGTGCCCGCGCCCGAGCAGACGAGGCTCCCGGCGGTCGAACCGACCGCCCAGGCTGCGAACGCGAAGAAGAGGATCGTGCGGGAGCGGCCTGGCTTCGTCTTCATGGCTCGACGACATCGCAACCCTCGTGCCTCGACGATCCTTCTGTCTTGACCCGAAGATCCGCGGACTTGGCGACGCGCCCTCTCTTCGGCCCCCGCCAACGCGTCAGGAAAGGCCTGGATCGCTGCCAGAACGTCAACGCGAGCCGGCGTGGGTGGCTCGCGCGAGTCGCGCAAGGAGGTGCGCACGCGTTGTTCGCCGACGACGGCACCCCACGTGCAACGACACGGCTCGATGGCCCCGCTCGCGACTCGGATGCTCCTCCTCGTGTCGGCGCTCGCCGTCGTCGCCTGCTCGTCCGCGACCGACGAGTCTTCGGGAGATCCCGCGCCGCGCGCCGGCCCGAGCGGCGAGCCAGAGCCGGCCGAGCCAGCGAACGAAGCCCTGCCCCCCCCGGAAGGCGGTCCCCGCCCGAGCCCCGACCCCGCGGCGCCCCACACCCCCGGGGAGCCCGCGCGCCCCCCCC
>JACXTT010013832.1_pt1 | contig 10607 bp, 6 predicted proteins | sample 9270951 | NCBI WGS metagenome assembly JACXTT01 (sample SAMN15532306, study PRJNA645909) | rock metagenome | isolation source: weathered quartz diorite | place: Puerto Rico | collected 2017-06-21
AGCACGTCGTGGCTCGCGAGGAAGTCGAGCGACGACACCTCGCCGAGCGCGATGCGGAGCTGCTCGTAGACCGGGTCGGTCTCGATGTAGAGGAGCTTCGGGCCACGGCGGTGCTCTTCCCGGGGCGCGGTCGCGCCGCAGAGATTCACGATCGCTGCGGCGTCGCGGTAGAGCGCATCGAGCCGGGCGCGCGGCAGCCCGTGCGTCTCGCCGTGCATCAGGTCAACGTACGCCCAGCGTTCCGGGAGGCCGATCCGTCGCATGACGTCCGCCACGTACGCGACGGCGTGCGTGCAGTCCTCGGTGTTCATGCCGATCCGCGGATCGTAGGGCGGCGCGCCCGAGTCCTCGACGTACCAGGCGTCCCAGCCGAGGGCGCGGAAGCCGAGCAGGTAGTGGATCGCCTGCCAGGAGACGCCCGCCATCGGGTACTGCCCGAGGATGCCGAGGACGACGATCTCAGGACGACGCGGCACGTCCTGGCTCCTCGCCGAACTGCGTCCGGTGGAGACGCGCGAAGTGCCCGCCCCGCGCGACGAGCTCCGCGAACGTTCCCTGCTCGACGATCCGTCCCTCGTCGAGCACGAGGATGATGTCCGCCCGTCGCACCGTCGACAGACGATGCGCGATCACGAACGTCGTCCGTCCCGCCATCAGGCGTTCCAGCCCCTGCATCACCAGGGCCTCCGTGGTCGCGTCGAGGGCCGAGGTCGGCTCGTCGAGCACGAGGATCGGCGCGTCGCGCAGGATGGCGCGGGCGATCGTCACCCGGAGCTGCTCGCCGGCGGAGAGCGTCGCGCCCGCCTCGCCGACGACCGTGTCGAGCCCCTCGGGCAGGCGCTCGACGAACTCCTCGAGCTGCGCCAGCCGGACGGCCTCGGCGATCTGCGCCGGCGTCGCGTCGGGGCGGCCGTAGGCGACGTTCTCTCGTAACGTCGTCGGGAAGACGAGCGCCGGCTGCAGCACCAGCCCCACCTGCTGGCGGAGCGCCTTCAGGCGGAACTCCCGCACGTCGATCCCGTCGAGGAGGACACGGCCGGCGGTCGGGTCGTAGAAGCGCGGGACGAGGCTCACCAGCGTCGTCTTGCCGGCGCCGGTCGGGCCGACGATCGCGATCATCTCTCCCGCGCGGGCGTGGAAGTCGATACCGCGGAGCACGGGCCGCGCCGGCTCGTAGGCGAACTGGACCCCCTCGAAGGTGACCGCGCCGTGCACCTCCTGCCGGGCGAGGTCCCGCGCCCCGTCGGCCAGGTCGGGTGCGGTCTCGAGGATCTCGAACACGCGCTCGGCCCCGACGCGGGCGCCCTGGATGAGTCCCCACGTCTGCGTCAGGCTGTTGATCGGGGCGTAGAGCGAGGCGAGGTACGACGCGAAGACCAGCACCTCGCCGACCGTGAGCCCGCCGCGTAGTACGTGCATCGCGCCGAACCACAGGACGGCCGCCGTCCCGGCCGCGATGACGACGTTCACGAACGAGCCGTACATCGTCTGGAAGGTGTAGAGCCGGAGGTTGGCGGCGAGGCTCTCGCGGCTCGAGCGGACGAAGCGGCCGTGCTCGGTCTCCTCGGTCGTGAAGGCCTGGATCACGCGAATGGCCCCGATCGTCCGCTGTGCCACCGTCCAGAGCGCGCTCTCCTTGACGCGCGCCTCGCCGGCGAGCGCCGTCATCCGTCGGCTCATGCCGATGATCGAGAGGAAGAGCGCGGGGACCACGGCGAGCGCCACGATCGTCAGCACCCAGTCGAGGCGCAGCATGACGGCGAGCATCCCCACCAGCATCACGACCGAGCTCACGATCGGGAAGAAGCCGTTCATCGTGAGCGTCTGGATGGCGAAGGTGTCGGCGGTCAGGCGGTAGAGGAGATCGCCCACCTGCCGCCGGCTGTGGAAGGCGAGCGAGAGCCGCTGGAGGTGTGCATAGAGCTCGCTCCGGAAGTCGTTCACCATTCGCTGGCCGACGCTGATGGTCGCGTAGTTGCTGGTCACACCGAGCGCCCCGAGGAGCGCGTACACGACGACCAGCGCGACGCAGGCCACGACGAGGAGGCGCTCGGCGCCGAGCGCGTCGAGGACGGGCCACCCGGTCGGCCGTCCGCCGAGGACGTTGTCGACCACGACCTTGAGCGGCCAGGGCTTCGCGAGTTCGAGGAGACCGATCAGCAGGACCTGCGCCATCGCGCCGAGGAAGAGTCCGCCGTAGGGCACGAGGCGCCGGAGGACCTTCCGGACGAGGCGAGCGGTGCCGGTCATCGACCCGAGCTCAGGCGGCCTTCGCCCGCGGCGACTCCGTCCCGCTGCCGAGCGGCCTGAGCGCGATCCTCGCCGCGACGATGTCGAGCGTGTCGTTCAGGATGCGGCCGAGCCGGAGGTTCTCGGCCACGATCACGGCGAGGTTCACGATCCCGAGCGCGGCACCGACCCCGATGATCTCGGGAACGCCGAACGTCACCCCGCACCCGATGGCGATCGCGTAGACCAGCAGGGCGAGCTGCGAGACGCGCGTCAGCCGGACCTCGCAGCGCGCGTTCAGGAGACGGCGGAGCCCGCCGTGGTTCTCGGTCGCGACGACGAGCCGCGCCTTCGACCAGATGCCGCGGTAGATCTCCAGGTCCCACCGGTTCCAGCCCGGGTCGACCGCGATCAGGTACTTCCGCGGGATCAGGAACTCCATCACGCCCGCCAGCAGGGCCTCCTTCTCGTGCCCCTGCTCGCTCCAGTAGCCGAGCGTGAAGCCGCGCGAGAGCCAGTCGACCCGCGCCGGCCGCTGCGGCCCCTCGAACTCCACCGGCTCGATCTCGGCATGACCGCGCAGCCGCCAGAGATAGCGCTGGAGTCCACGGACGAGGGGCCCGAGGTAGGTGAGGAGCGCGATCAGCGCCCGCGAACGGCCGCCTCCGAAGCGCGGGTCGACGCGCGCGCCGAGCGCGGTCGCCACCGACCACGTGACCGACAGCACGAGCGGGAGCGCCGCCACCGGCAGCGCGCGCGGCGAGACGAGCGCGGAGAGGAAGAGGAGGATGCCGATCGCGTTCCATTCGACGGTGAACGGCAGGTAGGAGAGGAGCGACGACGGCGGCTCGTACATCGACTGGAACAGCCCGCGTCCGAAAGCGCCGAAGTAGATGATCGGCCGGCGCGAGAGGACCGCGCTGGTGAGCTCGCCGTAGATGCGGCCGAGCCAGCGCGACTGCCCGAGCAGGTTGAAGCGGTACGGATGCTTGAAATAGAGGAGCGCCTCCGCCTTCCCGTAGCCCATCTGCTGCTTCAGGTAGGCCTTCACGGTGTTCCGGCGGTAGTGCCAGACCGTCGCGGCGGGGCTGAAGCCGATTGCGTAGCCGCGGTTCTGGAGCCGCCAGCAGAGATCCACGTCGTCGCCGGCCGAGGTGTAGGTCGGGTCGAAACCGCCGACTTCGTGGAGCGCCTTCGCCGTGAACGCCATGTTGCAGCCGGGGATGTGCTCCGCGACCTCGTCGTTCAGGAGGACGTGCATCGGCCCGCCGGGTGAGACGGCCACCGCCGCCGGCACGAGGGCCGGCTCCGGTGGAGGGAAGTTCGGGCCGCCGACCGCGACGAAGCCGCTGCGGACGAACTTGAAGACGAGGAACGCGAGCCAGTCCGGGTCCGGGACGCAGTCGGAGTCGGTGTAGGCGACGATCTCTCCCGTCGCGGCCTGCGCGCCCACGTTCCGCGCCACGCTGAGGCCCTTGTTCTCCTGGCTGACGATCACGAGTCGCGGGCCGGCCGGGTCGGCGTCGTAGGTGGCCTTGTGGTGCTCGCTGATGGCGAGCGTCGCGTCGGTCGAGCCGTCGTTGACGACGATGACCTCGTAGTCCGGGTAGTTGAGGGTGCGGAGCGAGGCGAGGCAGGCGTCCATCGTGCGCTCGGCGTTGTAAGCGCACACCACCACGGAGACGCGCGGCGTCCGCTCGAGCCGGGGCGGCAGCGGGGCCGTGTACTGGCCCCGCACGGCGGCATACGCCGGCTTCGGCTCGCGGCGAGCGTCGACCAAGCCGAAGGCCCAGTCGGCGATCTGGGCACCGCCGGTGAACCAGTCGTCGGTCCACGAGAACACGAACGTCCCGGCGACGCCCGACTCGAAGCCGGCGCGGATCATCCACGCGAGGAGATCGGCCTGCGCGTCGACGCCCTCGCGGAGCGAGTCGACGCCGAACTCGGTCAGAACGAGCGGCCTGTCCTCGGCGATGTTCTGCAGGCGCGAGATGTAGCGGCGGAAATCCGTCTCGCGGTGGAGGTAGACGTTGAAGGACACGAAATCGAGGAGGTCCGTCGTGTCGAGGTACTCGGTCGAGGGGAAGTTCGCGTAGCTGATGAGCGTGCCCGGCGCGCGCTGCTTCACCTCGTCGCGGAGAACACGGAGGAAGTCCCGGACCCGCTCGGGGCCGTACCAGCGCACGATGTCGGGCGGGATCTCGTTGCCGACGAGGACACCGAACAGCGCGGGATGGCCGCCACACGTTTCGGCCGCGGCGCGAACCGTGCCGCGGATCTCGGCGACGAGGGCGCGATTGTCGAGGAAGCACACGTGCTCCGCCCACGGGATCGTGACCAGCACGCGAAGGCCGTGACTGGCGGCCCGGTCGAGGAGCCAGCGCGGCGGGACGGTGAAGGTTCGGAGCGTGTTCGCGCCCGCTTCGGCCATGAGGGCAAAGTCGCGCTCCAGGACCGCCTCGTCGGGGAACGGGAAACCGTGCGGGGCGTCGGCGAAGGGCCCGTAGGAGACGCCACGGAGGTAGAGCTTGTGGTCGCCGACGAAGAAGAACTTACCGCCGATCGTCGGCTGGCCACGGTCGAGCGCCAGCGCCGGAGCCCGCTCCGGAAGCGGGCGTAGCATCGCGTGACTCATGAGGGATGCGAGCGGAGCGTCAAGATAGTCGACGCCCGACGCCCCCTCAACCGGCGGGCGGGCTCAGGTGGGCCGCCGGCCCGATCGACGGACCGGCACCGGCGCGAGGGTCCGCCCTGCGAGCGCCAGCCGCGCGACCGACACGACCCAGGTGCCGACCAGCCAGAGGAGGGCGATCCGGAGCATGCCGCCTTGCGAAGCAACCCGCATGCCGACCCGAATCCCCGTCCCCCGCATCGATCGAGGCCGCCGGGTGTCAGAAACGCGCCGCGAACGACGTGCAAACGCCGGATGACACCACACTCGCCCTCCCACCGCCGTCACCCGGTGGCTCCGCACAACGCGACCACCCGTTCCCGGAGGGACACGGCGGTGATCTCGCCGGGCGACACCGGCGTTCCGCAGACGACCTCGATGCGGGACCAGACGCGGCGGAAAGGATGGTGCATCGCCCGGCCGTCCTTGCGACTGAAGAAGCTTCCCCACAGGCCACGCAGGGCGAGCGGGACGACGGGGACCGGGCTCCGCGCGATGATGCGCTCGATCCCGGGCCGGAAGGGAGCAACTTCGCCGTCGCTCGTGAGGCGTCCCTCCGGGAAGATGCACACGATGTCGCCCTCGGCGAGCGCCCGCGCGATCTCGTCGAAGGCGCGCTCGACGAGCGCGGGGTCCTCCCGGCGTGACGCGATCGGGATGGCGCGGCTCGTCCGGCAGACGAAGTGCACGACCGGGAGACGGAAATACCGGGCTTCCATGACGAAGCGGATCGGCCGGCGAAGGGCCGCGACGAGCACGAGGGCGTCGACGAAGGTCACGTGATTGCACACCAGCACCGCCGGCCCCGCCGGGGGGAGGTTCTCGAGGCCGCGCCGCCGCAGCCGGTACACGGTGTGGACCAGGAACCACACGAGGAAGCTCATCATGAACTCCGGGATGAGCGTGTAGATGTAGGCGGCGACCGCTGCGTTGAGGACCGCGAGCACGAGGAGGAGCTGCGGGATCGTGCAACCCGCGTGCCGGAGCACGACCGCGATCACCGCGGCGAGGACCATGAACAGCGCGTTCAGGATGTTGTTGCCCGCGATCACCTGCGAGCGTCGCCTCGGGTCGCTCCGGTGCTGCACGAGCGCCTGGAGGGGCACGATGAAGAAGCCCCCGAACGCGCCGATGAGCACGAGGTCGGCGAGCACGCGCCAATGCTGCCAGCCTCGCAGGAAGGCCCCGGCGCCGAGCGGCTCCGGCGGCGGGACGTTCGCGTGCGTGGCGAGGAAGAGGTCGAGCGCAAAGAGGGAGAGGCCGAGCGAGCCGACCGGCACGAGCCCAAGCTCGATCGCGCCCTCGGACATCCGCTCGCAGAGGAGACACCCGAGCGCGACGCCGATCGAGAAGACCGTGAGGAGAAGGGTCACGACCCCCGGGCTCCCGCCGAGGACGTCGCGCGTCAGCCCCGGCAGCTGCGCCAAGAAGAGCGCCCCGTAGAACCAGAACCAGGAGATCCCGAGGATCGAGAGGAACACCGTCCGGTTCTCGCGCGCAAAGCCGATCGTCCGGAGCGTCTCGCGGCACGGGTTCGCGCCGATGCGGAGCCCCGGGTCAGCAGCGGGCGCCGGAGGAATGCCGCGGCTCGCGAGCCAGCCCCCGATCGCGATGGCGAGGACCGTGACCGATACCCACGTCGGACCGGAAACCGGGATGCCCGCGAGGACGCCGCCGAGGATGGTGCCGAGGAGGATCGCGACGAAGGTCCCCGTCTGCACCAGCGCGTTGCCGGCAACGAGCTCGTCGTCGCCGAGCTGCTGCGGGAGGATGCTGTACTTGACGGGGCCGAAGAGCGTCGAGTGCGCCCCCATCAGGCAGAGGACCGCGAGCAGGAGCGGCACGTTCCCCGCGCGGAGCCCGACCGCGCCGATCGCCATCAGCGCGATCTCCAGGACCTTCACGAGTCGCACGACCCGCGACTTCTCGATCTTGTCGGCGAGCTGCCCCGCACTGGCGGAGAGGAGGAAGAAGGGCGCGATGAAGAGCGCAGCGCTCAGATTGACGAGGGTGTCGGGTGCCATCGCGCCCGCAGCCGCGCGGAAGGCGAAGAGGATGACCAGTGCGTTCCGGAAGACGTTGTCGTTGAGCGCGCCCAGGAACTGGGTCCAGAAGAAGGGCCCGAAGCGCCGCGTCCTGAGCAGGTCGAGGTGTCCCATGTTGCGATCCTGAGCTCGGATGGCACGAGCCGTGCCACCCCCGGCAGCCGCGCGAATCCTCTCACCCCGGCGAAGTGCCGAGCCCGGTTTGACACCGGATGCGCATCCGATGTCCAGTAGATGTACACATGGCGTTCATGACCGAGGCCGAGCGGTCCCTCGCCAGCGCGATCGCGGGGCTCGGCCATGCGAACCCGTTCCTGCCCGAGCGCATCGCGCTCGAGCGGGCGGCGCTGGGCGACGCCTTCGTGGCCGCCGACCCGGTCTGGACCGTGCGCCCGGACCGGGCGGTGCAGAACCCGAACGTCGTCCGGCTCGCCGAGCGCGCAGCGGCCCTCGCGGGGCGCCTCCGGGACCGGCTCGCCGCCGGCCCATCCCCCGGCGAGTCCGACCGTCTCCTGTACGAGGACCTCGTTCTGTACGTCCTATACGCGCGCTACGAGAACGACCTCTTCGACCTCGTCCAGAGCGGCGACACGAACCGACGGGTCGGGTTCTACGAGCGCTTCGATGACGACTTCCGCCGCTACCTGGCGCTCCCCGGCGTCGCGCTCCCGAGCCGGCACGAGCCCGCACACGTCTTCGCCTGCCTCTTCCAGGTTCGCCGCGCCTTCCATCACATCTTCTGGCACCTGATCGGTGGCTCGATGCCGATGGCGCGCCTGCGGGCCGCCGTCTGGCAGTCGATCTTCACGCACGACATGCGTCGGTACCGGCGGACGCTCTACGATCGCATGGACGACCTGACGACGCTCATCGTCGGCCCCTCCGGCACCGGCAAGGAGCTCGTCGCGCGCGCGATCGCCCTCTCGCGCTACGTCCCCTTCGAGCCGCGCACCCAGCGCTTCACGACCCACTTCGCGGAGCTCTTCCATCCCCTCAGTCTCTCGGCGCTGTCGCCGACGCTGATCGAGTCGGAGCTTTTCGGCCACCGCCGCGGCGCCTTCACCGGCGCCCTCACTGACCGCGCCGGCTGGCTCGAGACGTGCCCGCCGCGCGGCACTGTCTTCCTCGACGAGATCGGCGACGTCGACGCCGGCATCCAGGTGAAGCTCCTCCGCGTGCTCCAGACTCGCGCGTTTCAGCGTCTCGGCGACACGAAGACGCTCGCCTTCCGGGGTAAGATCATCGCCGCGACGAACCGCGATCTTTCGGCGGAGATGGCCGCTGGACGCTTTCGCGAGGATTTCTACTACCGACTCTGCTCGGACCTGATCACGACGCCGTCGCTCGAGGAGCAGTTGAGCGCGTCACCCGGTGAGCTTTCGAACCTGCTCCTGTTCCTCGCCCGGCGAGTCGTCGGGGACGACGAGGCGGCGACGGTCGCCGCCGAGGCCGAGGCGTGGATCGGGAGTCACCTCGGGCCGGCGTACCGCTGGCCCGGAAACGTACGCGAGCTCGAGCAGTGCGTGCGGAACGTCCTGGTGCGCGGCGAGTACCGACCGCCCGGGCGCAGCAGCGCCAGCGACGACGGCCTCGCTGCCGCGCTTCGTGCCGGCCACCTCAGCGCCGACGAGCTCGTCGCCCGCTACTGCACGCTGGTGTACGCCGAGACGAGAAGCTACCAGGAGACCGCGCGGCGTCTCGGGCTCGACCGGCGCACGGTCAAGGCGAAGGTCGATCCAGAGCTGCTCCGTGGTGGCGGATCGTGACGCCGGGATGGCAGAACAGGCCGACGCGAGGGAATAGCCATCACGATCATCGAAGCCGTACGCGCCAGTCGGACTTTGTCCGTACGACTGGTGTACTGTGACAATTCGCCACTCGCCACCTTGTCAATATGACGGGAAGTGGTGCCGCTGGGTTGCTGGCTGCGAGACCCGGGGTACGCGAAAAATTCTTGCCGAAGGACCTCCATCGGCGCTATCGAGCATCGGAAGGGCCCTCGCCTCGCTCCATGGGAACCCGCTGATCGAGGCGAGGCCAACGCACCCGCGGGGGCCGGCACGAACGCCGTCACCGTGATGACAAGGAGGGAAGGGAAGTCATGGTGAAGTATCTCGGGATGTGCATGGCGCCGCTCGGTTTGGCGGTGATCGTCTCGGCGCTCGTCCTCTGCCCTTCGCCGGCCAGAGCCGACGGCAACCTCAACAACGTGAACCACATCATCTTGATGATGCAGGAGAACCGTTCATTCGATAACTACCTGGGCGCGCTCGCGTACGTGCCCAGCTCGCCGTACCACGCTTCCCACGGACACCGGGGGTGCCCCCTGACCGACAACACCTGCGTCGACGGCCTATCCTGCAGGGTGCTGTCCACCGGTCAGCTGGCGTGCCGGAACTCGAATCGCGGCAACACCGGAAAGCGCGTGAACGCGTTCCATGACCCGCGGTACTGCACCGGGCCGGACCTCGATCACAGCTGGATCGGCAGCCACGAGGAGGGCAACTTCCGGCGCCCCAACAACATGCTCAAGTCCAGCCGAAACCAGGGCTTCGTGCGGGTCAACGCGCAATCGGACCCGCCCGCGCAGGTCACCGACCACGATACGATGGGCTTCTACACGGACGTCGATCTGCCGTTCTACTATGGTCTCGCGGAGACTTTCGCGATCAGCGACCGCTTCTTCGCCGCGGTCATCGGCCAGACGTTCCCGAACCGAGCCTACTTCGGGGCGGGGACCTCGTTCGGTCACTTGACCACGAACGAGATCATCACTGCCGGAGGATACAAGCCGATCACCGGAACCATCTACGACCGGCTGGATGCGGCCGGCGTGTCGTGGACCGACTACTTCTCCGATCTTCCGTACTCCCGGATCTTTGCGACGTCGGCGGGTCATACCAAGCCGGTGCAGACGTTCGCCACCGACGCCGCCGCCGGCTTGCTGCCCGCCGTGTCCTTCGTCGACCCGTCCGCGTTCCCCGATCAGACGATCAACGGCCACACGTTCGAGACCGACGAGCATCCGCCGAACGACATCCGGGCGGGTGAGTACTTCGTTTCGACGATCATCAGCGCGCTCCGCAGCAGCCCCAACTGGCACGACTCCGTCCTGTTCCTCACCTACGACGAGCACGGGGGGTTCTACGACCACGTGGCGCCGCCGCCGGCCGCGCAAGGCGGTGCACCCACGCCGGACGGCATCGCTCCCGGGCAATGTGCGGACGCGTCGAACCCGCCGGCGAGCGAGCAGCCGGGCGGCGGCGTGACCTGCAACCACAGCCAGACCGTCGATGCCCCGGGCCTGTGCCCGGCCTTCACGCCGACCGGCCCTTACCCGACCAGCTGCGCGACCTTCAATCAGCTCGGCTTCCGGCTCCCGCTGATCGCGGTCTCACCGTTCGCGAAGCCGCACTACGTCTCGCACGTCGTCGAATCGCACACCTCGTTCCTCGCCTTGCTGGAGAAGCGCTTCTCGCTGACTCCTCTGGCGGCCCGAGACGCGAACGCCAACGACCTGGAAGACTTGTTCGACTTCGACACCTCGCCGTCAGCGAGCACCGCGGTCGGGACGGCGCCCCTGCCTGCGGAGCCGGGCGATGGGAACTGCCCCTTCAACGGCTCGCCGAGCGGAGCTTTCCTGCAAGTCTTGGAGAGGTAAA
>JACXTT010013833.1_pt1 | contig 10607 bp, 5 predicted proteins | sample 9270951 | NCBI WGS metagenome assembly JACXTT01 (sample SAMN15532306, study PRJNA645909) | rock metagenome | isolation source: weathered quartz diorite | place: Puerto Rico | collected 2017-06-21
CCGGGGGTGGACCCGACCAGGCCTACGCGGCTGGCGGAAGGCGGACAGGCTGGCGAGCCGCCCGAACCCTGCGTTGGATCCCAGGGATTCTGTGTCTGACCTCCGAACCATCGATCGCCGGCAGCCAGTTCTCCCGACACAAGTTTAGCGATGAGCACTGCGCCTGCCTCGCGCAGCATCTCGATAACGCTGGCATCCTGGTCGATCATCTGGTCCTTCCAGACCGGTGATCCCCAGGTTGTCGGATAGCCCTTGGCAGCGATGATGTCTTTCGCGCCCCATGGAATGCCATGAAGCGGGCCGCGGATTTTTCCGGCAGCGATTTCGGCATCCGCCTGTTTCGCCTGTTTCATCGCGAGATCGTCACAGAAGGTCACAACGTTGCTCAGCTTGGTGTTGTAGCGTTTCAAACGCGTCAGGTACATCGTGGTCAACTCGGTCGATGTCACCTGTTTCGTCCGAATCAGTTCCGCGAGGTGCCGCACCGGCCAAAACGCGGCGTCTTCCAGATTCGACGGCTTCCTGATGTTGGAGACAACGCTCATGCGCATCGGTTCGCGGCGCCGGTTGATCTTCATTCCCGGCACGAGAGCGCTGAAGTGAAACGGCGGCGAAACGTCGTTCGGGATCGGGAACTTGTGAAGGTCTTCGTATTGCGACAGGCTGCGATTGACGGTTTGCACCATCGCGTTTCGTTCCGCGTCGTTGAATTCCAGTCCTGATACGGCCAGGGCGGTTTTCAACATGTCCGCGCTGATGCGCGGTTCGCCGCTCTGCTGACTCTGCATCCAAAGCACACCCGGTAATAAGGTCGAGCTGAGTCCCGTCCCAGCGAACTGTGCCGGAAAACGTCGTCGCGCATCGTTCATGTTCTTGATCATGCGTTTGCCTCCGAGAAAAGAGCGCATTTTATCAAAACATCGCATGCAATCTGGCAGCACGAAGCCCGCCGCTGCGCCATGTTTGTCCTTGCCAGGCCTTAAATCCCCCGAATATCCTTAATCCACTCCATGCATAAGGAGAATCGATAGATGAGCAACATCACGTTAAAGGTGAACGGGAAATCCCACACCGTGGACGTCGAACCGTCGACGCCTCTGCTATACGTGCTGCGGAACGACCTCGGTCTGCGCGGCCCTCGCTTTGGTTGCGGGCTTGGCCAGTGCGGCGCATGCACCGTCATCATCAACGGGACGGCGACGCGATCCTGCATCACGCCGACTTCGACCGTGAAGAGTGAGATCACCACGCTCGAAGGCATCGCGAAGGACGGCAAGCTGCATCCTTTGCAACAGGCGTGGATCGAGGAGCAAGTGCCGCAATGCGGCTTCTGTCAGAACGGGCAGATCATGACCGCCAAGGCACTGCTGGATCGCAACTCCAATCCCACCGACGCTGAGATCCGCGATGGAATGGCGGGTACGCTCTGCCGGTGCATGACGTACTACAGAGTTCAGGCAGCCATCAAGCTAGCCGCGAAAACAATCGCATCGGGTTCGAACAAGGGGGTCGCGTTATGACACCCTTCACGAATCTTCCGAGGCAGATCGAAACCGCGCTCGACAACCTGGACCTCACAACTTCCAGACGAACCTTCCTCAAGACTTCCGGACTGCTTGTGGTGAGCCTCAGCGCTCCGGCGCTTGTTAGTGCGAGCACACAGACGACGCCGGCTCAGGGAGGGAGCGGTCCCTATCCGGATCCGGACTACAAACAGCTGGATTCGTGGATCGTGATTCATCAGGACAACACGGCCACGTTCTATGTCGGCAAGACGGATCTCGGCCAGGGGACGGGAACGGCGTTCCGTCAGATGATGTCGGACGAACTCGATATCGCATTCGATAAAACGGCCTGCGTGATGGGAACCACCGATATCACCGTCGATCAGGGCGGCTCGGGCGGATCGGATGCCATTCAAGTGGACGGCTGGCCGATGCGGCGAGTCGCCGCCGAAGCACGACGTGTTCTTCTGGAAATGGCGTCGAAGCGATTCGAAGTTCCTGTCGATCAACTCAGTGTTCGAGATGGCCTGGTCACTGTGAAATCCGACGCGTCGAAAAAAGTGACGTACGGCGAACTGATTGGCGGGAAGAGATTCAACGTCACACTGACCGGCAACAATGTCGACAACACGACGGGTGTCGCAAAAGTGAAACCGGTTCAGGAACTCCGGATGGTCGGGCAGTCGCCGCAACGTTATGACATTCCGCCGAAGGTTGACGCGTCGTTAACGTGGGCCGTGGACGTCAAGGTCCCGGGCATGGTGCACGCGCGCAACGTCAAGCCTCCGGTCGCTGCCGCGAAGCTGGTCAGCGTGGACGAATCGTCCGTGCGGAGCCTGCCGGGATTCATCAAAGTCGTCAGCAGGGGCAACTACGTCGCCGTTGTTTGTGAACGCGAGGAACAGGCGATCAACGCCGCCAGACAACTCAAGTGCAATTGGGAAAAACCGGCGACGGCGCCCTTCCCGCCATCCGAAGACCTGTTCAAATTCATTCGCAGCGCCACGCCCACATCGAGCGGCCGGCCCGCCGTGACGGGTGATCCCGACGCGGCGTTCGCTTCTGCGGCGAAGGTTATCGAAGCCGAGTACGATTTTCCGTTCCAGGGGCACACTTCCATCGGTCCGGCTCATGCAATGGCCGATCCGTCCAACGGCCAGATGACGATCTATTCAAATGATATGAAGTCGTACGGACTGCGCACCGGCGTCGCGGAGTTTCTTCAGATGCCGCGCGACAAAGTGCGTGTCGTATGGATGGACGGACCGCAGGCCTTCGGCCGAACTGCCGCGGATGACGCCGGTTTCGAAGCCGCGTTTCTCGCGAAAGAACTGGGCCGTCCGGTACGCGTCCAATGGATGCGGCAGGAAGAAACGGCGTGGGATACGAAAGGTCCGGCGTTCGCATTCAAGATGCGCGGCGCATTGGACGCGCAAGGCAATCTTGTGGCGCTGGACTACGACGCGCGAGCCGCGGACTACAACCATCTTGGATACAACGAACCGGACACCGTGTTGATCGCTCAGCTCATGGGCAGAAGGCGCTCGACGCCGGCCGGCGGCAGCTCGGCCACGCCGTCGGATATGTATGTGATCCCGCACCGGCGGATGGCGACGAGTGTGGTTGGGCTGCCTCTCATTTGGGAAACGCCCGTCCGCACCGGGAACCTCCGCGATCCGAATGGCCCGCAGGTCACGTTCGCCGCCGAATCGTTTATCGACGAACTGGCGGTCGCGGCAAAAGCGGACCCACTCGAGTTCCGCCTCAAGCTGATCAACGCGAGTACCACCGACGACAGCGGCTTCAAGCGCGCCCGCTCGATTGCGGTTTTAAAAGCTGCGGCTCAAACGTACGGATGGGACACGCGTCCGTCGCCGAAAACGGCCGGAGCGGGAAATGTCCTGACGGGTCGCGGTGTGTCTTATACATTCCGGGGCCAAACGGTTTTGGCGGTGATCGCCGAAGTCGAGGTGAATCGCCGAACAGGCCACGTTTGGGTGAAACGGCTGGTATGCGCGCACGACTGCGGACTCGTGATCAATCCCGAAGCGTTGAAACGCAGCGTGGAGTGCGGGCTTCTTCACTCGCTGAGCCGCACCCTGCACGAGGAAGTGCGGTTCGATAGCGAGAAGGTGACGAGTGTGGACTGGAGGACACACCCAACCCTGACGCATGCCGACACGCCCGCAAAGATCGATGTCGTGATCGTGAACGGCGATCCCAGTCCGAAGCGTCCGGATCTCCCGCACTACGGCGCCGGCGAAGCATCATGCAAGGCCATGATTGCCGCGGTCGGCAATGCGATTCACGACGCGACCGGAGTTCGGCTGCGACGCGTACCGTTCAGGGACGAACGCGTGTTGGCCGCTTTGAAAACAGCCAGCATGTAACGGCATTGAACCTGCGCTAATTTGACGTTCCGGTAGCGCAGGTTCACCGGCCGTTAAATCTTGTAAATGGACGCTGGAGGGTTGCACAAAATCTGTCATCCATCGTCAAATCGCGGGATATGAAGTTCTATCGTTTGCTGCTCGTCTTATCCGTATTTTTATTTTCCTTTTCATATGTTTACGCTGAGTCCACCTCTTCGACCGGCCGCGGTAACGGTCTTGATCGAACGGCTTCCGCACTCGCGCTTCATCAACTAAACCTGCAAAGACTCGGCGGCGCCCTGACGGGCTTGCAACCGAGAGCGCTGAAAGATCAAGGCAACGTGTCGGTCATGCAGGATGATGGAACGTTGATTGTTCCGCTGAACCGGTTCGATTTGTCGAATCGTTCCGTGACCTTTACGCCACGAACAAGCGGATATCAAGTGATCAGCGGCCCAACAGGCTACGAGAGCGTTGCAGGATCCGTCATCAACTTGAATCTTGATGACGACGACACGTATCAGCTGAACTTGCCCTTTCCATTCACATTTTATGGAGTGAACTACAACTCGGTTTACGTGAACACCGATGGCAATCTGACGTTTGGCATATCTGATACGGCTCACACCGAACGGGACCTCCATCGTGTCGTCGACGGGCCGCCGCGGATCGCTCCGCTGCTGGACGATTTACTTCCGAGCCGGACGGGTTTTGTATCGATCACGAAGTTCGCAGACAGAGTTCGTGTCGACTGGAATTCGATCAGCGAGTACGGCCGCCGGCAAACCAGCACGTTTCAGGTCATCCTGAATGCCAGCGGCGTCATTCAATTCAATTACCTCAGCGTCAACATCACCGGCGGAGTTGTCGCACTTTCGCCGGGCAAGTCTTCGCCCCTGCAGACGATGGATTTTTCGCAGCAAACGTCCTCGACAACCATTACGGGAATCGTTGCTGAAGTGTTTTCCAATGTCGAAGAACTGGATCTAACGTCGATCAGCGCGTCGTTCCTGCAGACCCACCGCGATGCTTACGATGCGCTGTTTATTTTTTCGGATTTCACTCTCGACCTCGGTAACGCCTTCGCTTATGAGATTCCGGTCAGAAACGATATCCAGGGGATCATGCCCGGATACGGCTCCTTCGATTACGGCTCCGATTACGGTTCCGCCGGCCGCCTGTCGTCGCTGGTCAATGCGGGCGCAATAAGCAACTACGTCACGGATCCGCAGGAGATTTTTCTCGGAACAAACAACACCCTGGACATTCTCGGTCAGGAGTTCGGACACCGCTGGCTGGCGTATATCGACACGTCTCCATCGTCGATGCTCGGAAGAGACATGGCTCATTGGAGTTTCTTCATGAACACGGAGGGATCCGTGATGGAGGGGAATCAGATTCAGGATCTGGGAAACAACACGTTCAGGACCATCGGAGCCACTTTCCGATACAGCCCGCTGGACCAGTACATCATGGGTCTGCGCGATACAACCGAGGTCCCACCGTGGTTCGTCGTCGCGAATCCGCGAATGCTTTCCGCTCCTCCCGGTTTCACCTGCACGACATTCGTTGCATCATGCGCTCCCGCGGTTGGCGTGGAGTTCTCCGGAACGCGCCGCGATCTCACCATCAACAACGTCATTTCGATTGCGGGCGCGCGAGTGCCGTCCGCGGCCAATTCACAGAAGGACTTCTCGGTCGCGTTCATCCTTATCACCAGGCAGGGACAGGAAGCGAACGGGAAATCGATTACTCATATCGAAAATGTCCGCCGGCAGTGGGAACAGTTTTTCGTGAGCGCAGTAGACGGGCGGGCAACGATGACGACCTCCCTGCTCTATCCGCTGACGACACGGATGCAGGTCAGCATTCCAGCGAACGGCAGCACCGATCTGGAAAGCGTCGCGTCGGGCAGCACGCAGGTTGGATACGGAACGCTCGAACAAGGATTCGGCGTTGCGGTTCTTCGATCGTTTTCCGGACCTAAGCTAATCGCCGAAGCAGCCGTCCCCGCAATGCCCGCCGCATCGCACTGGGTGATGTACGCCGAGAAGGCGGCAGCACTCTCCACGGGCGTCGCCATCGCAAATCCGAATGGGGTGCCCGCGAACTTAACGCTTCGCTTGAACGACGGCAGGCAGGCGAACATACAGCTTGCCGCCAAAAATCATCGGGCCGCGTTTGTGGAAGAGTTGTTGGGAGTCTCCGAACCGTTCCTCGGAGTCCTGACGATTGATTCAGACGTCAATGTCGCTGTCGTTGCTTTGCGCGGTTCCATCAGTGCGAGCGGTGATTTCATCATGACGACAATTCCGATGACGTCCGCCCCTCCGTCGACCGATACCGTGGCATTTCCGATAATCGCGGATGGCGGCACTTACAAAACGGAAATCATTCTGGTCAACTCGGATTCGGCGCCAAGCATGGGCGCCATTCGATTCTCACCCGGAAACGAAGTCTCTTTCTCGATTGCGCCCGGCAGTGTCTGGAAATACCAGACACCAGGCACAGGTCCGGACGTGATTTCAGGAAGCGCTACATTAAGGACGGACTCCGGCGCCACGCCGGACGCGGTTGCGATCATACGATTCAGTTCCGCGGCCGGCCTGATTTCGGAGACTGGAGTTCCCGCTCAGCATCTGCTGACGCGGGGCCTGATGTTTGGGTCGATGGATACGAATCTTCGCACCGGACTGGCGATCCTCAATCCATCCGCAACCCCCGTGAACATTCAGCTCACTGCGCGCAACAGCGACGGCACGATTGCAACGGCAGGATCCGTCTCTCTCGATCCTTCCGGCCGAATTTCAGCGTTTCTCGATGAGATGATCCCCGGCTTTGCGTCATCGTTCCACGGCACCGTCACGCTCGAATCGGACGGACCTGTGTATGCGGTTTCCATCCGAGGAACCACAATTGAAAACGGCGGCTTTGTGATGTCCACCGTCCCGATCATGGACGCGAACCAAAGCGTCGCCGCAACCGGATATTTCCCTCAGATCGCGACCGGGTCCGCGTTCACCACGGAGTTTCTCGTGGCCGACTCGGTCTCCACGACGTTTTCTCTGACGTTCACGAGTTCTTCAGGTGACCCTCTCTCCCTGGCCCTTAAGAACTGGTTCCCGGGCAACTAGAGCAACGGCCTCGCCAGACACTGGCAACGCAACTCCGCCATAGAGTTGTTTCCGCTTCAAAGTGCCATCCGAATGATAGTGTCGGTCATCATCCGGATGGTTTCCTCCCGATTCGTCAGGCTTAATGCGTCTTCCTGATTCTCAACATTCTCACGTAAAAACACGCATCTGCGCCTTAGTGCGCAATGGCCGATCAACTGCGTTAGCGGAAGCCGGTTGAAAAATTCACGAGGAGGTGAGCAGAAATGAAAATCTGCCATATGTTCGCGATCGCTTCGGTTTTCGCAATTGCCGGCTTCCTGACCGGCGGAGGTGTCACGGCGAATGCGCAGTACACCTATGACAACTACTATCCACCCACACCGTCGCAGGGACCTCCCCTCGCGTCGGGAACAACGTTTTTCACGGTGGACACGTTTATAACTCCTGAAGTGTACGGCCGCATCGACCGGTCCATTCGGGACAACAACCACTGCTATAACGCGGTCAAATCCGGCGCTCCATCGTGTTTCAGTACCGAGGGAGTCGACGACAACGACAATTGCGTTTGGGGTTGCACCAAGAACGGCGTCTTTATCCCGCGGCCGACGTCCGCTGCCATGATCTCGGCCTCCGAGAAAAGGTATTCGCCTCGACTCAGCCAGACTCTGTATCCCGACCGGCCCAATGAAAACGTCGCACAGACCCCGTTCTTCGTGGTTTACAGCCTGACGCAAATCTGGGGATGCGGCTCGTTAGGATGCCACGAGTATCCCTACTCGCGAACGGTCAGCCAATCCATCGATGTCTACATTGCTTGCCAGGACTGGCAAAAGGGAGCGGGCAAGCTGGCCGCTGCCACAGTTGTGTCGCGGGCATACATGGACGCGGACCACAGCGTGGTTGAAGATACTCTGTTTGGAATTCTGTGGAACGACGTGATTCCGAACTATGTCGACAGCAGGGTCCGCTCGGCGCTTTCGAATTTCGGCTCGGGGACGAGTTCCAAATTGTTAGGCAAAACCGATCCCGATGGAACGTTCCATCCGATCGACTGCAGCCGATTGGGCGTCCTCTCGTTCCCGAACGAAGTCGATGCCAAATTTGAAACCATCAATTACGACTACTTCCCCACCCGCATCCTGCTGGCCGCGCAGCAGATTACGGTTCGCATTACGCAAATCCGGCGATTGGCCTTGCATGATTCCAGCGGAAGCATCGTCCGCTACGCCACGGAGTATCCGATGCTGGAATTCTATGCAGGCTACGCGAAGACCACGTTGAATCTGCCGCCGATGATGGAGAACTCCACTTATTATCCGCCGTCGACCGCCGCCTTGTCCGTTCCCGTTCCGTCAGACGCGGGCCAGTTGATCCTGATCGCGAACATGTGGGATCTCAGCCACTACACCCGCGACCCGCGGTTTGCCGTGTTCGACAGGACCAGCAATTGGGGAAGCGGCACACAAAAGATACTGACTCCGAAGATCTGGTCCGAATTAAGCCCGCTCTACCGGAAACCGATACTGATGCGTGGAAACGGTTATGAAGTAACGCTTCAGATCACAGGCCCGCCCACGGCATTTAGAGCGTTTTGAATCGCCGGACCATCACGAAGCCCAAAGCGCAATGACGGGCTTCGTGATGCCAGGCGTGCGCCCCACAGAACGACTCGACACCGTACTCGAAGCGTTAGGGAGTGTTGCCGCGGTAGATGATTTTCCCCTGGCGCAGTGTGTACTGAACGGTGGCCAGGGAGCGGAGGTCTTGAGATGGGTCTCCGTTGAACACGGTGATGTCGGCGTCGAAATCTGCGGCGATTCTCCCAATTTGTTTCGACAGCCCGAACCGGCCGGCCGGAGTTGTGGTCAGGGAAGCGAGGATCTGCGGAAAGCTCATCCCGGCCTCGGACATCAGCATGTACTCTGCGGTGGGGTCGTAATCGACGGCGCCAAGATCATTCCCAAACAGAACAGTGCCGCCGGCGCCCAGCCACTCGCGTAGCTGTCCTACAGCGATACCGGCAGTTTGATCCTGCGTCGATGCGCGATCGTGACGTGCATAGTATTTCCATATCCAGAGCGTCGGTATCAGGGCGACGTGTCGTTCCATCATGGCGGCGATCGTCGCCTTATCCCACGGACCGGACGATGGAGTGGTGTGCGCGATGACATCCACGCCGCCCCGAACGGCCGTCAGCACATCGGCGGCCGTATTCGGATGAACGAAGACGGGCTTTCCCCATCGATGAGCTTTGGCAACGGCCGCCTCGATGGTGGACTGAGCCATCGTTGCGCCGCGCTGCGCCGACGCGAACAATTTGATTCCGTCCACGCCTGCCTCCAGAAGCTTCGAAGAGGCGGCCTCTGCCTGGGCCACATTCGCAATTTCGGGCACGTCGACCTTCATCCAACCCATCATGGAAACGACAATGTCCGGCGGAAGGCCGTCCGGTGGAAGCAGGGCTTCACCGGTCGACTTAATTCGCGGTCCCGCAACTTCACCCGACTCGATGCGATCGCGAAGTCGACGCGTGTTGTCCCAAGCCGACGATAGATCAAACGCGCCGGTGAATCCGTATCGCGTCAACATCTCCTGAAGCTGACGCGTCAGCTCCGGCGCTGGTATGGCTGCGACGTTAGCCCATTTCCTTTCGGTGAAGTGCACATGGCTATTCCAGAAACCCGCAGTTATGGTGAGGCCTGAACAGTTGATCGTCGGTACCGCCGGATCAAGCCGCACGGTCGGGCGGCCACCGGCGGCCGCAATCTTTCCATCACGGATGAGCACCACGGCGTCTCGGATTGGAGGCTCGTCAGGACCGGCATATACAGTTCCTCCAACCAAAGCCAGATCGTTTCGAGAAGTGTTGGTCTGACCGATCAACATAAGTGAAACCACGATGACGGTAACGAGGCCCAGTTTCATCGGGCCGATCCCACTCAACATTAACAACAAATGTGGAACACGGGAAGGCGGCCGACCGTATTCCGTGACACTCCGGAGGTCGTCAAGATGGATGTTCGATTTGCGATACGGACTCTCGCCCGAAACAAAACGTTCACGGCGATTGCTGTGCTGACGCTTGCTGTCGGCATCGGCGCCAACACCGCGATTTTCAGCGTCGTCAATGGCGTGCTGTTGCGCCCGCTGCCCTATGACAGTCCGGAGCGGCTCTTCGTTCTTCAGGAAAACATCCCAAGCCTGAGCCGAATTGCGCCCGTGCTTCCGGTCTCAGGCAATCATTTCACGGCGTGGCGCCGGGACTGCAGGTCGTGCGAAGCAATGTCGGCATTGCGGCCGATGACATTCAATCTCACAGGGGAAGGCGCTCCCGAACGGGTCAGCGCCGCCCGAGTATCGGCGAATCTTTTTAACGTGCTGGGTATTCAACCGCAACTTGGGCGATGGTTCACCGAGCAGGAAGATCAACCCGGCAACGATCGCGTCGTCATGCTCAGCGACACCTTCTGGCGCCGCAGGTTCATGGCGGATGCTTCGATCGCGGGTAAGACCATTCGTCTGAACGGCAACCCTTTCACGATTGTGGGAGTGCTGCCGGCGAGTTTCGTCCCACCGAAAGGCTATGAGTTGAACGCTCTCGTGGGCTTCGATCA
>JACXTT010013834.1_pt1 | contig 10607 bp, 10 predicted proteins | sample 9270951 | NCBI WGS metagenome assembly JACXTT01 (sample SAMN15532306, study PRJNA645909) | rock metagenome | isolation source: weathered quartz diorite | place: Puerto Rico | collected 2017-06-21
ATCGAGGACTGCCTGATCCAGCATCCGGCGGTGGCGCTCGCCGCCGTGATCGGCAAGCCCGATCCGGTGCGCACCGAGATCGTCAAGGCCTTCATCGTGCTCAAGGCCGGTCAGGCTGCCTCGCCCGCGCTTGCCGACGCGATTCAGGGTTTCGTGCGCAACCGGCTCCCGGCGCACGAATATCCGCGGGAAATCGCCTTACCTGACGACATGCCAATGACCACGACCGGCAAGGTGATCCGGCGGTTGTTACGGGCCAAGGCTTAAGGACGGAAGTTCAGCGCCGGTGCAGGCGGTCGCGGATCTGCCTGGCGGCAGCGATCGCGCCGCGGCGCAGCCGCTCCATCCGGCACGCGAGTGCAAACGGCACCGGCGCGCGCTTGAGCGCGATCAGCCGGTCGCTGAGCACGAGCCGTTCGCGCCAGACATGGTCGATCATCGGGTGCTCGGCGGCGGCGCAGGAATCGACCCGCACGATTTTTGGCTCAGTCGTCAGCCGCTCGGTCAGCTCGCAGACGAGCTGCACGCCGGGTGAGAAGCGCGCGACGCCTTCGCAGTAGGCGATCTTCCAGCACCAGGCGGTGCTGCCGCTTTGCAGCGTCACGGTCGCGGCGATGGCGCGGCCGTCGAGCAGCATGCGGTCGACGGACGCCTGGCCCTGGGCCGCGAGGCCCACGACGGCGCCTTGCACGAAGGCCTTGACCGCAGGCTCATTGACGATGGCGCTGCCGGCGACGCCCTTCCAGCCGCTCGCTTCAAGAACCAGGAAATCCGAAAGCCCGGCGGCGACGCCGTCCGGGTCGGAGGCCTTCGCAAATGTCACGGGCGCGATGTCTTCCAGGCGGCGGCGCTGGCGGCGCAGTTCCTTGCGCCGCCCCATCGAGATCGCGCGCTCGAGATAGCCGGCGCGATCGCTGCCCGGATCGAGCAGCGCACGCTCATGGCGGCCGAAGGCGGCGCTGGCCTGGCCGTTGCTCGCCAGCACAGCGTCGAGCGCAGTCGCGAACACGCCCGTTTCGGGCAGCAAAGGCATCAGCAGCAGTGCCGGCGTCTGCGGATCATGCACCAGGCGGTCGAGCCAGGCGGCGATGACGCCCTGCGGGTCGTCGCGATCCACCAGCGGCACGCCGAGCGGCGCGAACGGGTGCGTCCAGCCCGTCAGCATCGGCAGGAGCCCGCCTTGCGGTCTCTCGCGCCGCGCCGGAAAGACGCCGGCCAGGCGGCCGGTTGCGGTGCGGACCAGCGTCGCGCCTACGTCCTCGCCGAACACCGGCGCGGCCGCGAGCATGAAGGCCGGCTCGTAGAACACGTTCGGCTCGGCGGCTCGCGCGGCCAAGGCGCGGATCTCGTCGGCCAGCGGCGCGAGCGTAGCGATCTCGCGCCATTCGACCCGATAGAACCTGCTGAGCGGCGCGTGCATGGTCCGTCAACGCGCGCGGGCGCGGCCCCAGATGAAGACGTGGAAGCCGAGCCGTTTCCTGGTCACCACGAACAGCATCGCCGATTCGAAGACCAACGCGGCCGCGGTCGAGACCGCGGCGCCCGCGACGCCGATCTGTGGGATCAGGATGACGCAGAGCACGAGATTGAGCGCGAATGCCGCCGCATAGACCGCCGCGCAGGAGTGCTGCTCGCCCAGCATGTTGAGCAGCCGCTCGACCGGCCCCACGGTGGCGCGCGCCATCAGGCCCACGGCCAGGATCCACATCAGATAGAGGCCGTCGGTAAACTGCGGCCCGAACAGCCAGAGCAGCGGCTGGCCCATGGCCAGGATGACGACGCAGGCGGCGAGCGACGCCCAGAAGGTCCAGCGGATGGAGTGGGCGAGGATGCGCTCAAGATCCTCGCGGTTGTCGCCGACGTGATAGGCGCTGAAGCGATGCGCCACGGCGGCGGAGACGGCAAAATGCACGAAGGCGATCAGAGTCAGTGTCTTTGCTGCGGCGTAATAGACTGCGACGTCGCCGGGCCCGCGGAATTGCTGGAGCACCAGAATGTCGGTCGAGGTCAGCAGGAGATAGAAGCCTTCGACCATCAGGATCGGCAGCGAAACCTTGAACCAGATCTTCGGTTCGTAGTCGCGCGGGCCTGCTTCGACGGTGCGTGCGAGCCGCCGGTTGAGCAGCACGGTCTGGCCGATCGCGGTGAGCGCGAAGGAGATCGCGACGGCGGTCACGGCGGTCTCGGCTGTGGTCGGGAAGTTCAGCAGGAAGGCCGCCGACACCAGCACCAGCATCAGGACGTGGCGCACGATATAGAGCGGCAACAGCGCCAGATCGATCCAGTCATAGGAACGGGCGATGCCGTCCTGTATCTGCATCAGACTGTAGAACGGCAACGTGGCACAGGCGATCGACAGCGGCATCACCACCTGGCTGGCGAGGTGCGGCTCCAGCGCCCGGACCAGCGAAATGCCGATGATCGCGATAACGCTTGAGCTCGCGACCGCGAGCCAGCGGCTGCGGGCGAGAAAGCCGCGAAGCCGGTCGAACGCCTTGAGCTTGGTGTATTCCGGAATGAAGCGCTGCGCGGCGGTGGCGAGACCGAGATCCGCCATGTCGCCGACCAGCGTCACACAGGTCCAGACATAGACATAGATGCCGAACTCGGTCTGGCCCATCCAGCGCGCCAGCGCGATCTGCGACAGGTAGATCAGCGCGGCGCCGAAAATGCGGATCAGGAACGCTGCGCTCGCAACGCGCTGCGCCACCGAATGGTCGCTGGTGTCGCTGAGCCAGCCGCGGATGTGCGCAATCACGCCAGCCAGCAGCGAACGGGCCGGACGATCCGGATTTTGCGACTCGGTCAACGCCACGGAACACCTCGGCACGGCCGCGTCCGGATGCGGCTAAGGCCCGGGCACACCTAGCAAGGAAGCGTTAACATTCGGTTGGACGGGCTGTGGGCGTTTATGCCGCGGTAGCAAGCTCTGCCAGCGTTTTCTCGACGATCTTGCGCTCTTCGGCGGTCAGGGCGGGCTGCGGCGGCACCGGGTTGCCGACGTCGTAGCCCTGGATGGAAAGGCCGGCCTTGATGCAGGCCGCGAGATTGAAGCGGGCGAAGGCCTCGTTGACCGCCCACAATTTGCGTTGGAGCGCCATGGCCTCGTCCCAGCGCCCTGCGCGGCAGAGCTCGTAGAGCCGGACGCTTTGCCGCGGCACGATACAGGCAGGACCTGCCATCCAGCCGACGCCGCCGATCAGCATCACGGCGGCCGGAATGTGCGCGGAGGCGGAGAACACCTTGAGCTGCGGACAGCGGTTCATGATCGAGAGCAGCCGGCCGGTGTTGGTCGAGGCATCCTTGATGGTGCCGATACGCGGGTGCGCGCTGAGCCGCGCGATGACGTCGAGGCTCAGGTCGCTGCGCTGAAACTGCGGGTTGGTGTAGAGCACCACCGGGATTTCCACCGCATCGGCGATGGCGCGGAAGTAGGCCTCGACCTGCGCGTCCTTCAGCGGGAAATAGGATTCTAGGATGGCGAGGATGCCGTCGGCGCCGAGCCGCTGGTATTTCTTCGCCTGCTCGACGGCGTCGGCCGTCGCGGTCGCGGCGACGCCCGCGACCACGGGCACGCGCTTCGCCGCAGCCTCGACGGTGACCTGCACCACGGTGGTGCGCTGCTCGGCATTGAGATAGGCGAACTCGCCGGTCGAGCCGAGCGGCGTGAGCCCATGCACGCCCGCCTTGATCAGATCGTCGCTGAGCTTGCCGAGCACGTCGGTCTTGATGCGACCCGCGGCATCGAGGGGCGAGACGAGGTAGGGGAAGACGCCGTGAAAGCCTGACATGCGGATAACTCGTTGATGGGCATGCAGTGCTTTGCCGAGACCAACGCCCCGGTCAAGTCCGGAGACACCTGAGCCCGTGTGGTGCAAAAGGCACGGCGGCGGCGATTTCCGCGTTCTGCCTCACCGGGCAGGGCCGATCCGGCTTCGCAGCCGCAATCGGTCCGGCTAGGCTTCGCGCCGTGGGGATCGGTCATACGAATATAAGGAGGCGATTCATGACCCTGTCAAAATTTGCGTTTGCTGCAGCCGCTGTTCTCATCTGCTCGGCGGCGCAGGCGGAAACCTCGTTGACCACGAAATTGATGCAACTCGCTCAGGCCAGCCCCGCGGGCGCCTGCACCCTGATCTTTCTGCCGGTCTGCGGCACGGTGAAGGGCAAGGCGACGGATTTCCCCAATGAGTGCGAGGCCAAGCTCGCCAAGGCGAAAAACATCACGCCGGGGCCGTGCCGGCCGAAGACTTAAATTGCAGCCGATGAAGGACAACGTCCGCCGCGTCATGCGGCGCACGTTTTCTTTTGGATCAGTCCTCGCTGGCCTTGAAGCGGTTCATGCCCTTGAGCACGAACGGCGCGATCAGCGCGATCAGCGCGACGCCCAAGAGCGTCGCCGACATCGGGCTTTGCAATAGCACCATCGGATCGCCAAGGCTGATCTGCAGCGCACGGCGAAGCTGGCTTTCGGCAACCGGCCCAAGAATGAGCCCGACCACGACGGGCGCGACCGGATAGTCGAAGCGCCGCATCAGGAAGCCCATCACGCCGAAGCCCGCGAGCATGGAAAGCTCGACCACCGAGGGCTTGGCCGCGATCGTGCCCATGGTGGCGAACACCAGGATGCCGGCGTAGAGCCACGGCGTCGGGATGGCGAGCAGCCGCACCCAGAGCCCGACCAGCGGCAGGTTGAGGATCAGCAGCATGCCGTTGGCGATGAACAGGCTCGCGATCAGGCCCCAGACCAGATCGGGCTTCTCGGCAAACAGCAGCGGCCCGGGATTGAGGCCGTATTGCTGGAATCCCGCGAGCAGCATCGCGGCGGTGGCCGACGTGGGCAGGCCGAGCGTGAGCAGCGGCACCAGCGTGCCGGCCGCCGACGCATTGTTGGCGGCCTCGGGACCGGCGACGCCTTCGATCGCGCCCTTGCCGAACTCCTCCGGATGCTTGGCGAGGCGGCGCTCGGTCGAATAGGACAGGAAGGTCGGGATCTCGGCGCCGCCCGCCGGCAGCGCGCCGATCGGAAAGCCGAACAGCGTGCCGCGGATCCACGGCTTCCAGGAGCGCGACCAGTCCGCCGCCGTCATCCACAGCGAGCCGCGCACCGGCTCGAGCTTCTCCTCGACCAGATGGCGGCGCGAGGCGACGTAGAGCGCCTCGCCGACCGCAAACAATCCGACCGCAAGCGTCGTCACCTCGATGCCGTCGAGCAGGTCGGGCACGCCGAAGGAGAGCCGTGCCTGGCCGGTGAGCTTGTCGATGCCGACGAGGCCCAGCGCCAGCCCGATCATCAGGCTGGTCAGGCCGCGAATGGGCGAGTCGCCAAAGGTCGCCGACACGGTGACGAAGGCGACGCACATCAGCGCGAAATAATCCTCCGGCCCGAAATTGACCGCGACGTTCACCAGCCATGGCGCCAGGAACACGATGCCGGCGGTTGCGAGCGTGCCGGCGACGAACGAGCCGATCGCGGCGGTGGCAAGCGCAGGCCCGCCGCGGCCGGCCTTGGCCATCTTGTTGCCCTCCAGCGCCGTCACCATCGAGGCGCTTTCGCCGGGCGTGTTGATCAGGATCGACGTGGTCGAGCCGCCATACATGCCGCCGTAATAGATGCCGGCAAACATGATCAGCGAACCGGCCGGATCGAGCTTGAAGGTGATCGGCAAGAGCAGCGCCACCGTCAGCGCCGGGCCGATGCCGGGCAGCACGCCGACCGCGGTGCCGAGCAGCACGCCGACCAGCGCGTAGAGGAGGTTCATCGGCTGGGCCGCGATGGTCAGGCCGTGCAGGAGAGATGTGAGCGCTTCCATGGCCGGACCTCAGAGCAGCCGTTCCAGCGGGCCTGCCGGCAGCGACAGAGTGAGCACCTTGTCGAACAGCAGATAGACCGCGACGCCGAGCACCGCGCCGATCAGGAGGTCGATGTGGACCGCCTTCCTGCCGAAGGCCGCCGCGGTCGCGGCGAACAGCACCGCGGTCGCCGGGATGAAGCCGCCGCCGAGCGCTATGATCGCGATCAGCGCGGCGAAACCGCCGAGGATCAGCACGATGGCCTTGGGATCGTAGCTCTCGCGCTCGGGGAAGCCGCCCTGCCAGGCCATGACCAGATTGGCGATGCCGACCACCGCCATGCCGGCGGCAACGACATAAGCCATCATCTTCGGGCCCAGCCCGTAGGTCGGCGCAAGCTGCAGCGCTGTGGAATCCCAGGTGATCACCGCGGCGATCACCAGCAGGACGATCGCGATCGCGATGCCGGCCCGGTCGGGCTTGCGCGTCTCCGTTTCACTCATCACCGGCTCCCCAGCACTCGGTCGATGGCTTGCGCGCCGGACGTTGATCCGGCCCGCCGTGACCGCCGTTGTTACTTGACCAGCCCCACGGTCTTCATCGCGTCGGCCACGCGGGTCTGCTCGTTGGCCAGGAACTTGGTGAACTCGTCGGCCGGCATGTAGGCGTCGTCCCAGCCCTTCTGCTTGAGCACTTCCTTCCAGGCGGTGGACTTCACCATCTTCTCGACCAGTTCGCCGAGCGCCTTCTTCTGCGCGTCGTTGATGCCGGGTGCGCCGAACACCGAGCGCCAGTTGGTGAGCACGAGATTGACGCTCTGTTCCTTGAAGGTCGGGATGTCGGAGCCCGGCAGCCGGTTGGGCGAGGTCACGCCGATGGCGCGAAGCTTGCCGGCCTTGATCTGGCCTTCGTATTCCGAGACGCCGGAAATGCCGGCCGTGACCTTGCCGCCGAGAATGGCGGCGAGCGACTCGCCGCCGCCGGAGAACGGCACGTAATTGACCTTGGAGGCGTCGGCGCCCACCGCGCCGACGAACAGCGCCGCCATGATGTGATCGACGCCGCCGGCAGATCCCCCGGCAAACGTCACCTTGGCGACGTCCTTCTTCACGGCTTCCGCGAGGTCGTTCGCATTCTTGATCGGCGAGTTCGCCGGCACCACCATCACCTGGGTCTCCTCGGTGATGCGCGCGATCGGCGTGATCTGCGACATCGACACCGGCGACTTGTTCATCAGGATCGCGCCGACCATGACGAAGCCGTTGACCATGAGCTGGTTGCCGTCGCCCTTGGCGCTGTTGACGAACTGGGCGAGGCCGACGGTGCCGCCGGCGCCGGCGATGTTGATGACCTGCGCGCTCTTGGCGAGCTTCTCGGCGATGAGCGCCTGCTGCATCGAACGCGCGGTCTGGTCCCAGCCGCCGCCGGGCGCAGCCGGCGCGATGATCTTCAGCTCCATCTGGGCCATGGCCGGGCTGACGAACGAGCCGGCGAGCAGGGTGGCGGCAACAATCAGCGCGCCCCGGCTGATGTGACGGACCAACAACGACATGCAAACTCTCCTTGGCACTCCGCTGGTGGAGCGGATTTGACATTCGCTACCCGCCAACCGCGGGGTTCGCAAAGCGAATGTCAAATCCAAAGCTCCACTAGCACCTAATACTTGCTAGTGGTCCTTTGATTCTAACATTCGCAATAGTGCCCGCCGAAACGGGATGCGAATGTTGGAACCGGATCACTAGCCATTTAGGGCTGGTTTGGCGGCAAGGTCCAGAGGCACGTTGAGCCAAGGCGGGCGACCTTGGTCTAAACAAGCAGCTGGCTTTTCATCCCGTGAATCCGCCGCCGTCGAGGAACGCCTGCTCCTCGGACGTGGTCGTGCGGCCGAGCACGGTATTCCTGTGCGGGAAGCGGCCGAAGCGGCGGATGATGTCGGCGTGCACTTCCGCCCATTTCAGAAGGTCAGCGTCGCCCGCGGCGCGAAACAGCGCGCAGCAGCGCTCCTGGTCGGCCACCGCTTCGGAGTGCTCGAACGGCAGATAAAAGAAGCCACGCTCCTCGATCGGCGTGGCGAGGTCGAAGCCCATCGTCATGGCGCGGTCGGCAACGCCGCGTGCCACATGATCGGCCGCAAAGGCACGGGCGCTGCCGCGGAACATGTTGCGCGGAAACTGGTCGAGCACGATGACGAGCGCCAGCGCGCCTTCGCGCATCGCCTCCCAGTCCTTGAGCTGGCCCGCGGCCGCCGCCTCATAGGTCTCGAGGAAGCGCCGGCGGATGGCGTCGTCGAACGCGGTGTCCTTCTTGAACCACTTGTCGGGGCCCGCATCGCGCCAGAACGCCAGCACCTGATCGGCAGACGCAATCACAGCCGGATGTCTCCGCTCTCGATGCGCTGATAGAGCGCGGCATCGATCCGCACGAAGGCCTTGGCGGCGGGGTCGTTGAAGTAGATCGGGTCCTTGATCGTGGCCGGGTCGAAACCCTCGCGCACCAGATCGACCTTCTTCTGCTTGAACGTCGAGGTCACGTCGAGTTCGCTCTGCACCCGCACAAACACCGGCCGCGCATAGTCCGGCAGGTCCTTGCTCAGATGTGCGTAGAGCACCGCGAGATCGCAAGGGCCTTTGCAAGTGATCGCGGCCATCCCGGCGCGGCCGTCGCGGCCCGAGACCGCGACGCCGTAGACATTGGCGTCCTGGATGCCCGGCACTGCGTTGATGGCTTCGGCGACCTCGGTGGTCGAGACGTTCTCGCCCTTCCAGCGGAAGGTGTCGCCGACCCGGTCGACGAAATAGAAATAGCCGCGCTCGTCCTGGCGCATCAGGTCGCCGGTGCGGAACCAGGTGTCGCCCTTCTCGAACACATCGCGCAGGATCTTGTTCTCGTTCTGCGCCGTGCTGGCATAACCTTCGAAGCGGTTGCCGGGCTTCGACGGATCGTTTACGATGCGGCCGATTACTTCGCCCGTCTCGTTGGGGGCGCAGCGCTCGCAAAGGCCTTCGGCGTTGCGCACCGGCTGCTGCTTGTCGACGTCGAAGCGAACCACGGCGACCGGGAATCGGTGCGCCGCAAACCACGGCACGCGGCCGACCGCGCCCGGCTTGCCCTCGCAGTTGAAGATGTTCACGTTGCCTTCGGTCGCGCCGTAGAACTCGAGGATATGCGGGATGCGGAAGCGGCTCTGGAACGACTGCCAGAGATCGGGCCGCAAGCCGTTGCCGCAGGCGAGCCGGATCTTGTGGCGGGCCTCATTCGGATTCGGCGGCGAGTTGGCGAGATAGCGGCACAGCTCGCCGATGTACTGGAACATCGTGCACTCGTAGCGCACCACGTCATCCCAGAATTCGCGCGCCGAGAATTTTTCGCGGATCACCACCGAGCCGCCCTTGAGCAGCAGCGCGCCGGTCGCCACCACGCCGCCGGTGGTGTGGTACATCGGCAGGCAGTCATACATGCGGTCGGCGGGCTTGGTGTTCATCATGCCGGCGAAGCCGTAGGACGCGAGCAGGATGCGGTAGTGGTTGATGTTGGCGGCCTTGGGCAAACCAGTCGTGCCCGAGGTGTAGATGTAGAGCGCGTGATCCTCGATGGTGAGCGCGGCGCGCTCCGAGACAGACAGGCTATGGCCGGGCAAGGCGTCGATCGCCGTATCAACGCGCGGAAATTCCGCGCTCGGGCCGTGCGACCACACCTTGGCCTTGGATTTCAAGAGCGGCCGGGCGGTTGCGAAGATGCCGGCGAGCTCGGCTGCGACGACGACGTGTTTGGGCTCGACGATGTCGATGCAGTGGGCGAGCGAGGGGCCGACCAGGTTGATGTTGATCAGCGCCACGACACCGCCGGCGCTGGTGATACCGAGCCAGGCCGCCAGGTATTCCGGCCGGTTCGGCATCACGAGGCAGACTGTTTCGCCCTTGGCGAGGCCTTCGGCCCGCGCCCAGCGCGCATAGCGGTTGGCCCGCTCACCAAGCGTGCGGTAGCTGAAGCTCTCGCGCTCCGAGATCAGCGCGGGCGCGTCGCCGAAGCGCTCGGCAAGCTCCGCGAGGATCACCGGAAACACCCGCGTCGGATGTTTCGCGATCGGCGACGTCAGCCGCAGCGCGCGAAACGCGCTCGTTGCGTAGACGATGTCGTCTTTCAGCCGGTCGAAAAAGCCCATGTGTGCCGGAGCAGGTTCGCGAAGCGGTTCGATGTCGAATCGCAGCTGTTCGCCGACGTTCTAGCATCAAAGGGTTGCGCAACCCTCAACCTGCGCCACGCGCATCAAGCAGCGCATGTGTGCGCTGCACACAGTTGGCTGATTTGACGGATCGAGCCAGTGTCCCGAACCCGAAGTTCGCACGATTGCTCAGCAGGCACTTTTGCGAACTTCCGGTTCAAAGGGACCCTAGAATCATTAAGTTTCTAGTGTCGCTTTGGTTCGGAAGTTCGCTTTGGAGCAAGCTGAGAATGCGAGCGAACTTCCGAACCGCGACACTAGCCCGTATGCCGAGTCTGGCCGGAATAGGCCGGCGCCGATCCGTTCGCACAACAAGCTGCCCCCAAGAAAAAGCCCCGCCGAAGCGGGGCTCAGGTGATTGGCCTGGGAAACCGATACGGCGGTTATTTCAGGCCCATCGGGTTGAGCGCGTCCTGGATGAGCTTGATGCTCTGCGCGTTGGGGTCCGTGCTGACAGCCGCCGCCGGTGCAGGAGCAGCAGCCTTGGCCTTCTTCTTGTGCTTGGCCGCGTCGGCAGTGGTGCTCACCGCCGCAATGAGCATGATCGAGAGAATCAACGTGAGAGTTCGCATGTCAGCCCCTTTTGGTTTTG
>JACXTT010013835.1_pt1 | contig 10605 bp, 11 predicted proteins | sample 9270951 | NCBI WGS metagenome assembly JACXTT01 (sample SAMN15532306, study PRJNA645909) | rock metagenome | isolation source: weathered quartz diorite | place: Puerto Rico | collected 2017-06-21
CAGGTCTTGCAGATTGGGTGAGCGGTAGCTGCGCGTCAGGCTGAAGCGTATCTGGTCCTTAACCGACAGGTCTGGCCGCCACACCGCGTGGAACAACGGCGTGACCACCTGGCTCTGGTTGGTGACGTCGGGTGTATCAGCGCTGACGCTGCCACGGGTTTCAATGCCCTCCCAGCGCAGGCCGGCATGGGCCGCCCAGTTGGGGTTGACCGCCCATTCGTCTTGCGCGTAGACCGCTGCGCGTTGGCTCGATGCCGTCAAGTTGCCGTCAAAGTCGCTCAGCGGCTCCTGGCCGTTTTGCAGCGTGGTGGCCGACTCGTTGCGCTGGTTGGACTCGATCTCCAGCCCCGTGACCAGGCTGTGCGTGTCGGCAATGCTGCGCGAATATTTGAGGTTGGCGTTGAACGTGGTGTCGTGCTGCTCCGATGTTTGCACCGAGGCCGCCACGACGCCGGTCCGGTCGCTGTAGTTCTGGCGGATGGCGGAGTTGGTCCAATCGCTATGCCCTATGCTCAGGCTGGTGCGCAGGTTGGCGCCATCGTCAAACTTGTGCACCCACAGGCCGGCCAGGCGGGCCGTGCTGAAGCGGCTGTCGGTGCTGCCAATGCTGCCGTCATAGGGGCTGTCCACCGGCGTGCCGGTGCTGGTCTGCACCAGGCGGGTATCGCGGTTGCCGCTGTTCTTTGTGGCCGCAAGACTGGGCGTCAAGGTGAAGGAGTCGCCACCGCTGCCGCGCCATTGCAGGCGCGCATTGGCATGGATGCCGTCACGCGTGCCCGTGGACGACAGGTTCTCCACCTGGTGCACGGTGCTGCCGTCCACCAGGTTCTCGGTCAGCGTGTCGTTGACCAGGTCGTTGGCCCGCACGTTGTGCGCACCGGCGATGGAGAAGTTGTAGATCAGGTCGTCGACCGTGTCATTGCGCGACCAGGCCACATTGGGAGCGGCGTGGCCGTTCTCCATGCCCACGGCCACGTTCACGTTGTTGACGTGCTTGGTGTAGCCACCGCGGGTGATGATGTTGATGGTGCCGGCAATGGCCCGGGCGCCGGTCTCGGCAGTGGGTGCGCGCAGTATTTCAATGCGCTCAATCTCTTCAGGCGACAGGTCGTCCAGCGAGAAACCGCGGGGCACCCGTTCGCCGTCTATCAATATCTGCGTGTAGCCATTGCCCAGGCCGCGCATGCGCGGTGCGCCACCACGGCCGGGGCGCCCCTGCACGGTAATGCCGGGCAGGCGCTTGAGCAGCTCACCCATGGTGGTGTCGCCATAGGTTTCAATCTCTTCACGGCCGACGATGATCTTGGCGGCGGTGGACAGGCGGCGTGCCTCAGTTTCGTCGCTGGCCTTGATTTCGACCGGTTTGAGCTGCACCGCCGGCTGGCTGGGCGGCGTGCGCCGGGGTGGCGTGGCAGGTTTGGCGGCGGTGCTGTTGGCATCCGCTGGGCTGGCGTCGGGGGCTGGCGCGGCGGGAGTGGTCGTTTGGGCAAACGACGGGCTACCACCCAACAAAAAGGCGGCCGTGCCGGCCAGCAGCCAGCCTGGGTGATAGGGGATTGCGCGGTCCAGGATGCGGGGCCAGTGCGGGCGGCGAGTCACGTCGAAATACCTGTTGTCAAAATAGTAGGGGGACAGCCATTAGAGGGCATATTGGTGCCACTGGCGTTACGGGGCGGTAAAGTTGCATGAATTACCGCTCATCATGGTATTTACCCTAGGCATCACGCCCAGGCGCAGTTCGTCACAAAGCGCGTGCAATCCACTACGTGCGGAAATACATTCTCTTCAACGGGCCGCAGTGGCCTGACATTGGAGAGATCAACATGTTTGCTGCATCGAATCGCACTTCTCGTTTGGCTGGTTTTGTTTTTGCCGCTGTGATGGCCGTGGCCGTCAATGGCAGCATGCTGATGACGTTCAACGGTGTGGCGACTGCCGCCGACCTGGCACAGAATGCCCCTGCGCACCCTGTGGTGGTGTTGGCAACCGTTACCGTCGTCGGTCATCGCGCCTAAGCCCTTTCACGGGCTCGGCGGCTCCTGCTGGTGCTTGGCTAGGGCCAATCCTGTGAACAGGCTCTAGACGTCTTTTTTGGTGATGACGCGATCACCGGCGCGCGGTTTGCCCGCACGGCCGGCCTTGGACCAGTCGTAATCATGGCCATCGGGCGTCTTGCCATCGACGATGGTGTCCACGCCGGGTTTGCCGACACTTTGGGGGTTCTCGCTGGCCATGGTCACAAAGCTGTAACCTGCGTCCCGCATTTCCTTGGTGATACGCAAAGCGGTTACAAGGTTGTCGGTCTCTTGTGCGTGGATGTGGCCATTGCTTTCGGTTCCGTAGATTTTGAACATGTAATTTTTCTTTCTTTTTCTTGTAGTGCGTCGCGGGTGGCGCACATGGCATGTACAGCACAAATGTAAATTAAATTTACGCCTGCTGTCAAGCCATGCGAAAATACTGCGACTTCCGTCGTATCTATGCCACCACAAACCCCTCACCAACTGCGCCTTAGAAACCTTCTTGCCTTGCACCAGGCCTTTGTCGAGCGCATGGTGGCGCAAGGGGTAGCCCCCTCTGGCCTGGAGCGGGCCTTTGCCGCCAGCATCGAAATATCGGCCAGCCTGTGGAGCCAGATCAAGGCTGGCCGGAGCGTGGGTGATGCGCTGGCCAAGCAGATAGAGCACAAGGCGGGCAAGCCCCTTGGTTGGCTGGATGCAGTCCACGCGGTCACACTGGCCGATCCCACGGAGGAGAAGTTCATTGCAGCCTGCCGGCAGGCCTGGCGCGCCAGCAACCGGCAAGGGCGGCAGACCTTGAAGAAATTCATTGCGGCGGCGGGCACCGCAGCAAGCGCGTGATGGCGTCCGGAGCCGGTTCAAGGCGGGCTCAGGCGCGCCACATGCATTTGGCGCACATGGATTGTCGAATGGCGCGCTTTGGTTAACGCCTGACCCGCCTGCGGGGGAACAATTCATACACGCGCCGCTAAGGGCGCCGATGAATCCACAACCGCAGAGAACATGAACATGCTGAACATTGACAAGACCAAGCCTGTTTTGGTAACGGGCGCAACCGGCTATGTTGCCGGATGGATCGTGAAACGCCTGTTGGAAGAAGGGGTGACCGTGCATGCCGCAGTGCGCGACCCCCAGGACGCCACACGCATCGCCCACCTGGACCGCGTCGCCAAAGGGCTGCCAGGCCGCATCGTGTATTTCAAAGCCGACTTGCTGGACGAAGGCTCCTACGCCCATGCCATGCAGGGCTGCGCCATCGTCTTCCACACCGCGTCGCCTTTCAAGCTGGACGTGCGCGATCCGCAAAAGGAACTGGTGGACCCGGCCAAACTGGGAACCCGCAATGTGCTGGAGACAGCCAACAAAACGGCGTCGGTGCAACGCGTGGTGCTGACCAGCAGTTGCGCGGCCATCTATGGTGACAACGCAGACGTCGCAAAAGCCCCGGGCCATGTGCTGACCGAAGAGGTGTGGAACACCAGTTCAACGCTGCAGCATGTGCCCTATTCCTATTCGAAGACCGTGGCTGAGCAGCAGGCCTGGGACATTGCCAAACGGCAGTCGCGCTGGAAGCTGGTCGTCGTCAACCCCAGCCTGGTGCTGGGGCCTGGCTTGAACCCACATGGCACGTCCGAGAGCTTCAACCTGGTCCGCCAATTGGGTGATGGCCGCATGAAGACGGGTGTGCCCTATATCGGTATTGGCGCAGTGGATGTGCGCGACCTGGCCGAGGCCCATTTGCGCGCGGCCTATCTTGTGGAGGCGTCTGGGCGCAACATTGTGTCGGGGCACAACACCTCGTTTCCAGCGCTTGCACGAAGCTTGCTGCCAAAGTACCAGACCTACCCCGTGCCGCGCCGCATACTGCCCAAATGGATGGTGTGGTTGGTGGGGCCACTGACTGACAAGAGCACGACGCGCAGCTTCGTTTCCAAAAACGTCGGCTACGCATGGCGGGCCAACAACAGCAAGAGCCTTCGCACGCTGAACATGTCGTACCGACCCTTGCAGGTTACGATGCAGGACATGTTCCAACAGCTGATCGACAGCGGGCAGATTCCTACACGCCGAGATTGAACACTGGCAGGAGAAACCTGGAAACATGAAACGCGCCACGCACTTCTTCGTGCAGCCGGGCTGGCGGCTGCTGCTGGTTGACATGGGCCTACATCCGGAAAACCTGCTGCGCCGGGCCGAGCTTCCCGCCGACCTTTTTTCGCGCAAAGACGCCTGCCTGACGCCCGAGCAGTATTTTCGGTTTTGGGCAGCCATCGAAGCCACCGCGGGTGCAACGGCCTTGCCGCTGATGGTGGGGCAGGCCGTTTCGGTGGAGGCATTCGACCCGCCAATTTTTGCCAGCTTTTGCAGCCCCAACCTCAACCTGGCCATGCAACGCCTGTCGGCGTTCAAAACCCTGATAGGGCCCATGGCGCTGGGAGTTGACGTGGGGCCGGCAGCAACCTCTGTTACCGTGGAGTGCTATGGCAATGCCGGGCAAATCCCAACCAGCCTGGCCATGACGGAACTGGTGTTTTTGACCCAACTGGTGCGGCTGGCAACCCGCCACCGCGTGGTCCCGCTGGAAGTGTTGGCGCCGCAGGTGCCGCCGCACCTGGCGGACTACGCCGACTTCTTTGGGGTCGCGCCCAAGAAGGGGCCGGCGATTCGCATCACGTTTTCTGCACAGGACGGGAGCAGACCCTTTTTGACTGCCAATGAGGCCATGTGGGCCCATTTCGAGCCGGGCTTGCGGCAGCGGCTGGCCACGTTGGACGCAACGGCCAACATGCGCGATCGGGTCAGGGCTGCCTTGTTGGAAGGGCTGCCAGCCGGGGCCTATTCCATCGAAGTCGTTTCCAAACAATTGGCGGTCAGCAAGCGCACCTTGCAACGGCAATTGGGCGATGAATCGACCAGCTTTCAAGAAGTGCTGAACAGCACGCGCCAACAGCTGGCGCAACACTATCTGCGCACACCCAGCGTGTCGCAAGGCGAGATCGCCTACCTGCTGGGTTTCCACGAGGTCAATTCTTTCATTCGGGCCTTCAAAGACTGGACCGGGAGCACGCCGGGTGTCTATCGCAACGAAGCCCTGGCGGCGATGCCCCTGCGAAATTGAGTGGCATATTGTGCTGCGCCGGCCCTATCGCCTGTACAGTGCGGGCTGGGCGCGCTGCTGGCCACAGTCGACATGCAGGCCAATCAACAACAATCTTTCAAGAAGGAAATACCAACCGTGTTCGACCACGTTAAATTCGGCGTCAGCGACTTCGCGGCCAGCAAAGCATTCTTCTTGCAGGCGCTTGCGCCGCTGGGCGTTGTTTCCATCGCCGAGGGTGTGCCGACCTACGGTATCGAGATGAGCCCGGTCGGTGGCAAGGTGTCACTGATACTGTTCCAGACTGAAGAGAAACCGGCGCATCTGCACTTGGCATTTGTGGCCACCACCCGCCAGCAGGTGGAGGCGTTCTACCAGGCGGCGTTGGCAGCGGGCGGCAAAGACAATGGCGCGCCCGGTCTGCGCCCACACTACCACGCCCACTATTTTGCGGCCTTTGTCATTGGGCCGGATGGGCACAATGTTGAGATGGTGTGCCATGAGCCTGAGCAGGAACCTGCCGACGTGTAACACGGCGTGTGCACATACCCTGGTCATCGGCGGCACCGGCATGCTGGCGGGCGCTGCGCAATATCTGGCGCAATACACCAATGTGATGACCGTTGTTGCGCGTACGCCGGCGTCGCTTGCGCGCCTGCAGTCTTTGCTGCAGGATTGCGCTTCGGCATTGAATCTTGTTGCACAGGACTACAACGACAGTGCCGGGTTCTGCAAGGTGATTGCCGATGCGGTTCGTTTGCATGGCGTGCCCGAACGCGTTCTGGTGTGGGTGCACAATGACGCACCCGCCCGCGAACTGGCGGAGCAACTGGCCGCATGTGGCAAACGGTTTTCGTTCTTCCACGTGCTCGGTAGCGCGAGTGCGAGCCCTGCTGGCAACTTGCTGGCGCAGCGCAGTGCGTTTGATCGCCATCCTCTCTTGGCATACCATCAGATCATCCTGGGGTTTGTGCCTGAAGGGTCTGGCTCGCGTTGGTTGCATAACGGGGAAATCTCGGCTGGCACAATTGCGGCCATCACAGCGGGGCTGCCGACTTACGTGGTCGGCGTAGTGCAGCCCTGGAGCGCGAGGCCAAGCTTGGGTGCGGCCTGAACCACGCCATTTATTCAAAAAGGATTCACCATGTACTGCCCCCAATGCGCAACCCAAAACCTGCCCACCGATCTGCGTTGCCTGCAATGCGGCACGTCCTTGGTGCGTGAAACAGTGGGTGGCTCCGACAACTTGCGCAAGGCTTCGGCTGAGCTGGACACCAGAATGTATGGCGGCTTAGGAGGCCTTTTCGGTTTTGTGATGACCTTTATTTTCTGCAACGCCTTTCTCTCGGGCCTGCGCATGACAGACAGGGCGCTATATGGCTCCGCAGTGGTCGGTGCTATGGTGTTTGGCGCGCTCGGGCGCTACATTGCACGCAAGAGACTGTGACCCTTGGGCTCCGCGCAACGAACAGGCCCTAGAACGTCTCCCAGTCATCATTGCCACCCGCAGATGCCGTGGCCTTCGCTGGTGCAGCCGGTTTGGGTAGCGCGGCTGGTCTTGCACCCGCCATCTGTTTGGCCGGCGCCGCCTTGGTTGCGGGTTTGCCCATTGCCTTGAAGGCGGGTCTGGCGGTCGACGCTGCGGCCCGTGCTGCGGGTTTGGTGTCGCTGTCGTTCAGCTTGAAGGCAGCCACCACCTGCACCAGGTCCTGCGCCTGGCCCTTGAGGCTGCTGGCGGCGGCGGCCATTTGTTCTACGAGGGCGGCATTTTGCTGGGTGGCCTGGTCCATTTGAACAACTGCCTCACCCACCTGCGAAACGCCGGCCGACTGATCGCTGCTGGCCGCGCTGATCTCGCCCATGATGTCGGTCACGCGGCGTATGCTGGTGACAACCTCGGTCATGGTCTCGCCTGCCTTGTCCACCAGCGTGGAGCCTTGCTCTACACGCTCCACACTGGCGTTGATCAGGCTCTTGATTTCCTTGGCCGCCTCGGCCGAGCGCCCAGCCAGCGAGCGCACTTCGGAGGCCACCACGGCAAAGCCACGGCCCTGCTCACCGGCCCGCGCCGCTTCCACCGCCGCATTCAGCGCCAAAATATTGGTCTGGAAGGCAATGCCGTCAATGACGCTGATGATGTCGCTGATTTTCTTGGAGCTTTCGTTGATGCCCTTCATGGTCTCGACCACTTCGCCGACCACCTGACCACCTTGAATCGCCACCGTAGATGCGCTGTTGGCCAACTGGTTGGCCTGGCGGGCCGAGTCGGCGTTTTGTTTGACCGTAGCGCTCAGCTCTTCCATGCTGGCGGCGGTTTCCTCCAGCGCGCTGGCCTGCTGTTCGGTGCGAGCGCTCAGGTCGTTGTTGCCCTGGGCAATCTCGGCACTGGCGCTGGCCACGGACTCGGAACCGTGGCGCACATTGGATACGACGCGCACCAGGCTGGCCTGCATGGCCTGTAACGATTGCAGCAGCGTACCGACCTCATCCTTGCTTTCATGGTCCAGCCGGGCGGTCAGGTCGCCATCGGCCACCTCTTTGGAAAACTGCAAGGCCTTGCCCAATGGCTGGGTAATGGAGCGGGTGATGGCCAAGGCCAGAAAAGCGCCGACCAGCGCAGCGGCGGCGGCAACGGCAATGGTGGTGGTGGTGACCGAGCCATTGGTTTTGGCGGAGTCGTCGTACTGGGCCCTGGCCAGTTTGACCTGGATCTCCAGCAGTTTCTCCAGCGTATCGAACAGCTTGGGGGCCAGCGGGCTGATGTGGTCCTTGTAGATGCTGTTGGCCTCTTCGGTCTTGCCGGCCACGCTGGCCTCTCGCGCGGGAACGATGCCCTCTTTGCGGTAGGCCTGCAGGGCCGGCTCCAGCTCGGCGATCAATAGCTTTTCTGGCTCAGTGATGTCGGTGGCCTTGTACGCTTTCCAGGCTTGGTCTATCAAGTCCGCGTTCTTGATTTGCTCGGCGGCACGTTTGCTGACGTTGGCCGGGGTGGGGTTGAGAATCATGTCCATGGCCAACACGCGATTGCGCATGTTGAGGTACTGCATATGCCCCAGTTCCTGCATGGGAACGACACTGTTGGCGTACATATCCGTCACGCTGTGGAATGTTCGTCCAATCCCGCTGATGCCCGTGGAGGCAATGCCCACCAGCAAAAGGAGCAGAATGGCAAATGCACCTGTCAGCCGCACACCAATTTTCAAGTTGCTTAAAAATTGCATGTTGTCGCCAGCCTTTCGATGAGATGGTTTTGGCTCCCCATCGGCATGATGGCACATTTGGCGCGGGTTGGACAGCACAATCTGGTGGCCTTGATGAGCCCCTACTGGCCCCAGGTGGCGCTGCCCCCCGGCTAGGCCAGCAAGATCAGACCACTGCACACGAGCAGGCCGCAGGCGCTGATTTTTCGGACTGCTGCTGCACGCCCCGCCCATTGCACTGCAGCGTGGCGCAGGCGCACCAGCACGGTGACCAAGGCGGCAAAGTACAGCAGATTCAAGCCCTCAAACAGCAGACCCAAGAGCGCGAAGCTGTGCAGAGGCGTGGCGCTAGACGGTGCAATGAAAGAGGGAAAGAAGGCGGCGAAAAATAGAATCGGTTTGGGGTTTGTCAGCGTTAGCAGCAGGGCTTGGCGATAGCTGCCACCCGCGCCCATGGGGGTGGCGGCGTTCGCGTTGGGGCCGCAGCGCGTGCGCAGCAAACCAATGGCTACATATGCCAGGTAGCTCGCACCCACCAGCTTGCCCAGGTGCAACAAGAGGGGCCATTGCGCCAGCAGCGTGGCAATCCCCAGGGATGCAGCGGCGATCCATACCAAGTCGCCGGTGACGATGCCCAGCACCGCAAGCGCGGCGTTCTGGTTTGACTGCAAGGCCCTGTGGCTGACGTACAGCGTGGCAGGGCCGGGCACCACAATCACCAGGCCGGCCGCCAGCAAAAATGCAAAGAGGTTGGTAACAAGTGGCATGTTGGGCTACCTTTAGACCGCCGCGAGGCCAACGGCCGACGCATCGTGCAAGGCAACGAGCACGCCAAGCCAATCGCTGACCGCGCCAAAGCGGTAGCCCAACGTCTTGGCGCGCTGCGTGTCCATGGCGTAGGGGGCGGCATAGTCAAACGGGCCCCCGTCTTGCGCGGCTTGCGCTGTAGCATCCATGGCCTGCGTACGCACCACGGTTCCAAAGGCAGCTCCGACCGCGCGGTACAGTGCCGGGGCCGACAACGGCTCGCCACAGGCTGCATTGACCGGCCCCACAAACGACTGCGTGCCCACCCAGGCCAGGAAGGCACTGATGCTTTGCGGGTTGATGAAAGAGCTAGGTCCGGCGGCCACATGGTGGCGCAGCGGCGCGCCTTGGCGTGCCAGGTGCACATAGTGCGCCAGCCGACCGGTGAAGTCTTGCAGGCCACCCAGTACGTGTGCAATGCGCACGGTGACCACGGGTACGCTGCTTTGGCGCAGCAGAACGGCTTCGGCCTGGCGCTTGCCTTCGCCGTAGTGCGTCTCGGCAAATGTGGCCTCGTGCCAGGGCAAATCCAGTTCGACGTTTACGCTTGCAAGGTCTACATCGCCCTCGCTGAAAGGGCGGTGCAGCGTGCCCAGCAGCGGCCGGTAAACCTCGATCGTTGACGCCATGATGTAGCGCCCGACCTTGCTGGCCAAGGCGTCCAAGGCAATGGCCGCGTCCAACGGGCTGTAGCACATCTGGTCGTACACCAGGTCGTAGTAGGGCCCATGCCGGAAGGCGGCGCGCATCTGGGCGGCGTTGCGCCGGTCTAGCGTGATGCGGCGCACCGCATCGCCAAACCCATCGGGGGTTTGACCCCGTGTGGCCACGGTCACGTGGTGGCCAGCTTCCAGCAAAGCCCGCACCAACAGGATACCAAAGTAGCGCGTGCCACCAATCACCAAAATTTTCTTTTGCATTGAATTGCCTTATGTAAAGGCTTAATTCTTGGTGGCACGCCGCCTATTGGCAAACGAGTTATATTGCCAATATGCATAAGTATTTTTTACTCATTTGTCTACCATGAGCCAACCGCTGCGCTCGCTGTCGGGCTTGCTGGACTTTGAGGCGGCGGCGCGCTGGGGCAGCGTCAAGCTGGCTGCGGTGGAGTTGCACAAGACGGCAGCGGCTGTCAGCCTGCAAGTCAAGCAACTGGAACAGAACCTGGGTTTTGCGCTGTTTGTGCGGCACCCGCGGCATATCGCGTTGACGGCAAAGGGCCAAGAACTTGCCGCCACCGTGTCGCAATGTGTGGCGGGCCTGCGGGCCAAGGTAGCCGCTTTGCAAGATGACAATGGCGAGGCCGTCTTGCGCGTCTCAGCCACCCATTCATTCGCACTCAAGTGGCTCGTACCGCGTTTGAGCCGTTTTACCGCCATGCACCCCGAGCTGGATGTGCGGCTGGATGCCAGCGACGCACCGGTCGATTTGACTGACCACGAAACCGACATTGCCTTTCGCCATGTGCCGTATGCGGCGG
>JACXTT010013836.1_pt1 | contig 10605 bp, 11 predicted proteins | sample 9270951 | NCBI WGS metagenome assembly JACXTT01 (sample SAMN15532306, study PRJNA645909) | rock metagenome | isolation source: weathered quartz diorite | place: Puerto Rico | collected 2017-06-21
ACCTCACCGACCAGCCGGATCCTGGAATGCACAGGCAGCTCGCCGATCACCCCCCAGACGGCGAAGCCATGTCGATCGTCTCGATCGAGGCCACCGCCGGCGTTGGCGTGCACCGTGACGGGCGCCAGCTTTCCGCTCACGATCCCGATGGCTTCAAAACCCACGCCGTGCTCGTGGGGAAGGGTCGAAGGCAGCAACGGACCCGCTTCGATGGCAACGCTCAGACCCGGCTTGTCTTGCAGCACGCCTTCCCTGAGGACGCCCTTGAGGAACAGGCCGGGATCCGTGAGCTCGAATCCTGGGCTCGCCTGCAGGCTGAATTCGGCGACAGCCTCCCAATTGGTAGCGACTCCATAGTTGAGAACCAAGCTGGGCGTCGTGATCCTGTTCTGATGCCCGGTGTGCTCGAGGTTGAAATAACCGAGCTCGATCTCGACCTCCTTCGGATCGGCGACCGCCGCATCCGTCGAAACGAAGGGCCGGTACGCCCACGCCGCCGCCGGGAGGAGCAGGATCCCCAGAACGACCGAGACGAACTTAATCGGTAACCGCCTCGAACACGAACATCTTCGAGGCGGGTAGACCCTTCTCTTGCTCCGCGGGCGCGTACACTCGATGAGTTCTCGGGTCGACCGCAAGGCTGTGAATCTTCGGCTCAACCGGAACATCCGGCAGCTTCTTGAAGTGCATCGGGTCGCTCATCTGGAACACGGAGATGGCCCCACTCGAGCAGGCAACGTAGATCCGGCCAACTCCAGGGTCGAACATCACGACGTCCGCGCCTTTCGCCAAGGGAAGGTTCACGATCGCCCGATGGCCATCGAGATCGAAAACCGTCAAGGTATCGTTGCCCTCGCACGAGAGAAATGCCCGATGGTGCTCCGCATCGATCGCCATGCCGTGATTGCCTTGACAGCCGTCCACCGGGTAGCGCCCGATCACCGCGTCAGTGGCAGGATCGATGACGGCAAACACATTTTGGTCCTGCAAGTTGACGTAGACCCTTCGGGCGATCGGATCGTATTGAGGGACACCAGTTTCGCTGTCGAAGCGCAAGACCTTCACGATGGTGTCGGCCGTGACGTCGATGACACTCTCGGCTTTGGCTCGTTCGTTGGACACGTACGCCTTGTGAAACGGCGCGGCGTAGGCGATGCCATCGGGTTTGGTTTCGGTCGAAAGCCGCTTGACCACGGCCATGCGAGCGAGATCGATGACACCGATCTTGTTTTCTCCCCAGTTCGACGTGTAGACCTTCTTGCCCTCGGCGATGTAGGCAACGCCTTCGACGCCGGGAACTCCACTGACGGTCTGGACCACCGTGTTCGTCCGCAGGTCGATGACGTGCAAGAGTCCGGCGGCGAGATGAGCGCTAAGCAGGTAGTTGTCGTCTTCGTCGATCGTCAGGTAATCGAATCGCTTGCCTGGCGGCCCTGGCAGCTCGAACTCGGCGATCTTCCGCAGAGGCGGATGAACCATCGCCGTCTGAGCCCTGACATGACTGTCCCTGGACCACATGCCACCCACCGACGTGGCGACCATCGCCAGGACCAGGACTGGTTGCCACGCTCGCCGAGCCCTCACCATTGCGTCACCTATCTCTTGAGCTGCACGGCATCGCCGTGCCCACCGTAGTGCATGCACAGGACGTGCGGCGAGACATCGTTCACGTGATTATGGACGGCCGTGACCTCGAGGCCACCGCTCAGCAGGGCGGACATGACGGCGGGCACTTCCTGATCGAGCAAGACGAGATCGCCCATGACCATCGCGTGGTCTCCGACTTGCCTGAACGCGGCGTACGAACCGAGCGCAAAACCAGCCCTGACGGGAACGCCCTTCACCGTGACCGCGAGGTCGGTCCGTGGCATGCCGACGCGATAAACATCTCCGGGCATCAGCTGCCCCGCCTTCCCCAACGCTTGCTCAACGGCCTTCCAGTCAGGATCCGCTGCCCGAAGAAGCGCCGGTGACGTCAGAAGCGCCGCGCCGCCGAAGAGCACGGTCATGCACATCAACCTGATGCCTGCTCTGGTGATCATGGCGTGCCTCAATCGAGCTTCTCGGACACGGTCTTCCAGTCGGCGCCCTTCACCAGCTCCACCTCGGCAACCGGGTGGCCATCCTTCAGCGTCGGCATGACGCTGACGGCACGGTACCCTTTGTTCTCCTTCACTGCCTCGGTGGCCGCGGCGTCGAGAGACCGCTTGGCTTTGGTCATTGCTTCCCTCTGAGCCTTGGCGTGTGCGAGATCGTCGCCCTGAGTGATCGGCTCCGTCTTCGAGACTTTCCCGGTCTTGTGGTCCACGATCACCTCGGAGAACTTGTCGCCCTTCATGGTGTAGACGGAGAGCTGGAGTTTGCCGTCCTCCACTTCATACTTCCCAGAGATCGGCTTACCTTCCTTCGCACTGGCCGTCAGCCCGCGCTGGAGCGAGATCTTCGCGTCATTCAGGGCCTTCGCCAGCTCGGCATGCTCCTTGTCCGGCTGCTGTGCCCATCCCACCGACGTGGCGAACACCAACACCGCCGAGACCACCGCCGCAATCATTGCTGCTTTCATGGTCGGCCCTCCGCTGGTACTAGGGATTTGGAGACCTATCGAACATCGGCGTGTTCACCCGAGTATTCGTCAGCAGTGCTGACGATCGGCGTCCGGAGCCTCATCGGTGACGCGCGCTGGCAACTCGCCACCACGTAACTCTTGATACACCCAACGTCAAACGTTACACTCCGAAAGTTGAAGGAGGCGTGTATGCGAGCCGAACCCACCGGCCGGATCCCTATTCGCGATCTCGTTCGCTACTACTTGCGCCTCGGCGTTCTTGGTTTTGGCGGACCCGTCGCGCTGGTCGGTCAAATGGAGCGCGAGCTCGTGGGCGAGAAGAAATGGCTGACGAAGGAAGAAATGCGGGAAGGCATCGCGGTCTGCCAATCCCTGCCCGGACCGCTCGCGATCCAGGTCGGCATCTGGATCTCCTATATTCGTGGCGGGTTCTGGGGGGCATGGGCCGGCGGCTGGGCATTCATCCTGCCGAATTTCATTATCGTCACCGCCCTTGGCGCACTCTACGTTCGGTTTGAGGGCCTGCCGGCAGTGGCCGCCATCTTCTACGGAGTGAGTCCTGCCGTCATCGCGTTGATCCTTCATTCGTGCTACCGGCTGACCAAGCTCGGAATGAAAGACTGGCTGGAATGGGCGCTCGCCGCGGCGGCTTTCGCCATTACAGTGGCGGTCCGGGCCGAGGTCGCACTGGTGTTCATCGGCTGCGGCATCGTCGGTTTGCTTTACTACGGGTCCCTCTTCCGAGGATTCCGGGTCGGCTCGACAACATCGCTCATGGTTGCCGTGCCTCTTGTCGTCTCTGGCGTCCCCGAGGGGAGTTTCGGCGCACTGCTGGGTAAGCTTCTTGTGTTCTTTCTGAAAGCCGGCTCTCTCACCTTTGGCAGTGGCCTCGTAATCGTTCCCTTTCTGGAGAAGGGTCTCGTGCAGCAAACGGGCTGGTTGAACGAGCGTGAGTTTCTGGTCGCCGTCGCGATGGGCATGATCAGCCCTGGTCCCGTCGTGATTACAGCGACGTTCGTCGGCTATCTCGTGGCGGCGCAACGAGCCGGCTCCCTCGTCGGCGGCCTCTGGGGGTCGCTGGCCTCGACGATCGGCATCTTCCTCCCGTCGTTCTTGCTCGTGCTCATCGTGGCGCCGATCCTCGTTCGTTACCGTCAGAACCCCAACGTGCAGGGCTTTATCAAGGGCGCATACGCGGCCGCTATCGGCACGATCCTTGGGGCCTGCGTGCTACTAGGCAAGATCGCGGTCGGCGATTGGCTCACGGCCCTGGTGGCACTGGGCAGCCTGATCGTGCTGTTTCGCTGGAAGGTCAGCAATCCCTTGCTCGTAGCGGCCACGGCGATCATCGGCCTCATCGCGTTTCCACTTCTCAAGCCAGAGTGGGTCTTCGTGAAGTAGACGCCGCCCGGAATGCCTGTCACTTCACGACGGTACCGGTGACCTCAAGGTCAGAGAACTCGGTTACGGAGTCGGCCTTGGTCCACAGGCCGAGCCAGCCGTCCATGAACGTCTTGTCCGTGTGATCGAGGAGCAGTGTGCCGTCCAGGTAAGCCCGGATCTTCGGCCCGGACGCGACGACGCGAATCGAGTGCCACGCCCCCAGGCTCGGCTCCGTGACTCGCGCGGAGGCGATCGTGCTCCGCTTCCCGTTCACGAGCGTATAGAGGCGAAAGTTGTTCTCGAGCGCGTTGGCGCGGACGAGAAAATAGTTCCGGCCGTCCTTTGCCCGAAAGATGATGCCGCCGCTGGCGTCTTCCTTGCCGGAGATCGGTCGGAAGCGCACCGACACGTCGACGTCAGAGAATTTCTGATCTTCGAGAATTGCGACGGCCCAAGGCTGGGTCTCTGCGGTCTGGGCCAGGACCTGTCGCCCGCCAGACGCGCGGCGTCCCCACTGCCCGGCCACGAACTTCCACTTCGGATTCTCGACACCCAGATCGAATTTCACAGATGTCTTCTCCTCTGCCTTTGCTGCCAACGTTGTGGCCACCAGGAGCAGCAGTGTCGCGATCATGAGCCGCATCGGTCTTTCCTCCTCTCCCGGATTCAGTCCAGATGCTCGATGACGACCTTCCAGTCGTCGCCCTGCACCAGTGTCACTTCAGCGACGGGATGGCCGTTGTCGAGGCTGGGCATCGCGCTTACGGCGCGGTATCCGGCATTGGCCTTGACCGCATCGGCGGTCGCCTCGGCTAGCGAGCGTCTGGCCTGATCCATTGTGGCTTTCTGAGCCTGCGCTGCCGCCAGATCGCCACCATCGCTGATGGCCTCGACCTTGAGCACCACACCGGAGCTGTAATCGACGATGACTTCCATGAAGGCCTCGCCTGAAGAAGGCCCGGTCTTCGACGTATAGACCGACAGCTGAAAGGCGCCATCGTCGATCTCGTACTTGGCCGATAGCGGCGTTCCCTCACGCGTGCTCACGGCCAGGCCACTTTCGAGCGGCAGCCACGCTCGCTGCAATGCCCGCGTCAGGTTACTCCGACCGTTGACCGAGCCCGTCTCGGCCCGGACGGCAAGGGCGCTTGCCATCAATAGTGTGGAAACAACGACTGCGATCGTGATGCTACTTCTCATACCGCCTCCTCGCATTCGAGATTCGATCACGAGGCGATGATCGTCACGGGTTGACGCGGGTGCTACTGAAGAGTTCCTGACATTCCTGTCAGGTGCAGTCGCGACGCGGCCTCGATATAGTCCAGGAGAGATGCGCGTGCTTGTCGTGGAGGATGAGAAGAAAGTCGCGAGGGCTCTGCGCGAAGGCCTCGAGGCGGAGCACTACGACGTCCGGGTGGCCTCCTCAGGCGAGGAAGGCTTCTTCCTCGTCAATAACGAGATGTTCGACTGCGTCGTCCTGGATCTCATGCTTCCCCATAGGGATGGGCTCGAGATCCTGGCGACCGTCCGCAAGCGCGGTCTCCAAACCCCCGTTCTGATCCTCACGGCCAAGGACACAATCAACGACCGCGTGCGCGGGCTCGATAGCGGAGCCGACGACTACCTCGTGAAGCCCTTCGCGATCCCGGAGCTGCTCGCCCGCCTCCGCGCGCTACTCCGCCGCGGCCGAACGGATCAGGTGCTCAGGCTGCAGCACGAGGATCTCGAGATGGATCTCGTGACCCGTACGGTTGCCAGGGCTGGGCAGTCGATCGAGCTCACCGTGAAGGAGTTCGAGATTCTCGAGTACCTGCTTCGCCACGTGGGTCGTGTGGTCTCCCGTGAAATGCTGACGCGCGACGTCTGGCACGTCGCCGCGCGGGCGACCCCGCTGGACAACGTCATCGACGTCTCGATCGCGCGCCTTCGCCGCAAGATCGACGACTCCTTCGCGGTGAAGTTGCTTCAGACGGTTCGCGGAGTCGGTTTCGTCCTGCGACGGGAGCGGGGATGAGGATCGGCGCGCTGAGCGTGAGGGCCCGCTTGACCCTCTGGCACGCTGGGGTCCTCACGCTCGTAATTTGCGTTTTCGCACTGGGAGTCCTCCTTTTCGTCGGAGCCCGCTTATATCGCGCGCTCGACGACCAGCTCAGCGCGGATCTGGCGACCATTGACAAGGTCTATCGCGAGGAGACCGGCGATCTTGGAGAGCTCGCCCTTCGCATGGGAACCCGCTTCGAGGTCACCGAAGGGGCCACCGTGATCTACCGGACGACCGGCTGGCCGCCGGTGGGGTGGGCACCGTTTCGCCAGAGCACGATGGCCGACGCCACGCACCGCATCACGGTCGCCCGCGATGAGGGGCCGGTTCGCCAGACGCTGTGGACCCTCGCGGTCATCATGGCTACCGCGATTCCCTGTGCCGTCGGGCTGGCGGTCGCCGGCGGATACCTCCTCGCCGGCCGTATGCTGGCGCCCGTCGGGGCTCTGGCCGATACCGCGCGCAAGATCACCGCCGCGTCCCTGAGTGCGCGCCTGCCGGTGGCGAACCCCGGAGACGAATTCGGCCGGCTCGCGACTGTCTTCAACGAAACGCTAGCGCGCCTCGATGCGGCCTTCGAGCAGCAACGCCGCTTCACCGCCGACGCTTCGCACGAGCTGCGCACCCCGCTCACCGCTATTCGCAGCGTCGGAGAGGTGGCGCTCCAGCGATCGCTCAGTGCCGAGGGCTATCGCGAGGTCGTCGGCAGCATGCTCGAGGAGGTCGATCGACTCACGCGGCTCGTCGAGAATCTCCTCCTGCTCACGCGGGCTGAGGCCGGGCGTATTCCCTTGACTCGCGTCCCCGTGGACCTGCGCGAGCTCGTCGCCGCCATTTCGGACGGTCTCCGAGTGCTCGCCGAGGAGAAGGACCAGGACTTGACCGTACAGCTCGATGGCGGTGTGACAGCGCATTGTGACGCCGACATCCTCCGCCAGGGCATCACCAATCTGCTCTACAACGCCATCAAGTACACGCCGCAGCACGGCGTGATCCGTGTCGCTGCCACATCGACGGTCGGCGGCGATGCGGTGATCGAAGTGCAAGATACCGGCCCCGGCATCCCCGCCGCGGACCACCAGCGCGTCTTCGAGCGCTTCTATCGTGTCGATCATGCCCGGTCGCGGCAAACCGGCGGCACCGGACTCGGTCTAGCTATCGCTCGCTGGGCGGTGGAGGCAAACGGTGGGCGCATCGAGCTGGAAAGCTTCGAGGGGCGCGGCACCCTGTTCCGGGTCGTTCTCCCCCGCTCCTGACAAAAACGTCAGGATCCAGAAAGCCGGCGCATGGCTAGACTCCGCACCCAGAAGGAGATGGCCATGACAACCCAAACAATCGACGCGACCAGGACAGGCGAGCCGAGGGAGATCGCGACCACCCTGCTCCAGCTCGGCGCCACGTCGTTCGGTGGCCCCGCCATCATGGGCTTGATGCAACACGAGCTCCAGGAGCGACGAAAGTGGGTGTCGAAGGAGCGTTTCCTGGAAGGCCTCGCGGTGGCGAACATGGTGCCCGGCGCGACGGCGACGCAGCTCGGGATCTTCCTCGCGTACGCCCGCGGCGGTTGGTGGAATGGTCTCCTCGGCGGACTCTGCTTCGTGCTCCCGGCGTTTGTCGTCATGCTGGCGCTGACGATCGCTTACGCCAATTTCGGCGTGACGCCACTGGCGCGCGGCGCTCTCTATGGTCTCGGCCCGGTGGTCATCGGTCTGTTCGCGGTGGCACTCTACAGGCTGGCGAGAACTGCGGCCAACACCACACTCGAAGCGACCATCGGCATCGCTGCAGCGGCGGCATCGGCGACGACCGGTATCGGGATCGTGGCGATCCTCGTCCTGGCTGGCTGTGCTGGGCTGTTCCTCTTCCAGCCGCCGTCCGCGCGGCGCACTCGCTTCGTCGCCAGCCTATTATTTGTCGCTGTGCTGTCCATCGCCGTCTGGGCGTCCACATCCCCGTCCGTCGCGACGGGTTCGGAGTGGACGCCGAATCCGAAGAATCTCGTTCACCTCGGGCTCTTCTTCCTCAAAGTGGGCGCGTTCACGATCGGCGGCGGGCTGACGATGATCGCATTCATCCAGGAGCAGGTCGTCGGGCAGTTCGGATGGCTGACGGCACGGGAATTTGTCGACGGGATGGCTCTCGGGCAGCTGACGCCCGGTCCTGTCCTTATGATCGCTGCCTACGTCGGCTACAAGCTCGCCGGGATCGGCGGAGCTGTCGTCGCTGCGACAGCCGCCTTTCTTCCGTCATTCGTGATCATGCTCGCCATCCTGCCCGCACTCGATCGGGTCAGACAGCTGGTCTGGATGAAGGCGATGATGCGAGGGATGGCTCCGGCCGTGATCGGCGTGCTGGCCATTTCATTGGTGCGACTGTCCCCGGCCGCCGTTCCAGATCCGTTCGCACTGTTGATCCTGATTGGGACTATCGCCGCGACGCTGTTCCTCCGGACCGGCGCGTTCAAGCTCATGATCGGCGGCGCAGCTCTCGGCGTCCTGCGTAGTCGTCTCCCGCTCACAGTGCTCACGCGTCCATTCTGAGGGCGTTTCACGGGTCGTGCTTTCACGACGCGGGAAGTGTAGGTGCGGTCACGAAATTCGCGGGCAGTGGACCGGTCAGGGTCCGCAGGAACCCGATGATCTCCGTGATTTCGGCGTCCGGGAGAGCCAATCCGAGCTGGACGCGCGCCATTACCTTTACAGCCCCAGCGAGGGTCTGCACCGATCCGTCATGGAAATAGGGCGGCGTCATCTCCACATTTCGGAGACTCGGAACCTTGAAGACGTACAAGTCGGCGGGGTCGTTCGTGACTTCGAAGCGTCCCTTATCGACTTCTGAGCTCCCCGTCGCCTTCCAGTACTCTTCGCGCACTCCGAATTTCTGGAAGATTTGGCCTCCTACTCCCATCCCGTTGTGGCAGGAAGCGCAGCCTCGGCTGATGAACCGGCGTAGGCCGTTGCGAGCGATCGGAGAGATGGCTTGAGCATCTCCTCGCAGATACGAGTCAAACGGAGCGGGAGTCAGCAACGTGCGCTCGTAGGCAGCAATCGCCTTCGCGACGTTCGCTGATGTAAGAGGTTTGGTCTCGTCGGGAAATGCCTGTCGGAGCAGCTGCGCGTATCCTTCGATCGCCTCAACCCTCGTCAGGGCGGCTGCACGGTCGAGATGGCCCGAGCTGATTGCTCCGACGAGCGCCTGATCGACCTGATCCTCGAGATTCTTTCGATCTCCCGACCAGTGCTGGATGAAGTTCAGCCCGGCGTTCAGCACGGTGGGTGCGTTGCGGCGATGGCGGCGGTGCAGGACCCCGAGGGACTTGGCCAGCCCGTCTGTCCCATAGAGGGCTGGCTGATGGCAAGTAGCGCAGCTGACGTTGCCCTCCACCGTCCAGCGCGGATCGAAGAACAGCATCTTCCCGAGAGCCTCTTGAGCAGAAGGAACTGGAGCTTCGGGGCCCAATGCCTGAGGTAAGGGAGCAAAGAGCGTTTGGGCCTGCTTGAGAAGCGCGGTATCGTCCTCGGCATCGAGCGTCTGGAAGCGGGCGCCGAAGAGAACGGCACCTAGCACGAGCACAACCGGCACAACTCGACGCTTCATACAAGTCTGGACGCTCCGGTTGCGCGCGCGCCCGCGCCCCACAGAGATCCCGATGACGACGCTTGGGATCCGACGGCATGTGTCCGTGCGTGAGTCGTGGCGAGTCTCGCGGCGCGAGACTCCCGACCTCAGTATTGACCTGAGGCAACATACAGTTCGTGCCATCGCTTCGGCCGGATGGTTCGCTCCGCGCGGTTAGATCGGCGTAATACCTCGTGCTGGGACGGTCTGTCAACGGTCACGACGACGCGGCCCGTCGTGTGACACGACCATGCCGAACCCGATCGCGGTCAGGGCGAAGCCAGCCACGGCCGTCGGCCATGGATTGAGCGCTGGGGCCTCGGCCGCGATGAGCAGGGCCACCGCCGTGACGAGCACGCCACTGCAGATGAGGACCCAGCCCAGGATGCGCACACGCGGGGAGGACGCCACGGGTAACTCCTCTCGTCAGGGCCGTCCCGCCGCCGAGCGAACCTTTGCTCTATGGCCCGAACGTCACCTCGAGCCGCACGAGCGGGAAGCCGAGATCGCGTTCGTGTTGCTGGACGCGTACCGAGTTGCCATTCGCATCGAGATAGGCGTCGCTCTTGCGCCCCCAGGCGTCAACAAGGCTGAACGGCAACCGGAACGTGCCTGAGAAGGGGATCACCTGCCCTGTCTGATCGATCGTGAGTTGGCCGTTCCTCAGATAGCCCAACGGAATCTGGGACTGCACCGCGGGCGAAAGATCGACGTCGCCGGTGAAGGTGCCGGTCAGGACGGGCAAATCCGGGACGTGGTCGTCGCTATTTCCCGGCGCGTTGATGAGGACCGCGAACGTGCCCCAGACCGGGCCGAGGCCGGTGGCGAGCGACACGCTGTCCTGGCCCTGGCCGGCGATGTCGCAGGACTTGGCGGCAGGGTTCATCGCAACGACCGCGGCCGGACAGAGGGGCGTCCCGAGGTTGGCCGAGCCCAAGAGCGTGGCAATCGCGTTCCGCATGGTGACGCTCAGCCCCGCCGCGCTGTCAAAGCGGAC
>JACXTT010013837.1_pt1 | contig 10605 bp, 8 predicted proteins | sample 9270951 | NCBI WGS metagenome assembly JACXTT01 (sample SAMN15532306, study PRJNA645909) | rock metagenome | isolation source: weathered quartz diorite | place: Puerto Rico | collected 2017-06-21
TCATGTTACGAAATACGTCCTTCGGATAATGAGCGTCTGAGCCAAGGCTTACTTTACAACTTGCCTTTCCACATGCCAATGCAAGCTTACGCACGAGTTCCGGTGCATAATCAATATCATTTCCATTCAACTCCAACGCCTTATCTCTCCTCCGGGCGGTCGTCGCAAGATCCATCAATAGATCATCAATCTCGGGAGGAACAAGCTTCACCGCCCTTGACATTCTTACAGGATGAGACAATACGTCGAAAGGAGCAAAATCGCTCTCAAGAGCCAATTGTTGCAAGCGAAAGTAATCATACCAACGGGCATACGCCACCAACCGGTCAACGATCTCTCTACCCGTTGTCTCTATATCCTTCCCATTCTCGAACTCGTGAACCGAGCAAAGCAGAATATCCCAACCTTCCTGATTCACGAAATCCCCGACCTTCAACTCATAGCGTGGCGAAAAGTCAACCTCTAAACCCCGATTAATCTTCATCGCTACCGATTCTCTCTTGACCTTTTCGAACTCGTCCCTATACTCGTTGAGACTCTCGAATATCCTACCCGTGTCATGCACTGAGCCGAACCCTATTGTGTCCCTAAGCTCTCTGAACTGGGAAACATGTTCCGTAATGGAGTACTCCTTGACATCGTTCGCTTTCGCCGCAGCCACCATTTCTAGTATCCCTGAGAGGATTATGTGATTATGATTATCGACCCGGATCATCATAGTACCTCTTGCGTTCCCAAATGCATGGCAAGCACTCAAGCTAAATCCAACCAAGTAATAGAGATGACTTGACTGGCATTGCAAGAAACACAAGGGTATCCCTTACCGTCTCGTGTAGGATTCAAGTCGTTGTTGAGAGGAAAGGTCGCAATTATCACTGGAGCTAGCCGCGGAGTCGGCGCCGCAGCGAGTCACATCTTCGCGGACGCTGGCGCAATTGTTGTACTTGCCGCACGCGACGAACAGAAAATGGAGTCAGTAGCCGACACCATCATCGAGAACGGTGGTAAAGCAACCGTTGTACCGACGGACGTAACCAGTCCTACCTCGGTGGAGAGGCTTGTCCAGGAAACCCTGAAAACTTACACCCGTCTCGACGTTGCTTTCAACAATGCTGGCGACAGTCACATCCCTACTCCACTCGTTGATCTGAAGACTGATGACTTCGATCGGATAGTGAGCACCAATCTTAGAGGTGTCTTCCTCTCGATGAAGTATGAAATCCCAGCCATGCTGAAAAGTCACGGTGGAGCAATCGTAAACATGTCCTCAACCGCAGGATTGAATGGTGTCAAAGGACTAGCGGACTACTCGGCAGCAAAGCATGGCATAATCGGCCTGACGAAAAGTGCAGCCCTCGACTATGCGCAAAAGAACATCCGAGTCAATGCGATTGCGCCCGGTCCAATCCTGAACGATAGGATTAGACAATTGAAGGACAAATCATTGATCGAACAAGCTGTTCCGATGCGTCGAATCGGCACCCCTGAAGAAGTTGCGTTCCTAGCTGCATGGCTTTGCAGCGATCACGCATCGTTCATCACTGGAGCCACCGTTCCCGTGGACGGAGGAAGACTTGCAGGCTATCCATAAGCCAGACTCTCGGAAGGCTTAACATCTCTTTTTTCTTCACTCAGGAATAATGTCGATTGTGCCGCCGATTGTGAAGACGACCTTCATAAAACGAATCCAGGATCTCAAGGCCCAGGAGAGCGAGGCGACCGCTACCAATAAGGCAACCGCCAAACTTGTTGCTAATCAAAAGTCAGAAGGAATCGTCCGGGGATTCAAGTTGATCCAGGACGAGCCGGAATCTGTAGCTGGAACTGGGACAGGTCCGACTCCGACAGACTATCTCATGGCATCGGTCGCATTCTGCGAGAATGTAGTCTTTGCAAGAAACGCGGCACTCAACGATCTCGACATTCAAGAACTGGAGACCACTGCGTCGGGTGATTGGGACATGAAAGGACTCTTCGAGATCGGAACAGCAAACCCATCTTTCCGAAGCATCCTAGTCGAAACCCGTGTCAAAACCAGGGGTCCCGCCGAGAAAGCTGCCGAGGTCGCGAGAATGACCCATAGAAGATGCCCCGTTCACGCAACCTTGATGAAGGCTACCACTATGACCTTCAAATTGTTCGTAAACGACGTGGAGGCTCCGCTGTAAATCCAAATTCGGAGAAGGAGGGCCCTTAGGAATCGTTTCGGATGCTCAGAGGCAAGATTCCTACAGTGCTACGACTCGGCCGTGGCAGTCCCTAAAGCCACACTGCCGAAAGCAAGTACAATCTTCCCTTCGATAGGAACGACTAATGATCGACCCGTGCGCATCTCGCTCACCTTTACAGTAAGGACAATTCATCAAACCCAGCTCAGTCCCTAATGTCTCGATCTTCCGCCAAAGCGATCCTCGAGCTCCCGACAAACTCTGCCAGTTAGCTCTTGGGGACTTAACGAACTAAGGTTTTCGGAGGTATTGATCCCGGAAGCGTGGATTTGACTCTACTGGGTCAGATTTATTAGAAATAAGGATTCCAAGCCACTGGCCAGACCTATCATGGATTTTCTCAAGGAAGCCCTCGCTATCGAGCCTGAAATCATCAAGACCAGAAGAGAGATTCATCAGAAGCCTGAGCTAGCTTACCAAGAGCAAGCCACAGCGAAACTTGTCGCCGAACGTCTCAAAGGATTAGGAATCCAAGTAAAGCAAGGCGTTGGAGGAACGGGAGTCCTAGGAATCCTCAAAGGTCCAAAACCTGGAAGGGTCGTCGCCCTCAGGGCCGACATGGACGCTCTGCCTCTTGACGAGATGGCTGAGGTGGATTTCAAGTCCAAGGTGAAGGGAGTGATGCACGCCTGCGGCCATGATACACACGTGGCAATGCTTCTCGGAGCAGCCAAACTACTCGCCGATCATAAGGCCGAACTTCATGGTACAGTGAAGTTTCTCTTCCAACCTGCCGAGGAGCATGGCGGCCGAGGGGGAGCGAAACCGATGATCGAAGATGGGGTCATGAAAGATCCCAAGGTTGACTACGTGTTTGGCCTTCACATTGATGGGGATCTTAACTCTGGAGTATTCGGTCTCAAAGGAGGAGCGGTAATGGCAGCACCCGACACGTTCGTGGTCCGGATAGTAGGAAAAGGCGGCCACGGCTCAGCACCCCATCAAACAATTGACCCTGTCTATGTAGCCGCTCAGGTGATAACTGCACTCCAAGGAGTTTCAGGGAGAATGATCGATCCTGTCCAACCCTTCGTGGTCACGATAGGATCTGTCCATTCAGGAACCAAGGAGAACATCATACCAGACGAAGCAATTCTTCAGGGAACGATTAGGACGCTGAATGAGACCACGCGAAGGACGGCTAAAGCCAAAGTGCAGCAGGTAGCCGAGGGCGTGTCAAAAGCTTTCGGGGCTAAAGCCGTCGTCGAATTCGAGAAAGACGCTTATCCAGTAACGGTCAACGATGACAAAATAACTGAACAAGCTAAGAAAAAATTGAGACGGATCCGCGGCACCCGGACGATTGTAAAGGAGCCAATACTTGGGGGCGAGGACTTTTCGAGGTTCCTGAACGAGGCACCCGGCACATTCTATTTCCTCGGAACAAGGAATCCGGCCAAGGGATGTGTCTATCGAAACCATAGTTCGAAGTTCAAGGTTGACGAGAATGTTCTGAAATATGGAACAGCTTCGCTGGCCCTGTTGGCGACAGAGTTCACGAATCCAACAGGCACAGAGAAAAAGTGACAAAGCTACTCCATACTGGCCGATACGAAATCAAGCCTGGACAGAAGATTGACCTAGACGATTATGATCCAAATGATAGTTCAGGCTTTGAAGGCAAAGACGAGAACGAGAAGGAAGAATCACAGAAGCTCAACGAGAAACTAAGGGAACTCCAAGAAAAGCTCTACGCGGAACACAAGAAGAAGGTCCTAGTAGTACTCCAAGCGATGGACACTGGAGGTAAAGACGGAGTCATTCATCGGGTCTTCCAAGGAGTAAACCCGCAAGGCGTCCGCGTCGCCCACTTTGGAGTGCCAACACCAGAGGAAAGAAACCATGACTTTCTTTGGCGAATACACAAGCAAGTTCCTGGAAACGGTGAACTAGTCATCTTCAACCGAAGTCACTATGAAGGCGTCTTAGTCGAAAGAGTTCATAGGCTTGTCACAGACAAAGTCTGGCAGCAACGCTACCGACAGATCAATGACTTCGAAAGAATACTCTCTGAAGAAGACACAACAATACTCAAGTTCTATCTCCACATAAGCAAGGACGAACAAAAGAAACGACTGCGCGAAAGACTCCAGGATCCGACGAAAGAATGGAAGTTCAACGAGTTAGACCTTCCAGAGCGAAAGCATTGGGAACATTACATGAAAGCATACGAAGATGCACTAAACGAAACCAGTACAGAATGGGCAAAATGGTACATCATACCCGCAAACCACAAGTGGTATCGAGACTTGCTAGTCTCACGCATAATTGTCAAATCTTTGGAAAACCTGGACCTGCACTATCCTAAACTGAATGAGAAGCAACGCCGTCTGATCATCATCAAGTGAAACTAACCACTGAAGAGACTAGGCTCATTCTTCCCTGACATTTCTCAGCTAGGATGATCAGGTACCACTACAGACTCAGTGACAAGCACAGGCAAACTAGACCGTATGACATTTTTGCCCTCAAGAAGGACACAAAGGGGCAGCAAGGAAACGAAACAGTAGCCTACCATGACATAAGGAGCCAACACGGCGATAATCAATAGCGGTGCTCCCTTCAGCCCGCCGAGAAAGATTTCCCAGAAGACTCCAAAGATGCTGAAGAGGAAGGTGACGCGCAATGGATTCTTCGCATGCAGTCTCAACGACAAAGCTCCTAACGCGAGCATCTCAATCATGATGAAGGGAAGAGTTGGCGGAATCAGGACTTGACCGCACCATGCCGGCATGCAATCGATGCCCTCTTCAAAAATGATGAGAGGGATGGACAAAAGCAGGTACAAGCCGAAACTAGGCATTCGGCCCTGGGCAGTCAGTAACCTCTGGGTTAGCGGTTTTCTGTAGACGAGCATGAGGACAAAGCCGCCGACGATGAGCGGGACGTCAATGAAGACCCCGAAAACCATGGATACTTCGTACCCAGCACGTTGCCTGTCAGGACGATATCCGTTCTGTCCCCAAAACTGGGAAGGACAGGTCAGGTACGATAGTTTGATTTTATATATGTACATGCAAGTAGTTCTGGATCAAGGCATGAGCAGGGACTCCCGGCCTAATAGGTGCCCACGTCCGCTTAGACGACAAGAATGCGCTCTGGGAGGTTCTGGGTTACTTGGACCAGACGCACATTTTGCCGTCGGTAAAGTGCGCATGTTTGGGAAATGCCTCCTGTTCAAACATTCTCAGCTTGCATTGAACCCCATGCGTTGGACAAATTGCCATGCAGGGCCGCAAGTCCTTCTCCACGGTCAATGTCGTCATTAGTCAAGAGCCGACGTCATCTTCGCTCTACAGCTTATTCATCTTATCCCCTGAGACGGACGCTGAAGCGAGATCAACGATTTGTTCATGATCCTCTGGACGTAATCGATTTTTTGCTGAGCACGGCTTGAAATGACCGAGAGGGAGTTGCGATGACCAACAGCCTCGTTTTCTTCAGCAGTTTTCTTAAGTAGAACCCTTTTCGACTTTTCCTATCAGACCATTATGCAGGTAACCGCTCAGACTGCGAAGACAGTTCAGGAAGTCAAGCAGTACGACCTCTTCATGGACGTTGATTTTGCGGGTCTCAAATACAATGGGAAGGTAACAATTGACCTCACGTCGACCGGAGACATCAACCTTGACGCCGTTAACCTACAGGTCATGAGCGTCAGGTCCGGAACTCGGAATATTCCCTTCAAGCAAAATGGACCCTTCGTTGAGATCCAATCGGGCAAATTCTCGGGACCATTAGAAGTAGAATACAAGGGCAAGGTCTCGGACAACTTCACCGGACTCTACAAAGCATCTCATGGAGAAGGCTACGTCCTTTCCACCCACTTGGAGGCGGTGCAGGGACGAAAAGTGCTTCCCTGCGTCGATCATCCTGCTTTCAAGGCGCACTTCAAAGTCTCAGTTCGAACTGATGCTGATCTGTCGGTTATCTCAAACATGCCGGTTGACTCCGAGAAGAGTGAAGGCAGCAAGAAGATAACATCCTTCCAGAAAACGCCGAAGATGAGTACCTATCTTCTGTATCTGGGGATAGGAAAATGGGTCGAGAAGAGAGACCAACATGGCAAGACCCAGCTCTTCTCTGCATACGCGAAACGATCGAAGGGCGAGATCAAGATGGATTTCGCGTTCGAAGCGGCCAAGAAAGTACTCGACTATTACGAACCATATTTCGGAATCCCGTATGAGTTACCGAAGCTCCATCAGGTCGCGGTGCCCGAATTCGCCTACGGTGCAATGGAAAACTGGGGTGCAATAACGTATCGAGAGATACGCTTGCACGTGGACAAGGACACTACCATCCAGACAAAGAAGGGAGTTGCGAGCGTAATTGCTCATGAGATTGCTCATATGTGGTTCGGCGATCTCGTGACGATGAAGTGGTGGGATGACATTTGGCTCAACGAGAGCTTCGCCACGTTCATGGGCCACAAATCGGTTGACTCTGCCTATCCGCAATGGACCATATGGCAAGACTTCGTCCGGACACAAACCGCGGGCGCAGAGGGTAGAGATGGTTTGAAGAGTACTCATCCTATCGAGGCCAGAGTGAAGGACCCTTCAGAGATCGAGGAGTTGTTCGACGAGATCAGCTACGGCAAAGGAGCAAGTATTCTGAGAATGATCGAGGCCTACATTGGTCCTGACAAGTTCCAGAAAGGAGTAGCAAATTATCTCCAACAGTTCCGATTCTCCAACGCCGCAGGTCGAGACTTGTGGACCCACCTTCAACAGGCCTCCGGGACGGACGTTAACCGGATAATGCAGGCATGGATCGGCCAGGCAGGTTATCCGATCGTTACCGTTTCCTTCTCGAACGGCAAGCTCAACCTTGAACAGGAAAGATTCCTCCTAGCCGGGGGAATAGAGAAGCAGACCTGGCCCATTCCGGTCACGATGACCGTTGACGGCAAGACTCAGCGATTTCTATTTGATAAGGAAAAATCCGAGATCAATCTGGGCGCGAATCCGAAATCTCTAAAGTTGAATGCTGACCAGACAGGATTCTATCTCGTCTATTACCAGGGGAAGGAGCTCCAGGACCGTGTCTGGAGCAACAAGCTCTCAGCTCTCGACAAGTGGGGGTTAGCGAGTGATGCTAAACAATTCCTATTTTCGGGGAAAATGCCATTCAAGGAATACCTAGCCCTCATCGAAAGATACCAGAACGAGCGGGAGTATCTTCCTGCGTATGAGATTTCAGATCAGCTTTCACTCCTCTATCAAATTGCTCCCAAGAAGCTGATCGAAACGTCGAAGAGATTCCACTCCGCGGAGCTCAAGGTTCTGCAAACGAAGAAGGACGACAATAGTTCAGTGCTCAAAGGCACGGTCGCTGCGAGGCTAGTCCTGCTAGATGATGCCTACGCGAAAGAGGCGTCGTCCAAGTTGAAGGATCTAGGCAGCGTCGAACCGGACATGAAGGATTCTGTAATTATGGGCTACGCTAGATCCACCAATGATTACGATGGTCTCATAGAGCGATACAATAAGAGCGCAACCGACGAAGATCGACTGCGATATCTGGAGGGACTCGCGAGCTTCAAAAAACCAGAACTGGTCGGCAAAATCCTGGATTTTGCCTTGAGCGGCAATGTGAAACGGCAGGACATCCGGAACGTAGTCTCCTTCGCCACCAACAATCCCGACGCAAGAGACGTGACCTGGCAATGGTTCAAGACCAACATCGAGAAACTGAACAGGATATACGAAGGGACAGCTCAGTTATCAGGCTTAATGCGAGCCTCCGTGTCAATCTTCGGCGTTGGTCATGTGAGTGAGGCTGAAAGCCTCTTCAATGAACATCCGCTGCCCGGAGCAGATGCTACCCTGGAAAGGCTCAAAGTACATGACCGCCTCGCGAGAGCAATCTCAGCTTGATCTGCCCACGATTTCATTTAATAAAATTCAGACCCCTCGACCTACTTGTATGCGAATTCGCTCGTTTTGAGCCCTGATCGGCAATCGGAGTGCATGTTTTCTGGCCCCCGATTTCCTCCTCGTGAAATTCCGCTAAGTTTAAATGAATAAACCCGTTTCCTCAAAATGCTTTTCCTGGCATAATGAGCGAATTATGACAGTTCTCGCTCAAAATGAGGCGCTTAAAAAAATAAAGTTGTAAAAATAGGGGTGGGGTAGTCCACCTAGTCTCAAGACGTGAAAGACACTTTCCCAGTACGCCGCTGTCGCATCGTGCTCTCCGCTGCCTCCCAAAACCTCAGAAACCGTTGACCCTTAGCTATCTTTCTGAGCAGATCTTGCGGAGTCCTCATCATCCTTAGAGGACTCAAGAGCTGCAACGTATCGGTCCACCGTCCCAGGAGCACCAGCTCCCTTGCTCTTCGAGGCCCTGTACTGGTTGAGCTTCATCCGGTCGTATCGATACTCCATCAGCATCAATAGCACAAATGCGACTGCGAAGGTCAATACAGCGGTCCAGAGCTGTGTGAAGAGGAAGAAGTAAAGGAACCCGGAAAGTCCTGTTGCACAGACAATCGCGATTATTCCAGACCCCCATTTGAACGCCTCAAGCGTTTGCGAGTTCCGGATACGACGCAGAGATCGCCTAAGTCTCAATTGCTAACGACAGTATCATTGACTATTACTTCGGGAATAGTCTTTCCCCTAGCCGTCTAGAGCCCACTACAGGCACCGAATAGGTCAATTTTTCCCATTACCTGGAAGAAGATCGAGCGGGCCGTACACTGGGCTGGAGAAACAAAAAGAAAGAAGGGGATCTTAGATCATGAAGCGGTTACTTCTTGGCGTAGACTTTGCCGCGGTAGGTTCGTTGGCTCATATCGCCTGAGCCTTCGATCCAGCCTTTGGTATTGTTTAGCCATGCGAGTCGTGGTGATTGTGTCATGAAGAAGACTTCGCCTTGCCAAGCGCCTTGTGTTGGACTGGCCATGTGACCTGTTCCTTTGCTGCTCATGACTAGCATGTCGCCTTCCTTGGTCGTCTGGATAGCCTTTCCTTCCCATTCGTTCGTTCCGTCAGGCTTGAGAAAGACGTTGATAGTGTTGAGTGCTTGACCGCTTAATTTGCCAGTGGTCTGGCCTTCATCGTTCATTTCCATTCGTACGCCGTGTGGTGTGATCTCTTTGATTGTGCTTGAGACTGTTTTGCCTTGGATCTCGAAGAGTAGTTCGCCCTTTGACATTTGAGTTGTAGATTGCATTTTTCTAATCCAGACCTGGGCTTCACAGCGTCCTGTATAAGGTCATGCACGGCCAACAAGCAGAAAGGACATGTCTAGCTCATCGTTGCATTTGTGTCAAGAAGACCTTTCTGATCAATTCTCGATGACAGATTTCCAGGTTGACTGCTGAGGAGCGATGGTTTCGAAGCTCGTTCCTCCCGATAATTCCGGTTGTGGCCGTTCTAGGAACCATTTTCGTACTTTTCGGAATAGGCTTTGGAGACTTCCGGCCGACCTTTGTCTTAGCTGCCTTCTCAGGTCCTTTCGTTGCTTTCTACTTCTATGCCAAGAGACCTGAGACAGTGATCGGTTATCCGGATGGACCTATCTCGACTATAGGCCGACCGAAGGGCCAAAGTGCTCGGATTCTCATAATTCTCAGAGACCGCTGCCAGTTCAAAGGTTGCAAAGGCAAAATCTCCCTTGGACAATGCGAGCACTGCGACAAAACATATTGTTCTCAACACGTAAGAGAACACGATTGTAGATGGATGTTTACATGCTGAGTAGGAGAAGTGCGAAACATCGTCGGTCTGATGGAAAGCCGGTCGTAAATCGGCCTTCAACTAGTATCGCTAGAACTATCGATTGCGAACCGCGTGGACAGAATGGATATGGACGAAGGTGATGCGCTCTGAAGATGCACCAAGGTCTGTACGAGAGGCGATTGTCGACATTTGACGAAGATAGGATTCGTTGCAGGAATTCTTCTGATGCTCGTCGGCTACGCTGTTTTTATAATGCTAGAATTCCCGAACACTTGCGCCAGATACACGAACTATTGCTACAGTGTTGAGCCTCCGTCTTTTGCGGTTGTGGTGAGCACGCTCTCCTTAGCATTTGGAAGCATGGGGATCGTGCTTGCTGTTGGAAGTTTGGTACGTCGCTAGCTAAGCATGTTTTAACCGGTCCTTGGAGAATGGTCTTCTTCAGCCTCTGCCGTCCCGATCTCTCTCCTCACAATGACGATGTAGGTCAAGTAAACAATTCCTGCAAGAGCTACGAGTCCTAACAGGTCTAATGCCACGAGGTCGCCTGAATATGCTGCAACTAGAGCTGAAGTACTGTCGTACGTGGCGTGTAGAATGGATGAGATTGCTAGACCTGCATAGCCGAGCCAGTGTTTGCCTTTGTATTTTGCCTGGCCGATATAGAAGCCAGTGATCGCGCCCCA
>JACXTT010013838.1_pt1 | contig 10605 bp, 9 predicted proteins | sample 9270951 | NCBI WGS metagenome assembly JACXTT01 (sample SAMN15532306, study PRJNA645909) | rock metagenome | isolation source: weathered quartz diorite | place: Puerto Rico | collected 2017-06-21
GCCGGCATGAAGGACTCCAAGGTGATCGTCGCGATCAACAAGGATGCCGAAGCCCCGATCTTCTCCGTGGCCGACTACGGCCTGGTGGGCGACCTGAACACCGTGGTGCCGGAGCTGGTAGCCGCGCTGGGCTGATGCCGTCAGCTTGCCGGCCGTGACGCAGCTGGCAATGTTCGCGGCTGTACTCCCTCTCCTTTTTAAGGCCCTGAGTCTCCATCATGACTTCGCCCCCTACTGCTGCCACTTTTCTCGATCACCTCCATGCGCGCGCCTCGCACTGTCGCTTCGACCGCCTGCCCGATGCCGTCATCACCCAGGCCAAGCTTTGCATTCTCGACACCATCGGCTGCATTGTCGCCGGCATGCAGGCCGAGGAATCCAGGCTCGTCGCCGCACCGTCAGCCACATCTTCCCAGGCGGGTGATCAGGCTTCTGTATTTGTCCACGGCAGCAAAATGCCGATTGCAGCTGCGGTTATTGCGAACGGCTACGCAGGGGACATTCTGGAATTAAACGACCTGATCGGTGGCCACGCAAGCATCGGATGCGTGACTGCGGCTGTCGCCACGGCCGAGGCGGTTGGCGCGAGCGGTCGCCAGCTGATCGAAGCCGTGGTGCGCGCCATCGAACTGACCAGTGCCGTCTACACCGCCGTCTATCCGTCATTGAAGCCATATGGTGAAGTGGGTCTGACCCCCGTCGGGCTGCCCTCTTCTGTCGGCGCAGCGGCAGGCGTGGCGCACTTGCGCGGCCTGGATGACCAGCAGACCCGCCATGCGCTGTCGATCTCGGGGGCGCTGGCCGGCTGGTGCCCTGCGGAGGTCATCTTCCGCCAGGGCGGTACTGTCAAGCCCATGCTGTTCGGGGCGCAGCCTGCGGCTACCGCCGTCACTGCGGTGCAGTATGCCAGCGGCGGCATGACAGGCCCACTTCAACTGCTTGACGGTGACCTGGGGTACTTCTCGACGGTATCCGAAAACGGCCGTCAGAATACGGGGGTGTCGTTAGAGAACTGGGCGTTGCTCGCCCCACGTCGCAAGCTTCACGCCTGCTGCGGGTATATCCATTCCGCAGTGGATGCACTCGCCGCTCTGCGGCGTGGCTGGCAGGGCGAACTTGCCGAGTGCGACATTGAAGTCAGGCTGCCAGCATATGTTCACGAAGCGGTGGCAAAGACCGAACCGCCTCGCACTGCTAACGAGGCGCGCTTCGATATACGCTACTGCCTCGCGCTTGCGGCTTGCGGGTTCGATGTCATCCTGCCCGAACACAGCCTCGAGCTTCGCCAGTATCTCGACCGCCCCGATGTTCGCGCAGTCATACCGAACATCGTTGCCGTTTCGGATGCGTCACTGAATCACTATGAGCGCAGCCAGGTCTCCATCCGGCATCGGCATTCGGACCGATCGCAGGCTCTGTATCAGGACGCACCGCGCGGGGCTCCCTCGAACCCGCTCAGCGCAAAAACGACATCGTGGAGAAATTTGTCGCACTGGTCTCCTGGCACATCGCCCCGGACAAAGCACATGCGTATGCGAAACGCGTAATGGCACTCGAAGAATATTCCGATTGTGAGTGGCTGGTCGCCTCATTGCAAACGGATCCGCGCGTGGCTTGCGTCTGACGCAGGCAGCCTGATCCCCATCACAACCAGGCCAGGTCGGGAGAGGAAAACGAATATGAGAGCAGCTTCAATTGCGGGTCTTGCTATAGCGATGACCATGGCATACGCTGGCGCGTATGCCGAGCCCGGCTACCCGGCCCGGCCCATCCGGATCATCGTGCCGTTCACGGCGGGATCGACTTCAGACATCACTGCGCGTGCTGTGGCGACCCGGATTGCGGTGCCGCTTGGGCAGCCGGTCATTGTCGAGAATCGTCCTGGCGCCAATGGTGTGCTTGGCATGCAGGCCGCCATGCGCACCAACCCGGACGGGTATACGCTCGTGCTGTCGAGCGCGTCCTCGACCATGGTGCCCCCCGCATTACTCAGATCGCCGCCCTTCGATCCACGCAAGCACTTCACGCCCATCTCACTGGTCGCCGCCACGCCATTGCTGCTCGTGACACGCAAGGACGCCTCGATCAACTCCGTTTCAGATCTCATCGCACAAGCGAAACGCGCGCCCGGGACGGTGAGCTACGGCAGTTCGGCGGGCCTCTACCAACTCGCCATGGAATCTTTCAATCAGCGGGCGGGAACGGACATAACACCCATCCCTTACAAGGGCCCTGCTGAAGCTCAGTCAGATCTGATCGGAGGCAGGCTAACGGTCATCTCGGATTCGCTCGGCCCTATCATGCCTCATATACGAAGTGGCCGTGTCAAGCCTCTCGCGATGCTGAGCGCAAAGCGATCCGATTTGCTGCCCGACACTCCCACTATGCAGGAACTCGGTTACAAGGACTTCGAGTTCACCGGCTGGCTCGGGCTGCTTGCGCCGGCGGGAACGCCGCGCGAGATTGTCAGCCGGCTGAACGCCGAAATTGTAAAGGCTGTGGAATCAGATAAAGTACGGCGGCAGTTTTCCTTGCTCGGAATTGAAGCCAAATCGTCGACGTCCGAGGCGTATGCGTCCTTGATTGGTCGAGACACGGCTCGCTATGTGCGCATTGCGGAGCTTGCCGGCATCGAAAAACAGTAGCCATTGCCGCCTGTCGGACGAAGCCTTTCCTAACGCTTGCCCAAGTCGCCTTTTTTTGCCTACGACCTTTCCTGGATTGCACAATGACTGATGACGCAGCTCGCTATCAACCGCGTGGCCTCTATTTCGAGGATTTCGAAATTGGGAAGACAATCGTAACGTCTCGACGCACTGTCACGCTGACCGATATTGTCAATTTCGCTTGTCTGTCCGGCGATCACAACGCCCCCCATATCGATCACGAGTTCTGCAAGACACAACCCTATGGAGAACCCATTGCCCACGGGCCACTCGTGCTGGCAATCGCGGGCGGACTCCAGTGCCTCAGCGGAATTAACGACGGCACCATCGTCGCGATGCTCGGTCTGGACAAGTGGCGGATGCATCTTCCGGTCAAGGCGGGCGACACCATCCAGGTCTTCATTACACCCACCGAGAAGAAGCTGACTAGCAGCGGCAAGCAGGGCATCGTCATTTGCGACCGCATGGTCAAGAATCAACGCGGAGAGACAGTGCACTCGATGGTGATCTCGCTCATGTACAAGTGCCGGTCGACTGAAGAGCAGTCCCAATGAAGGCGCGCGCAAAGGACGGCTGGAGCATCGCCGTCTCGTAGCACCTCGGTGGCGCACCGCGGCGTTTATCAGGCGTGATAGCGTAGTAATGCTGGGTCTCCCACACGATCGTCACACAAATTCCGGAAGACCCAGAATTACTTGTTCTACAACCGACCGCGCCGACCAAGTGTGTGCCCTGGGCACGCCCTCCATCCCAATGGCGCGGCGCTTTGTGTACCTGACGGCTGTGGTGGACTGGGCCTGCAGTTCAGCGCAACGGAGTCCACAGACATTCGTGCTCGTCTGCCTGAAGGCCTACGACTCCGTCAGCCATGCGCGCCGCTCTATCGCTAACTACCTGACCAGGTACAACAGGACGGCTCCATTTCAGTCTGGCGGAGCCTCTGTCATTTAATCCTCTATACAGACAAAAAATTGAGACACTTTCCGCTGTACATCATCCCGACCGACATACGATACCGGCACGCCCAACAACGGCGACTTGCTCCAGGGACGCGCCAGCGGCCGTAGAAGGCCGCATCACGGCGTTCGCCACAAGCAAATCCATACCGGCCATGTTGCTTGCTTTGCGACACATCGAACATTGCTCGCATCAGACGCTGCTCGCAAATCAGGATTTGTCAATGCTGCGCCCTCTCTGAGCATCCAGGCACTCATGTCTCGAGGCGAAAGATTGAATCTTGAGGCGGCGTACGCCCTGCCTCAAGGGGCATTCGGTCCTGCAAAGATACCCCGCGCCAGTTTTGAGGGTGAGCGGTTTGGTCGATTCGTCATTCCAACTGTTAGGCGTCTGAGTAGCGACGCCTTCCGTCACCGAAGTCCTCGAAGCAATGACGGCAACATGTATCGCGTCACTTGCTGTAAGGCTTGCCTTCAACGTGCCTGTCGATCCAGAACTGCTTCCAATCCTCCGACCCGTTCACGTCCTCGACAAGCGTTTCAGCGAACTGATTTGGAGATGCCTGAGACCAGCGTAGAGCGGGCGCATATCCCATTGAGAAAGGACCGGCACAAGCCACGAGGGCCGGTGGAAATGCAGCCACATTTTCGTCCTCTCCCGCATGCTTTGGGGATTAGTGAGCTGATGAACGACTTTCGCTTTGGTCGAATAGAAACTTTCGCTTCGAAGCCGCGTTCCATTCGTTCCGCCTGCAAGACAAGCCGCAGACGCCGAACTGCGCGACCACCGCCCGGCCTTCCACATCGAGGCACAGCCTCCAATGCGCAAGCGCTATGTTGGGGGACCAGCGGCACGCCTTCTGAACCGGCGCTCCGGTGGCACTCAAAGGCCAAGCCAGATGTTCTTGGGGCGGGTGAATTCACGCAAGCCATCCCGTCCTCCGACTCTGCCGAAACCGCTGTGCTTCGCACCGCCGAAAGGCCCTCCGGCAAGGATGCCCACCGCGCCATTGACCCAGATTGTCCCGACGTCTAGTTGCGCTGCAGTCCGGTGGGCGCGCCGCAGGTCGGCCGTCTGGATATAGGCCGCAAGTCCAAACTCCGACGCATTGGCAAGGGCGATGGCCTCGTCGTCGGTGCGAAAGCGGAGGAAGGAAATGACGGGGCCGAAAGTCTCCTCCTGGGCGAGGGGGCTCGCATTGTCCACGTCGGCGAAAATCGTGGGCGCAACGAAATATCCTCCCGCAAGCTCGCCGCTGAGGCGCTCGCCCCCCAACGCCAACCGGCCGGACTCGCTTGACCGCGCCAGGTCGATGACGCCCATGATGCGGTCACGCGCCACTGCGGACACAATGGGGCCCACGGCCGTGTCTGGCGACAGCGGGTCGCCGATCTTCTGGGCACGGGTCCTGGCAACGGTCCGCTCGAGCACTTCATCGGCAATGGACTCATGTACGAGGACCCGCGTTCCGGCGACGCAGGATTGCCCGGATTGGCGGACAAGCGCGCGCATGGCTAGGTCGGCCGCAAGGCCAAGGTCGGCATCCGGAAAGATAATGTTGCCAGACTTTCCGCCCAGCTCGAGGGCAACCGGTTTGAACAGCGATCCGGCCAGGGCGGCGACCCGGACACCCACGGCACAGCTCCCAGTGAAATGTACCTTGGCGACCTTGGGATGACGTACCAGCGCTTCGCCGACTGCGGCCCCGCCGGGGACGCAGTTGACAACCCCTGCAGGCATTCCCGCATCCAGGAACACCTGGAGAAACTCGGCCGTCACGTTCGACGTGAATTCCGACGGCTTCACCACGGCGCAGTTGCCCGCGGCCAGCAGAGGCGCCAGGATCATGGCGGACACTGAGGAGTTGGACGGTGAAATCACGCCAATTACCCCGTAGGGCTCGTTGCGGACGTAGTCCATCGCATCCTCGCCCACCGGAACCGTGGTTCCCATGTCCTTGTCGACCCAGCCGGCGTAATAAGTCAGCCATTCGGCCGCGTGGTGGACAAACCCGCGCACGCTTTGGGCAACCAGCCCGGCATCCATGGCCGCTATGCGACCAAGACGGTCAGCCCTTTCCGTCAATAGCCTGGCCGATCGCAGCATCAGGTCGCGACGGGCCGCTGGCGCCAGTGCGCGCCATTGCGGAAACGCAGCATGCGCGCATTCAATGGCTGCGTCGACGTCCGCGACCGAGGCCATTCGCACATCGTGCAACAGTTGGCCGGTGCCTGCATAGTGCCGGGAGATCAGTTCGCCCGACCCTTGCAGGCGCTGGCTTCCGATCAGCACTAATTCCCGGGAAAGCAGTACTTTGTCGTCTTCGGTCATGTCTGGAATCCTTGGGCATGGGGCCGCCGCCCGGCCGCGAAATTGCTACGCACAGTGATACAGCCCGCTTTTTTTGGAAGCAGCGATCAGGGTCGCGGACTGTCGGCAAGGATCATGTCCGCGGCCTTCTCAGCGATCATCAGCGTGGCGGCATTGGTATTGCCCGAGGGAATTGCCGGCATCACGGATGCATCGACGACACGCAATCCGGCAACACCCCGGACACGCAACTGCGCGTCAACCACTGCGAGACGATCGGGCGCCGGACCCATCCTGCAGGTCCCGACCAGGTGGTAAGTGGTCATGCCGGAACGGCGGATGAAATCCAGCCATTCGTCATCTGTGTTGCAAGCATGCGCAGGGAAAATTTGCTGCGCGACGATCTGCTGCATTGCAGGCGCACGCATGATTTCGGCGACTCGCTTGAGCGCCGCAACCATTACCTGTCTGTCATGGTCAGTATCGAGATAGTTCGGCTGAATGACTGGCGCGTCGTTGAAATCCCGCGATCGGATCCGGATAAAGCCGCGGCTCTGCGGCCGCATGCCCCACGCACCAAGCGTGATGCCCGGCACGTCGTCAAGCTTGCGCGTCATGCCTTCCTTGAAGCTGGCCGGTGTAAAGGTGACCGTGTAGTCGTTTGCCGGCGAAGCCGGATCAATCTTGCAGAACGAGTAGGCCGACACCACGCTCATGCCAAGGATGGATGGCCGCCCCAGCATCCAGGCAACCACTTCCCGGACCAGCGGAAGACCCTGGCCGCGTCCGTTGACCGTATCCACGCCATCCCGGGCGCGTGCCACCACACGTGCGGCGTAATGGTCATGTAGGTTCTGCCCCACCCCTTGCAGGTCGGCGACGACGGGGATGCCCAGTCCTTGCAACAAATCCGCCGGACCGATGCCCGAAAGTTGCAGCAACCGCGTGGAGTTGACCGTTCCCGCGCTGACGATGGTGGACAACCGGGCGCGAACGATACGCGTATCGAGCCGCCCCCCCAGCCCGTATTCCACCCCCGCGGCACGGCCCTGTTCGACAAGGATTCGGCGCGCAACGGCGTGGGTCACCACCCTGACTCCGAAGCGCCGTCGCGCCGGATGAAGGTATGCGTGCGCCGCACTGCAGCGCCGCCCCTGTACACGGTGGCTTGCGCCCAGCCCGCGCCGGTCTGGGTGCTGCCGTTGTAGTCCTGATTCAACGGTGATCCCGTCTCCACCGCGGCCTTGATGAAGTGTTCGGCAGCAACGTTGCGCCACTGGACCGTGTCGGTAAGGATCCTGCCTTCGCTGCCGCGGAACGTATCGTCTCCACAGCTCCCCATGAAGCGCTCATTGCGGCGGAAGTAGGGCAGCACGGAAGCGAAATCCCAGCCCTCATTGCCCAGGCTGGCCCAGTTATCGTAGTCCCAGGCCTGCCCCCGGCTGTAGATGGTGCCGTTCAATGCGCTTGACCCCCCGAGGGTCTTGCCTTGCACGAAAGGAATGCTGCGGCCGAACGTGTTGGAAGTACCCTGATGCGTGAAATTCCATGTAAGCGCCGGGTTCGTATAGGTTTTCATGAATCCCGCCGGCATGCGGATAAAGGGACTGCTGTCTGATGGACCAGCCTCCAGTACACAAACGCTAAATCCCTTCTCGGCAAGGCGGTAGGCCAGCACGCAACCAGCTGAGCCCGCACCGACGATCACATAATCGAAAACTTCCATTCTGTCTCCTCCGATGGCCCCGCTTGACCACCTAAGATGTTCAACCGGCTAGTCCAATTGGATCTGGTTATCCTCGATGATGCGTCGCGCCCGGCCTGCTTCCACCTGCATGAACTTGCCAAATTCCGCCGGACTTCTCACGTTGACTATGAACTGAACCTCGCGCAATCGCTCCTGAACGGCAGGGTCATGTGCTGCCTTGTTAAAGGCGTCATAAAGGCGATCCACCACTTCCTTCGGTGTACTGGCCGGCACCACATAGCCGTACCACACCGCTGGATTAGAAGTCAGGTACCCAAGGTCCTTCAACGTTGGCACCTCAGGGGCCACGGGCAAGCGCTTTTCCGATGTCACGCCAAGCAGCCGGATTTTCCCCGCCTTGTGGAGCGAAAGCGTGTCAACAGAGGATGCGAAATAAAACTGGATCTGGTTACCTAGCAGGCCGCTGAAGTACTCGCTGCAGACAGGGCAAGGCCTCCCCTTGCGCGACGCACATGCCTCGTTTTTTTCATAATCCGGAAGCTGGGCGTCATTTCATCGATTTTCACGCGGTTTTGATGTCCATTTTTGGCTTCCTTGCGCCCATTACAGGCCCTGCGGACGGACTTGTCCTAGCGATCGCATCCGCACGAGGTTGTAAGCGGCCATGCTCAGTACAAACATCTGGTCGACCTTCTTCAAGCCGCGCACCATCACCTGACGCATGCGCCCGACCGTCTTGACCCAGCCGAAGCCCTGTTCGATCAGCTTGCGCTTCTGCTGCGAGATGGCATAGCCAACGCTGCGGGCAATCTCATCCGGCACCGCCGAGCGTCGCCCTGAGGTGTTTTGCGCCACGTGCGGAGTCACCTTCATGTCAAGGCAGGCTTGAATGAATTCCTCGGCGTCGTAGCCCTTGTCCGCGCCCACGGTAACTTCGATGCCCGGCTCGTCAGAAGCGACCTGCCGGGCGTCGTTGAGCATGGCCTTCGCAGCCTCGCGCTCAGCATATCCGTCGGCATGGGTCACCACCGCGCTTACCACCAGGCCGTGACGGTTGTCGCTCAAGGTGTGGCCCATATAGCGCAGCTCACTGGCGGTCTTGCCCTTGCGATAGAGCTTGGCGTCCGGATCAGTCTTGGACTGATGCGTCTCGTTGCTGCGCTTCTCTCCCCGGAAGCCGCCGGCGCCACCGCTGTCGCTGTCATCGCCATTGCCATCGCCGCCGTCCTTGCGTACGAAGCTCTTGTGGCCGGCCCAGGCCTGAATCATCGTGCCATCCACGCTGAAGTGCTCGCCCGACAGCAAGTTGCGCTTGTGCGCGATGGCCAGCACCTCGTTGAAGAACGTAACCACAGCATCGTGCCGGATCAGCCGTGCGCGGTTCTTGGTGAACACGGTTGGGACCCAGACTGCGTCGTCCATCGACAGGCCGATGAACCAGCGGAACAGCAAGTTGTACTGCGTTTGCTCCATTAGTTGGCGCTCGGAGCGGATGCTGTACAGCACCTGCAGCAGCATCGCGCGCAGCAGCTTTTCCGGCGCAATACTTGGGCGTCCGCCCTTGATGTCGGCTTCATACATGCTGGCGAAGAGTCGATCCATCTTCGCCAGCGCCTGGTTGACCATGGCGCGAAGTGGGCGCAACGGATGCGATTGCGGTACGAAATCTTCGAGCCGCCGCATGGTGAACAGGCTTTCGGTGAAAGTGTCGGCGCCGCGCATGAATCTCAGACTGAGTGGTGTCGTGTAATCAACGCATTGGCACGCCACCGCGCTGACTTCAGCAGGGTAGCTATTTCAGCAGCCTGCTTCTATGATGAGAAGTGAGTCAAGGTTTTTCGCTAAGAATAGTCCCCCCTACTAAATTTTGCTCAAAGCGAAGGTCGTGTTGCCTGTCAGTTTCAAGTTCCTGGACATCGTTGCGTAAGGGCCTTGATCGGCCATCACAAACTTCTATCCGCCGGATGTTTCCGGCATAGTCCTGCATGCGCGTAGCGCGTAGAAGACCAGGATGCGACAAGCCCCATCTAGTAGTGTCGGTTGCTGAGCAACCAGCAGGCTGCGCGGGCGTGTCTGCTTTTAACTGTGCTGCGTAACGACGAATGAGCCATCCCGTCACCGGGATTGTTGAACTGTGTGCTTCTACCTTCCGGTTCTTGGGTTCTTCAGTAGCGCGCCATCGGGTATGACCCCGTGCTCGAGGTAGCGCCACAGTGCGATGACGAGTCGCCGCGCCACGGCGACGATGGCGGTACGTTTGGCCCGCTTGTTCTGCGCATTGCCCAAGGTACGCTGCGTGAACCACCGCGCGATCGCGCTGTCGGGCTGATAGCGCAGCCAGAGCCACGCCATCTCGATCAGCAACGAGCGCACCCGTCGGTTGCCCTGCTTACTGATTCCTTGGTCAACCCGGCTCTTGCCGCTGTCGTAGGGCTGAGGCACCAGACCAACACAAGACCCCACTTGGCGCCGGTTATCAAAGTGTCGCCAGAATAGCTCGAGTACCAGTCGGGTAGCACCCACTGGACCGATTGCCTTGAGTCGTTCGAGGTCGGCGATGCGCTTCTGTACGGGTACCGGCAACTGGTCGATCAATTTTTTTTCGAGCTCGGCAAATTGCTGCTCAGCAAAGGCCAAGCGCCGGCACTCCCTGGTTAGTCGCGCATGCAGCTCTGGCGGCAAGGGCGCGCCGTCGTAGCAGCGAAACGCTCCCATCGCGAGACGCGTTGCGACATCGCCATTGACGTCCTGCCAGCAGCCCACCGTTCGCAACAGTTTGCGTATCCGGTCGCGATGCTGCATCACTTCCTTTTGTAGCTCGCCTCGGTCCCGTACAAGATGGCGTTGCGCTTCGGCTTCGATGCTTGGCACCCGTATCACGTGCATGCGGTCGTATTCGCCGCGCAACCAGGCAAGCAGGCACATCAGTAGCCTGATCACGTCGAGCCGGTCGGTCTTGGCCCG
>JACXTT010013839.1_pt1 | contig 10604 bp, 7 predicted proteins | sample 9270951 | NCBI WGS metagenome assembly JACXTT01 (sample SAMN15532306, study PRJNA645909) | rock metagenome | isolation source: weathered quartz diorite | place: Puerto Rico | collected 2017-06-21
CAGGAAAATAATGGGCGGCTTCTTTTCGGCGCCCGGCTTTACCATCCAGTGGGAGCCGATCGCCGCAGAGGTCGCCCGCTCCGGAGATATCGGCTACTCCCGCGGTACCTATCAGCTTTGCCATATCGGGGTTTTGCTTCTTCGGCATGATGCTACTGCCGGTCGTAAACCCTTCGCCGATTTCTGCAAAATGCCACTCCTGCGAACTCCAGAGAACCATCTCTTCTGCAAACCGGCTGAGGTGCATCATCGTCATGGCGCATGCCGCCAGGAATTCGATAATAAAATCACGGTCGCTCACCGCGTCGATGCTATTCTCGACCGGGGGACCGAGCTTCAGCATTCGGGCGACTGCAGAGCGGTCGATCGGGAACGAAGTTCCGGCGAGCGCTCCGGCGCCGAGGGGGGAGCGGTTCGCGCGCCCCAGGCAGTCAGCGAAACGCTGAAAATCCCGTTCGAGCATGGAGCAATAGGCAAGGAGGTGGTGCGCGAGGAGGATGGGCTGGGCCTGCTGGAGGTGAGTATAGCCGGGGACGACGAGGTTTTGATATTTATCTGCTTTCCTTACGAAAACGCGCTGCAGATTTCTGATCCACGCCTGAATCTTTCCGATCGTCGAGCGGAGATAAAGGCGTTCATCCAGCGAAACCTGATCATTGCGGCTCCGGGCGGTATGGAGCTTACCTCCGAGGGGACCGAGTTTTTGGATCAACCGGGCTTCGATGGCCATATGAATATCTTCTGCAGAAAATCGCGCGCGCCCGTCGAATGCGAATTTTCCCGATCCGATTTCTTTCAGAATATCACCCAGGGCCCTGGAAATTCTGGAAAATTCCTTACGGGAAATAATTCCCTGCCTCGCGAGCATGGAGGCATGGGCGATGCTGCCTTGTATATCCTCCCTGTAGAGAGACTTATCGACGTCGAGCGAAGAAGAAAAGGCGAGAGCCCGCGGATGGAGCGGGGATCGGAAGCGTCCGGCGGTCATGTCAGCCTAGCGGGGATTTCCGTTAAAACTTTGCTCCACCTGATGGAAAGTCTTCACGGGCAGTCCGAAGATTTTGATAAAACCTTCGGAAGCCTTGTGGTCGAACGTATCCTCCTTCGTATAGGTAGCAAGTTTTGCGTTATAGAGCGAATGAGGGGATGTCCGTCCTGCGATCGACACAGTGCCCTTGTAGAGTTTCACTTTCACGGAGCCGGAGACGGTCTTCTGGGACTCGTCGACGAATGCATCGAGAGCCTTTTTCAGCGGCGTGAACCAGAGCCCGTTATAGACCAGATTTGCATACTCCGGGGAAAGCTGTCGTTTAAAATGAAACACCGATTTATCCAGAGTGAGCCTCTCGAGCTCGGTGTGCGCAAAGTGAAGAATGCAGGCGGCGGGGGCCTCGTAAATTTCACGGGACTTTATGCCGACGAGGCGGTTTTCGACAAGATCGATCCTTCCGACGCCATGGGCTCCGCCGAGATCGTTCAGCTGATGAATGATGCTTACAGGATCCATCAGGATGCCGTCGATCGCGCTGGGAATCCCTTTGTGAAAATCGATCGTCACAGTGACGGGCTTATCGGGAGCGGATTCAGGAGAAACCGTGCGCTGGAATGCGTCGGCAGGCGGTTCCGCCATGGGATCTTCCAGAATTCCGCACTCGATGCTTGTGCCCCAGATATTCTCGTCGATCGAATAGGGGCTGGCCGCCGTTGCGGCGACGGGGATGCCATGCGTACGCGCGTAATCCATTTCTTCCTCGCGCGAGGTAAACTCCCATTCCCGCAGGGGGGCAAGAACCTTCAGATCCGGCGCGAGGGCGGCGATCGAGACTTCGAAGCGCACCTGGTCGTTCCCCTTCCCGGTGCAGCCGTGGGCGACCATGGACGCCCCTTCTTTTCGTGCGACGTCGACCAGCATTTTGGCGAGAAGCGGTCTCCCGAGGGAGGTGGCCATTGGATAGACCCCTTCATAGAGCGCGCCCGCCTTAAGGGCGGGGAGCACATAACCTTCCACAAATTCTTTGGTCAGATCCTCGACGTAGGCTGTCGCCACTCCGGTTTTGGCTGCCTTTTCCTTTATTCCCACAAGCTCTTTTTTCTGCCCGAGATTTCCGGTTGCGGTGATGATATCTGCTTTGTACTTTTCCTGCAGCCATTTCACCATGACCGATGTATCGAGGCCTCCCGAATATGCGACGACTATCTTCATTTGAGTCTTCCTTCAATTAACTTTTCCTTCAAAAATCTTAAAACACTTTCCGTCTTCGTTTGCGACTGCGGGATGACGAGCAGCGTATTATCCCCGGCGAGAGTTCCGATCACATCGGGGGGGTTAAGGGAATCGAGGAATTCGCCCACCACATTTGCGCAGCCCGGGAGAGTATGGATGACAATGAGACTTTCGTTGGCGGCGACGGAGACGACCTGGGCGCCTATGATAGGCTTCAAAATCTCAGCCTCGGCGGCAGGCTGGAGGGCATAGTGCACGGAGCCCCCCGCGGAGACCCTGCCGATGCCGAGCTCGCGCAGGTCGCGGGAAAGGGTTGCCTGAGTGACTTCAAAACCTTTTTTCCTCAGTTCTAGCCGGAGATTATCCTGGCTTGCGACCGGTTTCGTGGTGACAATTTCCTTGATGGCAAAAAATCGGGCTTGCTTCGTCATAGAGTCTGGCTGAACGTTATTGCATCATGATTCGTTTTTTGCAGACGTCGGGAGTTCATGAGGTACATGATAATCCCTTTCTGGACATGGAGCCGGTTTTCGGCCTGTTCCATGATAATCGAACGGGGGCTATTGAATGCGCTCGCCGTAATTTCCTCTCCGCGGCGTGCCGGGAGGCAGTGCATGATAGCGCAATGAGGACGTGCGGCTGAAATCACGTCGTCGTTCACCTGAAAGCGTGAAAAATCCTCCATCCGTTTGGACATCTCGGCTTCCTGCCCCATGCTGACCCAGACATCGGTGTAGAGCACATCGGCGTCCTTAGCGGCTTCCAGAGGATCGTGCAGAATTTCGATCCTGCTCAGCCCTGCCGCGCGCGCCTTCCCGAGGATCGAGGGATCGGGCTCATATCCGGGCGGGCATGCGAGCACAAAATTCAGCGGAAACTTTCCTGCCAGCTCCAGCCAGGAATTGGCGACATTATTCCCGTCGCCGATAAAAACAATCTTTCCGGAAAACAGATCATGCTCACGGAGCGTGAAGGCATCGGCGAGGATCTGGCACGGGTGCAGCAGGTCGGTGAGGGCATTGATGACAGGGATCGATGCGGCGGCGGCGAGATCTTCGACGGTCCGGTGCTGGAGGGTGCGGGCGATGATAAGATTCGAGTACCGGGACAGAACTTCGGCGATATCCTCCACGGATTCCCTGGTCGAGAGCCCGATATTCTGCTGCGAGAGAAATATTGAAGCGCCGCCCAGCTGGGCGATCCCGACTTCAAAAGAAACCCGTGTGCGGAGAGACGGCTTTTCAAAAATAAGGGCAGCCGTCTTATTCTTCATGATCTGGTAGGATGCCGATCCCGAGCGCTTCATCGTCTGGGACATCGACCAGATTTCCGAGATTTCGGCCGCAGAAAATTTTTCGAGAGAAATAAAATCCTTCTTCACGGCATCTCCTGAAACTCATTGGACCGGATGACTTCGGTGCCGACGCCCGCGTCGGTGAAAATTTCGAGAAGCAGCGAATGCTTCACCCGCCCGTCGATCAGGTGCACCTTATTCACGCCGGCATCAAGGGCGGTGAAGGCGGAGCGGATTTTCGGGATCATCCCGTCGGTGATAACGTGCTTTTCGATATGCCGCCGCGCTTCTTCCCGGTCCATGCTATGGATGAGCTGGCCGTCGACCAGGACCCCCTCGACGTCGCTCAGATAGACCAGTTTTTCGGCATTGAGGGCTGCGGCGATATGTGACGCCGCGATATCGGCGTTTATATTATACGCCTGTCCTGCCGTATCCACCCCGATCGGCGCGATCACGGGAAGCATCGAGTTTTTCAGCAGGAGTTGCAGAAAAGCCGTATTGACGCTGAGGATCTCACCGACGAGGCCGAGATCGCGGCCTGAAGCATGCTTCCGGACGCGGAGAAGATCGGCGTCGATTCCGCAGATGCCTACGGCATTCCCGTGGTGGCAATTGATTCCAGCAACGATGTTTTTATTGGTCTTGCCGGCGAGGACCATCTGGACCACATCCATCGTCGGCTGGTCGGTGTAGCGCTGACCGTCGATGAATTTTGTCGCGATGCCGAGCTTCGCGGCGAGATCGGTCACCTCATTCCCGCCCCCGTGCACGATAACGATATTGATCCCGACCTTGGCGAGCAGCGCGATGTCCTGGCCAAAAGTTTCTTCGAGATCCCTATCGACCATCGCAGCGCCGCCGTACTTAACGACAAAAATCTTCCCCTCGTACCGGCGGATATAAGGAAGCGCTTCAATGAGAACTTCGGTTTTTTCAATAATCGACTGCATCAGGTCCTGTAATTTGCGTTGATGGCGACATAGTCCTTGGAAAGGTCGCACGTCCAGAAGGATGCGGATGCGTTCCCCTGATTGAGATCGACCGTGATACGGATCTCCTTTTGGGACAAGACGCGTTTCGCGTCCGTTTCAGAAAATTCTATCGCATAGTTTTTCTTGAGGATCGGGACGTCGTCAAAAAAGATTTCCACATCTTCGGGGTTGAAATCGATCCCGGAATAGCCCACTGCCGCGAGAATGCGCCCCCAGTTCGCGTCTTCGCCGTTGATGGCTGTTTTCACCAGGTTGGAGTTCGCGACGGCGCGGGCGGCGGCCACGGCGGCATCCTCGGTAGCGGCTTCGGCGACGTGGATTTCGATAAACTTTGTCGCCCCTTCCCCGTCGGTGACGATCATCTTGCAGAGTTTTATGAGAAGATGCTCAAAGGCCTCATAAAATTCGGCAAAGAGGGGGTCATGCTCATCCTCGAGAAGGGGGTTAGCGGCCAACCCGTTGGCGAGCACCAGCACCATATCGTTCGTGCTCGTATCACCGTCGACGGTGATACGGTTAAACGAACGGTCGGCGGCGCGTTTCAGGGTTGACTGAAGGAGCGGCTGGGAGATCGCGGCATCGGTCGTCACGAAGGCGAGCATCGTGGCCATATTGGGAGCGATCATGCCGGAGCCTTTGGCCATCCCGCCGATCGTCACCTCAGAGCCTCCGATATTCACCCTCACGGCGAGTTCTTTGGGAAATTTATCGGTCGTCATGATCGCCTCGGCGGCTGCGGAGTGGCCGTCGGCATCCAGGAGCGACATTGCTTCAGTGATCCCGGAGGAAACCTTATCCATAGGGAGATACTGGCCGATGACGCCGGTGGAGGAGACAAAAACCTCGTTCTTATCAACTCCGAGAGCCGCGGCGGTGAGGGAGGCCATCGCCCAGGAATCTTCGAGGCCCCGCTCGCCGGTGCAGGCGTTGGCGTTTCCGCTGTTGCAGATGATAGCCCTGAAAGTCTTTGACCTCAGGAGAAGCTGTTTATCGACGATGACGGGGGCGGCGGGCACCTTATTCATCGTAAAAATCCCTGCCGCGGCGGCAGGCGCGCTTGAATAGACCAGGGCGAGGTCTTTCTTTACCTTCTTCACGCCGCTATGGACCCCGGCTGCGTAAAAGCCCTTCGGCCCGGTGATACCGCATGCGCACTCGTTGATCATAGGATCTCCTTAGAGTAAGCCCCGTTGCTGGGGAAGATGGAGCATGATATTCATATTCTGGATGGCCTGGCCTGCGGCGCCTTTGACCAGATTATCGATCACGGACACGATCACGAGCTGATTCGTCCGGCGTTCGGCCGTCACGTAGATATCGCAATAATTGGTCCGCACGACGCTGGCGATTTGCGGGATCTCGGATTTGATGCGGACGAAGGGCGCGTCAGAATAAAACTCCTGATAGACCGACATCATATCCGCCCGCGAGAGCGAGGTGGAGAGATTTGCATGAATCGTCGTATAAATGCCTCGGGTGATCGGGACGAGGTGCGGGACAAAGGAAAACGAGACCTGCTTGCCGCCAAAAAGTTCCAGGGCTGACTGGATTTCGGGGATATGCTGATGCTTCCCGATTTTGTAGGCACGTATATTTTCATTAACTTCGCTGAAACTGAGATCGACGGAGGAAGAGCGGCCTGCGCCGGAGACGCCGGAGAGAGAATTGATGATGATCCCGGAGGGGGAAATGAGGTTCATCTTCAGCGCGGGAAGCAGGGCCAGGACGGCGCTCGTGGGATAGCAGCCGGGATTGGCGATCAGGCGCGCAGAGCTGATAAGCTTTTCATTCGCTTCCGGGAGGCCGTAGACCGATTCCGCGAGAAACTGGGGAGCGGAATGGTTATGCTGATAAAACTCCTGATAGAGGTCGGCCGAGTGAAGGCGGAAATCCCCGCCCAGGTCGATGATATGTCCGACATGGGGCTTGAGCTGAGGGACGATAGTCATCGCTTCGCCCGAGGGGAGGGCGAGAAACACGACATCGGTGCCGGAGATTTTCTCCGGCTCATAGGGCTCGAATTTCTCATTCACAACGCCGGCAAACGCGGGATAGATATCATGCACCGCCTTCCCTGCGGACGCTGCGGCGACGAGATGAGTCAGTTTCACATCATCCCGTTGCGAGAGGAGTCGGAGCAATTCGGCGCCGGAGTAACCGGAGGCGCCAAGGACAGCAGCTGTAATCACACGAAATCCTGATAAATTTTACTTGCATAAATATACAACATTGTGTATTATTATGCAAGTACTTTTTTCACACTTTACTCATATTCCTGAAAGGCCTTAAATGGACGTATTTGAGCGGGAAAACGCGTATTTCTTCCATACTTACAAGCGACTCCCCCTTGAAATCGACCGTGGGGAGGGGGTTTATCTCTACGACAGGGCGGGGAAGCGGTATCTCGATATGTTCGGCGGCCTCGCCGTCAACGCGCTTGGCTATGCCCACAGTGGCGTTATCGAGGCGATCCACAGGCAGAGCGCGCTCTACACACATCTGTCCAATTATTTTCTGCAAAAACCCCAGCTGGAGCTTGCCGAGCTTCTCATAAAAACTTCGGGCTTCGAAAAAATCTTTTTCACCAACAGCGGCACCGAGTCCATCGAAGGCGCGATGAAAATTGCGCGCAAGTGGGGCGACAAACGGCAAAAAACCGACATCGTCGCTTTTTCAAACTCCTTCCACGGCCGGACATTCGGAGCGTTGTCGATCATGGACAGGCCGATCTATCGTGACGGATACGGCCCGTTCCTCCCCAACTGTTGCGTCGGCCGGTTCAACGATGCGGAGAACCTCGAGCGTGGATTGAGCAGGAAAACCGCCGCCGTGGTTCTTGAATTCATACAGGGGGAGGGAGGGATCCGGCCCGTCTCCGCCGAATTCGTCGGCGAACTCAAGCGTCTGAAAGACAGACTAGGGTTCCTGCTCATCGCCGACGAGATCCAATCGGGCATCGGCAGGACCGGGAAATTCTTCGGATACCAGCATTTCGACATAAACCCCGACATCGTCGTCATCGCGAAACCGATAGGGGGCGGGCTGCCTCTGGGGGCGATACTCGGGGGGCGGGCGGTGGCCGATATCCTTGAGCCGGGTGTTCACGGGACGACTTTCGGCGGCAATCCCGTCGCCTGTGCTGCGGGGACGGTCGTCATGAAAGAAATCACGGGCGGGCTGATGAAGAACGCCGAAACCATGGGAGTTCTTCTGCAATCCCGTCTGCGGGAATTTCAGAAGAAATTTCCGGGACTCGTCAAGGAAGTCCGTGGATTCGGACTTATGCAGGGCATGGAGCTCAATCGTGAAGGTGACACCCTCGTCTCGGCGATACGCGACCGGGGCGTTTTGGTGAATTGCACAAACCAGACTGTGCTGCGTCTCCTCCCGCCGCTCATCGTCACCAAAGAGCATATCGATGAAGCCGCCGGAATCATGGGCGGCGTTCTGGCCGAAACAGCCCCCCCGGCCTGAGGCACAAAAAAAGAAGCCGGTCCCTGCCTTTAGGCGGGGGCCGGCTTCAAACTCCCTTCCCGTTACTTCAGAAGAGTCATCTTCTTCACGCTCATGAACTTCTTACCGTTCACCCCATCGGCGGTTATCCGGTAGAAGTATATCCCTGAGCCGAGATTCGACCCGTTCAGATCCACATGCTTATAGCCCGCATCCATCAATTCATTATCCACGAGCGTTGCCACTTCGGCGCCCAGGATATTGTACACCTTGATGGTCACCGTTGACTGCTGCGGTATATCGTACTGCAGCCTGGTAGTCGGGTTGAACGGATTCGGATAATTCTGATACAGGGCATATTCTTTTGGAATCCGCTTCAGATCGGCGACCCCTGTCACGACAGTGGAGACCGAGAAGTGGAACGTATCGGGGGAGGCGACTGTCACCTTTGTGTCGGTGCTCGACACCGTCCACTGGTACGAGGATCCGACTGCGAGCTGCGCCCTCAGGTCTAGCGAGAGGGTCGTATCCCGGAGGGAAGCGGTCGTATCCAGTCCGGGACCCCAGACGTGCAGCGAATAGCCGACCGTGTCGCCGGCATCGGGATCTGTAGAGGGATGCCATGCGAAGTTAACAGGGGCCGAGGTTCCGGTGACGGAGTCATAATTAAGCGGAGTCACGAGCAGAGCGGCCGACGGAGCGTTATTGATCAGACCGAAGGTCGCATTGATCGTATGATTGGCGGTCACGTTATGGAATTTGTACGTCGAGACTGCGCCGACCGAGAACGTATCGACATGGACGTCCGTGATGAAGTAGCCGGAATCAGGCTGGACGACAAAACTCTGACTTCCGTTATAATTCACCACAACGCCGCCCGAAGGGGTGATTGTCCCGTGGGGTCCGGCGGAGCCTTTTATGACGAAAGTCTGGATGGCGAAGAACGCCTGGATCGTATGATTCGCGGTGACGTTGCTGAATTTATATCCGCCGACGGCGCCGACCGAGACGCTATCCACATGGACATCGGAGATAAAGTAGCCGGTATCGGGCGTTATCGTAAAGAGCCGGCTTGAGCCGTAGTCTGCCGAAACGGCGCCTGACGGGGATATGGTGCCGTGGGCGGTTGCCGACGCGTTCAGAGTAAAAGATTGAAGAGCAAAGAATGCCTCGATCGTATGATTCGCAGCCACACTATGGAAATCGTACGACGACACTGCGCCGACCGAGACGCTGTCGACGTGGACATCGGACACATAGTACCCGGTGTCAGGAGTAAAGTTGAACGACTGATCCGCGCCGTAGGTGACCCCGACGTCGCCGGCGGGACTGACGGAGCCGTGGGGATGCGCGGTGGCAGAAATCGTATAGTTATTGATGGCGAATGTCGCCGAGATCGTATGATTCGCGGTCACATTCGTGAAATCATAACTTGTGACAGCTCCGACGGAAGCCTTATCGACCACCACGTCGGCCACATGATATCCGGTTGAGGGGGTGACGGTAAACGACTGACTTGCGCCGTACGTGACAGGAACACTTCCGGAAGGCGAGATGGAGCCGTTTGCCCCGGCGCTCGCCGTGACGGTAAGCGTATCGACCGCGAAGCTGGCGTCGATCGTATGATTTGCGGTCACGTTGGTAAAGTCATAGGTCGTCACGGCGCCCACGGATGAGCCATCGACGAGGACGTCGGACACATGGTATCCGGTGTTCGGGGTAATCGTAAACGACTGGTTTGCGCCGCTCGTGAGACCGATGGGTCCCGAGGGGCTGATCGAGCCGTTGGCTCCGGCGGAGGCGGTGATCGTATAGCCGTTGATCGTGAAGCTCGCGACGATCGTATGATTCCCGGTGACATTCGTGAAATCATAGCTCGTCACGGCGCCCACAGAGGAACCGTCGACCACGACGTCAGACACGTGGTAGGTCGCCGCGGGGGTTATTGTGAACGACTGGCTGCCGCCGTAGAGGACTGCAACAGCGCCCGAGGGAGATATGGAGCCGTTCGCCCCTGCGCTCGCCGTAATGGTAAGCGTATCGATCGCAAAACTTGCAGAGATCGTATGATTGGCCGTGACACCGGTGAAATCATGGCTCGTCACAGCGCCAATGGAAGAGCCATCCACGAGCACATCAGCCACATGGTACCCGGTGTTCGGCGTAATGGTAAACGACTGGCTGCTGCCGTAGAGGACTGCAACCGCGCCTGAGGGGGATATCGACCCGTTGGCTCCGGCGCTTGCCGTAATTGTAAGCGTATCGATGGCAAAACTTGCGGCTATCGTATGGCCCGCGGTAACGCTCGTGAAATCATGGCTTGTCACGGCCCCGACTGAGACGCCATCCACGAGAACATCGGCCACATGGTAACCGGTATTCGCCGTAACTGTGAACGACTGGTTGCCGCCGTAAGGAACCGGGACGGCTCCTGAGGGAGAGATCGAGCCGTTCGCCCCTGCGCTTGCCGTGATCGTCACCGAATCGATCGCAAAAGTGGCGGAGATCGTATGATTGGCTGTAACATTGGTGAAATCATGACTCGTCACAGCGCCGATGGAAGAACCGTCCACGAGCACATCGGCAACGTGATAATTCGCCGCGGGTGTGATTGTGAACGACTGATTACCTCCATAGA
>JACXTT010013840.1_pt1 | contig 10603 bp, 8 predicted proteins | sample 9270951 | NCBI WGS metagenome assembly JACXTT01 (sample SAMN15532306, study PRJNA645909) | rock metagenome | isolation source: weathered quartz diorite | place: Puerto Rico | collected 2017-06-21
CACTCTCCACCGGTCGCTGGAGGGCGTATCGGATGGGGCTGGTCAGGCCGTGAAAGTCGATCGCCGCCGCCAGTGACACGCCGGCGCCCACGATGCCGGCGAACACCGTCAGCCCAACCACGGAACGGCGGGCGTCGCGGTCCGCACGCCACTGCTCAATCGCGAACACAGGCAAAAGGAACAGCGGGTAGAGCTTGAGCAGCACGCCCAGCGCGAGCAGCGCATAGGCGATAGTCCACCGCGCGCGTCCCGCGGCCACGACCGCCAGCAGCACCACCAGCGACACCACCAGGTCGTAGCGGCCGAACAGCGTCCAGGGTCCTGCCAGAACCATGTAGACGGCGTAGGCAGTCGCGGTAGCGCGGGACGTTGTCAGCGCGACCACCAGCATGCTGCCGAGCACGAGCACGGTCATCGCGAGCACGTACGGCACGCCGTAGTCGCCGGCTGGAAACAGAGTGATGCTGAAAGGCGCCAACGCCAGTGCCGGGTACTCGGTCGGCAAGTGGCGCGGCACCGACCGGAAGAACGCGATCGCGTAGTTGTGATAGACGCCGATGTCACCGTGGTCGTCGCCGAAAGCCAGGTAGAACGCGACCATCACCTCGACGACCGCGACCACCAGGCCCACGAACACGACTCGGCCGAGGCTGCGTCCGGCCACCCGGACGCACAGCCTATAGCCCAGCCGACCCTGAGCAACGTCACAGGAATCCGTTAACCCGGTGGTGCTCTAATGGTGGCAACTAGGGTGGGGACCCGCAGGACTGTGACTGCGCGTAAGCGCGCCTCCCGCCTGGCGGCGAACAGGCGTAGCCAACCTGCCATTCAGAAGGTAACGGTGCCGCCGTCGCCGCCCGGGCCGCTCGTCAAGCTGACCGGGGTCCGGAAGACGTTCGAACACCGGGCGGTCGTGGAGAAGGTCGATCTCTCGATCGGCCCTGGGGAGCTGGTGGAGATCACCGGACCCAGCGGTTCAGGCAAGACAACGCTGCTGCGTCTGCTGCATGGTCAGCTCCGGCCGACCGAAGGTGAGGTCTGGGTCGAGGGCCGAGCGCTGCACAGGTGGTGGCGGCGCGACCTCGACCGGGTCAGGCGGGACGTCGCGTTCATCTTCCAGGAGCAGCGCCTGCTGTCCCAGCTGACGGCGATCGAGAACGTCGAGCTGGGCCTCACCGTCAACGACCCATACATGCCACGCAACGAGGTGGTGCGACGGGCGACTGCCGCACTCGGTGCCCTGGGCGTGGCCCACCGCATGGATGCCTACCCGCGGCACCTGTCGGCGGGGGAGAGGCAGCGGGTGGCGGTGGCTCGCGCGCTGGCCACGCGGCCTCGAGTGATCCTCGCCGACGAGCCTTTCACGTCGATCGACCGTGAGAACGCGCGCGCGGTGGCCAGGATGCTCGAGGAGGCGGCCGCGCACGGCACGGCGGTGGTGGTCGCGACTCACCACGCCAGCGGCCGCGCGGTGCGCAGTGTCGACATGCCACGCGCGACGGTGGTCGAAGCGCCGCACAAGCCAGGCCCGGCCAACGGTGCCCGCGCTGCGCGGCTCGGCTGGAAGCTCCTGGTGGCCTCCAACGGCCACAGTCAAGACGGCTCTTCGGCGAACGGGCATTTCCCTAATGGGAGCGTTCCCGGCGGGCGCACGGAACGTGGCCACGGCCCGCGGTCGAGGCTGCAGAGGATCGCGATCCTGATGGCGAACAGCTTCCGGCTGGTCGCGCTCGGCGGGCTGCGCAGCTGGCGCCGTGACCTGCGCTTCACCGCGCCGGCCATGCAGACCATGGCCCTGCTGCTCGTGATCTGCGGACTGCTTGCGCTGGTCGGGGTCTCTCTCGGTCAAGCAGCGGCCAAGGCACAGGCCCAGGCGTCGGTGGTGCGCGTGTACCTCGCGGCGGACGCGACCGCTGACCAGGTGAGCGCGCTGCAGAGCAAGTTCCTGGCCGATCCGCGCGTCGCCTCGGTTCGCCTGGTGAGCGCCCAAGAGGCACTGCAGGAGGCGAGCACCCGGCCTGGACTCGGGAGTCTCGCCGGGCTCACCGACACCAACCCCTTTCCTGCCAGCCTCGATGTGAAGGTGAAGCTCGTCACGGAGGTCAGCACGGTGGCCCGGCTCGCGTCAGGCGACCCTGCGGTCGACCCCGCGTACCCGACCTCTTACAACGCTGACCTCTACGGCCGTTTGCAGAAGCTGGCGATCACGGTCGGCGTGGTCGGCGGGACGTTGATTCTGCTGTTCGCTTTCGTGGCCTATGCGGTCGCGGCGAATTCGATGCGCGCCACAGCCGCCGCGCGCAAAGAGGAGGTCGTCACCTTGCGATTGCTCGGGGCGCGGACCTGGATGGTGCGCGACCCGTTCGTGATCGAAGGTCTGATGACCGGTGCACTGGCGGGAGCGGCGGCCGGCGCCATCGTGGCGAGCGCCTGGTTCCTTGCCAACCAGTTCGCCGGCGCCACCTTCATCCAGGTTCTCCCCGGGGTCGACTTCACGGCGGTCCGATATCTGGTGGCGGGGATGATCGTCGCGGGCATGGCCCTCGGTGTGCTCACTTCGCTGCTCAGCTTTCGGCGGGCCCGGGCATGAGGGCGGTTCGGACAGGGAGCGCAGGGCTCGTAGGCGCGCTCGCGGTCTTGCTCCTGGCTCAGGCCGTGCCCGCATCAGCGACGCCCAGCCCGTCGCCGTGCCCCTCCCCGGCCGCCTCCAACTCGCGCTGTACCAACCCGAGCTCGTCGCCATATGACCAGCTGAAGCTCCGGCTGAACGCCGACCTCGCGGCGGCGCTCACCACCCAGCAACAGCTGAGCGCCACGGTCGCCCAGACGTCCGCGACAGCGCTGCTGCTGGCCGACGAGATCACCCAGGACGAGGCCAAGATCTCCGACCTGCAGAGCCGGCTGGTGCAGCTCGACCAGCAGATCTCGGACCTGGATGCCCGGATTGTGGTCGAGAAGGAGCAGGTTTCGTCGCTCGCCCGGGCGCTTTACCAGCAGCCGGACTCGTTCCTGGACATCATCGCCAACTCAGGCAACGTAGGCGACGCGCTGGCCATGTCAGCCGATCTGGTCGTCGCCGGGCAGCGCGCGCACGCCCTGCAGGATCGCCTTAAGTCCGACCTCGACCAGGTACAGGCGGACCGTGACGCTCGACAGGCCGACCTCGACCAGGTCGCCACCAGCATGGCCCAGGTCCGCAGCAACGTTGTCCAGCTCTCGGCGGTGCAGGTCCAGCTGAACGGCCTGGTGGCCCAGCTCAACACGCTGATCGGCAAGATCGGCGCCGCGGCAGCGGCCCTGTCTAGCGTGCCGGCGGCTGTGACCGAGCAGCTGGCGACGCTGCTGGAGCAGCAGGAGCAGCAGCTCATCGCGGAATCGAATGCGGTGGCGTGGGCCCAGGCGAACGTCGGCGCCGGCCTCGCCATCGATTTCCAGCAGCTTCCTGCCGGCGTAGGGCCGTCCGGCCTCAGCCTGTCCTGGCCGCTCGTTCACTTCACGATCACTCAGCCGTTCGGCCCGACGACGTACGCCCTGGAGCCGCCGCTGGGGTCGTATCCGCACTTCCACACCGGTGTCGACCTGGCAGCGGTCCTCGGAGCGCCCGTCCTGGCGGCGGCCGACGGCGTGGTGGTGGCGGTTGCCCACACGATGGTGGGTTACGGGAACTACGTGATCATCGCCCACGGCGGCGGGGTGCTCACGCTGTACGCCCACCTGCTGGAGACCGACGTGGTGGTTGGGCAGCGTGTGGCGCGATCTCAAGCGATCGGCCGGGAAGGCTCCTCAGGCCTGTCCACCGGGCCCCACGTTCACTTCGAACTGCGCTACAACGGCCAGGTCGCGAATCCGCTGCTCTATCTGCCGCAGTAACGCCGACTAGGGGTTTGGCGAGAGCCGCAAAGCGGCACAATTCCTCCCGGTGAGCCGGGTCCTCGGGATCGGTCTGGCGGCAGTGCTGGCGATCGGCGTGGTCGCCGCGATCATCATCTCCTACACCCAGAGCCACCACACCTCGACCGCGTCGGCGGTGGTCGTGCACGGCGTGATCGGTTCCGAGAAGCTGCCGTTCTTCCAGGACCCGCAGGTGATCGCCGAGTTCAACGCTCGTGGCTACGACGTTCGGGTGGACACCGCTGGCTCGCGCCAGATCGCGACCTCGGTCGACCTGTCCAAGTACGACTTCGCATTCCCCGCGGGTCAGCCGGCTGCCATCAAGATCCAGCAGGACCACAAAGCCAAGACCACGTATGTGCCGTTCTTCACGCCGATGGCCATCGCCACCTTCACCACGATCACCGACCTGCTTCAGACCGAAGGTGTCGTGACCAAGAACGGGAGCGTCTACATCCTCGAAGTGCAGAAGTTCATGAACCTGGTCAAGAGCAAGGCCCGTTGGACCGACATCAAGGGCAACTCGACGTACCAGGCGGGGACGCAGATTCTGATCACGTCGACCAACCCGACGACCTCCAACTCCGCGGCGATGTACCTCTCGATCGCGTCGTACGTCGCTAACGCGAACAACGTCGTCGAAAGCACCAGCCAGGCGCAGGCCGTGGTGCCCACCGTGGCACCGCTGTTCCTCCGCCAGGGTTTCACCGAGTCCTCGAGCGAGGCGCCGTTCGACGACTACCTCTCGATCGGCATCGGCAAGGACCCGATGGTGATGATCTACGAGGCGCAGTTCCTCGCTCGCCAGGCGGCGAAGGACGGATCGATCACATCCGACCGCGTGATGATGTACCCCAGCCCGACCGTGTACTCGAAGCACACGCTCGTTCCGCTGACCGCTAACGGTGACGCGATCGGGCGCCTCCTCACCACCGACGCGAAACTGCAGAGTCTCGCCGTCAAGTACGGGTTCCGGACCAGCGACCCCACCGCCTTCAACAAGTACCTCACCGATCGGGGCGTCCCGCCGCCGCCCCAGCTCGTCAACGTGATCGAGCCCCCCGCCTACGACAACCTCGAGGCGATGATCACCGCCATCGCGGCATTGCAAAGTCAGAAATCAGGAGGCTAGAGATGACCGACCAGTCGACGACCAACCCGACCGGCGACAGCACGGCCCTCGCCCTGGTGCCGCCGCAGCCGGTCGCGGTGGTCACAGATCAGCAGGCCGCCGCGCAGGCGCAGAACATCGACCCGGCCGCCGCGAAGCAGATCGACGCCACCGTCACGGCCTACGTCAACCAGCTCATGAGCGCCGACCCGCACTCACCGACGTTCGACACCCAGGTCAACGCCATCCACAACCTCGGCGATGCGGACATTCGCGCGTCGGCATCGGTTTCCAACCGGTTGCTGGACCGGCCGGCTGCAGCGATGTCGTCGGGACCGTTCGACTCGAAGTCGCAGATCTCGACCAGCCTGGTCAAGCTGCGCCGCACGGTAGAGGACCTCGACCCGACCCAGCAGGGGCTCTTCGGCAAGAAGAACCTGTGGGGCACGCTGCCGTTTGGCAACACCCTGCGCGACTACTTTCACAAGTACGAGTCATCACAGCGCAACCTCGACGTCATCATCCAGTCGCTGTACGCGGGTCAAGACGCGCTGGAGAAGGACGACGCCTCGCTCGAGCAGGAGAAGGCCAACATCTGGGCGATCAAAGGCCGCCTCGAGCAGTACATCTACATGGCGACCGCGCTGGACAGCCAGGTGAGCGCCAGGATCCAGCAGCTGCAGGCGACCGACCCGGACCGCGCCAAGCAGCTGCAGGAGGACGTCCTCTTCTATGTCCGGCAGAAGCGCCAGGACCTGCTGACCCAGCTGGCGGTCAACACGCAGGGCTACCTGGCGATGGACCTGGTCAAGAAGAACAACATCGAGCTCATCAAGGGCGTCGACCGCGCGACCACGACCACCGTGTCGGCGCTGCGGACAGCGATCATCGTGGCCCAGGCGCTCAACAACCAGAAGCTGGTGCTCAACCAGATCAACGCGCTGAACACCACCACCAGCAAGCTGATCGAGTCGACGTCGGAGCTGCTGAAGCAGCAGTCGGGCCAGGTGTACGAGCAGGCCGCGAACTCGACGGTCCAGCTGGAGAGCCTGCAAAAGGCGTTCGACAACATCTACAGCTCGATGGACGCCATTGACACCTACAAGGTGCAGGCTTTGGCCAACATGCAGAAGACGATCGACGCCCTCACAGGTGAGGTGCAGAAGGCGCAGAGCTACCTGGACCGTGCGCACGCCGGTCCGGCGCCGGAGGCATCCGCGGTCGCGGCTCTGACCGTTCCGGCCGCCAAGGGCTGACGCCGTTGCTCCGACGCCTGATCGCAGCACTTCTGCCGCTGGTGCTGGTGCTGGCCGGCTGCGCCACGCAGCCGGCCATCGACACGTCGCGCCAGCTCACGGTGCTGGCAGGTTCGGAGCTCAAAGACCTCGTGCCGCTGCTGCCGGACATCAAGAAGAACACCGGCTATGACCTGAAGCTCAACTACATCGGCTCGCTCGATGGGGCCCAGGCGATCGTTGACGGCGACAAGAGCGACCTGGCCTGGTTCTCGAGCGGAAACTACCTGACCCTCCTCGAAGGCGGCAGCGGACGGATCATCGCCAAGCAGCCGATCATGCTGTCGCCTGTAGTCCTGGGGGTGAAGCACAGTGTCGCTCAGGGCCTGGGCTGGTCAGGTTCGACAAAGGTGACGTGGGCCGACATCGCCAACGCCGCGAAGGGCGGCATGTTCCATTTCGCCATGACCAACCCCGCCGCCTCGAACAGCGGCTTCGTCGCGCTGGTCGGTGTTGCCTCGGCTTTCGCCGGCAGCGGCGCTGCGCTCGACTCCGGGTCAATCAACGTCGACCGCTTGAAGGACTTCTTCAGCGGCCAGGTGCTGACGGCGGGCAGCTCCGGATTCCTCGCCGACTCGTTCGTACGCCAGCAGGATCGGATCGACGGCCTCATCAACTACGAGTCGGTGCTGCTCGAGCTCAACCGCGGCGGCAAGCTGCACGAGCAGCTCGACCTCATCTACCCGAAGGACGGGATCATCACCGCCGACTACCCGCTGATGCTCCTCAACTCGGCCAAGCGGGACGCATACGACAAGGTCGTTGCGTACCTGCGCTCGCCCGATGTGCAGTCGCGGATCATGACCACGACCGACCGCCGGCCGTCGATCCCTGAGGTAAAGCCCGACTCACGCTTCACGACCCAGCTCCTGGTCGAGCTGCAGTTCCCGTCCAACCTGACCGTGATCGACAAGCTGCTGTTCGCGTACCTCGACCAGATCCGGCCACCCGCGCACACGTTCTTTGTGCTCGACATCAGCGGCTCGATGGACGGCGATCGCTTGAACGCAGTAAAGAAGACTTTCGCGAACCTCACCGGCGCGGACCAGACCATCACAGGTCGATTCGCGCGACTGCGCGAGCGGGAGGAGATCACGATCATCCCGTTCAACGGCCAGGTCGTCGACAACAAGACGTTCACGATCAACGACATCACGACCGGCAGCCCGGACCTCGCGTCGGTGCGCAACTACGTCAACGGGCTGCAGGCGAACGACGGGACCGCGATCTATGACGCGCTGATCCAGGCATACGTCTCCGCCTCCCAGGCGAAACAGGCGGAGCCCGACCGCTTCTATTCGGTGGTGCTGATGACGGACGGCGAGAACAACTCGGGCAACGGGCCTGATGGGTTCCAGAGCTTCTTCAACTCGCAGCCCGACTCAGTGAAGGCGATCCCGACATTCGCCATCATCTTCGGCGAGGCGAGCCCGCAGGCGCTCACGCAGATCGCGACATTGACCGGCGGCCAGACCTTCGACAGCCGCAACGTCTCGCTGTCGCAGGTCTTCAAGGTGATCCGTGGCTATCAGTGATCCCGGGCGCATCGATGTGAGTCCCGTCATGCGGTACCTCTACAGCGGCAAGAACATCCTGGGCTCAACCCTGGCGCTCTTCGGTTTGCTGCTGTTCTTCACCGGCGTGATCACGAGCTTCTTCTGGCCGTTCGTCGTGGTGGGTATGTACGGCGTCGGCGCGCTGCTTGCGCCGGGCCCGCCCAGGCTCGCGCTGGCCGGCAACTCGTTCGACCCCGACAGCATCCGTCGCAGCCTGCAGCATCAGCTGAGCGTCGCCAGCGGCAAGCTGCCGCAGCCGCTGATGGCGAAGGTGCAGACAATCTGCGACACGATCCAGGGGATCCTGCCGCATTACGCCGACTTTCCCGCCGGCTCGCCCGACCTGTTCGTGGTCGGGCGGACGGCCACCGACTACCTGCCCTCGGCGCTCCAGGCGTACCTGAACCTTCCGCGCGCGTACGCGACCCTCCGCAAGATGCCGAATGGCAAGACCGCGGACGAAGTCCTCGGCGATCAGCTCGACCTGCTCGCGACCAAGATGGACGAGGTTGCGGACGCGGTGCACAAGAAGGATTCGGACGCGCTGCTCGCGAATGGGCGCTTTCTGGCTGAGAAGTTCGGGCCGTCGTCTCTGGCCCTGCCGTCGGCCGGGAGCTAGGCCGCCGGCTCTCCCGCGCGCGGCGTGGTGATCCGTTCGCCGATGAGGCGCGCGCACTCGCGCATCAGGTCGAGCAGTTGGGCCTCGATCTCGACCTTGTCCTTGCTCGCGCCGCACAGAGTGCCGAACCACTTGCCGTCAGCTGAGAACACGGGATACGAAACGAACGTCCGGATGTCGAGCATGCGGGCGACGCTGCTGCGCGGGTAAGCCTTCTGGGCGTCGGTCGTGAAGTTGGGTCCGCCCTCGACGACGAAGCGGCATACGCCCTCCGACCATGGCAGTGAGATGTCCTCCGGGATGTGGAACACCTGGCTTGTGTTGTACGAGAAGAGGATCCGCTGTTCATCCTCGTTGAGCCGTGTCTCGGCCAGGTAGGTCGAGCTGAGACCCGTCAGCTCGGCCAGGCGAGCGAGCAGGTGGCGGGCCACAGATTCCAGATCCTCACCCTCGCTCGCCGCATCAGCCAGGAGCTCGCGCGCAGTCTGCGCCATCTCCGCCTAGATACGGTACTCGGCCTGCTTCGCCACCGCCGGGGGGGCGGGCCAGACCGTGAGCGGCAGCGCGATTGCCACCGCCACCGGCAGCACCCAAGCGGCGGCGCCATAACCGTAGTGCGACGCCGTCAAACCGATGAGCGATCCGCCCAGCGACGAACCCAGGTCGATGCCCCCGTTCCAGAGCGCGCTGATGGCGCCTGAGTCCTGCCGCGTGCCCCGCTCGGACATCACCAGGAAGGCGGCCGTCTGGGCCGCACCGTAGCCAGCGCCGTAAGCGACCGCGGCGATCAGAACCGCCAACGTGCTCGTGCTCAAAGCGAGGACGACGAGCCCCGCGAGCGTCAGGGCCATGCCGACGGCGAGCACGAGCCGCGATGGCCGGCGGTCGCCGAGGACGCCCGCGACCCACCGCGCGGCGGCGCGCGTGGCGCCCGAAATGAGCAGGAATGACGCAGCAGAGCCCAGGCCTTCCAGGGGCAGCGCCACCGGCGCGTACGTGACCACGCCGCCGAAGCTGCAGCTGCACAGCACGTAGCCGGCCATGATCACCAGCATCCCCGGGCGACGCAGCGCGCCGATCAGGTTGGTTGCCGGCTCCGCGGCGTGGACTGGGCGCTCCGGGATCCGCACCGCGACGAGCGCTCCAAGCGCCGCGGCCGCGAAGGCGATTGCTTCGGCGATGTTGGCCCGGCCGTTTGCCAGCAGGTACACGCCGATCGATGGGACGAAGATGCCCGGCCCGCTCAAGGCCAGACCCACGAACCCGATCGCGGCGCCGCGCCGCTCGGGCGCCGCCAGCTCGGAGATGAGCGCGACTGAGACGACGATCGTGACGCCCATCCCGACGCCACGGCCGTACGCCGCGCCCAGCATCGCCCACCACGGCGCGTGCGGGATGAAGTAGACGAGGCTCGCGACGGCGGTGATGAGCTGGGCCGAGATCAGGACTCGCTTCGAGCTCCATCGCCCGAGCAGCCAGGGCGTTGTCAGCTCGCCCGTGACCGCGCCAAGGAACAGTGCGGCGGTGGCCGCACCCGCGGCGCCGTGAGGGCCGGCGCGTTCGACCATGACCGGCACCACAGGGAGCAGGATCTGGAAGGTGATCGCAACCAGGACCGCGAGCGCGCCCAGGAGCAAGGTGGGGCTGAGACGCGAGTGGGCGATGGAGGAAATCATGCGGTAACTTGTGCGCGGGATGTCTTCGCCATCGCGGACATCGTCGCCGCAGACGCTTGACGAGCTCGCAACGCTCGGTCCAGATGACCTGATGGCGCTGTACAAGAACGCGCGGACCCCGAAGCTCGAGGACCTCGACGGCAAGCTGTCAGGCCGCATGCTCGCAGTGCCCCGCCTGCAGAGGCCGGCGGTCAAGAGATGGTTGGATCGATATTCGAAGTCAGGGCTGTTTCCATGGCAAGGCAAGACGTTCATGCACGAGACGTCCGAGCATGGCCACGGGGTGAACCGATTGCTCGGCGAGCGCGTGACATGGTTCCGTTTCGAGACTTCCATCGGCCCCTCGCACGCGGGCGACTTCGAGGCGGTGCATCTCGACTATGGTCACGACCACAACCCACCGCTCGTGCGCAAAGTGAAGGACGAGGTCCGCGAGGTGGCGCCCGGCCTGTGGC